>PVBE010816163.1_pt1 | contig 16005 bp, 15 predicted proteins | sample 1631181 | NCBI WGS metagenome assembly PVBE01 (sample SAMN08397723, study PRJNA350692) | Marine metagenome, whole genome shotgun sequencing project. | isolation source: water | place: Pacific Ocean | collected 2012-04
CTGGCACTGAGCTACACGTCCTGGGTATCGGCGGCAGGACAAGTACTTGCCACACTCGGCGACATTTCGACATTCCCTCCGGACTCAATGGTCTTTCTGGTGAACCTTATGAAGGGGCTGTGATTGCAGACTTCACACTGACAATTGCTCATCCAAAGACGGGCCTTCTGGCAGACCAAGCAATCAATAATGTGGGAAGACTTGCATTAATTGAGCTGCCCTCAATTCGGCCATTGCCCGGACAAGGAGACACGGGAGCCTTGCTAATCACTGCAAGTAGTTTAGCAGAAAAGAACAGAAGACTGGAACATGACGCGCATAAGGGAACGTGCGGTCACATCGGAATCATAGGTGGTAACAATGGAATGAAGGGAGCCGCAGTGCTTGCATCTACTGGAGCCGCTAGGGGCGGAGCAGGACTCGTGACCATCATTGCTCGTGAAGACTCTTACCAAAGTTTGTCGGCAATGGCTCCTCCGGAAATTATGGTCCGGTCCGTCAAGTCATATGCTGAAGTATCAGACATGGATTTTGATACTCTCGCCATTGGTCCGGGACTGGGTCAAGGTTCATGGGACGATGAGATACTCGATTTATTGATTTCAGACATTAGACCAACTGTGGTCGATGCTGATGCTCTTAATCTGCTAGCAAGAAATGAACCCAGTGATCTTGTCAATGCTCCTGCTCCTAGACTATTGACGCCGCACCCTGGAGAAATGCGCAGACTGTGCCCAGAAATCTCAGGTTCTAGGCGTGAGAGAGCAGAAAAATTAGCCGGAATGACTAATTCGACAGTGCTATTTAAAGGAGCCAGAACAGTTATCGCATCAGAATCTGAGACGAGACCGACGGGTTACAACTCTACCGGTAACTATGGAATGGCGACTGGAGGCGTAGGTGATACACTAACCGGACTCTGCTCAGCATTAATTGGCGGAGGAATCTCGGTCTATGATGCAGCGTGCTTAGGCTCATGGATAAACGGAAGAGCCGCAGAGCATGCAATATTTAATGACAAGGAATCGAGAAGGTCCCTCCTTGCGAGTGATCTTCCGAAGCACTACGGTCAAGCATTCAAAGATCTTGAAAGATACTCTTTCTGATTGGATTCAATAGTATTAGCTTTAGTTCAACACCATGGACCCAGTTAAAGCGCAAACATTATTTTATATAGCAACGCTCACCGTCTTGGGCATTGTTGTGGGACTGATCCTATTCTGGTTCATACGAACTTTTGCAACAAATAGCAAAATCGAAAAAGAAACTATTCCTGAGAAGATCGATATAATCGATCTTCTCTTTGCTCTCACCATCATTTTTTTCTTTTATGGAAATACCGTAATGCTTTTCCAGAATTCAATGCATTCAGGTGATGCCTCACCCATGGAAAAAAATGGCATGACTCTTCCTGAAGCCATTTTAAATAACATTATCTTTCTCATTATTGGAGCTTTCGTGTTTTCATTCGCGTCCTTTGTCCGTGGAAGAAATCCCAATCATATCTTCGGGCTCAATAAAATCTCATTTGGCAAAACCCTGCTATGGGGGCTTGGCGCAATGGTGCCAGTATACATTCTTCTCGGCTTAGGCAGCTACATAACACAGTTAATTATTCCCTCAAAAGAACAGGGTCCAGAAATGCAGGAGATTGTTCAAACAATGATTTCGAGTAATGACATCACGATTCGTATTACTCTTTTATTTTCAGCCATAATAGTAGCGCCTATGGTCGAAGAAATTATTTTTCGTGGGTACATTTACCCGATCCTGAAACGATATTCTCATCGTCTCTTTGCTGGCTTCATGACCTCACTACTCTTTGCCGTTGTACACGGCCATGTGGAAGGTCTTGTTCCTCTTCTATTCCTAGCAATAATATTAACTTTCTGTTATGAAGTGACGGGTTCCATCTTTGTCCCTATACTAATTCATGCTCTATTTAATGGGATCAATTCTTGTTTTATTCTGACTCTATCCAATGGCTAATTCTTCCAAGAAGATCAAAGAGATTGGAGAAGATCTACTGATTACACGCATCACCAAGAATTTACCCCTTGGAAAAGATGTCGTGGCCGGAGCAGGTGATGACTGCGCAGTAATAACGAGCAATGTCCCTCGGTCATATGTATTGCTAAAAATTGATTGTGTCATTGAAGGAATTCATTACATGAAATCAACTCCACCATCAGCTGTTGGCTACAAGGCTCTTTCGCGGGCAATAAGTGATGTCGCAGCTATGGGAGGAACACCTAAACATGCGATGATAAGTTTATCTCTCAGGCCTGAATGTAATGTGTCTTATGTGAATTCCCTGTACCGTGGTCTATCAAAAGCATCCTTACCTTATAATATCAGCATCGTTGGTGGAGAAACAGCTAGTTGCGGAAAAAATGGAACCCCTTCCGTCACAGTTTCTCTGACTGGTGAGGTAAGAAAAGATCGTTGCTGCTTCCGTTCAAAAGGCAAGTCAGGACACATCCTTTTTGTTACTGGGAAGCTAGGAAAATCTTTAAATGGACATCATTTAAGATTCACTCCCCGCATTGAAGAAGCTCAATGGATCACAAAGAAATTTAAACCAAGTGCAATGATGGATCTGAGTGACGGACTCGCATCTGATTTGCCTCGCCTAGCAAAATCAAGCAATTGCGGATACTCTATTGAAACAAACCAAATACCGAGGACAAGAGGGGCAAGCATTGAGGAGGCCCTCTGTGATGGGGAAGATTATGAGCTGTTATTTGCAATTTCTTCGAAGGAATGTAAGAAACTTGAAGTGGCCTGGCAAAAAAAATTTCCGCGGCTCACATTAACTCGCATAGGAAAACTCAGCCCTAAAGGAAATGCGAACCCTAACTTAACGGGAGGTTGGAAACATTTTTAACCAAAGAATAATGAAAGATCTAATCATTGATAATGAAGAAGCAATGGTGGGAGCAGGAAAAAAGCTCGGATCCACGTCAAAGCCCGGTGACGTTTTTGCATTGATTGGAGATCTCGGTGCTGGGAAGACCCATTTTACTAAGGGGTTAGTTCAAGGAGCAGAATGTGAAAGTCCAGTGACCAGTCCAACTTTCCCTCTCCTGCATGAATATCTGCAAGGTCAGATTCCTATTTACCATTTTGATTTTTACAGGATTAATTCAGTCCATGAGTTAATTGATATCGGCTGGGAAGATTATGCCGAATCTGATGGAATCTGTGTGATAGAATGGGCTGACAAGTTTCCGGAAATTATACCAAAAATAGCAATATGGCTCCAGTTCAGCATCAAGGAGAATGGATCAAGAATCATTCAAGCAATTAACAATCGATGAATGCTACTCTAGCCATAGATACCTCCACTAAAGAAGGAAGGGTCAGTGTTCTTACAGAAAATGATATCATCTTTAGTGAGGTGTTCACTTCTGAAAGGTCCCACAACTCACAAATATTTGATCCCCTCGAAGAAGCTCTAGTGTCCTGTAATCATGCACTTTCTCTTATCGTTGTCGGAACAGGTCCTGGATCCTATACAGGAATAAGAATCGGGATCGCCGCGGGCCTTGGTATATCAATGGCATTGGAAGTACCTATCATTGGGATCTCTTCTATTTGTAGTGCAGAATCTGCAGATCAGAACTCACTCTACCAAGTCATAGGAGATGCGCGACGCGAATCTTGGTATATTGCCACCGTGAAAGGCCATCAGATCATTTCAGGTCCAGAGCTATTCGAATCAGTCGAATCACTTACCGAAAAAATCGGAGTTGAAAAAGGGGAGCTCTACTCTTTTGATGAAAATATTTCATTCCCTGGCATCCAAAAAACAAATCCCTGTGCTAAGAAACTGGCTCGAATCGCTGCAGAACTCTCAGACGAAGAAATCAAAGAACTAACGTCCATCCCCCCAGAACCAATATATCTTCGTGCTCCATTCATCACTCAACCCAAAAAATTGGGTAAGAATGTACCTAAATTAGATAGCTGACACTAGAACGACTTTAATGTTTTCGTAATTCCTACAAGCTTCTATCATACCCATTAAGTTAACAGGGAAAAGGACTTGGTATTCAGCTCCCATATTTTTATTTTTTATTTCCTGGCTCTTGTCTTAGGAGCCTACTACGTCGCACCCAAAAGAGGGCGTCATCTGGTTCTAACTACCTGCAGCTATCTTTTCTATGCATGGTGGAATCCTTGGTTCGTTTTCCTGATGCTAATATCAACTGCTGTTGATTTCCTCTGCGGGAAAAAAATCCATGCAAAAAAATCCTCAACAAGAATACGTAAATCTTGGGTCATCGTATCAATAATTGTGAATCTTGGAATTCTTGCCTTCTTCAAATATGCAGGATTCTTTTCTCAAAATGTCTCAGTCCTAGCAAAAGCATTAGGCTTAGGAGAAGTGACGCTCCCTCCAATTTTTAACGAGATTGTCCTCCCTGTAGGAATTTCGTTTTATACATTCCAATCAATGTCCTACACGATTGATATATATAGAGGACATGCAAAACCCGCCAATGATTTCCTAAGCTTCGCCTGTTATGTTTCCATGTTCCCACAACTCGTCGCGGGTCCCATTATTCGATACGGAAACATCGCAGAGCAGATCCGCTCAAGGGTACATTCTGTTGATAATTTTATTTATGGTTTCACAAGATTTAATTTTGGTTTTGCTAAAAAAATTCTTCTGGCCAATCCAGTTGGAGAAATAGCTGACCTGTGCTTTGGTGCTGGCGATCAATCTCTTAGTACTCCCATTGCTTGGATAGGAGTATGCTCTTACGCATTCCAGATATATTTTGATTTCTCTGCCTACTCTGACATGGCTATTGGACTCGGGAGAATGTTCGGATTCTCGTTCAAAGAAAACTTTAACTCCCCCTATAAATCTGAGTCTATCACCGAATTCTGGAAACGTTGGCACATTTCATTATCCGGTTTTCTCCGTGACTATCTATACATACCGCTAGGCGGGAACCGGAAGGGTTCTAGAAGAACATACTGTAACCTGTTAATCGTAATGCTTATAGGAGGCCTTTGGCACGGTGCTCAGTGGACGTTTATCGCTTGGGGAGGAATTCACGGAATGTTTCTCGTCATTGAAAGATTCACAGGCCCATCAAGGTATCTAAATAAATATCCAAGGACCTTAAAGATAGGAATCACTTTTATAATAATATTATTTTCCTGGGTATTCTTTCGTGCCGAGAACTTTGAAAGGGCATTCTTTTATCTAAAAGCAATGATCGGGTTAAGTGACACGACTCCCGCATCATTAATTTTAATGAGCCAAGTAACGCGACCCATCGCTCTATTCATCATTCCAATCTCATTCGTCTGTATATTTATTTTACCTAATACTGGACAGATTCTTAAAAGATTAACCATTGGAAAAGTCATTACCGGACTCTCTTTACTGATCTTATCACTATCAATGATGTTCACTCAGGAATTTAATCCCTTTCTATATTTTCAGTTCTAGAAAATCATATGCAAAACCCTTACAAAGAGATTAGTGCAGATATCGAAGTTCACGTAGGCCGAAGAGCAGCGGTCATTAGCATATTTATCTTTTTGTGCATCATTTCATTGCCACCTCTTTATCAGAATATATTTGCACTTAACAAATCATTAATCAGTGATACTAACATTGCCTGGGTACCTGCGATCGAAATCTTCAAGAAGAGTTCAGAAAATACAATCGGAGAACATCTGCAGGAATATGAAAATAATCTAGAATCTGCGGGATTCACTGAACCTCCTCGCCGCTTAGTACAAACATTATTGTCGAATGGCCCACTACGTGAAGGGAACGGTAAAACTAGGATCGGAAAAGATGGTTGGCTCTTTTTAAAAACAGCATTGGATTCACTAACCGGTTACGGCCCAATCGAAATTGAACCCACTTCCGTATCTAAAGATCCTAGACTGACCCATTGGCAGTCCCCGTTAAACGCTATTAAACGATTCGCAGAACAACTGAATGAGTTCGGAGTCGAGCTAGTCATCGTCAGTATTCCAGTAAAACCCATGATTTATCCAGAACATCTTGGCCAACCGGTAAAGGGTCCCATCACTCATCCTGATTCTGAAACTTTTTACTCATTCCTAAGCTCATTACCGAACGTTGATGTACTGGACCTCACCTTGCCACTATCGAAACTCAAATCTAAATCAAAAGTATTTCTTAAACAGGACACTCATTGGACTCCGGAAGGGATGGAAGAGTCTGCAAAAATTATTGCTACCTATGTCAAATCTAAGAATTGGGATTATGGAAATAGAAATCTAAAAGCCGGTCCTGATGAAAATCGCAGTTCATTAGGTGATCTAGTTGAAAGCCTCAATACTTACAGCAAACTCTTTGATCTGGAAACGGTCATAGCCTCACCAGTTACAGGTAAAACCGTTGATCGAGAATCCCCCATTATTCTTCTGGGCGATAGCTTCACAAATATTTACTCAACAGATACGACTCTTAACTGGGGCAAAAATGCTGGCCTAGCAGATCACATTGCTTTGAACTTGGGAATCTCACTTGATGTCATTGCGATCAATGGTGGCGGCGCCACTGAAGCGAGAAAAAAACTCGCCGCTAGAAGGGGAAGCGCATCCCTAATGAAAAATAAAAAAGCTGTCATTTGGGCCATCACTGCGAGAGATCTCTTCCTCTCTTCAACACAATCCCATAAAGCACGTGTTCATTGGGAGGACGTCAATTTTGATACCCGTGAACCAAAAGAAAATCTCATTTCATCGACTAAAATCCATGCAAGAATGTTATCCAAACCTAAGTTGCCTAATCCAAAATCGACTACTTATAGCTCACTATTATATGGTGCCGATTACGAAATACTCGAAACAATTACTGGCAAAATTGAAACGGTTGAAAACAAAATAGCAGTGATTCATTGGGCCTACAAAAATCGCCAAATGCTCCCCACCTCAAATTATAAAGTAGGGGAAAAAAGGATCCTAAATCTCATACCTTTTGATCGAATGAAAGAATTGAGAACACTCGAACAGCATTATGATGGTGATCTTTTCGATTTTTACTGGGATTTACCTGAGACCAGCAATGAAATCCATGGAAAATCCAGAATACATCAAGAAAATACATCAAATAGCCACCTCATCGCTTCTGCCGGCTGTAGCTTATTTGCACTAATTCTGGTCTTTTTAGTTAAATTAATCATAAAACATAATGAGCAATGAAGTGTTTTGGATTTGACCAATGCCCCGAATCAATGCACCATTCTCGCCCGCTCTGAAGCGATAGATTTAAATAAAACCAGAACAAATTCCAATGAACGCACGCATCTATAGAGAAAAAAACGCTGACATGAAAACCTTGAAAGGGAAAACTTTTGCTGTGATCGGCTTCGGTTCTCAGGGTCATGCCCACGCGCTTAATCTCAAAGAAAGTAAGGTCAATGTCATCATCGGCCTCTATAAAGGTTCAAAGTCTCGTGCAGTAGCAAAAAAACTTGGCTTCAAAGTTTATGATACGGCTGAAGCTGTGAAACGAGCAGATGTTATTTTCATTGCTGCCCCCGACACAAAAATTGGAGAAATTTACAAAAAAGACATAAAGAAAAATCTCACCAAAGGAAAAACACTCGGCTTCAGTCATGGTTTTGCAATCCATTACGGAACCGTGGTGCCGCCTGAAGACGTGAACGTGATCATGGTGGCTCCAAAGGGTCCAGGCCACATTGTCCGCCGTCAGTTCACTGAAGGCAAAGGAGTTCCCGCTCTCATAGCAATACACCAGAACCCAGGAAAGGATGCTAAAAAGATTGCTCTTGCATGGGCTCATGGTGTTGGAGGAACCCGGGGAGGAGTCATCGAAACAACTTTCAAAGAAGAAACTGAAACAGATCTCTTCGGAGAACAGACCGTTCTTTGCGGCGGTGTAAGTGCTCTAGTCACTACAGGATATGAGGTTCTTGTCGAAGCCGGTTATCAACCTGAAATGGCATACTTTGAATGCCTTCATGAATTGAAACTGATTGTGGATCTAATGAATGAGTCTGGCATCGCAGGAATGAGATTTTCGATATCAGAAACAGCAGAATGGGGTGACGTTAGCGTCGGACCAACTATCATCGATAATGCTACTAAGAATAAAATGAAGAGAGCATTGAAAAGGATCCAGAATGGACAATTCGCTGAAGAGTGGATCAAGGAAAACAAGAAAGGGCAGAAAAAATTCAATAAGCTTCGTAAGGCTGGAGCAGAACATGGAATCGAAAAAGTAGGTAAACGTCTGCGTGGACTCATGCCATGGATCAAAAAGCGTTCTACAAAAGGAGCCCAAGCATCTTATTCATAGGTCACTAGAACCTTCAACTATTCATCATAAAAAAGTCGGGGCTCTCCTCGGCTTTTTTTGTGTTATATTATAATTTACTGCCCATTAGATACCTCACAAATCATCCAGATATGAGCCCGCATAGAAAAGTTATTATCATTCTCTTTTCTACTATCATCAGTGCAAATATGTTATTGGGAATTGCTCCGTTGAGCACAAGTATCGGACAATCAATCAGCAAGAGACTAGATCCGATTCGATGGACAATTGGTTTGGGCCAAAAGTGGGACATGTTCCATAGTATTCCAACTCATCATAGCCTACGAATCTATCTGACAGCTAATGATGCATCAGGAAAAAAATATCGATACGGAGCCGGCCTACCTTCTTTCAGGGAAATCTCGCCTAGAGAACTAATCCGATACCACTACACTTTTTTAAGACTCTTTAATGACCCCCTAAATAAATCCTTTAAGGAATCATATATCGAATCAATAAGTCAGGCCTTACTAAAAACTGATCCAAGACTGAGACAATTTACTATTCATTTTGATCATGGCCGAATAAATACTCTGGAAAGCATTCGTCAGGGCGCCAACATTTCCACAATAGGAACTGAAAAGTTTGGGCCCTATAAAATTCAACGGGAAATAAAAAGATAATGAATGCTTTTTCCCTAATATGGTTAAAAAATATTGACCCGAGGCGCTACGCCTTAACTCGTATAGGCTTTGCATTATTATTATTATCTCACTTCGTTCACTTATTCCCATACAGGGACACTATTCTTAGTGATGCTGGAATGAACAATTCATCGGCCGCTAAAATTGGTTTCCATGAATTAACTGGCGGTACTTCGATTTCACTCTTCAACTATTTTCAATCCTCCGCCGAAGTCACAATTATCTTAATTTTTGCAATCATTGCGTCTCTACTCTTAGCATGGGGAAAATGGGCAAGAGCTACTCTGTTTATCTGTTTCTTCATCCAGCTATCACTCATTCATAGAGCTCCAGCTTCGACTACAGGGTGGGATTCTGTTCTAACTAACTTAGGTTTCATCCTTCTCTTCAGCCCACTGGGTAAAGACTGGAACCCTTGGAATCTGTTTAGACAATGGAATAAAAAACAAATTAATCTTAAAGCGCCTCAGTACGGATTAGTTTTGATTCAATTACAGGTATTTATTATTTATTGGCAAACGGTCATACAAAAGTTAGGTGACCAATACTGGGCAAAAGGAGAATCGATTACCTATTTTCTACTATCTCATCATGGGAGGTTTATAGGATCCTGGCCAGTTAACTGGCATGAGCTATTCGATAAAATTAATTACCTCATTCTGATCGTCGAATTAGCAATACCCATTTTATTGTGGATACGAAATACAAGAAAATTAGGCTTGTGGATTGGGATAGGATTGCATCTGAGTATTGCCATTCTAGGAATTAATTTAGCACTCTTTAGCCTCACTATGATCGTATCTTATTTGGCTTTCATCGATCCATGGCCAACAGCTTCTTATAAGTTAAAAAGTTCCACCTAATAAGGATCTATTAGCCTAAGCATATTCTTTTATATGCATCTTGATAATCAGTGAAATCTTTAAAGAGAAGATCCGGATCATACTTGGCAAGTTCCTGATAGGAGATTGATCCGCTAGCAACGGCAACGACTTTAGCTCCTATTGCACGCGCACAATAAATATCTTTAGGCGTATCACCAATTACTGTTACTGGAGCCTTAGCCAGGTCCATTTTATAGTAAGCACCTCCTCTTTTTAAAGCTATCGGACCAAGCTCATTTCGGTCATGATGGTCATCCCCATAAGCACCAAAACAAAAATATTTATCCACTCGATATTTTTTTAGCTTTAATGCTGCACCCTCAAAGATGTTACCTGTTAAGAGACCAAGTATCAGCTTACCGTTATTCGCTTCATAAGAAAGCCTATCCAGCAATTCTGCAATGCCAGGCATAAGAGAACCTATATAATTTGGATCAGATATGTTGTCTCCAAGGCACTGGATATATTGCGCAAAAAAGGATTCACGTTCATTGACTGAATCTTCAATTCCAAGAGCTTTAAAAATCTCAATTATAAGCCCAGAATCTGTGCTGCCAGCCATGTCCAAAGCTAAAGAACCTCCAGATTTTTTTAATTGAGAAGGGTAATTATTCTCAATGGCGCTATAAAACGCCTTCATTCCTGCTCCTCCAGTAGTTAATAAAGTACCGTCAATATCAAAAAGAATGACCTGCGGAAGATCCGACATTATGGACTCTTAAAAGAATAAGTGCCTAACCCCGCTTAAGTTTTGGCCGACCATCATCCCCTTCTAGCATAGCAATTTCATCAACAACATCTAAGTGCTGATGATCTTCATTGGGTCTTTCAAATTCTTCAATTTCCTCTTCCTCATCTTCGCCATCAAAGTCATCAAAGTCATCATCAGCTTCGTCGGGCAAATCACCATGATTTTTGAATTTGGGTTTCTGTAAATGTTTAGGCAGAGGAGAAAGCATCATCGTGATGTTTCTTCCAGTCAGCTTCGGCTCCATATCAACGTGAGCAACTCCAGAAAGATCCTCTTTAACTTCTTTCATCAACTCAAACCCAACTTCCTTATGCGCCATTTGACGACCACGAAACATTAATTGGATTCGCACCTTGTCTTCGTCCATTAGAAATGATTCAGCGCGAGTGACTTTCATATTATAGTCACTTTCGCCAATGCCTGGTCTGAACTTAACTTCTTTAAGACGGTGCGTCTTTTTAGGTTGTTCTTTTTTAAGCTTCGCCTGATCGTACTTGTACTTGCCGTAGTCAACAATCTTGCATACAGGCGGACGGGCATTAGAGGAAACCTCTACAAGGTCAAGACCCACACTCTTTGCCTTTCTTATAGCTTCATGGGTATCCATGACACCTAGCTGCTTCTCTCCATAAATGACTCGAACTTTTGGAGCCCTGATACGATCATTGATCCGATCTCTGGGAGCCCATTTCCTGAAGTTTTTCTTTTTTGGCCTAGCGATAACTGTTCCTTCTTTTTTAAATGTTAGCGAAACATATTATATGTATGCCTCTTGGGATTTACCCATGTACGAAAATTAAATAATAGCATTAGAAAAATAATTAATCTCCTATATCAAAGTGAACGTGAACTGACTTCCTCCGTAAGCTGAGATATGAACTCTTCGGGGCACATTGCACCGAGATCTCCGCGCTTGCGGTGACGAACTGAGATAGTGTTGGTTTCAACTTCATTAGCACCAATAATTAACATATATGGAACCTTGTCGAGCTGGGCAAGTCTAATTTTCGCTCCAATTTTCTCTGCAGAGTTATCCATGGACGCTCTTGCCCCCACTCCAAGCAGCTTATTTAGCTGTTCGCCCGCCTGTTCTGAAAACTTTTCCGAGATAGGTAGAACCCTAACCTGCTCAGGCGAAAGCCAAGTAGGGAATGAACCTTCAAAATGCTCTATTAATACCGCAACAAACCTCTCTAGTGACCCAAAAGGTGCCCTATGAATCATTACTGGGCGGTGCGGTTTATTGTCTTTACCTATATAACTAAGATCAAATCTTTCAGGTAAATTATAGTCAACCTGAACAGTTCCTAATTGCCACTCACGCCCAATAACATCCTTTACAACAAAATCAATTTTTGGACCATAAAATGCTGCTTCTCCTGATTCTTCAGTAAATGGGACATCCAAAGAGCTGGCAGCTTCCCTCAGAGCTGATTCAGCTCGGTCCCAGTTATCCGGATCACCAACATATTTTGTAGAGTCCACGTCTCTCAGCCCGACCCTGACACGATAATCAACGATTCCAAGAGTATTTAAGACTACCTTAACCAATTCGAGGCACCCCATAATCTCCTCCTGAACCTGATCATCAGTACAAAACAAATGTGCATCGTCTTGAGTGAAAGATCTGACTCTAGTTAGACCTCCAAGCTCCCCTGACTTTTCCCAACGATACACCGTACCGAACTCGGCTAAGCGAACGGGAAGATCTCGATAACTATGATGCTCGCTCGAATATATTTTTATATGATGGGGGCAATTCATCGGCTTCAACAAGAATCCTTCAGCCTCACCTGACTTAAGCCGATTAGTTAGTTCGCCACATGAACAACCCTCCTCAGCCAGCGCAGACATTGATTCTCGACCAACGATAGGAGAAAACTGACTCTCTTCATAATAAGGAAAGTGCCCACTTGTTTTATACAAATCCAACTTACCAATGTGCGGAGTATATACCTGGCTATAACCTTTTTTATCCAGCTCTCCAGCAATGAATTTTTGTAATTCATTACGAATAATAGATCCTTTTGGCTTCCATAAAACGAGCCCCTGACCAACCGATTCATCAAAATGAAATAAACCTAAATCGCGACCCACTTTGCGATGATCACGTTTCTTAGCTTCTTCTAACTGTTCTAGATACTCATTAAGCTGGGTCTTATTCTTGAATGATGTTCCGTAAATCCGCTGTAGTTGAGGGTTATTGGAATCAGCTTTATAAAATGCGCTGGCTACTGACATCAGTTTAAACGCTTTACAATTACCAGTACGCGGGACGTGTGGCCCAGCACAGAGATCCCAAAAATCCCCATTCTTGAAAATTGAAATTTCTTCTCCTTCAGGAATATCTTCTAATAAATCAATCTTAAAGGTCGAAGGATTATTTCTTTCGCTGAGAGCAGCTAACCGACCACTCTGAGCCAAATTGAGAGCCTCTTCCCTTGAAACAATCATTCGTTCAAAAGTTTGGTTCTCTTTGACAACCTTAAGCATTTCATCCTCAATTCTCTCAAAGTCCTCCGGAGATATTCTATGCTCTAATTCAACATCATAATAAAAGCCATTTTCGACTGGTGGACCTGCAGCAAACTGTGCATCTGGCCATATTTTGGCAATGGCAGTTGCTAGAATATGAGCTGTAGAATGCCTGAGTCGCTCTATATCTGACATTTGTGAGCGCTCTTCGAGTGTCTTTCTATCGTTACTTTCCGCCATAATGTGAAAGATAACCCCTTAACCAACTGTGAGACATTTACAACTTGAAACCGGCCCAGATATGAGGATTGTACTGTGGCTACGGGGTGTAGCTCAGCTTGGTCAGAGCGCCTGCTTTGGGAGCAGGAAGCCGTAGGTTCGAATCCTATCACCCCGACCATTTTCCATTAATATTGAATATATTAACTATTTTTTGCGAAAGTAGCTTAGAAAAGTTTCAATTCTGAAGTGCAGAACACCGGATCGCTATTAATAAAAGTTAAGGAGTCTTTTGACTCCGCAAAGTGGCAATTCAGAGAAGTTCCTGAAAAAAAAGTAATTGAATCTGAATTCGAAGCACATCACGCAAAAGTTCCTCTCCATGTCCAAGCATTTGAGGAATTGGGAGCCATTTCAGTTGTTTCTAGGCTATCTTTCACTGTGAATTCAGCTGCACAGGCCTCTATCCATGATGCTCTAATGCGCACAAACATCACTCTTAATATCGGAAACTTCGAAACGAATCCAGAAAATGGCGAAGTTTATTTCCGAATCACTAATGTTTTTTCTGATGGGCAATGTGATGCCGGAGTTATCACAAGTCTGGTGCGCACCGCCATAGTAGAAATGGATCGTATCACTCCTTACCTTGCAGAAATTATACGCGATCCAAATCAGTCCATTTCTCATCTTCTTGCCAGAAAAGATCTCCTTCCAGAAATCAAATCTGATTTTAATTCTGAGATAAAATAGATCTCAATCTACATTGAGAAAAATATCCGCATCTAATTAATGCTTTAATTTATTTTCAGCTCTACCCAGAGACTGTCTTTTGAAAAAATAGCATATAAATTCCAACAGCTATTAGAAAAATTCCAAAAGCCACCCTTAAGTAATCAGAGGATAAGCTTTTCATTAGCTCTGAGCCTAATAGTGCTGCGACTACAGCTGCGATAGCAGCGAATCCGGCGATCCTCCAATCAACTAAACCCGCCTGAGCATAACGGAACGAAGAAACGGAGGCCGTCACAATCATAACCGCAAGTGACGTTGCAATAGCCTGTTTCATTGAAAGACCGAGAAATCCCTTAAATGCCGGAACCATAATAATGCCACCTCCAACGCCCAGGAGAGAACCTAACAAAGCAGCCAAAGCCCCTATGATAATTGCTGAGAAAATTAATTGCATGAATATCGTTATATATATAAAAATCTTATTGAGAACCTGCAAGCAAACGAATCACAAGTCTTTCGAGAACAATTCGATGATCCAGTGCGCTAGTGACCAGAGAGCGATTAGCCTGAAGACAATCAGCTAAACCTTGTCGTAAATTACCTAGAGAAAAATTTCTGCTCTCTGATGAAGCAAGGAAAATAGGATAAACACTCAATCCCCCATCTTTCTTCCTTGGTAAATGAGCCGTTTCAGATGCGGGCAACCTAGACAACGCAGCTTCATAAGATCTATAATTACCACCACCTCTAATGCCATGATGTTTAGCTAGATCCTTAGCAATCAATAATCGCCTAATGGTCGGCACTACTGCTGCAAGAAGAATGCCTATGGCATTCTCTCCCTGATATAACAAGTGATCTATAATTCTCAAGGCTCCAGACAAATTCTTCTTTGCTATACTATTACCCAATTCAAAAACGACCCCTGCTCTGGTAAGGGCAACCTGGTTGCTAACATGTTCAACTGTAATGGTTCGGTCATCATGCGAAAGAAATAGATCAATTTTTTCTAGCTCATTTCCAATCTGAGAAAAATCAGTGCCAGCCAACATCACAAAAAGTTCCAACGCTTCATCCTCAAAAAACAAACCTCTCTCCTTGGCAAGCTTTCGAACATGCATTTTTATCTGGTCCTGCCAACCGTCCCTACTCATGTCGGGGCGATCAAATATCTCAATTTTACCCAACTTTGAAATTTTCTTATAAAATGCTCTACGCTTATCGATTGAAGGTGCACTAAGAATAAAAGTGATTCCATCCGCCAAACCGTCCGCTAACACATTCGTCAATGATTCAGCAGCATCCAGAACTGATAATGCTTTACCTGTCTGTGAATCTGCAAAGATTGTCGCACCTTTAAGCCAGACTACTTTTTCTCCACCAAAGAAAGGTAAGGTCTGAAGCGCTCCTATGGTTTGAGAGATAACTTTCACTGCAGCCTCTGCATTTTCAGCTACCCCATCAATGACCTCTGCTCCAAACTCCGCCTCCTCGGGAGGGACAAGTTTTCCGAAACAATTGAGCGCAGCCTCCTTGAGACGTGCCTCATCAGTGCCGACAAAAGCTAATATGTTAGCCGAAACTTTATCGGCAGTTTTTTTCTTTGCAGCCACACTGCAATCTGGTCTGCGATTTCATTCAAGAAAAGCAAAAAGAAAAAAACAAAGCTAAAATCCTTTATACTTGATGAGTCCTCTCCTAGATGCATTATTTAAAGAGTTAAATATCAACCAGCTCTAGCCTGGATATTACAAATCTATTCCGTTGCTACAGTTTAAAAACCACTAAACATATTATGAAAAAATACAGTATATTATTTTTAATCTTCGCCTTTGTCTGTGGGGCAATCAGCTGTAGCAAAAAAGAAGCCTCCCCAACTACTCCAAATGAAGAACCTAAGGGATCATCTGAAGTGACAAAACAGCCTGAGCCTGAGCCTGAGCCTGAGCCTGAGCC
>PVBE010675370.1_pt1 | contig 16004 bp, 11 predicted proteins | sample 1631181 | NCBI WGS metagenome assembly PVBE01 (sample SAMN08397723, study PRJNA350692) | Marine metagenome, whole genome shotgun sequencing project. | isolation source: water | place: Pacific Ocean | collected 2012-04
ATTATCCAGGCCGCCAACGAGGTTATGCAGGAAAACAAACTTGAAGGTCGCGTCACTGGACTCCAGGGTTTCCTTCAACCAACGGAACTGCTCACGGCCCAGCGTCCGGCCCCAGGGGCCGCTGCCGCCACCACCGCCCTCCCAGAATGGATCCAATCCCACGAACAAGGCATCACCCCACTCCCACGCAAAATACCCGTCATGACGCCCCACGTGCTCGTACTCCGTAACACTGCCCATGTAGAATCCGTTCGCCGTTGGCGTCGGGAAGTAGTGCTTGCGCGAGTTGTTCGCCCAGACACCGAGATTGTCCGGCGTGCCGTCCAGCCGGCTGCGCCGCTCGGCATCGTGATTGCCGAGAACGAGAAACAACGGCACGGTGAAAGCGGACTGACTGAGATGGCCTCTGAGCAACAGATAGTCCCCAACCACATCTTCTTCCCTGATCGGCGCGCCCCGTTGCCGATTTTGAATCTCGAAAAGGCCGTTACCAAAGTTCTGGCTGGTCATGAACGTGTCGCCGAGATCGACGAGAAAGTCCGGGTTATAGGCAGCCATGTTGGCCATGGTGTTGGCCATCGTCACATCATCGGCCAACTCGCGGCCACAGGTATCGCACCATTTCTGATGCCGGGTCATGGCGCCCATGTGCGAGTCGGCCTCAACGGCGAACGTAAATTCGGACCCCTTAGCCCGCTGGGTGAAAAAATCGGCAGGCGTCGAATCCAGGAAATCCCCTTCGCCGGGCCGGTGGAACCTAAGTCGGTACGAATACCCAGCGTCTGGGCCGAGCCCCGTCAATTCGAAGACATGAGGATCGTTGGCCCGCAGCGTCGCTACAGGCGTCTTTTCGTCGTAGTTTCGGGACCCCAGACCGTATTCAACATATACCTCCTGGTCGGCAAAGCCCATGACGCTGACGGATATCGACGTGTCCGTCGGGCGACCGATCACGATATTGCCGTCGAACTCCTCGGCTCCATGGACGAGCGATGCCGCAACCAACAGAATCAGGGAAGCGAACGGTGTTTTCTTAGCCATCTCGTGTTCCTCTAGCCTAGAATTGACTCCTCATTAAATAGCGGCTCAGTCGGGCAGCCCCCAAATAAAAACCGAGGCCCAGAATAACCCTACTACATAACACTGCCCACGACGGCCCGCCCGAGTGCCCGAGCCTATCTCGGGACGATTAATGTGCTGCGGGTATCGTGTAGCTATCCACAACCTCTCTGCAGTTACGCTCACAGTCATAGACATTCTTGATGTACTCGACGGTCACTTCATCGAGCGACACAGAGACGTTACGGGCAGGATTGCGACAGTTACCGATCACCAGTGAATCACCCCTTTTCCCTAGAGTTGTATAGAACCGCAAAAAAATGGGGTCCGTTTTTTCGCGCCACGGAAACGAACGAACTATGAAGCGAGAGCGATTTATTATAGCCTAGGTGATGCTCGTAACAATTTGAACAAGAGCATAATATTTCCGTACAGGATCATAACTACTAGTTAAGAGAGGCAAGCATGAAGATGCCTTTAATCTCCGGATTACCGTCGATCACTCTGCTGCTATCGTGCACGAGCTACACGGCCGACCGACCGAACGTCGTTCTGATGATATCCGACGATCAGGCCTGGTACGGACTCTCGGCACAGATGCACCCGGATATGCCGAACTCCAGGAGCGATTTCTACCACACTCCTCGATTGGAGGAACTTGCGAGCCAAGGCATGCGATTCTCGGACGCCTATGCACCCGCAACCGTGTGTTCGGCGACCCGTGCGAGCCTGCAGACGGGCATGAGCCCTGCCAAGAATCATTGGACGAAGGCAGCGCCGATCGCAAGGGCGAACAATAACTTCCCCTTAATCCCCGTACAACACCGTAAAATGCTCTCTACGGAGGAGGTCACCATCGGTGAAGTCCTGCAGGCGGCAGGATATAGAACCGCGCACTACGGCAAGTGGCATCTCGCCGGTGGCGGCCCGGAGATGCACGGCTACGATGAGGGTGACGGGGAAACCAGCAACGGTAATGCCGACCCGTTTAACGACCCGGAGAACCCGCTGGATGTTATCGGCATGTCTAAGCGTGCGCTGGACTTCATGCGCCGCGCCGATGAAACGAACGAGCCGTTCTTCGCGCAGATTTCCTACTATCCGCTGCACGTTCAGGAAAACGCCTCGCCGAAAACCATCGCGCGCGTCGAAGCGCGACCGAAGGGCGAGGTCCACTCCAACGTTCTCATCGCGGCGATTACCGAAGATCTGGACACCGGTGTGGGCGTCATCATGGACGGCCTCGACGAGCTGGGACTCAGCGACAACACTTACCTCATCTATATGGGCGACAACGGACACCGGCCTAACGACAACAACATGGCCAACAACCGGGAGAACAATCCCGCGCCATTGGTCGGCGACAAGGGTAACGTCTCCGAAGGCGGCATCCGTGTGCCGTTCATCATCAGAGGCCCCGGCATCGAGGCTGACTCTTGGTCACGCGTCCCGATCGTGGGATATGACCTATTCCCGACTTATGCGGAATGGGCTGAGATCGACTCTACGGATCTACCAGCGGGAATTGAAGGCGGCAGTATCGCTTCAGTTCTGGACAACGGGGGCGCCGGCGAGATAGAACGTCCGCGGGATGAGTTGGTGTTTCACTTCCCTCATTACCAGGTGGGCAGCCCACAGTCGGCCATCCGAGTGGGCGACTATAAACTCATCAAATACTACGAGGGCAATATGACGGCGCTGTTCGATCTTTCGATCGACATCGGAGAGAAACAAAATCTCGTAACGAAAATGCCGGCGAAGGCTGCAGATCTCGAAGCGCGACTAGATGCGTACCTCACGTCCGTGGATGCAGATATCCCCATCCTAAATCCTGGTTATGATCCCTCGAAGCCGACGGGTTTCACCGGCAACAGAACAGATCCGGACACGTTCTTTCCGCATGACGCAACCATCGACGTAAAGAGACTGTATTACCCGGAGTGAAGTCCGCCTGGTCGTAGACTGGGCTGGAACAGCAGCTCAGCGCCAGTTGTTCTCCCACTCCGCGGCGAGTTCGGCGGTCAACTCCGGAAACAACATCGCCAGATCGCGGGTCTCGCCGGGATCTTTTTCGATTTCGTAGAGCCGCCAGGGCGTCACACCGCCGCCGCGAAGTCGCTCGTTGATGAGCTTGTAACCACCGCGAATCAAAGCACCGTGACCGTAGCCAGCCGTCCATCCGGCCGTATCCGTCGGCTCATGTACGGTTGCTGCCGCGCCGGTCAGATAAGACCAGAACGACCGCCCCGCGATGTCCTGTATCTCGCGCCCTTTATAAGTCGTCGCACCCGGGTGCTCCGAGCCCGCGATCTCGAGGAACGTCGGCAGGATATCCATAACCGTCATGAACGTATGACTCACCCGGCCACCGGAAATCGCGGCGGGATAGTAGACGAAGGCTGCCGCACGAAGACCGCCTTCGTCGATGCTTCCCTTGGTGCCCGTGAACGGCGCCGTCGCCGCCTCGGCAAAGCCATGGCCGTGGTCGATGAACGATCCAGCCCGGCCGTAGTTCTCGAGTCGATTGTCGCGGTCACGGACACCGCGCGGCGCATTATCTCCCGGCGTTAGACCCGCATTACTGGAGGAGCCGCCGTGATCGGACGAGAACACGACGACGGTGTTCTCCAACTGGCCGCTCTCTTCCAGATAGGAGATCAGCCGGCCCACGCTTTGGTCGAGATACTCGACCATGCCGGCGTAGATTTCCTGGGCGCGTGTTTCTCTCTGCTGCTGCTCCGGACTGAGACTGGACCAGGGCGCGGCCCCTCGCTGGAACGACGCCAACCGGCCGCCCGGAGGGACGACGCCGAGTTCCTCCGCGCGCGCGAAGCGTTCCTCACGCAATGCGTCGTAGCCTTCATCGTAGTGGCCGGTGTGAAGATCGAGCCAATCCTCCGGCAGCTGTAGCGGCCAGTGCGGCGTCGTATAAGGCACGAACGCAAACCACGGCTGTTCAGCATCATTCGAGCGCAGGAACTCCAGCATCTTGCCGGTGTAGTACTCGGTTGCATAGAAGTCCTCGGGCAGATCTTCTACTCGCAACGTTTCTCCGTCTTCTTCATAGGGGATCGGGTTTTCCCAGAACAACTCCGCGAAGTGGCTTGCGGACGCGTCAAGCAACACAAAGGAGCGGTCGAACCCACGGGTCGCAGGCGTGTAGCCCTCGCCTATCCCTAAGTCCCATTTTCCGGACATATAGGTGGCATAACCCGCGTCCTGCAGCAACTCAGGCAGGATCACCCATTCGCGGCTCAGTAAATTACCGCGCACACCGCCCATCGGATTACCGATGACTTCCAGTGCAGCGCCCGACCCCGCGCTGGACATCAACATCACGCGCGTACGCTGACAGTTCGAGTCCGTATGAAAGTTCGTCAGCCGCACACCGGCAACCGCGAGTTCATCGAGATTGGGTGTTGGGATCTCACTACCGAACGGCCCGATGTCGGTATAGCCCAGATCGTCGGCCACGATATAAAGAATGTTGGGCCGATTGTCACCTGCCGTACCCGACCCGATGTTATCGCTCTGCGAACATCCGAGCACTCCGCCGATTCCGATCACTAGAATTAAATTGACCCAATACTTCATTACGTTTCCTCTAGCGGACTGCGGGTTTCTCTACGTGGCCATGATCGTCATGCTGAGAGTTCATTCGGACAGGATCGGTAAATTTTCCGGAGCCTGTCCGCGCGACCCGCGCGGACAGGTGTCCGACGAACGCACTCATTGGGCGCCGATGGGCCCCATCGGCGTCAGGTCGCGGCCTGCGAAAGCCGGATGAGACGCGCTGTACCGCAAAGCCCTGAATACCGGGTTATGCATCGGCGGCGCATCGATCATCTCGGCGACGATCTCTCCGTCGGTAGTCACTGGGTTGATGTACTCCCAGACGAGATCTCCGTAGGCCGTCACCTCGAAGATATGCCCCTCCGTATCCGCACAAATCAGCGTGTTGCCGTTCGGTAGCCGCTGGGCGCCCGAACCGATGTGACTGAAGAAATTCTGACCACTCCTGGAACCATACATCCAGACGATCTGGTTCGATACATTCTTCGGCATCTTGTGGGTATTGCGGGCGTCCTCGGACTCCCATCGGTAGTAGCCCGCATCGGGGGGATTGACATACTGGCCCGTGTCGTTGCCGTTAGCGTCGAGATAAGGATTGATCTCGTAGACATAGGACTGCGGCATGCGCTCGAACATGTACTGTCCGTTGTTGAACAGGAGGATATTGCCGGCGCCCGGCAGGCCTTCGTCGATCCACTGAATGTCGTGGATGCCGCCGATCTGTTTGTGTCCGGAACTCGAGCCCGTCCAGTCCTCGTTGATCGAGGGAGGGTCACCCTGCCCATAGCGGGCCGGATCGCCGAACCGCCACATGAGATCGCCTCTCGGACCTTCGGCCAACGCAATGCTGGCCTCCGGATTGCCGGGCACGAATGTATTGCCATGGTCGACAATATAGACCTCGCCCTGCACCGTATCGAACATCACCTGGTCCAACTCCGAGTTGTAATCCATGGCATTGAGATGCAGCCAGTCGCGGCGAACGGGACGACCCGGGAGATTGACGTTCAGACGACCTGGATAGTCGGCAATCGTCTTGCCTTCGCCGACGTAATTTCGCTTGTCTGGATATCTGTCCTGAACCAGATGATCGACGAAACGCCATTCCCAGATAATCTCACCATCCATGTCGACCTCGACGATGGTGTCTATCTGCGCGCCGGTATAGTCGTTCGCCGGGTCGCAGCCCAGGGCGACACACTCCTCCTGGCTCACGTCTCTATTGGCGATATAGAATGCGGTCTGTTGGCCCAGCTTTGGGTTGAGGCCCCGGACGTAGTCGTGATGTGACGTGTAATTCGGGCGCGTCTCTTCGTAATTCCAGACGAAGTTTCCGTCCCAGTCGACTTCGTGGAAACCATCACTGTCGCGCGCGAACAGATTACCGTTGTCGAGCAGGCGAGGGTTGCCCCCGATGGGCCAGCTGTGAACGACATCGCCTTCCATATCGAGGAGGTATGTCGTCGCGTTCCCCTGGGCCCCGAATAACGTATAGCCTTGGTAAGCTCGCTCCTCGTCGTGGTAGCTGAGCCCGGTGGCTTTTCGGAGGGTTTCTGCTTGCCCCGCCGTCGCGCCGCAGAGCACGATTACCAGAATCGGAATCCCCGCCCATAGTTTTGCCTTCGCATTCATGTTTATTCCCCTTTTGGTGCCTTCTCGCTCGCATTCTTAGACAGCATCTCGAGAATAGCATCCACCTGCTTCCCGTGCACCGAGACATAACGGCAACGCATATCCAGCGCTATTTTTCTCATCGATCCGAAGAATTCCAGCGGATTCCTTTGCATCGCCCCTCACAGCGCTTTTCAGGGTAGATCACTCGAGATACAGCACGTCCTCGGTATCTTCTTCCGGCAGCCACGCCGCCAACTCGATCTTCACCTCAGCGTAGGTCGGATCCTGTGCCAGATTCGTCTACTCACCCGGATCGCTCTCGTGATCGTAGAGTTCCTCGTTACCGTTGTAGTGGTGTGTACGGCTCGCTGATGCCCGGTGAAACGCGGCCATGCCTTTCACGACCGCAGCATTGCTTTTTGCTAATGCCGGACCGAAAGGATCCTGTGAATTAAGGTATGCTTTCGATTCACCCCGGAACCTACTCACATCTAGAGGGAACCTCGATGAAAACGCTGACTAGCGTACTAGTCTTCTTCTTTGCCATCACGGCCGGTGCTGCCGAATACAGCACTGATACCTACAAGACCGTCGGCGACCGGCAGCTGCAGATACACATCGTGAGCCCCGACGGACATTCGGTCAGCGACCGTGTACCCGCCGCCGTCTTTTTTCATGGTGGTGGATGGCGCGGCGGATCACCCGAGTCTGGGTTCGTCTACGGGGAGACCCTAGCGGAACATGGGATCGTCACTCTCGCCGTGGAGTACCGCTTCGTGGACACGGTGACGCTCGATGAGACCATCAAAGACGCGAGCTCGGCGGTCCGCTGGACCCGCGAACGGGCGCGCAGAATCGGGATCGACCCCGGCAAAATCATTGCCTTGGGGCACTCGGCCGGCGGACATCTGGCGGCGTCAACCGTCATGCTCAAGGGGTTCGATGAGGCAGACGACTATACGAGAGCAAGCCCCAGGCCAAACGCGCTCGTGCTAGTGGCACCCGCTGCCGCCACCGCGGAAAGTGCTGGCAAGTTTCTTCCGGCAGGTGCGGACGTCGCGAACTATGAACCGCGATTGAACATCGACCGCCGAACTCCACCGACGCTCATTATTCAGGGCGATACCGACACGCTCGTAGCGCCTGCGGAGTCCTCGGCTTATCACGATGCGTTAGTCGCGGCCCGGGTCGATGCATCGCTGTTCCTGATTGAAGGTGTAGATCACCGTTTCCAAGAAGAAGGCGCCAAGGCCGCCGTAAGCGAGCGGATCGTACAGTTTGTGAGAGACCTCGGCTGGCTGAACTAACCGGCCCATACGGAACCGACAATGAGAAACCTGCTAGCAGCGATTACCTTAACCCTACTGGTAACTCCAGTGTCGGTGTTCGGGCAACCAGGTGAGCGCCCGGATGTACTCTTCATCGCGATCGACGACCTGAACGACTGGGTCGGCGTTCTCGGTGGACACCCTCAAGCTCGAACACCGAATATTGACGCTCTCGCTGCGCGCGGGATGCTGTTTACGAATACGCACACTGCGGCGCCACTCTGCAACCCATCGCGGACCGCCCTCATGAGTGGCCTGCGACCATCCACGTCCGGCGTCTATCAGAACGCGCCGGATTGGCGCACGCTTGAAATCTTCCAGGACATCCAAACACTACCGAGATTCTTTCGAGAATCCGGCTACCGGACCTACGGCGCCGGCAAACTCTTCCACGCCGGCACATTCAATCCGAACAGCTATTTCGGGTTTAACGATATGACGGCCTGGGATGCGTTCTATCCGTCCCTCGCACGACAGGTGCCGGACGAAATACGCCCGCACGTGCGCCCGGTCAACGGCAATCCTCAATCCGTAAATTTCGACTGGGGCACCGTGGTCACGGACGATAGAGCGATGGGTGACGGGCAGGTCGTTGCCTGGTCTGAGCGACAACTGCTGGCTGAAACCGGCAGCCCGCGATTCAACGCCGTAGGAATCTACCGCCCTCACCTGCCCTGGTACCTGCCGCAAAAATACTTCGATCTGCATCCACTGGATGACATCAGACTCCCGGCGACGATCGAGAACGATGTCGATGACATTTCCGAGATTGCTCAGGTGCAAGGCCGCACCGGCGACATGTGGCCCATGGAACTCCACAAGTGGGTACTCGAGGCCGGAGCCTGGAAAGAAGGCGTCAGAGCCTACCTCGCGAGCATCAGCTTTGCCGACGAGATGTTGGGACAGCTACTCGTTACACTGGAACAAAGCGGGCGCGCCAATAATACGATCATCGTACTGTGGTCAGATCACGGTTGGCATCTCGGCGAGAAGGCCCGCTGGCGAAAGCATACGTTGTGGCATGACTCGACTCACGTACCACTGATTGTCGTCGCACCGGGCATTACACAGCCGGGCAGCCGTAGCGACGTCCCCGTCTCGCTTATGGATCTCTACCCGACACTAACCGAACTCGCGGGTCTCGAGACACCGGGTCACGTGGAAGGCGATAGCCTCGTTCGGTTGCTCAAGGATCCGCAGGCGCCCTGGGAACGGGACGCAGTGGTAACGACGTTCGGCTACCGTAACCATGCGGTCACAGGCAATCGGTACCGCTACATCACCTACTCGGACGGCTCCGAGGAACTCTACGACATCCAGACAGACCCGAACGAATGGACAAACCGAGCCGACGACCCGGCGTTAGAGCACGTTAAGGCCGAACTCGCCGCGTGGCTGCCTGAGCACAACGAACCCGACGCCCGCGAGCAGTAGACGCAAAGATCAGCGTTCACTCTCCGAGAAGTACACCCACCTCGGATCGATCGACATGTCGTAGTTTCTCGATCCAACCCAGGATCCCTTGGTGGGATCGTAATCCGGATTGGGGGCGGGCATATGCGCCTCTACCGACTCCAGGTAATCATCGAGCAGCGCTTCGAGCTCCGCGGCGATACTGCCGCCCTCGATGCCCTCCGGCAGATCAGCCGTATCGATGTCATCGCCCGGCGGTGGCCGTTGTCACTTATATATATATAAGATATGTGTTGTCGTTGAATCCCAGACGATCTGGCTCGTCCATGATCATGCCGGTCACTCAACGCTATAGGAGTAAGCGACCTCGCCGTGGCGGCGGCCGTCGATCTCATCCTGCGGCAAGTAAGAACGGATGTATTCCACCTCGAGCCGTTCCAGTGACACCGTGACGTTCAGGTACCCCGAATTGTCGAGGACGTCGCCGGACAGGTAGGCGTTCCGGTTGCGTGCCGTGTACGTGTCGTCGGCGGGATTTGGGACGGATTGGTAAACGATGCCGTCCAGCTCCTGACGGACAAAGACGTGGTCGTGGGCCTGGAAGAATATAGTCACACCGTGCTTCACCATGAGCTGGTGCACCGGCAACTCCCAGCCCGGGCGGCGCTCGTCGAACTCCCACGTCCCGTCGGCGCTGTAGCCGCCCCATTCGTAGTCTCTCGCGCGCTCGATTCCGCCGCGGCCGACACCGAGGACATGGTGAGCGAAGACGAATTTGTACTTCGCGTCACTCTCCTCCAGCGTCTTCCTGAACCACTGATACTGCGCATCGCCCATCGTAGAGGCCCAGCGGTCCGAGGCCAGGCGCGTGAGCCGGTCCCACTCCTCGCTGAGACCCGCGCTCATTCCGCCGGAGTTTCCGACCGGAACGGGAGAATGCCAGTAGGGGTCGATCATCATGAACAGCGCATCGCCCCACTCGAAGGCGAAATAGTCTCGGAGCAAGCCGATGCCCTCTACGGGCTCTGGATTTCCGGTATAGAAGTCGTCAGGTGCGGGCAAGGGGAAGAACCGAGTACGCGCACTGCCCGCGAAGATAGAGACGTCGTGTAGTGAGGTGCCGAGGAAGTGGCGCCGAGCTTCTTCGTGGTTGCCGTTGACCGGAAACAACGCTGTCGAGTTTGCCATTATCCCTAAGAAGCGGCGCTGGTTCCGGTAGACGTCATCGACCACGAGCTGGTTCAGAGCCTCCTTGTCGCCCCGAAAGAAGTCAGCCATGGGATTGGAAATACTGAAGTCATCGCCGAGCATGAAGTAGAGATCCGGCCGAGCGCTCGCCACCTGCTCCATAGTTCGTACATACAGGTCCGGGTGATACATACCGTGACGACGCTCAGGATGAGAGTCGCCCTGCACACCGAAACTGAACGTGCTGCCCGTGGACCGTTGGGTATGAAAAGAGTACTCATCCCCGACCCGATAGCCGGATTCATCGGGTCCACGGTAACTCACGCGGTAATAATATCTGGTATCGGCCTGCAGGCCTTCCACCTCTATCTCGGCGACGCCATCCGCCGAGACCTCGATGGTGGGTGTCCTGTCTGAGTACATCCTGGGGCTACCCCCGTACTCCGCGAAAACCTCCGTGTCCTCCACGGTGAGAACGTGCGCGGTGACGGCATCGTTGGTCGGCCGCCCCAGAATGATATTTTCGGCGGCGGCTGTCTGTGCGTCCGGCGATCCCACGATCCAGACAGCCGACAGCCCGAACGTTACGAGCGCAATCGAGAGCGCTGTGTTTCTACGCAAGATATCCCTCCCCCGAGGAATGGTTACCTCGGGAAGCGTAACACAGCAGCTGCCATCAGTTATTGGCCAGAGTCAGCGGATTCCCCCGGGCGGGATGAACACCGTTGTGGAACCCACCCTGGTCTCTCACCACCCTGCCCTCGCCGTTCTCGTCATAGGCCACCCAGACCAGGCCGTGAGGCTCACCACGATGCGGCATATGAATGACTTTCAGCTGCTCGTGAGTCTCGGCATCGAAGACATAGATACTGCCCTCGCCGTTACTCGTAGCCCACATCTCCTTGCCGTCCGGAGACAGGAGCACGTGGTCGGCTTTGTAACCGGAGAACACGGTATCCAGGAGGCGACCGCTAGCCGTCTCGATGACCGTAATCGTGCGACCGAATTGACCGCTGGTCTCGCCCTTGTTGGAAATCCAGACCTCCGTCTCGTCGGCGTTCAGTGTGCCGCCATAGGGACCGACGCCCGTGGAAGTTGCCCACTCGATGGCACCGGTAACCAGATTCACCTTGGTGACGTTGTTGGAGACCGCGGCAGGAACGTACATGTACTCGCTCTTGGAGTCGATGATCACCCAATCACCGCGGTAACCCGTGTACGGGTACTCCGCCACGACCTCCCAGTTCGTCGGATCAATCTTCGCCACCCAGTAGGGCCTAAGGACGGTCACATTCCCGGCCGCGAAACCACGCGCATTAGCGCCAGCCGGCTGCATCAGCACATAGATGAATTCATCGTCCGTATAAGACGTATAGTTCTGCCCGCCCAGGTCCGTACCACGAATCCCGCCGATGATCTCATCGGTCTCCGGATCGAAGAGAAACACGTCCAGCGCATCGGGGTCACTGGTAAACATATCGAGCAGCAGGTACCTGTCCTGAAAGATCTGCCCATGGTGCAGTCGACCACCGATATTCATGTGCTTGACAGGCTGCAGCGTCAGTGCGTCCACCTTCAACAGGGAAGAAGCCGTTCTGGCGGAACCGGGGCCGCCGCCCATGCCCAAACCACCACCGATGAGATAGACGTAGCGTGCATCCGGTGAGAGGACGGTCGTGTGAACGCCCCCACGCAACCGGGCCGGCATCTGGCCGAACGTTATGACTTCCTTAGTAGACGCGTCGCCGACCACGACCTGGGACGTATTCGTCGGCGTTTCACCATGCTCGACCATGCGCACAGTCGTCGCCGTGTTTTCGTAGAAGTACACCTTTCCCGGCTCGGGATAAAAAACCTGTTCCCCCGCCTCGAAGGTCTCCAGTACGTCAACTTCGTAGTCGCGCTGCAGGCTACCGGTGTTCGCCCGCTGGGGCCAGTCCGCCAGCACGGTGTCGAATGATTGAATCTGCATCACGAGCTTATCGCGTTCGGTCAGCGGAAACTCGGCCTCGGGGCCTCTTGCCGCGGCCATCTCGGCCATCTCGGCCCGCCAGCCCGCTACCTCCTCGGCGCTGACCGGGTTGTCGGTGATGTCGCGGATATAACTGGCGACCGCCACGAGATCGTCCGCGTCAGGATTCAATTCCGAGATGATCACCGCCATCTGCGGGTTCGAATCCAGCTGAACCTGGATATCCATCGGTGTGGGTCCGTGCCGTAGCGATGGGCCGACCAGGCCATCGGCATTCTCACCGTGACAAATCCAGCACGAGACCCGCTCGAAAAAGAGATCTCCTCCGCGCACCGCCAGTTCGGCTATCTCGTCCTGGGCTAAGAGGCCCGTGGACGCCGTGAGCGCGATCAGCGTCAGCACGCTCTTCAGCGGTAACGACAACAGGTTAGTGAGTCGGCTCGGTTGCATCATCGCTCTCCCCCGGTGGGTTGGTTAATGGAACATTCCTCGTAGTAACCGACTATATTACGTTCCCTGAGCACCGGTCACGATTGGAATGCTGATACTTTTTGTGCAAGGACCAATGCAGTCTGGTGATACGTCCTCGTTTTCGCTCATGGCAGTCGTTCGTTTGCGGGTAGAATCTATCGTTAGAGTGCTGCCTGGAATCCTCGGGAACAGCATAACAACGAGGTAGCCATGATTGAGCTAACGGTCAACGGTGAACAACCCGGCGTCGACGTCTAGGAAGACACTCCTTTTTAAAATCGACGACAAAAAAAACGGGAGACCACTCGTGGTAAAACGGACGAATTCATACTTTTCCCCGGCCGGGAGGAATATTCGCACACTTTCCGTCCTGGCCATCTACTCCTGCGTCGTCACCGTGTCCGCGCCGCTCGCCGCGATGGATGGCCCGGAGGCCTATGAAATCTATTGCGTGAGCTGCCACTCGGCCGGAATCCCCCCAGAGCCGGGCGTCATGCGCCAGATGACACCGGAGCAGATCTTTACCGCGCTCGACTCAGGCACGATGACGCGCCAGTCCAGCCAGATGAGCCGCACGGAACGGCAAACGCTGGCCGAGTATCTCGCCGGCAAGCCGTTCTCCGGAGAGCTCGATGCCCCGATCCCCGCATCAGCCTATTGCGGCGCTCCCGGGGCTCCGACCGGGAGCCCGTTTCAGGCATCCATCGACGGGCCGAGTTGGATCGGCTGGGGGGGTGGGAGAGATCCCGGTGCCAACCTTCGATTTCACCGCGCGAGAGGTGCTCAGCTGCCGGCCGATGAGATCCCGCAGCTGGAGCTCAAATGGGCATTCGGCTTTCCCGGCGACAGCTCCGCCAGTGCCCAGCCGGTCGTCGTCGGTGGCCGGGTCTACGTGGGCAGCTGGGGCGGCGGGGTCTATTCTCTGGATGTAGAGACCGGCTGCATTCACTGGCGGTTCGAAGCCGAGTCCGGCGTCAGAACTGCCATCAATTTCGCGGAAACAGCCGATGGGCTCGTCATGGCCTTGTTCGGCGATCTACAGACCTATACGTATGGAGTGGATGCGGAGACCGGAGAACTCCAGTGGAAGGTGCGGCTGGAGGCTTTTCCCTTGAGCCGGATTACCGGCGCAACGGCCGTGAACGACGGGCGCGTGTTCGTACCACTGGCCTCTCGCGAGGAGTCCCAGCCCGCAAAGCCCGACTACGAGTGCTGCCGCGCTCGCGGCGGAATCGTGGCGCTGGACGTTACCAGCGGAGAGGAGATCTGGCGGACATACATGACGGACGAACCGCGGCCGACCGGCAGAAATGAGGCCGGGACCCAGCAGTGGGGGCCGTCGGGTGTCGGCATCTGGTCGGCGCCGACCCTGGATCTCGAGGTGGGCGCCATCTATGTCGCTACGGGAAACTCTTATTCGTTACCGGTTGCAGAAACGTCGGACGCGGTCGTCGCCCTGGACATGGAGACGGGTGAGATTCGCTGGATTCGACAAGTCACGGGGGGCGACGTCTGGAATGGCAGTTGCCAGCCGCGGGCCCCCAGCCACGCCAATTGCCCCGAGGACAGTGGGCCCGACTTCGACTTCGGCGCATCGCCGAATCTCGTGGATCTCGGGGATGGGCAACGCTTACTCACGGTCGGCCAGAAGTCAGGCATCGTTTACGGCTTCGATCCCGATAAAGAAGGCGCGATCCTCTGGCAGACCCGTATCGGGAAAGGCGGTATTGACGGTGGTATCGAGTGGGGAACGGCCGCGGACGACGATAATGTCTATGCAGCCATCGACGATACGACGCCCGGCGATCCCACCACAGGCGGCGGCTTGTTCGCGCTCGATCTCCAGACGGGTGAGGTAATCTGGAGCACGCCGGCCCCTTCATGCGGAGATCGATCACCCTGCAGCAAAGCCCAGGCGGCGGCGATCAGCGTCATCCCCGGCGCGGTGTTCTCCAGCTCTGTGGACGGGCATATTCGCGCGTACTCCACCGCGACGGGAGAGATTATCTGGGAATACGACACCGTGCGTGAGTTCGAGACCGTGAATGGTGTCAGGGCCAACGGCGGGTCCATCAGCAACGGCGGGTCGGCCATCGTCACCGGCATGTTGTTCACCAATTCCGGCTATTCGCACCACGCCGGCATCATGCCCGGGAACGTGTTTCTAGCATTCGGTATCGAGTGACGGACGGCCGATAACGCCGTTGGAGGGAGTTCAGATGGAGGTAACCATGATAAAGCTAAAGACCTTTTCGCCCGCCGTATTGCTGTCACTTGCGGTTGCCCCCGTGGCGCTTGCACAGCACGGTATGCTGGGCGGCACACCGATGACGTTTTTCGTCACCAGCGAGTCTATCGGCAACGGCGGCGATCTAGCCGGACTGGCCGGTGCCGATGCACACTGTCAGAATCTCGCCGAAGCCGTCGGCGCAGACGACCGGACCTGGCAGGCCTATCTCAGCACGCAGGCCCGCCCCGGTCAGCCGGCCATCGACGCGCGCGATCGAATCGGCACGGGCCCCTGGTACAACTTCGATGGCATCATGATTGCCCGCGATGTAGCTCATCTGCACGGCGATACCATAGAACTCGCACGACTCGGCAATAACCTGACCAAGCGGACGGGGCTCACCGAGAAAGGCCAGATCGTACCCGGACTGAATGACTACAAACATCCTCAGGATGACGTCTGGGAGTATGTGCGGACGACGCCCTATACCAACCGCCATGAGATACTGACCGGTTCACAGCTCGACGGCACGGCATTCCCGTCGGAACTCGACTACACCTGCGACAATTGGACGAGCAATGCCGATCCCGAGCCCGGACCAAATCAAGGAGGAATGGGGATGGGGCTCTACCCGGGCCGGCCGAACGCGCAAATCGGATTCCCCGACCGTAACGGCGGCGGCGATGGCTCCTGGAATTCATCACATGGCACACGCGGCTGCAGCCAGACCGCTCTAGCCATGACACATGGCGTCGGCAAGCTCTACTGCTTCGCGATTGACTGAGAAGAATCATGAAAAAAATCATCCTACGGCGGCTAATCAGCCCACTTGCAGTCTTGGCCGCTTCAAACGCAGCTTTCGCACAAGGTTTGGATCTCATGCCCGACTCGGAGGATATCCCGTCGAGCCTGATGACGTTTTTCGTTACCAGTGAGCCCGTCGGAGATGGGGGGAATCTAGGTGGCTTGGAAGGTGCAGACGCTCACTGCCAGTCGCTGGCCGCTGCCGTTGGGGCCGATGACAAGACATGGCGGGCCTATCTCAGCACTCAGGCCCGTCCGGGTCAGCCAGCTGTCAACGCGAGAGACCGAATCGGTAACGGCCCGTGGTACCACTCGACAGCCAGGCTATTGGACTACCTCGAGCGCCGGCTCA
>PVBE011618883.1_pt1 | contig 16004 bp, 23 predicted proteins | sample 1631181 | NCBI WGS metagenome assembly PVBE01 (sample SAMN08397723, study PRJNA350692) | Marine metagenome, whole genome shotgun sequencing project. | isolation source: water | place: Pacific Ocean | collected 2012-04
ATCACCCGGAGGATTACGTTGTCCCTCATTGCGGTTTGCCCGGTCCTTCGCGGCGTCCGCCGAGCAGCAATAGTACGCCGATACCGGCGATGAAGATCACCGTTACCTCGCCCAGCGTGTCGTAGCCGCGGTAGCTCGCGAGCACCGCCGTAACCATATTGGGCACGCCTATTTCGACCGGCGCCAGCTCGATGTAGTAGGGCGCCACGTGGTGATTCGCCGGCGCCCCGGGATCGCCGAACCCGGGCATCTCGAAGGTGCCGTAGATGAGCCCTGCACCGGTTGCTACGACCAGCACCAGCGGTGCAAATCGCGCGCGCATCGGGGCCTTCTCGCGGTGTCCCGCGAGCGCGACCGTACCGAGCAGCAGCACCGTCGTCACGCCGGCACCGACCGCGGCTTCGGTGAACGCGACATCGACCGCATCCAGCATCACGAACACGCCGGCAGCCAGGAGACTAAAGATGGCGGCGAGCATCACCGCGGCCACCAGGCTCTTGAGCCGGACAACTGCGAAGGCGACGACCGCGAGCAAGGAGAACAGAACGACGGTAATTACGTCTTCGATGGCGGATCGTCCTTGGGCTTGGTCCAGGGCTTTAGCCCGCCCAAGAGGGCGGCCTTGGCGAGAGCGTGGGTCGAGGTCGGGCTGGTAAAGAACAGGAAGAACAAGATAAGGGCAAGCTTCGCGGTCACGAGCGTGAACCCCTCCATTACCATCAACCCAATCAGCACGAACGCGGCCCCCAGGGTGTCGCTCAATCCGGCCGCGTGAAGTCGGGTGAAGAAGTCCGGCAACCGAAGGATGCCGATGCCGCCGACCAGCACGAACACACTCCCGATCACGAGGAGTATTCCGCTCGCCAGGTCCACTGGCCCGCTCATCGCTCGCTCTCGGGCGGCGTCCCGATGCCGCCGAGTCCGCCGAACCGATAGACCCTAAGAAGCGCGATCGTGCCGATGAAATTGATGAGCGCGTAGGCGAGCGCGATGTCAAGGAACTCGGGGCGCTCGGTGAGGAAGCCGACCACCGCGATCAGGAGCGTCGTCTTGGTGGCGAACACATTGACCGCGAGGATGCGGTCGAACGTCGTCGGACCAAGAAGCGCCCGCGCCAGGGCCAAGCCCATCGTGACGATGACTGCCGCGGCCGCGGCGCCGAGAATCAACTGCGCCCCTCCATGCGGCTCACGCGGCGGTCCATCTCGCCTGTCTCAAGATCCCGCGCTGCCGCGCCGCTCAGCGCGTGTACCACGACCTCGTCGCCCTCGATGTCGATGGTGACGGTGCCCGGCGTCAGCGTGATGGAGTTGGCGTAGATGACTCGGCCGAGTTCAGTCTTCTGGCCGGTCCGCAGACGAATCACGGTGGGATCTATCGGCAACCGCGGGTCTAGGATCCGGCGGGCCACGTCGAGATTCCAGATGATGATTTGCCAGACCAGCCACAACCAGTATCCAGGAGCGCTCCAGCCGAGGTGCAAGGGGTGGCCTTCGCGGTCGACCAGCGCCATGCGCCGAGCGATGGCGGCGACAGCTAGCGCCGACAGCGCGCCGAAGGTGATTAGCAGGGCGCTGTCATGCCCGGAAAGCAGTAACCACACCGCGAACAAGACCGCGGACAAGCTAAGCGCGTGTACCAATGGACCTCCGCTTCCTCATGATCGCTGACCTGAAACGGGCTGCGCCAACGCCGCAAATACCTTGTCCACCCGCAGATTTAGGAAGCTCGCAGGGCGGGCGCAGTGTCGCAGATGGTTTGTGAAAAAAGCAAGAACATGGTATGCGTGATACTTTGGTGTTTGCGTAATGGACACGCAGGGCATATGGATGAGAGTGAGAACCAGTCCGAAGACGTGCCGCAAAACACGGTTCAAGTGAGTGGTGCGGTCAAATGGTTCAATGCCGGTAAGGGCTTTGGCTTCATTACCTCGGACGATGGCTCGGGGGATATTTTCCTTCATCTTTCGGCGCTGCGGCAAGCTGGGTTTTCAACTGTAGAACAGGGCGCGACGATTGTCTGCGAGGTCGTGCAGGGTCCGAAAGGGCTTCAGGCGGTTCGCGTCCTCGATATCGATTCGAGCACCGTGACGGAAGAGTCGCGGGCGCCCCGGTCGGGGGGTGATTCCCTGGCCTATCCGAGCATCGAGCCCGAGGGTGAGTTCTTCGAGGCCACGGTAAAGTGGTTCAACCCGGAAAAGGGCTATGGCTTCGTCACGCAGGGCGAGGACGCGCCTGACATTTTCGTTCACATCAAGACGCTCCGCCGCCTTGGTGTCGCGGACTTGCAGGCCGGACAAGCCGTTCGCGTACGTATCGGGCAGGGGCCCAAGGGCCCGCAGGTAGCAGATATCGAGAGCGACGCCTAGGAGGGCGCGCGGCGCTGCCGCCGGTGTCCCCTAGTCGATCTCGACCGCGTAGTCGCTCACCGGGAGGGCGGCGTCAATCAGACCTTGCGATTCGAGGAAGGCCGCAAAGCGCGCATAGCGTAGCGTATCGAGTGCGGCCGGGCGCAGCGCGAATCGCGGCAGGGTATCGGCCCAGGCGCGGCGGTTGAGTTCGTCATCGAGCTCCTCGCGACCGCGCAGGAACAGCGCCCAACTCTCGTCGGGATGGTTGACCAGGAAGCGGACCCCTGCCTCGAGCGCATCGACAAAGCGCCGGAGCGCGGGATCGCCGAGGCGCTCGACGTGGGCGACGAGGATGAGCTCGTCGTACGCCGGGACGCCGTGCTCCTCGATATAGAAGGCGCGGCCCGGCCGGCCCTCGATCTCCATCTGGTTGAGCTCGAAATTGCGGTACGCGCCGATCACCGCGTCGACCTGGCCGCTCAAGAGCGAGGGCGAGAGCGAGAAGTTGACGTTGATCAGCGTGACATCGTCGAGCGTCATCCCGTGTGGCTCGAGCATCGCTTTCAGCAGCGCGTCTTCGAAGCCGCCGACCGAGAAGCCGATCTTCTTGCCCTTGAGGTCGGCGAGCGAGCGAATCGGGCCGTCCGCCAGGACCAACAGCGTGTTGAGTGGCGTCGCGACCAGGGTGGCGACGCGCTTGAGCGGCAGGCCCTCGGCGACTTGAAGGTGGAGCTGTGGCTGATAACTGACCGCGAGGTCGGCCCGGCCGGCGGCGACCAGCTTGGGCGGATCGTTGGGATCGGCTGGCGCGATGAACTCGACCTCCAGATCACGCTCGGCGAAGTAGCCCTTCTCGAGCGCGACATAAAGCGGGGCGTGGTCTGGATTGATGAACCAGTCGAGCATGACCACCAGTTTTTCTGCGGCCGTGGCCGGCGCGGCGAAGAGTCCTGCAAAGGCGGTGAAGAGGAGGGCGAATAGGGGCTGGCGCATTTTCTATATCTCCGAATCGGGGGGAAGGGTTTCGGGTTGCCAGGGAAGGGCGCGGCGCAGGGCCGCATCGACGGTCAGATAGAGCGCCACGGCGAATACCGCGAGCACCAAGAGCGCGGCGAACATCAGGTCGATCTGCACGCGCGCGTTGGAGTGCAGCATCAGGTATCCGAGCCCGGCGCTCGATCCGACCCACTCGCCGACCACTGCCCCGATCGGCGCCACCGCCGTTGCCACGCGAATCCCCGAGGCGAGCGCTGGCAGCGCCGCCGGCAAGCGGATGTACCGCAGGCTCGCCCAGCGGGCCCCGGGTGCGCCCGCCGTCATCGTGCGTGCCAGATCGATCCAGCCACGTTCGGTGTGGCGCAGCCCGTCGAGGAAGCTGGTCGTCACCGGGAAATAGATGATGAGGCTCGCCATCGCCACCTTCGAGGCGAGTCCGTAGCCAATCCACAGGACCAGCACCGGCGCGATGGCGAAGACCGGAATCGCCTGGCTGACAACCAGGACCGGCAATAGCCAGCGGCGCGCCGGCGCGAAGTAGCTGATGACGAGTGCGCTGGCGGCCCCGATCGCCACCCCGAGACCCAGTCCGAGCGCGATCTCGACGATCGTCACGAGGGCGTGGCGGGCGATAAGCCCGGCACTCTCGAAGGCCGCCGCGGCGACCGCGCCGGGGCCGGGAAGGATGTAGCGTTCGACCCCGGTCGCCAGCACCACCAGCTGCCACAGCACCACTAGGCCGACGATCGTGCTCGCCGCCCGCATCCAGCGTGCCGACGATGCGGTCATCGGGAGGCCGCTCCGTTGCCGCGCTGAGCCGCACCGAGCCGGTGCAGGAGGTCGCGGTACAGCGTAACCAGCCCGCGCGAGGTGGGATCGCGGGGTGGCGCGCCGGGGACACTCAGCGCTTGGTCGAGGCTGGCGGGCCGGCCCGCCATGACGTGGATGTGGTGGCCCAGACGCAGGGCCTCCAGAGGATCGTGGGTGACCAGCAGCACGGTCCGATCGTGCAGTAGCTCGGCGGCGAGCTCTTGCAAGCGCATCCGGGTGAGGGCGTCGATGGCCGAGAACGGCTCGTCCATCAAGACCACCGGATGGTTCTCCATGAGGGTGCGGGCCAGTGCCGCGCGCTGTCGCATTCCGCCGGAAAGACGGGCCGGCGTTTCGTGAGCGTCCGCCGCCAGGCCGACGCGGTCGAGCAGGTGCATGGCGCGCGGAAGGTCGGCGGGGGCGCCGCGGAGGCGGCTTTCCAGTGTCACGTTGCCGATCACGTCGAGCCACGGCAGCAAGAGGTCGCGCTGATCCATGTAGGCGATCCGTCCCGCGATCGGTCGGCCGTCGCTGCATTCCACGCGGGTGCCGCTGCCGGCCCCGCCGAGGCCGGCGATAAGGCGCAACAGGCTCGACTTGCCGACCCCGCTTGGCCCCAGCAGGCAGGTGATCGCGCCCGCCTCGACGCTGACGCCGAGGTCGTCGAACAGCACGACGTCCTCGTAGGTAAGGCGCCCGGCGATCACCCGAACGCCGACCGAGGGTCGCGAATCGCCGGAATCGGAAGGGTCGTTTCTAGCCATGACACACGCGATCCCTACGCCGGAATTAACCGGATCAGGTTCGAGGGGTCGTCCCGCGGTTGGGACCTCTCAGCCGGTGTCTCGGCTCCCCCCGGTGCGAGGAAAACTATAGCGGGCGCGAAGAAAACTTCAAGCGGGTCGAGGATTTACGCGGCCCCCGATTCCGGTTATGCACCACGGTTATGTCTCGCCGAGTCCGCCCCTGCCTGGTGATTGTTGCGCTATGGTTTGCCGCGCCCGTCGCGGCCGCCGAGGTCGAGCTTTCGGAATTGCTGATCGTCAGCGCCAGCGGGCGTCATGCGTTCATGGTCGAGGTCGCCGACACACCCGAAGAACGCGCCATTGGCCTGATGTTTCGCCGCAGCCTCGATCCCGGCCGCGGTATGTTGTTCGACTACCGCCACGACCGGCCGGCGTCGATGTGGATGAAGAACACCTACGTCTCGCTCGACATGCTCTTCATCGCCGCCGACGGCCGGGTGGTGAGCATCGCCGAGAACGCGGTTCCCGGCTCGCTCGACACCATCGCCTCGGTCGGCCCGGTGCGGGCCGTGCTCGAGATCAGCGCTGGCACCGTGGCGCGACTTGGAATTGCGCCCGCTGACCGCGTGGTTCACCGCATCTTCGGCGGGGGCGGCTGAGCGTGGCCCCGCTGGCGATCCCCGAGGGCTTTCGCGCGATCGAGCACAGCGCCCCCTTCGGCGCCCACGTCGGCCCGTTCTATGAGAAAGACGTGGACGGCGCCCTGGTGCGCGCGTTTCGGGTGAGCGAGCGCCACACCAACGCCGCCGGCGTCATCCACGGCGGCATGCTGACCACCTTTGCCGACATTGTTCTCGCCCAGGCCGGCCTGCGTGAGGTAGGGGGGCCGATCGTGACGGTGCGCATGGTCAGCGACTTCGTGGCCGCGGGAAAGCTCGGCGCCTGGGTCGAAGGAATTGCGCGGGTGCAGCGGCGCACCCGGACCCTGGTCTTCGTCGACGGCGAGCTGGCCGCCTCGGGCCGGGTCCTCATGACCGCCTCCGGCGTCTTCAAGATCGTCGATGCCCGGCATGCCGAAAAGTAATGAGCCAGCCCCGGCCGAAGCTTGTCCGGCGCCGGCGCATCGTGTTATCTCAGTCGTTGCGCGAGCCCGTGTCCGGGGCGTGGCGCAGCCTGGTAGCGCGGCTGCTTTGGGAGCAGCAGGTCCTCGGTTCAAATCCGGGCGCCCCGACCATAGCCTGCATTGCGAAGGAGCCTTGACGTGGAAGCGCGGATTTATCGGCCGGCCAAGAGCGTGATGCAGTCGGGCCGCGGCAAGGCCAAGCAGTGGGTGCTGGAATTCGAGGCCGAGGATGCGCGGCGCATCGACAGCCTGATGGGCTGGACCGGTTCGAGCGATACCGCCCAGCAGGTGTGCCTCAGCTTCGATACCAAAGAGGCGGCGGTGGCCTTTGCCGAGGCGCGCGGGATATCATATTCGGTCGATTCACCGCACGATCGCAAGGTCCCGATACGCGCCTACGCGGACAACTTTCGCTTCGACAAGCCACACTAGGCAGTTGCGCGCCCTTAGCTCAGGTGGATAGAGCAACGGCCTTCTAAGCCGTAGGTCCCAGGTTCGAGTCCTGGAGGGCGCACCATATTTCTCGATCGGCATGGCGGCTCAGGCCGCCGCTACCTCCTCGGCGCGGTGGCAGGCGGACAGGCCGTCGTTCACCGCGCGCAAGTCGGGCCGCTGGTCGCGGCAGCGCTCGACCACCCAGGGGCAGCGCCGGCTCAACGCGCAGCCCCCCGTATCCTCGCCGCCCGGCGCGCCCCGAAGCTCGAAGGCGACGCGGTCCGACTCGGCGATGGTCACCCGCAGCGCTCGGCTGTAAGGATGCTGCGGCCGGCCGTAGAATCGGCTCGCCGGCGCGACCTCCATCAGTTCGCCCGCGTACATGACTGCGATACGGTGCGAGACATAGCGCGTCGCCGCCATGTCGTGGGCGATGAACAGCGCGGCGAAGCCCTTGCTCGCCTGCAGTTCCTTGATCAGGTTCAGCACCTGCGTCTGGACCGAGACATCGAGGGCGCTGACCGCCTCGTCGAACACCACTAGCCTGGGCTCGGTGATCAGCGCCCGCGCGATCGCCATGCGTTGACGCTGGCCGCCCGACAGCTCGTGCGGGTAGCGGCCGGCGAATCCGGGATCGAGGCCTACCAGCGTGAGCATCTCGGCGACCTGACCGACCCGCTCCGCGGGCGAGCCGACGCCCAGAATCGACAGCGGCTCGGCCACCGAGACGCCGCTCTTGAGCCGCGGGTTCAGCGCCCAATCGGGATGCTGGAGAACCACCGAGAGCTGACCTCGGATTCGGCCGCGCCCACGGACAAGCGGTGCGCCGGCGAATCGCGCCTCGCCGCGGCTCGCGCGCACCAGACCGAGGCAGAGCCGCCCCACCGTCGTCTTTCCCGAGCCCGATTCGCCGACCAGCCCGACCGTCTCGCCGGACTCGATCGCAAGGCTCACGTCGCGCACCGCCTCGATGCTGCGACGGCTCCAGGCCGGCCCGGCCTGGTAGGTAACCGCGCAGCCCGCGATGTCGATGACCGGCTCGTTCACGGCTTCCCCCGGGCCGCGGCCACGGGTTTGGGCTTCTCTCCGGCCACTTCCTCAGCGCGGTGGCAGGCGACAAGGCGGTCGCCCACGGCGTGCGGTTCGGGGCGTTCGGACTCGCAGCGCGCGATGGCCCAGCCACACCGAGGCGCGAAGGCACAGCCCGTACTCGGCCCGTACAGCACCGGCGGAACGCCGGGGATGGGATGGACCGACTCGCCCGCCGCCTCCGATCCCGGCGCGGCTTCGATCAACGCCTTGGTGTAGGGATGGGCTTGCGACTCGAATACCGAGGCGCTTGCGCCCAGCTCGGCGACGCGGCCGCCGTACATCACCGCTACCCGGTCCGAGTGTTTGGCGATCATCCTCAGGTCGTGACTGAGGAGAATGAGCGAGGCGCCCGAGGCCGAGCGCAACGACATCAACAGATCGAGGATCTGATCGCGGATCGAGGTGTCCAGCGAGGCCGTCGGCTCGTCGGCGATCAAGAGCCGCGGTCCCCGCGCGATCGCCATGGCGATGGCCACGCGCTGGGCCATCCCGCCCGAGAGCTGATGCGGGTACGATCGCGCGACCTGCGCCGGCTCGGGCAGACCGGCGCTCTCCAGCAACTCGCCCACCCGCGAGCCGTCCGCGCGCTCGCCCAAGGCGCCGCGGACCTGATCGCCGATACGCATCGTCGGATCCAGCGCCGTCATCGGGTTCTGAAAGACGAAGCCCAGCGTCCGACGCCGCAGCGCCCGGATGGCGGCGGCGTCGCAGGCGAACACCGCGGTGCCGTCGAGCTCGATCTCGCCGGCCAGGCGATGGCCGCCGCTGGGCAGCAATCGGCCGATGGCCGCACCCAGGGTGCTCTTGCCCGATCCCGATTCGCCAACGATGCCCAGCGTTTCGCCGGCATCGAGGGTGAGGTCGACCCCGTCGAGCGCCTGGACCGCGCCGTCCGGGCTATCGTAGGTGACCACCAAGCCGCGCACCGACAGGAGCGGGCTCACCTCAGCGACCGCCCCTTAAGGGGATCGAGATGGTCACGCAGTCCGTCGCCCAACAGGTTGACCGACAGAATGGCGAGGGTCAGCAGAAGCCCCGGCGCGAACACCAGCCACGGCGCAATCTGCAAATACACCGCGCCCAAACGTAACAGCGAGCCCAGCGAGGCATCGGGAGGCTGCACGCCGAGGCCGAGGAAGCTCACCGCGCTCTCGATCAGCATGCCCACCGAGATCGCGTAGGTGAGCTGGACGATGGTCGCTCCGGCGACGTTCGGCAACAGGTGGACCAGAAGGACGCGGCGATAGGGGGCGCCGCTTACTTCGGCGGCAACCACGAAGTCGCGTTCGGCCACGCTCAACGTCACCGCGCGGACCACGCGTACGAACAGCGGCAGCGTGATCAGCGATATCGCGACGATGGCCGAGAATCGTCCGGTGCCCAGGACCGCCCCAATCAGGATGGCAAGAAGAAGCGGTGGGAACGAGAACAGGACGTCGGCGAAACGCATGACCACGGCGTCGACGATGCCGCCCGTGTACCCGGCCGCAAGCCCCGCGAGCGTTCCGACCACGGCCATCGCCAAAACAGCCAGCGTCGCTAAAAGGAAGGTCGTGCCGACTGCCTCGACCACCCGCGGCAGGTTCGAGCGCCCGAGCTCATCGGTGCCGAGCGGCCACTCCGCCGCCGGCGCGGCGAGCCGGGGCCCGATTCCGATGGCCGTGGGATCGCCCAAGGGCAGCAACGGACCCACCGCGCCCAGGAGCACCAGAAATACCAGGATGGCGGCGGCCACGGCGGTCAGGGGATCGCGCCGCGCCAAGCCCCGCGCGCCGGCGTAACCGGCTGTAAGTGCGTTCATGTGCGTGCTTTCGTCGAGCCGATCCTCGGATCGAGGATCGCGTACAGCACGTCGGCCAGCATGTTGATGACGATGAAGATCGTCGCCGCCATCAGCACGCCCGCCTGGACGATAGCGTAGTCGCGGTTTCCAAGCGCCTTGAAGACGTAAAGCCCGACGCCGGGAACCGAGAACAGGACCTCGACGATCAGCGCGCCGCCCAACAGGTAGCCCAAGTACGTTGCGGTGACCGTCAGAATCGGTACCGAGGCGTTGCGCAGCACGTGACGGCGGACGATGGTCCCGGTGGTCTCGCCGCGGCCGACGGCGGCGGTGATGTGGGGCTCGGTCATCACGTTGAGGACCGAGTCACGGCTGGTGCGCAGGATGAGCGCGATGCCGAATACCCCGAGCGTGATGGCGGGCAAGGCCATCGCCCGGAGGTTGGTGATCGGGTCTTCGTCGAAGGGCACGAAGCCGCCCACGGTCAATCCCAGCGACCACACCGAAAAGATGAAGATGAAGGCGGTGCCCAGGACGAAGTCGGGCACGCTCGCCCCCAAGGCGCCGATCAGCCGCCCGAGAGTGCGCTGAAACCGCCCCGCGTTCGTCAGGCCGGCGAGGATGCCGAGGCTCAATCCCACCGTGATGGCGATAATGGTCGCCATCAACGCCAATTGAAGCGTGGTCGGCGCACGCCGCAGAATCTCTGCGGCGACCGACTTCTGGGTCACCAGCGATATCCCGAAGTCACCTTGCACCGCGGCGCCGAGCCAGCGGAAGTACTGCACCGCCACGGACTGGTCGAGCCCGAACTTGACACGAATCCGCTCGCGCGCCGCGTCGGACGCGAGCGGACCGAGGACCATGTCCTCGAAACCCCCGGGAATGAACCGCATCACCCCGAAAATGAGGACCGAAACTCCCAACAGGGTGACAAACGCGACCAGGAGCCGCGGTATGACGTATCTCGCAATACGCACGCCTCGGCTCCTGGTTCAGAACACGTCGAATCCGCCCCGCGGGGCGGGCGGGGTTACTTCAACAGGGTGTACTCCTCGATGTATTTGAAGTGGTTGACGTAACCCTCGGCCGCGTGGATACGCACTTTCAACTGGTCCTCGCGGTAGGCGATGGTCGCGGGCTTGCCGACCAGCGCCACGATGTTCGCCTGTGCGTCGATGCGCTCGCAGATCTGGCCGAACAGCGCGTCGCGCGCCGCACCCGGCGCCGTGGATTTGGCCTCGTCCAACAGACCGTTCAGCACCTCGTCCGACAGCATGAAGGGTTTGTTCCATACCGCGAAGTCGGGATTCCACCACGCCGGAACCATCACCGGGTCGGTGTAGCCGGCGAACCATGACATCGACATGTCGAACTCGCCGGTGCCGAAGTTACGTTCCAGCCACTCGCCCCGCGGCACCGCCTCGACGTTCACATTCATGCCGATGTCCTTGAGGCTGTCCGCGATGACTTGGGCGATCAACGGGAAGACCGGGACGGTGGGCGAGGCGATGAAACCGACCTCGACGCCCTCGGCGCCGGCCGCTTTCAACAGCGCTTTGGCCTTCTCGACGCGGGCCGAGCGCGGCTCCTGGTACGAGGGGATGTCGTGGCACGCGGCCGAGGACGGGAACGCCGATGGCACCGGGTAATCGATCGAGGCCGTGCCGGCGAGCGCCAAATCCGAAATCTTCTGGCGGTCGAGTCCCAGCACCATCGCTTGCCGCACCCGCTCATCGGCAAAGGGCGAGCCACTGTCCGGTATCGCCTGGACGTCGATGCGGTAGTAATCGGTAGTCTGCTGGACCACCGTCTCGACGTTGGGCGTGCCCGCCAACAGCGCCGGCGCATCCGGGCTGTCGAAGTTTGCGATGTGCACGCGCCCATCGCGCAGCGCCGCGATCCGTGCCGCGTCGTCAGGGATGACCAGGATCTTCACCTCGTCGACGACCGGGTGGCCGGCGCGCCAGTAGTGCGGGTTGCGCGTCAGCGACCAGGACTCGTCCTGCAGGTGCTCGGCCACCATGAACGGACCCGAGCCCAGCATCTCTTTGGTGACGTCAAACGTCCCTGCCTCTAGCTCCTCGAAAGGGATAATCGAGGCATTGACCGACGAGAGCGCGGCGAGGAGCGGGCTATAGGGCCGCTCGAGCTCGATGCGCACGGTATGCGCATTATCGGCGACGATCTCGGTTATTGGGCCCGTCTGCTGCGCCCAGAACGAAGCGAGCTCGGGGTCGCGAAGACGGTTGAGGCTCTTGACGACGTCATCGGCGGTGACGGCGCGCCCGTTCGAGAACGTGGCGTTCTGCCGCAGGTGGAAGATGTAGGTGGTCGCCGAGGGCTGCTCCCACGACTCGGCTAGCAGGGGCTCAAAGGTCAGATCGCCCTTGGGCTCGATCAGCGTCTCGTAGACCAGAAACAATACCTGCCAGGTCACGCCGTTTTGTGCGACGTGGGGGTCGAAGGAATCGACGTCGTTGGGCTTGCCCCAAACCAGTGTGCCGCCTTTCATCTCGGCGGCCCCGGCGCCCGCGCCGAACGCGAACGCCAACCCGGCAACGATCAGTGCGCTCCGGGCCACACGAAAACATGCTGTCATTCTCCGATCCTCACCCAATATCTATTCGAAAATCCTAGCATCGGCGGGTGCACAGGACAATGCACGACGCATCCTCATCCCGCCTCGGGCAGCGCCGCGGCGGCGGCCCAGATACGGGCCCGCACGCACGGACACGCGCGAACATCGCGCGGCCTACCCGCGGCAAGCCCCGCGGCAAGCATTGTCCACGAACCCACCGCCCGCCAGCGCGTGGCTCACGGCGGGGTCGGGCTATGTCCGTAGCTCAGTCGAGAACGACGAGGTTCTCCGCAGAGGACTTGCCACCCTGGCCGGGCACAAGCTCGTACTCCACCTTTTGGCCTTCATTGAGGCTCTTGATGCCTGCGCGTTCCACCGCCGAAATATGCACGAACGCGTCGCGTGATCCATCGCTCGGCTCGATAAAGCCGTAGCCCTTGGTCGGATTGAACCATTTAACAGTTCCGGTAGCCAAAGCTAGTCCCTTTCAGTCACGTCTTGTGCGGGCCGCTCCCGGCAGCCCGCCGCCGTTTTGGTTCCACAATATCTAGGGTCTCCCGGCACGCGGGATATCAAGGCATGTGTCCCCGTCCGTTAACCACTTGACCCAGGTCGTGGCGAAAAAGCAAGCAGAATTTGGCCGGGAATGGGCTCGGGCGTATGCGTCCGAGCGAGCGGCCGGGGGCGCCTACCAGGGCAGATCTAGCGACTTGGTCAGGAATTCGGTCAGCGGCGCAAACCTGCGGCAGGTAGCGCCGAAAGTCTTGATGAACGACGGCTCGCACGCCTCCTCCTCGCTGAAGCGGGCGCCGACGAAGAAGTCTTTGTGTTTGAGATCCTCGATGAGCGGGTGCTCGGGGTCATAGCCTTGCGGTGGCCGCTTGAGCGATTCCCCGCTTAGCGTGCCCTCGGGGCCCAGCACCTTGGCCGAAGTTGCGCGCCGCCAACCCTTCGGGTCTTCGACGATCGCATCGCGAATCTTCGCCAGGGCGGGCCCGTCGGGGTGCCATATGCCGCTTCCGCCGAATACCTCGCCCGGCTCGAGATGGAAGTAGAACCCTGGCGCGTGGGCGTCCTTGCCCGCCTGGTGCCGAAAATGGGCGCCGACGTTCGTCTTGTAGGGGCTTTTGTCCTTGGAAAAGCGAACGTCCCGATAGATGCGGAAGAGCGAGCCCCCTTGGGGGCGTGGGTCCGCGACGAACCGGGCGCTGATCTTCTCGAGGTGGGGTCCGAAATCGGCGATGAACCCGAGCATCGGATCGCGTACGTCGCGCTCGAAGCGCTTCTTGTTGGCCTGAAACCACTCGCGGTTGTTGTTCTTGCCCAGCGCCCGCAAAAAATCGAACAGTTCGGGTCCAAAATAGCTCTCTGTGGTCATTCCATCACTCCGCTGCGGCGACTGGCGAACGAGCCGGCCCGCCGCTGGCGGCTACCGGCGGGCTGGCCTCACGTAAGTAATCGTCCAAGGTGCGGCCGGCGACCTCGGCGAAACCTTCATCGAGGATGCGGAGGCGTTCCATTCGGTCGAGGCGGAAATTGCGGAAGGCGTCGCGATGCTCGCACCATCCCGCCACCGACCACTTCGCACCCCAGAAGAACAACCCGAGAGGCTGGATAGTGCGGGTGCTGCAGGCTCCATCGCGGCGGGTGTAGCCGAAGCGGACCCTTCTCCGCTCGTGGATGCACGTGCGAAGCGCGGTCAGGGTGGCTTGGGCCTCGCGTCGCGCCCCGATCCGCGGTGCGAACAACGCGATTTCCGCGAGGCCCGATTTCAACCGCTCGGGCAGCACCGCCTCGATCTTGCTCAACACGTCGCGCGCGGCCCGGGCCAGGGCCGGGTCCGTCCAGCTCTCGACCACGCGGGCGCCCAGCACCAGCGCCTCGATCTCCTCACGCGTGAACATCAGCGGCGGCAAGTCGAAACCGCCGCGCATGATGTATCCGACACCGGCCTCGCCGTCGATCGGCACCCCCGAAGAGATGAGGTCCAGGATGTCACGATAGATCGTGCGCTCCGAAACCTCGAGCTCCTCGGCGAGCCGCGCCGCCGTCGTAACGTTGCGACTGCGCAGCAGCTGGACGATCTGAAACAGGCGCTCGGCGCGGCGCATGGGGTACCCCAAGCAAACGTTGGACCGTCGGTTATCTTACGCCGCTTGCTTGGGCTGCCAAAACCCGACCACCGCGCCGGCGGGATCGGTGATTATCGAGAACCAGCCCGCTTGCGGGACCTCCGTCTTCGGCTGGACGATGGTGGCGCCAAGCGTTTGTGCTTTCTACGTCACGGCCGCGACGTCGTCTACGGAAATGTAGGCCAGCCAGTGCGAGGGGCCGTTGGGCGCCGGGTTTTTCATCATTCCGCCGCCGGTTCCGTCGCCGACCCCGATCATGGTGTAAGTGCCATCGCCCATCGGCATGTCCTCGAGCTGCCAGTCCAAGAGCTCGCCATAGAAGGTCTTGGCCTTGCCCAGCCCGTCGGTGTGCAACTCGACATGAATGAATGGATTTGCCATCGTTTTCACTCCACGGTTGATGTTTATCAGCGTTCCCGATGGGAACGCTTCGGAGCCTACGCGCCCCCTCCTGACACCGTCCTGTCAGGAAGGTTTGCGAGTTCGCTTTTTCTTGGGCGGCAGCGATGAAACGAACGCCGCTCCGCGATCCACCCAGGCCTCCAGGTCCGCCTCTGCTTTGGTCCCTTTGGCGTCGACGAACACCATCCCCCGCAGCGGCTTGCCCGTGAAATCCATGGGCCGCGCGTGCGGCCGGTCGACCGCCTCGGCATAGGCGTCCGCGCCGACGCGCACCATGAGCTCAGCGCCGAGAACGCCGCAACACATGTGGCCCCCGACCATGAACGTGAGCCCGCCGAACATCCGTTTCTCTTCCACTTGATGGAGTTGGGCCAACGCCACCCGCACCCGGCTCGCAAGATCTTCTTCATAGGCCATCAGCGGGATCCTTTCGCGAGTTGGCGAACTCCGAACGATACTCGGCGGATCGGTCGAGAAAATAGCGTCTCTCGGCTTCGCTGGGCGAGCGCGCGGCCGCCTCTTCGAACCCTGCCTCGGCGGCTTTCGCGCGCCCCGCTTCGCGATGCATGTCCGCCCGCGCGGCGACCAGAAGGTAGTAGTTCTCGCTCCGCTCGTCGTCGATATCCGCAAGCAGCGCCAGGCCCGCCGCCGGTCCTCCGACGTGGGAGACCGCGATCGCGCGATTGACCTCGATGACGAAGTTGTTGCCGCGCGCCGCCAGCTCGTCATAGAGCCCCGCGATCCGTGTCCAATCGGTGGCTGCGAAGGTTTCCGCCACCGCGCGACACGCGGCGATGCCGGCAAGCAGATGGTATTCTCCCGCGTTCGTCCCTTCTCCCGCGGCGGCCAACGCCTCAAGCCCGGCGGCGATGCGGTCGCGATCCCAAAGCCGTCGCTCCTGGCGCGGCAGCGGAATCAACGCGCCCCGCGCATCGAGGCGGGCGGCGAGACGCGAGGATTGGAGCAGCATCAGGGCCTTCAGGGCCCAAGCGTGGGGGCCGCGGGTCATCGGGTGGCGGCAGATCAGACCGGCAAGGCGAATCGCCTCGTCGGTCAGCTCGCGGCGAAACGGATGAGCCGTTCCGTCGCGGCAACTGTAGCCCTCGTTGAACATGAGATAGAGGACGTCGAGTACGCTGTCGACTCGTGCCGGCAGGTGTGCGGGCTCGGGGAGCACGAGTCGGACGTCGGGCCGCGCTAGGCGTTGCTTGGCGCGATGGATTCGCTGATAGATGACGTCGACGCCAAGAAAAAAGGCGCGCGCTATTTCCTCGGCGCGGAAGCCGCAGACGACGTTGGCGGATCATTTCGATCCCGCGTAGCGCCGCGGCCATTTCCTTGATCCCCGCCTCGAAGGCCTCCGAGCCCGAGAATTGCGCCATCGGCCCGACGAACGATATGTCCTTGGCGATGAGGTCTTCGAGGCCGGCGCCTCCATTGGTCACTGCATTATAGTATCGGTTGACGGTATCCAGCGTCTGTCCCATGACAATCTCCTTTGTTGGCGTCATTGGGTAGACGAACGGGCGGCGTATTTCCTGACGGGGGCCAAAG
>PVBE011728619.1_pt1 | contig 16000 bp, 12 predicted proteins | sample 1631181 | NCBI WGS metagenome assembly PVBE01 (sample SAMN08397723, study PRJNA350692) | Marine metagenome, whole genome shotgun sequencing project. | isolation source: water | place: Pacific Ocean | collected 2012-04
GGGTGACCACGTGTTGGTCGATGCGTTGGTGGCTCAGCTGCTCGACGTATTGGTCGATGGGGACCGGTGCAGGGCCGCGGTATTTGTCGCGGGCCATGATCTCGGCGACCTTCTCCCGTCCCTGACGGGTGACGGACCAACGGAACCACACCCCACCCAGGGCTCCGCTGCCGCCACCACCCGTCACCATCTGCCGCTGCTTGAGGGTCTCGAGCAGACCGTTGACCACGTGGAAGTCCAGGGCCAAGCGACGCGCCAGCTCGATCGCCTGCAGGCCGCTCCCGAAGTAGACGTGCTTGAGGGTCAGATCCAGGAGGAAGGGTTCCTCCAGCCCCGTCTCCTCGATGGTCTTGGCGATCGCGGGGACGCGCGTCGGGCAACCGACCTGGTCGGCCGTTCCGGACGTCCGACGAGAACTTCGAGGCGCCGCCGATATCTGCATGGTGTTCCTTCCTCGAGACGGAGGGGAGACAGACCCGCAAGCTTCGTGCCACGCCGCCCAAACGCAGCGAAGCACTGTTTTCGGCAGAGATCCGACGATCCGGGCGGGGCCGCCCCGGCACGGGCACCGCGGGAGGGACGTTCGTTCCGCAGGACAGGACGCGAGCACCTCACCCGTGACATCCCCACAATCCCGCGCTCCCGTTCACCAACATGGAGGTGAGCGGTGCCGGAGGTGGCCATCATCGGTGCAGGCTCCGCGGGGCTGGCGGCGGCCGAATACCTGTTGACCGAGAGCGACGGCGAGAACGGAGCCCGAAGGACACCTCCTCCCAGGTCAAGCCCCCCAATCTGCGACACGTTCGAGGGTCATGCCCCCAAAAGTGACACAAGCTCGGACCGCGAGCCCCTCCAGCGAACCGTCGAAAGCGCGTTTTCGGGCGACGCCATGGCCACACGGGTCCAAGGGACCCCCATCGCTGTCGCAAATCCGGGGGCATGACCCCCATCGCCGTCGCAAACCCGGGGGCATGGGTCTCGAGACTCGCGCCGGCCCTGGCCTGCGGACGTCCCCCTCGCCCCTCGGGGGTTACTCCCTCCTCGGAGGCACGCCATGTCCAGCATCCTCGTCGTACGCAACCCCAGCCAGAAGCAGCTCGACGAGATCGGGGTCCCCCAGTGGCCCATCTGGACCAAGGAGGCCTCGGAGTTTCCATGGACCTACGACGAACCCGAGACCTGCTACTTCCTCGCGGGCGATGTCGTGGTCACCCCACAAGGCGGCGCGCCGGTCCAGGTCGGTTGTGGAGACCTGGTCACCTTCCCCGCCGGCATGTCTTGCACGTGGAGCGTCCGCAGCGCCGTCCGCAAGCACTACCGGTTCGGGAGCTAGGTCCCCCATGCTCGGCACGTTGCTCCCCTGCCTCCTGCTGATGGCCAGCGCCCTGGCCCAACCCCCGGCGCCAACCCTGGACCAGCTGGACCAAGCTCTCGCACGGCTGGCCGATCCCGCCCAGGTCGAACGCTACCGCGTCACCGCCAGCGCCACCTACGCCGACACCGACGGCGACGACGCCCACACCGACGTGGTGGTGACCGAGCTGTCCTGGGACGCCGGTGGCCAGCCGGTGATCGACAAGATCTCCCACCTGCACGACGGCGAGCCCTTCAGCGACGAGGAAGCCGAAGAGCGCCGCGAGGACGACGGCCAGAAGGGTGAGAAGAAGTCCTCAATCGAGGCCGCTATGCCCGCGGGCGACGACCTGGCTCGCTACACCTACGGGCCCACCACGAGCGAGAGCGGGCTCTCGGTCGCCTCCTTCGAGCCGAGAGACGGCGCGCAGAACAACGACGATCTGCAGACCGGCCGCGTAGCCTGGGAGCCCACCACGGGCCGCCCCCGCTGGATCGAGTTCTCCCCCGTGGACAAGCCCTTCATGGTCAAGAACGTCACCACCCGCCTGGTGGTGGGCGAGTCCGACGGCAAGCTGCACACCACCCGCGTCCTGTCGTGGGGTGTGGGCGGACCGCCGCTGCTGCGAAAGAAGTTCGACCTGGACATGCGCTTCCACGACGTGACGTGGAAGTAGCGCGACCGTCTACTCGTCGAACCGGATGGGGCGGAACCGAGCGGCGGAGCGGCGGGAGAGCGGCGGTGTCTGACACTAGGAATTAACAATTGTTTGGGACGGGAGCGGGTGAGCGGCGTTGCCCGCCAAGCGCCGCGCCAGCTCGGCGGGGCGGGAGGCCGAACCCCGATGGGCAGAAGCCAGTTCGGGACGGTCGAGCCGAGGCAGGACGACGAAGGCACCGACCCCAAGGGCCAGGCAGGCAGCGAGGACGACCGACGTGCGGATGCGGTGCTCCACGGGACCTCCCCGGATCGTGGGGTGTGGAACCCGTGTAGCCGAAGCAGTGGCGGGGAGTTCGCGCTCGGCGCGCCAAACCCGGTTCACCTGGGCACGCACCGGGTGTCGAAACGCGCACCCTCGCCATGCGCTTTGTCGGACTTGTCCCTAGAAGGTGGCGCCGCCCCACCGCGCCCCGCTCACCACCCGAAGCTCATCAGCTCACCCGACAGGCTCCCCACCACGGCATCGCCGGAGTCCGTCCCCCCCTGCTCCATGTCCACGCTGCCGATGATGTAGGACACGAAGGAGAAGTCCTCCATGGTCTCCACGTCGATGTAGTACAGCGCGCCCATGGCCTCGTCGAAGCCCAGCTCGAAGCCGCCAGGGGCGAAGTAGGACTCCGGCGCCACGAAGTAGGCGATGACGGCCTCGCGGCTGTTGAGCCAGGACGCAACGTACAGCACGGCGTCGCCGTGGGGGCTGCCAACGACGGACCCGACGTCCTCGGGCTCGAACAGCTCGTCGTCGATGGTGAAGGAGAGGCTGGCGTCGCCGTAGGTGAAGGGATCCTGATATAGGATGCTGCCCCAGGTCGTGTCGAAGGTGGCGGAGATCTCGCCGATCATGTCGAAGCACCAGTTCTCGCGGATGCCGTACTCCCACTCCTCGCCCTCCTCGAGGGCGGCCTCGACGGCCGGTCGCCGACCATCGACGATGTTGCCCAGGCTCTCGATGGCCTCGCCGACGTAGGCGGCGTGGTCCTCGTACATTTCGGCCAGGACCAGCGCCCGATCGCGCTCCATGCGCTCCTCGAAGACCTGCTCGTCCCAAGGGCCGTCCAGCAACTCGCGCAGGCGTTGCCGGTAGGCATCGCGGCTCTCTTCGATGGAGAACAGCCGATTCGCCAGGTAGCCATAGGCAAACACCGAGGCCGGCATGCCTTCCTCGGCCTCGCTGTACAGGATGGCGTCGATGCCCCAGGGGATGAAGTGCAGCCGCCCGCCGTCCGTCGCGTCGGCGTACAGGTAGTAGTTGTTGGTGTTCCAGGCGTAGCCGTCGGTGTGGGAGCTCAAGACCTCCGCGGCCCAGTGCGTGTAGAACGCGTCCAGGTTCAGCACCGGCTCGAGGGCCTCGAGCAGCTGGTCGTCCTCGACCTCGAGCGCGGCGACCAGGGCCTCGATGTCGGACCAGTCGTCCTCGTCCTCGTTGGTCTTCTTCTCGAGGGTGCCCGTCCAGCCCTCGCGGAAGTCGGACAGGGTCCCCTCGTAGAGGTTGCCCTCGTCGTCGTCGAAGTGCCGCCGAAGGAACGCCTTCTTGAGGGGCTCGACGTTGACGAACACCCCGAGATCGTCGCCGTTCACCGCCACGGTGGCGTAGTTGCAGCGGCTCGCGGGCATGCCCGCGTCCCGGTAGAAGCCATAGCCCAGGCACTGCCGCAGATAGGATGGATCGGAGACGGCGTTGTTGAGGGTGAGCCGCTCGACCCCGCTGAACAAGGCGGTCTCGCCGTACTCCGACAGATCGATCTTCAAGGCAGGCTTGGACTCGGAGAGGGAACCCAAGAAACCCTTCTTGCGCACGCCGACGTTGGGGAACTCCTCGCCGTCCACGGTCACGGTCGCGGGGAAATAGGTGAAGGGGCTGCCGAAGGGCTCGGAGAGGCAGTCCTCGCCGCTCAAGAGCTCCCAGGCATCGCGCGTCTGGGTGCGCAGGGCGTCCCAGTCGCCCGGGTCGATCTCGATCTCCACCCGCAGCACGTGGTCGGGATCGTAGACCCACTCGCTGAGGTCGGGGGCGGCCGTGTCGCCGGTGTCCGCGGGGCCGATGGAGGGTGTGCCGCAGGAGCAGCCCGCGAGGAGGGCGAGGGCGAGGGAACAGATCAGGCGGAACATCATGGGCAGAGTGTAGCCCCGTGGGCCGAGACAATCGAAGCGGGGGCCGTGGAGCATCAGGCCATCCAGGACGTCGGGGGCGGCATCCGCACGGTCGTGGCGCGGGATCCCGACGGCAACCTGCTGGGCCTGATCGAGGACCCCACCACACCCACTCCCTGACGGGCGGGCGAGCCAGCCTCCGGCCGCCTATACTCCGCGGAATGAGACTCCCAGTCCAGCACGCGCTGTACGGCGCCCTCGCCCTCGCCGTGGGCTGCCCGGGCAACGGCGAGGAAACCGCCACCGCTCAGGCGGGAGAGCTGCAGACCCTGCTGGTGGTGGTCATGGATGGGGTGCGCCTCGAGGAGTCACTGGGGGACGAGGTCTCCACCGCGACGGGCGAGCTGCCCCGGGACATGATGCCGACGATCTGGGACGAGCTGGCGCCCCAGGGGTACCGCTCCACCAACGCCTGGAACGTGGGGGCCACCACGACGGTGCCGGCCCACGCAGCCCTGCTCGCCGGCAGACGCCTGCCTTACGCCAACTTCGCCATGGGCTCCCGGCCAGGCCTGTACCGCCCGCGGCTACCGGGCCTGCACGAGGAGCTCGAGAACAGGGGGATCGTCCAGTCCGGGCGCTCGCTGATAGTGTCCAACACCCCGCTGCTCGAAGGACTGGCCCAGAGCCTCTGGACCTGGCCCGACGACGCGAAGGTCGGGGGGGCCACCTTCGTGATGGCCGTCAACGACGAGGCAGAGGGCAACGGCAGGGAGACCGATCGCGCCACCCTCCGCCGGCTGCGCTCGCGCATGGACAACGGCGCCGTGGAGCTGGCCCTGATCAACCTTCACAAGGTCGACCTGGTGGGCCACTACGGCAACAGCAACTCCTACCCCGACGCAGTGCGCGAGCTGGACGAGCCCATCGTGGAGCTGTGGAGCTGGGTTCAGTCCAACCCTCGCTACGCGGACACGACCTGGATGGTGCTGCTGGCCGATCACGGCCGAAACACCACGGCCGACACCAACCCGGTCTGGCGCCACCACGGCTGCCAGTGCAACGGCTGCCGCCGAGTGCCCTTCCTGCTGCTCGGTCCCGGAGTGCACGCCGCCGCCTCGGGGGACAACCCCTTGCTGCTCACCGACGTCGCCCCCACCCTCGCCGCCCTTTGGGGAACCAGCCTACCCTGGGCCGACGGCCTCGTGCGGAACGACCTGCTCGACAGCGCCACGAACATCGCCAGCCGCGAAGGCCTGGCTGACTTCGCAGAAGCCGGAGGTCACCGCGCCGAGCTGCGCTACACGGACGACCCCAACCACCGCAAGGCGCTGTGGCTCGACGGTGTGGAGGTCTCCAACCCCGAAGCCCTCGAGGTCGAGAGCCCGGCCCTGGCTTCCTCGGGCGACGACGCCTGGCTCTGTTTTCGAGAAGTGGTGCTCACACCGGACGAACGGAACACGCAGTGGCTGGCCCGCTGCCTGTTCAGCGATGACGACGGCCTGAGCTGGGATGACATCGGCGCACCCGCAGAGCCCGTGGGGCCCTGGTGGCACCCCACCCTCCTGCCCCGAGACGGGGGGTTGCTGGCGCTATATCCCTACAACCCCAACGGCCTGGCCAATACGAAGAGCATCGACGGGCAAGGCGCCTACTGGGTCGAGGCCGCCTGGTGGGATGGGCAAGGCTGGTCCACGGCCGCAGCGCCGGAGGACGTGGTCTTTCCCACGGACCTCACGGCCATCCCAACGGACAAAGGCCGGGTGCTCGTGGCGGTCACCGGCTCTACCGACCCCGAGGACGCACGCAACACCCGTGGCATCTTCACGGGCACGGTGACCGTGGAAGATGGCGCACCCCACTGGGGCCAGCTGCGCGCCACGCGCATGACCGCCCTGAACGACGACGCGGCCTCCGGCTGGCGGCTGGAGCAACCCGCCCTCCACGTAGACCCGGAGGGCGATCCCCAGCTCGCGGCGGTGGCTGTCGGCATGAACGAGATCCACGGCGTGGTGGCCACCACCCAGGGCAGGGTGGCATGGGCCGCCCAGGGCACGGTCGACCTGCCCGGTCAACCCCTGCCCCACCTGTCCCCCATCTGGATCGACAACCGTCAAGCGTGGGCTGTCAAAGACGGCGCCACGGGCCTGGTCTCCGTCTGCGCGGCCCTGCCAGACGAAGAGCCCAGCTGCGTGGAGACCGGCAGCGAGCGGGTGCTCCTGCTGCGCCCCGGGGAGGGTGGGATCGCGGCGGTCGTAGATCGCAGCGAGGGCCAGTGGGAGCTGCTCGAAATCGACGACGCCGAGTTCTCTGCTCGCTAGGCCCGAGCCATCGGGTGTGAGATGGGGCGCAGCGTTGGGCGAGCGCTGCCGCTGAATGCTCCCACAGAGGAGGTCTCGCGCTCACGAGCCTGGCTTGGCTGCTTGCCCTGGCCGGGCAATCCGCCCTCGCAGTGCCGGTGCAGCTCCCGTCGAGCCAGGACCCCCTGGACTGGTACGAGGTCCTGAAACGGATGGACATGGAAGCGGGAGAGTGCAGGGGACCAAGCTGGATACACCTCGAGGACGTGGGCCGTCACTGGGTCCTGCAGGTGCGCGACTCAGGCGGCGAGGTACACATCGTGACGGTGCCTCCGCCGCGGGACGAGGCGGGCCGCGAGGACCTGATCTGGCTGGCGGTCAGCCTCCTACAGCCCGTCGGTCCGGCCGATGCCTTGATCGAAGCGAGCAGGAATGCCGCGACGACCATGCCACCCCTGCCGGAGCCCGTCGCAGAGCCGGCACCCACGCCGCGGTCCGCAGGGACCGAGCCACCCCCTCCAACGCCGCTGCCGCCTGCCACGGATGGTTCGAACCCCAGCACATCCAGTCAAGCCGATCCGCCCCCACCGCCCTTGCCGAACCTCGACGCCCCCGAGCCCCTCGCGCCCGCCCTCACTCCCTGGGGTCGAGCGGACATGGGCGCCATCGCCAGGGCCGGGATCCACGCCAGCCTGCAGGCAGGGCTCGCCGGTGGACTGGAGCTTCGCTCCGGATTCCGGCTGGGTGCCTCGCTCCAGGTTCGACCGGGTTCGACCTTCACCACCGGCGAACACGTCGTGCTGCTGCGCTCCTGGGACCTGGGCCAGAGTCTGGACAGCCCACGGGTCGCGGCTCGGGCGCCCCGTGCGCGGTGGGGGCCTGCTTCTGTTGGCCGTGCTGGCAGGGCTGACACGTCGACGCGACTAAGCCCCCTTCAAACCTGCTACTCTGGTTCGTGGACGCACCCCAGGAGGTGACCGTGCGCCCCCCCCTCCTCCTCCTCTCCCTGGCTCTGCTGGGCTGCCCCGACGACAAGGACGACACGGGCCAAGAGCCCGCAGACACCGACACCGACGCGGATGCGGACACCGACTCGGACAGCGATGCCGACTCGGATGCCGACACCGACGTCATCGACGATCCCCCCTGTGACTGGGCGTGGGGCGACACCCTCGACCCCGACGACGCCTGCGCCAGCTTCGTGGGCGAGGCGGCCGAGGACTGGGCGGGTGGACACTACACCGCGCCCGGTGACATGAACGGCGACGGCATCGCCGACCTGGTCATCGCGGCTCCCTACAACGACGAGGGGGCGGAAAACGCCGGCAAGGCCTACATCGTCTTCGGGCGGGAGCAAGGTTGGGCCTTGCAAGAGCCGCTGGCGGATGCCGCCTCGTACACGAGCCACGTCGAAAACAACCAGGTCTCCGGCGTGGTCCCCCTGGGTGACACCAACGGCGATGGACTGGCCGACGTGGCCATCTCCCCCGGCTACTCGACACCCCAGGGCTCGGGCCTGGACCACGCGGTCCTGGGCTCGACCTCGGGTTGGTCGACAGGGTCGGACCTGGCCACCACCACAGGCACCGTGACCAACAGCCAGAACAGTGGCTCGTCCACCGACTTCGACGCCCCCTACACCGGCGGGAACTTCGACGGCGACGGCCTGGACGACTGGTACCTCACGGGCCAGGTCTTCAACAACGGCGAGGCCCACGTCATCTCCGGAGCGGACATCGCGAGCGGGCTGGTGGCCCCCGAAGACGGCATCCTCTGGGTCTACGGCGGCGAGCGGGACATCCTGTTCTGGGAGCCCGGCGACTTCAACGGCGACGGGCTGGCCGACTTGGTCGGGCGTGACAGCGACAGCGACGAGGTCTTCCTGCTGCTCACCCCCACTACCGGAACCCACCACGACGTCGCGATCGACGCGGTAGCCACCACCTGGCTCGACCACTCCACCGGCGGTAGCATGGGCAGCTTCGGCAAGCTGGGTGACATCAACGCCGACGGCAGGGACGACTTCGGCCTGGTCGTCAGCCTCCCCGAAGGCGGCGGCGAGGACGGCCTCGCCATCTTCTTCGGCCGGGACACGTGGCCGGCCACCATGACCGAGCTGGACGCGGACGTCCGCATCGCAGTGGGCTCTCGCTGCCTCACGCCCACACGGGTGGGCGACGTCAACGGCGACGGCATCGGCGACATGGTCTTCGTCGGCCCCGGGCGCGAGGGGGGCCAGACCGACACCGACGCCTACGTCCTCTTCGGCCGCAGCAGCTGGCCCGCAGCCATCAGCCTGGCGGAGGTGAACGTACACATCAACCCCGCGCCACCCCTGCAAGACATCCAGTTCACCCAACTCCCCAGCATGATCGGCGACATCAACGGCGACGGCCTGAACGACGTCTTCTTCCGCAACCCCTACTCCACCTGGGACGACCTCGGCTCCGCCGGCATCCTCGACCTCTACGTCGGGCGCACCAGCTGGCCCGCAGAGCTGACCGCTGGCGACGTCGACCTGCGCATCGTAGGCAACATCCGCTGGCAGGACATGGGTTCCAGGGCCGCCCTCGCGGACATCAACGGCGATGGCTACGACGACCTCGTCACCTCGTCCCACTACCACCCGGCGGAAACCCAAGCGGGCGAGACCTTCGTGTGGTTCGGCCAAGCGGGGCCGTGAGGTGACGGCGGCCCCCTGTCTCGGAGGCTCCAGGGGACCTATGCCCCGAAAAACGGTACACGTGCCGACCTATGTCACTTGGAACGGGACAAAAGAGCCCTCCTGAGCCACCGATCCGCCCCGTCACCAGGACCCACCAACCGAAAACCCGCTTTTCACCCTAAGCGCTAACATCTGGACTGGCGGTAGTGTCCCGTTCCTGGCCACATAGGTCGGCACGTGTCCCGCTTCGGGGGACATAGGTCGCCGCCTCCGCTCGTCAACACTCGCCCAACCCGCCCATCGCCCCCATTCCCGGCTGCTACAGTGGCTCGAAAGGCAAGAACCACGGGAGATGGTCGTGCGTGCCTCGACGTTCATCGCCGCCGCCGTCCTGCTTGGGTGCAAAGACCAGGACACGCCAGCCACGATCCCACCCCGAGGCGACTGCAACCCGGTGGACGGCTCCCACTGCCTGCTCCCCTTTCCCAGCAACTTCTTCCTCGAGGCAGACACCGCGACCGGGTCGGGCCACAGGGTCTCCTTCGGCGCCAACTCCCTCCCGATCAACGACTGGGAAGTGCCGCTCGACCCCACCGCCTGGAACCGCAAGGACGGCTTCCCCACCCTGGGTCCGCTCTTCGCCCACTTCCCCGGTGTCTCCACCGACTCGCTGGCAGGCCACCGAGACATCGGCGCGAGCCTCGAGGCGGGCGCCCACACCGTCATCCTCGACGCCGAGACCGGCGAGCGGCACCCCCACTTCGCCGAACTGGACGTGAGCAGCGAAGAGGTCGACAGCCAACTCCTGATCCTCCGCCCAGCCCAGCCCATGGAGCACGCCCGGCGCTACGTGGTGGCCATCAAGGGGCTCGAGGACGACCAGCGCCAACCCCTGGATGCTCCCGAAGGCTTCGCCACCCTCCGAGAGGCGCTCGACACGGACGACCCGGATCTCGAGCGCCAGCGCGACCACTACGACCAGGACGTCTTCCCCGTTCTCGAACAGGCCGGTCTACCCCGCGAAGACCTGCAGCTGGCCTGGGACTTCGTCACCGTCAGCGCCGAAACCTCCCTGGCCGACGCACTCTGGATCCGACAGGACGCGTTGGCGCGAGTAGACGAAGGCGGGCCCTCCTACACCATCCTCGATGTTGAAGACGCACAGTGTGAGGACAAGACCACCATCGGCCGCACGATCACGGGCACCCTCCAAGCCCCCCTGTACCTGACCAGCTGGGAACCGGGTTCCACGTTGGCCCGGGACGACTCGGACCAACCGCTCCACACCGGCGAGGCCGACGCACCCTTCACCATCCGCGTGCCCTGCACCCTGCTCGAGGACCCCCGCGCTGGCACGCTGATCCAGTACGGCCACGGCGTGCTGGGCAGCCAGGACGAGGTCCGCACCGACTACCTGGGCGAGATGGCGAACGCCCACGGGTGGATCCTCTTCGCCGTGGACTGGACCGGCATGAAGGAGGACGACTTCATCGCCATCGCCACGGCGGTGGCCAACGACTTCTCCGACTTCGTGACCGTCCCGGACCGGCTGCACCAGGGGCAGGTGGAGCAGCTGATGGCGGGTCGCATGATGCTCGGCGACATGGCCGACGATGACGCGCTTGCCGAGGACGGCGTCCCCCTCGTCGACCGCGAGGCGCTGTACTACTACGGCAACTCCCAGGGAGCGATCCTGGGTGGCTCGTACGTGGCCCTGTCTCCCGACATCGAGCGCGCCGTGCTCGGTGTCGGCGGCACACCCTTCTCCCTGGTGCTGCCCCGCGCCGTGGACTTCGACACCTTCTTCCTCACCATGCAGCACACCTACGACAACCCAGCTGACATCGCCCTGATCCTCGGCCTGACCCAGATGCTCTGGGATCCCGGCGAGACCGCGGGCTGGGCGCACTTCTTGACCGACACCCCCATCGACGACGACACCCCCACCAAAGACCTGCTGATCCACGCCGCCATCGGAGACGCCGGCGTGACCACCCTGGCAGCACACGTCATGGCCCGCGCGGCAGGCGCGTCGCTGGTCGAGCCCGCCACCCGCGAGGTCTGGGGCCTCGAGACCCGTGAGGCTCCCTTCGAGGGCTCGGCCCTGGTGGAATTCGACTACGGCGTGGAGGAACCCGAAGATGCGGTGGCCTGCGACGCCGAGACCGACACCCACGAAAACCCCCGACGCGAGAGGGTGGCCTGGGAGCAGATGTTCACCTTCATCGAGCAAGGTACCGTCGAGCACGTGTGCGACGGCACCTGCGATCCGGACTGACGCCCGACCCTCTCAGGGCAGCTCGTACAGCAGGATCCCGTACCGCCCCACCTCGCGGAAGCCGATGGCTTCGTACGCACGGCGCGCGGGATTGCCGGGCTCGGTGAACAGCACCGAGCGGGTCACGCCACGCTGGCGGACGAACACCAACGAACCCGCCACGCTGCAGCGTGCAAAACCCCGCCGTCGCAGGGCAGGGGGCGTGAACACCCCACCGATCTGCACGCAGTCGGGTAACGCCGCGTTGAACCCGGACATGGACACCGGCTCCCCGTCGCGAAGCAGCATGAAGATGCGCTGCTCGCGGATGCCGTCGCGCCCCCGCTTGCGCCACGCTCGCACGGCGCGCTGGCCCGCCTCGATCCCCATGGTTTCCCGGCTGTAGGCCACACCCCAGCGCGTCAGCAGCTCGAGGTCGGCTTCGCTGGGCACCACGCACCGGACCTCGCCGACCTCCAAAGCCGGCGGCACGACCAGGTCACGCAGCTCGAGATCGAGCAGGATCTCCACGTTGTCGAGCTTGGGCTCCGTGGTGGGCGAGCGGGGATGGGTGTGCGCCGCCACCACCTGGGTGCGGGGGCCCACGAAGCCGTGGATGGGCTGCCGCCGATGTTCCGCGAGCCGTTCGAGCAGCGCGGGCAAGGCTCGAGGCGCCTGCAACACGACGTTGCCCAACCGGAAGTGAGACAACACCCCCACCAACTCGCCCTCCATCCAAGCCCCGATCCAGACCCCATGCGTGCGGCCCTCACCAGGCTCGAGCCCCGACCGATACAGGCCCGCCCGCAAGAACATGGAGCTGGCTGCATGGCGCGCCAGGAAGGCGTCTACCTCGACTTCGTCGCCGGGCGCGAGGCGGCGGGTGATCACGGTGGCCTCCGAGCTGGGAGCGACGCATCTATCCTCTCATGAAGGCGAAGCGAGAGTTGACATCCATATCGTGACTTATACGCCTCGATAATCTACGAGACCGCTCCACGCGGCATATCCCGCATTCACCCGTCCCTCGCACCATGGCACGCCCCGTGCAATACACTCTGGCAACCCCAACGTGGAGCCAGCCATGACCACCCGGACCTACGAAGTGATCCGACGCGAAGACAGCCGAGGCGTGGTGAAGGCCTGGGTGCACGGCGTGCCCCTCGAGGACACGGCCCGCGATCAGCTGCTCAACGTCGCCGGGCTGCCGTTCGTGTTCCGCTGGGTGGCCGCGATGCCCGACGTTCACGCCGGCATGGGCGCCACCATCGGCTCCGTCATCGCCACCAAGGAAGCCGTCATTCCCGCGGCGGTGGGCGTGGACATCGGCTGCGGCATGATGGCCACCCGCACCTCGCTGCACGCCGCCGACCTGCCCGAGCAGCTGGGCGCACTCCGCCACGGTATCGAGCGCGCCGTGCCCCACGGCCGCACCAACCACGGCGGCCGTGGCGACCGCGGCGCGTGGGCCAACCCACCGGATGCAAACGCCGCCGCGTGGGCAGAGCTCGAGCCCGCCTTCGAGGCGATCTGCGCCAAGAACCCTGGCATCGCCAAGTCCAACAACCGCGTACACCTGGGCACCCTGGGAACCGGCAATCACTTCATCGAGGTCTGCCTGGACAAGCAAGACCGCGTGTGGGTGATGCTGCACTCCGGATCCCGTGGTGTGGGTGGGCGCATCGGCAACCACTTCATCAGGGCCGCCAAGCGCGACATGAAGCGGTACTACGTCGATCTCCCCGACCCAAACCTGGCCTTCTTCCCCCAGGGCACCCAAGGCTTCGACGACTACCTCGAGGCCGTGCAGTGGGCACAGCGCTACGCCCAGGTCAACCGAGAGCTGATGATGCAGGCCACCCTCGGCGCCCTGCGCCACGAGGTGGGCGCCTTCGAACACGGTGAGCCGACCGTGAACTGCCACCACAACTACGTGGCCATCGAGAACCACTTCGGACAGCAGGTGTGGGTGACCCGCAAGGGCGCGGTGCGCGCGCGCAAGGACGACCTGGGCATCATCCCAGGCTCCATGGGCGCCCGCTCCTACATCGTGCGCGGCCTCGGCAACCCCGAGTCGTTCCATTCCTGCTCCCACGGCGCCGGCCGGGCCATGTCTCGCACCGCGGCCCGCAAGCGCTTCACCGTCGAACAGCACGCGGCTGCCACGGCCGGCATCGAGTGCCGCAAGGACGCCGACGTGATCGACGAGACCCCCATGGCCTACAAGGACATCGACGCCGTGATGGAGGCCCAATCCGACCTGGTCGAGGTGCTCCACGAGCTGCGCCAGGTGGTCTGCGTGAAGGGATAGGCGCCATGGACATCCTCACCATCGACGGCTCCCAGGGCGAAGGGGGCGGCCAGATCCTCCGCAGCTCCCTGGCCCTGTCGGCCTGGACGGGCACCCCGTTCCACATCCACTCCATCCGCAAGAGCCGCAGGAAGCCCGGCCTGGCCAGGCAGCACCTCACCTGCGTCCGGGCCGCGGCTGCCGTCTGCGGGGCGGCCATCCAGGGCGACACCCTGCGCTCCGTCGAGCTCACCTTCCACCCAGGCGACGTCCGCCCAGGCACCTACCGCTTCGACGTAGGCACCGCCGGCAGCGCCAACCTGGTACTGCAAACCGTGCTTCCCCCCTTGATGATGGCCCCGGGACCCAGCGTCGCCACGGTCCTGGGTGGCACCCACAACCCCATGAGCCCACCCTCCGACTTCCTGCAGCGCGTGTTCCTGCCCGTCTTGGCCCGCATGGGGCCCACGGTGGATCTCGAGCTGCGGCGCTGGGGCTTCATGCCGGTTGGAGGGGGAGAGCTGCGCGCCACCATCAAGCCTACGGACAGCCTCCGCCCAATCGAAATCCTCGAGCGCGGCGACGTCCTCGAGATCCAGCCCATCGCCGCCATCTCCCGGCTCCCGACCCACATCGCCGAGCGCGAACTGGACGTGGCCTGCAAGAAGCTCGGCCTCCCCCGCACCCAAGGACGCGTGCTCGAAACCTCCGACGCTCGCGGTCCCGGTAACGCCCTGATGATCGAGATCCGCTGCGAACGGATCACGGAGCTGTTCACCGGCTTCGGCCAACGAGGCGTGCGGGCCGAGCGCGTGGCCGCCCGCGTGGCAGGGCAGGTCCGGCGCTGGCTGGACGCCGGTGCCCCCGTCGGGCCCTTCCTGGCGGACCAGCTGCTGCTCCCCATGGCCATGGCCGGCGGTGGCAGCTTCCTGACCACGAAGCCCGACGACCACACACCCACCAATGCCGCGGTCATCGAAGCCTTCCTGGGCATCCCGACCCGCTTCGAGCAAGCGACCGAGCACACGTGGATGGTACAGGTCGGCTAGCGCTTCACGTCCAGCTCCCGCTCCACGACCTCCTGCCGGGTCGGTCCGTCCAGCAGCCTGCCCACGTCCAGGTCCGCCCGACGCTGCTGGAAGATCCTCACTCGCCAGCGGCGACGGGTGGTCCACTCGGCCACCAGGGGTACCAAGGCCTCGGCCAGGGCCTGTTGGACGGCGGTTAGGTCGTCCCGTTCCCCACCCTTCTTGGGGGGATGAGGAGGCGAGATCAGCAGGTAGGTGGCGATCTCCTCCCCAGGCTCCGCGTCCACGATCCCGGGCTCCCAGCCCTGGAGCACCACCGGCGCGGGATCTCGCTCCAGCGCCCACAGAGGGAACAGCTGGCGCGAGTAGCCCCAGCCCCCCACCAGCAGCCAGCGACTCTCCATCGCGAAGGGTTCCACCCGGTCGAAGACCTCCTGGATATCGGGCTGCGCGAGGTAGTCGGGATAGACGTTCTCGCCACGATACGGGGGCACCGCATCGCCACGGGGAGGCTGCACGGGCCAGAGCTGCCAGGCGCCGTGCGAGGCCAACAACAACACGACCACGACAGACCGAGCCCAGCGCGGCCCCGCCTGCAATCCGGCCCAGGGCAGCAGCGCACAGAGCCAGAGCGTCGGCACCAGCAGGCCCAGGTTGCGCACCACCTTGGCGGGGTGAACGGCCAGGGCCACCAACCCCACCAGCACCACGATCTGCAGCAGGCGCAATCCCGTGCTCGTGTTCAACCGCATCGACCCTCGAGCGTACCCCCGACCGCTCACCAGGGGCAGCAGGCCAACGGTGAACAGGACCAACAACGGAACCGCGGCCGCCCAGCCCCCGGCAAAGCGCAGCGCGACGGTGCGGAGAACCCAACCGGGATCGAAGCCGCCCAGCCCCACCGCCTTGCCCGCCCCGAACCCAAAGAACACCAACACCGCCCGCGACACCTCGGGCACCACCAGGGACCAGATCAGGAACACCACCAAGGTCGGCACCACCCAGGCAGCCAGGCAGGCCGCTCGAGGTCGCCCCCCCTCCCTCGACTCCAACAAGCGGTGCAGCAGCAGGGGCACCACCAGCATGGGGAAGAGGTTGTACCGGACCAGTGACGCCAGCGCGATGGCCAGGCCCACCTCGAACTGCCGGAGCCAGTCGTCGTCACTCGCGTGCCGCACCGCCACGAGGAGGGCCAGCAACCAGGCCACCGTGGCGGTGGGCTCGGTCATGGCGGTGAAGAGGTGGCTGCGGTGGAACCAGCCCAGGGCGATCAGGACCACCACCACCATTCCCAC
>PVBE012266259.1_pt1 | contig 15999 bp, 17 predicted proteins | sample 1631181 | NCBI WGS metagenome assembly PVBE01 (sample SAMN08397723, study PRJNA350692) | Marine metagenome, whole genome shotgun sequencing project. | isolation source: water | place: Pacific Ocean | collected 2012-04
GGCCAGGACGGCCTGCATACCATAGCCATGCTGGGCATGGACGAGGTACGCTTTAAGAACCCAATGCTGCCCGGGGACACCATCACCGCCCATAGTGAGGTGCTGGAGATCCGCCCCAGTAACAAGAACCCCAAGCGAGCCATCATCCGCATCAAGGACAGCGCTGTAAACCAGAAGGGCGAGTTGCTAGTGGAGGGCATCCGAGCCAGCATGGTGGAGCTTAGGGAGGGTTAAGCCGACCGGAAAAGCTCCTCATACACATGACCCACACCCATGGCATGGCACTCCAGCTTGTCCCAGCCCTCGCCCGAACCGGCGGAGACGGCCTTAGAGGTCTCCTCTTTGCTCATGCCTTTATTCAAGAAGCGGCGACCCTCTCCTTGCACATGTTGCAGGTAGTCCCGCAGTCTCTTCCTGGCATGCGCCGTGCTCATGGGGCCGTGCCCCGGCACCACCCGGTTTACTGACATGTTATCCAGTTCTTTGAGTGCCTCCACCCAGTTCCTAGTATCGGTCTCCGGTAGCACGGCGAAGAAGGTCACGGTGAACAGCAGGTCGCCGGCGAACAACACACCATCATCGGGTAGAAATACCAGAGTATCCCCGTCGGCGTGCGCGGGGCCGGGGTGGGTCATCTCCACACGGCGCAGGCCTATGTGCAGAGTTATGCCACGGGAGTAACCCAGCGTAGGCGTCACAATCTTCACCGTCCGGAACTCATCCTCGTGCTCGGGGCGGAAGCGGATGTAGCGCTCAACCATCTTGTCCCCCATTTCCTCCATGCGGCGTCGTACCCCGTGTGTGCGCCATTACCACCGAGCCTGGGAACAGCATATTACCAAAGGTGTGGTCGCCATGGAAGTGAGTATTCAGCGCCATCCGGGGAGCGGCGGGGGCCAATCTGCCCAGAGCAGCCACCATCTCTTGTCCCTGGCTGGCGGGCAGCATCATAGTATCCACCACTAGCATCTCCCCATCCCCGGCTATAAACCCAGTATTGGCGTTGCCATCGGGCACCAGGGCAGCGTATACACCGGGTGACAACTCTTTGAAGTCCATATATGTCCTTCCCTTGCCCTTCCCTCAACTTACTGCCCTTATTGTAAGCTAGGCTCCTTGGCGGGTACATGGCGCAAGCGGTATTTTACAAAACAGCGGCGTTACCACTAACCGTTTCCCTATCCACCACCGATGCTGTGCCCCCCAGCCAATCTCCCTGGGCGGGTGGGTGGGACGAACCAGTTGTCCATCGGGCCGCCGTACATTATGATAGGTTGTATCAAGCTATGATAAAGCCTATCTTGTGGCAGGACGGCCATCTCACCATCATTGACCAGACCCGGCTACCCAGTGAGCTTGTATACCTGGAGATGGCCGACCACCGGATGGTGGGCGACGCCATCCGCACGATGAAAGTGCGGGGCGCTCCAGCCCTAGGCATTATTGCCGCCTACGGCTTAGCCCTGGGGGCCGGTGGCATACAGGCCACCTCCACTGATCAGCTCTTAACGGAAGTAGATGCCATAGCCGGTGCTTTAGCTGCCACCCGGCCCACCGCCGTCAACCTCTTCCAAGCCCTGGAGCGTATGCAGGCCACCGCCCGGAGCGCCCGGGACAAAGGGACGGTGGAGGACCTAAAAGCCACGCTGGTGGCCGAAGCACAGCGCATCGATGAAGAGAATCTTGATGCTGACTGCCGTATCGGGGAGTTAGGGGCCGAGCTTATAGAAGCCGGCACCACCGTGCTCACTCACTGCAATGCCGGTGCCCTGGCCACCGCCGGCTGCGGCACCGCCTTGGGGGTCATCCGTGCGGCCCACATCGGTGGCAGGAACATACAGGTGCTGGCCACCGAGACCCGTCCCCTCCTCCAGGGTGCGCGCCTCACCGCTTACGAGCTTATGCGGGAGGGCATCCCGGTGACCCTTATCACCGATAGCATGGCCGGTTTCTTCCTACACCGAGGAGAGGTGAGCGCCGTGATAGTGGGTGCCGACCGCATAGCCGCCAACGGCGATGTGGCCAACAAGATAGGCACCTATACCCTATCGGTGCTGGCCGCAGAACATGGGGTGCCCTTTTATGTGGCCGCCCCTACCACTACCGTAGACATGAAACTGGCCTCAGGCGATGAAATCCCCATAGAGGAGCGGGGGCCAGAAGAAGTTACCCATATCAAGGGTGTGGCCGTCGCCCCGGAGGGTGTTAAGGTGGCCAACCCCGCCTTTGATGTCACCCCTCACATGTATGTCACCGCCCTCATCACCGAAAGGGGCGTGCTGCGGGAACCGTTCCATGACAGGATTAGGAAAATCCTTATAAGGGAGGATTAGATGGCCCAGACCGTGCTAGGGGTGATCGGGGGCAGCGGACTCTACAACATAGAGGGGATGGAGGCAGTGGAGGAGGTGCAGGTGGACACCCCCTTCGGCTCCCCATCGGATGCTATCACCCTAGGCACTCTGGAGGGAGCAAGGGTGGCCTTCCTACCCCGCCACGGCAAGGGACACCGCATCTCCCCCACGGAACTCCCCTACCGGGCCAACATCTATGCCCTCAAGTCCTTAGGGGTGGAGCAGCTTGTGGCCATCTCGGCGGTGGGTAGCCTCAAGGAGGAGGTGTGCCCCATGGACCTTGTGGTGGCCGACCAGTTGATAGACCGTACCCGTAGCCGGGTCAGTAGTTTCTTCGAAGGGGGAAGTCCAGTCACCGGTGTAGTGGTCCACGCCCCCTTTGCCGATCCTTTCTGCCCCCACTTGAATAAGGTGCTGTACGATGCCGCCGCCGAAGTGGCGGAGCGGGTGCACCAGGGGGGCACCCTAGTGGTGATTGAGGGGCCGCAGTTCTCCACCAAGGCCGAGTCCCAGCTCTACCGCTCGTGGGACGCCAGCATTATCGGCATGACTGCTCTGCCCGAGGCCCGGCTGGCCCGGGAGGCCGAGATGTGCTACTCCACCCTGGCCTGCGTAACTGATTACGACTGCTGGCACGAGAGCTATGAGTCGGTCACGGTGAACATGATTATCGCAAATCTCCAGAAGAACGTGGAAACGGCCCGGCGTATTCTGCGTCTACTGGTCCCCAGGCTGCCCGAAGGCAGGCAGTGCGGCTGCGGCCACTCACTCCGTACGTCCGTCGTCACACCACCCCACATCATCCCTGAGACGGTGAAGAAAGAGTTGTCTCTACTGCTGGGAAAGTATGTCCCCCCTGCAAAGGAGACGGCATGAAGTTCCCCTTTGACCCCGGCCTGCTGCCTACAGCCGTGGGCAGCCTGCCCCATACAGACCCCCAGCAGGCCCTGGTCTTAGTGAAGCGCTTCCTGCCCCAGCTCCCAACCTGGCCCCAGCTTCCCAGGGTGGCGTTTGGGGAAACCATGTACGCCCAGTTCATGCTCGGCTTGCCCGGTCTGCTGGTGGACGGGGAGCGGATGTGTGTGGACACGGCCCGCGAGTTTGACGACGCCATACAGCAACTACTTTCAGACCACGAGGCGGGGGCCAGCCAGGGCTATGCGATATCAAGGGGCAACGCCTGCGGGTTGCATGCCTTTTTGGACAACCCCCCACCTGCACCCCTCATGGTAAAGGGGCAGATAACCGGACCCGTCAGCACCGCCCTAACTATAACGGACGAGGAGCGCCGGCCCCTTATATACAACGATATTATGTCAGATGCCATAGCGAAGCTATTGCGCCTCAAAGCCGCCTGGCAGGAGCAGAAACTCAAGGCGGCGACCACCACCACCACCATGGTGTGGCTGGATGAGCCTTACATGAGCTCCTTCGGCTCGGGATATCTCGCCCTCGAACGGCACCAGGTAATATCCCTCATAGATGACGTTTTGGAAGGGCTAAATGGTGTGAGGGGCGTGCACTGCTGCGGCAATACCGACTGGTCAGTGCTGCTGGGCACATCCATAGAGGTAATCAACTACGATGCATATAACTTCGCCGAGACGCTAAGTCTGTACCCGGACGAGGTCAAATCGTTCACAGGCCGGGGTGGGGTCATCGCCTGGGGCATCGTGCCCAACGAGGAGTCCACTCTGGCCGGCGAGACCGCCGCCAGCCTCAAAGACCGTCTAGAGGAGGCCATGGCACCCTTTACCCGCAAAGGTTTCCGGTTCCAGGAACTGGTACAGCGGGGCCTGCTGACCCCATCCTGCGGTCTCTCCTCCCTTTCCCCGGAGGCCGCAGGACACGCCCTGGAGTTGCTGTCCGACCTATCGGCCTTGATGAGAAAACGCCACGGTGGGTAGATATTTAAGACAGCCTGCCTCATCACCGAAGCACCATACCAATTTGCTCACCGCGGATACATCCCAACTCCTTGCAAAAGTCTGTGAGGTGGCCGCCTCGGTGGGGCTTGCCACGAAGGTCCTCTGTAATATAGAGGATGGTACGCCACCCTGGATTGAGGATGGCCATTCCACCGGCTACGGAGAGTAGGCAGAAGAGTATGGGCGTACTGGTTGTCGGTTCCGTCGGCTACGACACGGTGTGGACCCCTATGGCCTCTGGTAAAGATTTGCTGGGTGGCTCCGCCACCTTCTCCTCTATCTCAGCCAGCTACATGACCCAGGTCTCTATCGTGGCGGTGGTGGGAGACGATTTTCTTCAAAACCACGTAGGCCTTTTGCAAGGCCACGGCGTCGACACCTCGGGCTTGGAGGTGTCCCCGGGCAAAACCTTCCGTTGGACGGGCCGCTACGGCGCGGAGGACGTCAACTCCAGGGACACCCTTGAGACTCAGCTAAACGTCCTTGCCGAATTCAATCCCACCCTGACGCCGGAGCAGCGAAGACAGGACTGCCTCTTCCTGGCCAACATAGACCCTGAGTTACAGCTTCAAGTCTTGGAGCAGATGGACCGCCGCCCCAAGCTGGTAGCCGCTGACACCATGAATTTTTGGATTGAGGGTAAAAGAGACGCCTTGGCCAAGGTCATTGAGGCGGTGGACATAATTTTCATGGACGAGGACGAGGTACGGCTCTACGCCCAGGAGCCCAATCTGGTGAAGGCTGCTCGCATCATCCACGACCAGGGGGCCAAGGCTGTCATCGCCAAGCGAGGGGAGCACGGCGTTCTACTGTTCAACCAGGATATGGCCTTCGCCGCTCCCGCTTTCCCCCTGGATAGGGTAGTGGACCCCACGGGCGCGGGAGACTCCTTTGCCGGGGGCTTCATGGGATACCTGGCGGAGACTGGGGACACAACTCCCGGGGGCTTTCGTCGGGCTGCAATTCTGGGATCGGTCATGGGCTCCTTTGCCGTGGAGAGCCTTAGCGTGGAGCGGTTGGGAGGCCTGGCCTACCAGGATCTGAAGGGCAGATTTGATGCCTTTGTGGGCCTCACTACCTTCAATGGCCTGGGGCCCGGAGAGAGCCTCCCTTGGCGGAACAAAGACGGTAAACTCTAGCATTCCAAATCAGAGCACAAGGAGAAATATCGGGTTGAGCAGTCAATCTAAAGGTGATGTCAAAGACCGTTCCCTTAGCAAGGAAGGCATCTATCGTATCGAATGGGCTGGCCGGGAAATGCCGGTCCTCAGCCTCATAAGCAAAAGATTCCAGAAAGAGCGTCCCCTAGAGGGCCTCAAAGTATCGGGATGCCTTCACATAACCTCGGAGACGGCTAACCTGGCCCTGGTCCTGAAGGCCGGCGGGGCAGTCCTGGAGATGTGCGCCAGCAACCCCCTAAGCACCCAGGACGAGGTGGCGGCAGCGCTGGTGACGGAGTACGGAGTGCCCACCTACGCCATCAAGGGAGAGGATGACGATACCTACTACAGGCATCTTAGCGCTGTCTTGGACCATAAGCCCAACGCGACCATGGACGATGGCGCAGACCTGATAGCCAACATCCACCAGAAGCGTAGGGAACTCATCGAAGGCATTATCGGCGGTACGGAGGAGACCACTACCGGGGTCATACGCCTGCGGGCCCTGGCCAAAGAAGGAAGACTTGAGTACCCCATCATCGCCGTCAACGAGGCCGATACCAAGCACCTTTTTGACAACCGCTACGGAACCGGTCAGAGCACCATAGACGGCATCACCAGGGTAACCAATGTCCTCTGGGCGGGAAAGAAGGTGGTGGTCTGCGGCTACGGGTGGTGCGGTCGTGGTATCGCTATGCGCGCCCGCGGCATGGGGTCCCAGGTGATTGTGATTGAGGTGGAGCCGATACCCGCCCTGGAAGCAATCATGGACGGCTTCCAGGTGATGCCACTGCTTGAAGCCGCTCCGTTAGGGGACATCTTCATCACGGCCACCGGGGGCACATCGGTTATAGACAGGTCCCACTTTGAGGTTATGAAGGACAAGGCATTGCTGGCCAACAGCGGCCACTTCAATGTTGAGATTGACCTACCTGCTTTAGAGACCCTCGCCGCTAACCGGAAATCCACCCGCCCTCTGGTGGAGGAGTATGCCCTTCGGGATGGACGCCGCCTGTATGTGTTGGCCGAGGGCCGCCTGGTAAACCTGGCCGCCGCCGAGGGCCACCCAGCCAGCGTCATGGACATGAGCTTTGCCAACCAGGCCCTAGCCCTGGAATACCTGGCCACAGGAGAACGGCTGGCCCCGGATGTCTATGTGGTGCCCGAGGCCATAGACCGAGAGGTGGGCCGCCTGAAGCTCAAAAGCCTAGGCATATCAATAGATTCCCTTACTGCGGAGCAGCAGAGATACCTGGCGTCCTGGGAGATGGGTACCTAACCCGGCCCACCTCAGTTACAGTGCCGCCACCGGACTTTCCTCAACTGGTAAAAACCCGTAGAATAGGCTTTTAAGGAGGGCGCCCATGCAAAGCTTTATGAAGAGTTCCGGTGTTTATTTCACCTCGGAATCGGTCACCGAAGGACACCCTGATAAACTCTGTGACCAGGTATCTGACTCCATACTGGACTCGATCCTGGATAAAGACCCCATGGGCAGAGTTGCGTGTGAGACGGCAGTCACCAACGGGTTGGTGTTGGTTATGGGCGAAATAACCACTGACTGTTATGTGGATATTACCGCCATCACCCGTAATGTCGTCAAAGAGACAGGATATATAAGGCCAGAGTACCGCTTTGACCATGAAAGCTGCGGGGTCATGGTATCCATTCAGGAGCAGTCCCCGGACATCGGGCAGGGAGTAACCCAGTCCCTAGAGTGGCGGCGGGGCTCACGAGACGAACTGGACAAAGTAGGGGCTGGGGACCAGGGGATGATGGTGGGGTTCGCCTGTAACGAGACCCCTGAGTATATGCCTCTGCCCATCTCTCTGGCCCATAAGCTCTGCGCGAAGCTGGCCCAGGCGCGAAAGGAGAATGTAGTCCCCTACCTGCGCCCCGATGGCAAGGCCCAGGTTACCGTGGAATACTGCTATGGGGAACCCAAAGGGGTGGACGCTATAGTCATCGCCGCGCAGCATGACCCCGATGTCCCCGCCGAAAAAATACGGGACGATGTGTATGAAGCGGTGGTCCGCCCCGTGGTGCCCTCACATCTTCTGGAGGAGGTATACAGCCGCCAACGGTTGTTCGTTAACACCACCGGAAGCTTTGTCATCGGTGGGCCTGCGGCAGATTCCGGCCTCACCGGGCGCAAGTTGCTGGTGGACACCTACGGCGGGTTCGCCAGGATTGGTGGCGGCGCCTTCTCCGGCAAAGACCCCTCCAAGGTGGACCGCTCGGCGGCCTACATAGCCCGTTACATCGCCAAGAACGTTGTCGCCGCCGGGCTGGCAGACCGTTTTGAGATTCAGCTCAGCTACGCCATCGGCGTAGCCAACCCTCTCTCCATGTTCGTGGAGAGTTTCGGCTCGGGGAAAGTCCCGGACGAGGTGCTGCTGGCCTTGGTGCAAAAGCACTTTGATACCCGCCCCGCTGCTATCATTCAGAACCTTCAGTTACTCCGCCCCATTTACCGCGATACAGCGGCCTACGGGCATTTTGGCCGCGACGGTGCTGATTTCCCATGGGAGCGCACTGACAAGGCCGAGGCGCTGCGCCAGGACGCCGGGCTGGGCTGAGGAGAACATATGGATGCCATCATACTGGTCGGCGGCCTGGGCACGCGAATGCGTCCCCTCACTCTGAACACCCCCAAGGCCATGCTCCCCGTGCTGAACAGTCCCTTCTTGGAGCACACATTTCAATACCTATTGGACGCCGGCATCAACAGGGTTGTCCTGGCCACCTGCTACCTGCCCACAGCCATTCAGGACTACTTCGGCGACGGCCGCCGCTACCGGCTCCACATAAGCTATATGGTAGAGGACCCACCCTTAGGCACAGGGGGGGCCGTAAAAAACGCCGCCACCCAGGCAGATAGCACTTTCTTAGTCCTCAACGGAGATGTGTTTACCGACTTAGACTTGAAAGCCCTGATTGCCTTCCACCGAGAGCGCAAGGCCGTGGCTACCATGGCTCTGGCTACAGTGAAAGACCCCTCTGCCTTCGGGGTGGTGGTAACCGATGACGAAGGTCGGATTACACGGTTTGTTGAGAAACCCCCCCTCGATAAGGCCCCCAGCCACCATATCAACGCCGGTATATACATACTGGAGCCTCATGTGCTGGATGATATCCCCACCGCCGGGACACCCTCCATGCTGGAGCAAGACCTTTTTCCCATGATGGCCAAGCGCCACCACGACTTCTACGGCTTTCCGTTTGAGGGTTTCTGGCTAGATACCGGCACTCCTCAGAACTACCTGAAGCTCCATCAGCACCTGCTCCTGTCTGGTAGAAGGGACAGAATCAAGTCCCATGACGGAATACACAAGAATGCCCTAATAAGCGGCCCTGTGGAGATGGCGGAGGGCACCGTAGTAGGGCCGGGCGCCAAGCTGGTGGGCCCAGCGGCTCTGGGGAGTGGATGCCGCATAGATGAAAGGGCTGTGGTGGACGGCTCCGTCCTGTGGGACAAAGTCTGGGTCAAGAGTGGGGCCGTAGTAAGAGACTCCGTGCTGGCCTCAAACTGCGTGGTGGACGAAGGCAGCCTAGTGGAGGGCCGGGTGCTGGGCCAGGGTGAGGAGGTGAAAAAGGCCCTCTCCGCTACACCCAAAGGCAAGAAACGTCGTTAGTGTAGCTTAAGAGCGCACAGCAAACGGAGGCAACTTGACCATACAGTTTGGCACAGATGGCTGGCGTGGGGTCATCGCCCAGGACTTCACTTTTGAGGGTGTACGGGCCTGCGCCCAGGCCACCGCAGACTATCTACAGCAGGGCGGACGGGCTGGGCAGGGCGTGGTTATTGGGTATGACACCCGTTTCGCCTCCGAAGACTTCGCCGCTGCCGCTGCAGAGGTGCTGGCAGCTAACGGCGTTAAGGCGTTCCTGTGTTCCCGGCCCACCCCCACCCCAGTTACCGTCTTCGGTCTGCTGGAGAAGGCTGCTGGGGCTGCCATCATAATAACCGCTAGCCACAACCCTCACCGCTACAACGGGTTCAAGCTGCGGGAGCATGATGGCACGGCCCTGTCACCCAAGGCAGCCTCCCGCATAGAGGCCCTAGCTTCCGCCGCATTGGCCCAATCCACACCCCCCCTTCCCCTAGCCGAGGCCACCTCCAGGGGTCTGGTAGAGCTATATGACCCCCGCTCCACCTATCAGACACGCCTGGCCTCCCTGGTGGATGTGGAAAGGCTACGCCGGAACTCGCTCAAGGTGGTGGTAGATCCCATGTACGGAGCGGGGTTAGGATACTTATCGGAGTTGTTATCCGGCGGGCAGATACAGTTGAGCCATATCCATCAGGAGTGCAACCCCAACTTCCCAGGCCTCAGCCCGGAGCCTATAGCCCCCAACCTGACCCCACTGGGGGCCGCCGTCCGCCGTCGTCACGCCAGCATGGGCCTAGCCACCGATGGCGACGCCGACCGGGTGGGGGTGGTGGATGAGAACGGGCAGCCCCTATCGGCCCCGGAGGTGTTCTCCCTTCTGGCCCTCTACTACCTGGAGTTCAGGGGGCAGAGGGGGCCCATAATCCGTAGCCTGCCCTCCACTGCCATGCTTGATAAGCTGGGTGACTCCTTCGGTATTCCCGTTAGCAAAACACCGGTGGGCTTCAAGCATATCGCACCCCTCATGCTGAGCGAGGATGCCCTTTTAGGCGGCGAGGAGAGCGGTGGCTATGGCTTTCGAGGCCATGTGCCAGAGCGCGATGGTATCATGGCCTCCCTGTGCTTCGTGGACATGGTAGTAACCACGGGAAAGCCGCTTTCCGCCTTGGTGGACTACCTCTACCAGAAGGTAGGCCGCCATTGCTACAAGCGCCAGGATATCCACTTTTCCCCATCCCTTAGGGATGAGGCACGGCAGCGGCTGGTTGAGGCCTACCCTGCCACCCTGGACGGTGTGTCCGTGGACAGTAAAGACACACAGGACGGGTTCTACTTCCTGATGACCGACGGCTCCTGGCTACTGATTCGGTTCTCAGGCACCGAGCCTCTAATGCGAATCTATGCAGAAAGCACCCTGCCTGAACAGGTGGACAGGCTGTTGGCCTCAGGAAAGCGCTTGGCGGGGGTGTGACTGTGGCCAACTTAGACAGTTCCAGCGCAATAAAGGCCTTAGACCCCTCAAGCATGCGCCAGCACCTCTCCAGTATGCCTACCCAGTGCCGTCAAGCATGGCAGCGGGCACTGGATATGAGGCTGCCCGATAGCTACAACGCAGTATCGCGGGTGGTGGTGGCCGGCATGGGAGGCTCAGCCATCGGGGGCGACCTAGTGGCCGCCCTAGCACACCTTGAGGGCAAGAGCCTCCAGGTGCACCGCGGCTACGCCCCACTGCCCCCCTTAGACGATACCACCCTAGTAGTCCTGTCCAGCTACTCGGGGATGACCGAAGAGACCCTATCCTGCATAGACTCCATAATGGACTGTCCGTCCCCCAAGGTCATCGCCACCAGCGGCGGCAGGTTGGCCGAGATAGCCAGCGACCGTGACATCCCTGTGTTCCCGATTGAATACTCCGCCCCCCCACGGGCGGTTATCGGCTACAGCTTCTTCGGCCTGCTGGGCCTCCTCTACCGCCTGGGCTTCATGTCTCACTGTACCACCGCCGTGGAAGGCGCCCTGACGCTTATGGAGTCCTTGGTGGACAGGCTCAAGGAGTCGCAACCCACCACCTCCAACCCCGCCAAGCAACTGGCCCTGAAGATGGAGGGGAAGCTGCCCGTCCTCTACGGGGCCGGCTTCATGGAACCTGTGGCCCGGCGCTGGAAAACGCAGGTAAACGAGAACAGCAAGTCCTGGGCCGTGTTTGATATCCTGCCGGAACTGAACCACAACGCCGTGGTGGGATATCCCAACCCCACCTCCGTGACACAGGGGAGCTTGGTGGTACTTCTAAGCTCCCCGCTGCTGCACCCACGCGTACTCCTCCGCTACCAGATTACCCGTGAAATCCTGGAGCGCGAGGGTGTCGCCCATCAGGAGCTACAGGGTGAAGGAGAAGGCCCCCTAGCCCATATGGCGAGCCTTATCGTATGGGGCGACTATGTCAGCTACTACTTGGCCCTGCTCTACGGCGTTGACCCCACGCCGGTGGAGACCATCAACTACCTCAAAGACAGGCTGGTGAGATATGGACTTCCGGCTTAGCCCAGAGGAAGAGGCCTTCCGTGAGGAGGTAGTCGGCTTTCTGGCGCAGGAGCTTTCAGAGGCTGTGCGCCTGGAATACGAGGAGCGGGGCCTGCCTGGCCCCCTCTATCATGCCTTTTTGCGCAAGCTGGGCCAGCGCGGCTGGCTGACCCTCACTTGGCCGGAGGAGTACGGTGGCCTGGGCCGGCCCCCGATTTACCGTTTCATCATGGTGGAGGAGATGGCCAAGAGGGGGGTGGAGTACCGGAATGTTGCGGAGTCCATAGTGGCCCCCAGCCTTATGCTTTGTGGCAGTCCCCAGCAGAAAGAACACTACCTGCCCCTCGTCGCCAGCGGTGAGGCCGTCTTCGCTCTACTATATTCGGAGCCACACGCCGGCTCAGACCTGGCCTCCTTGGAGCTACAAGCAGGCTCTGATGGGGCCGGTTACACCTTATCGGGCCAGAAATTGTTCTCCTCTGAGGCGGATATGGCCCACTACGCCTGGGTTGCCTCCCGCACCGACCTCAATGCCCCCAAGCACCGGGGGATTAGCATCTTTCTGTTAGACATGAAGACCCCGGGCGTGACGGTGCGCCCACTAATAAGCATGGCCGGAGACCGCCGCTTCAACGAGGTGTTTATAGATAACGCCCGCGTCGGGCGGGAGTCCCTGATAGGCGAGGAAAATCGGGGCTGGTACTATGTGGCCGCTGCGCTGGACTTTGAGCGGGCCACCGCCGGAGCCGCCATGTTCATAGGCAACGCTACCTATCTTGTGTCCCGGATGATAGATTATGTCAAGGATAATCCGGCAGTGCAAATCGGCTGCCCAGAACTGCGATCTAAAATCAGTGGGCGGGCTACTGAGCTGGAGGTGCTGCGCATGCTCTCCTACCAGGTGCTATCGCTGATGTCTGGGGGCCATGCGCCCACTTACCAGGCCTCCATGGTAAAGCTCTTTGGCTCAGAGCTGACCCAGCGCCTTTCCGGCACGGCGAGCGCTGCATTGGGGCTCTATTCCCAGTTGGGACGGGCCAGCCCCAGAGCACCCTACGGTGGAGAGTTGGGCCTCTTCTACATGCGGGCGGTGTCAGACTCCATCCGCGGTGGCACCTCGGAGGTACAGCGTAACATTATCGCCATCAGGGGTCTTGGTCTCCCAACTCAATAGGAGGAAGCAATGGACTTCAAGTTCACCCCGAAGGAAGAGGCATTCCGGGAAGAATTAGCCGGTTTTGTCAAAAACGAGCTGCCCCCTGACTGGCTGGGAGCTGAGGAGGAGTATACACCGGAACGGTGGCCGATGACCAGGGCCACCAGCGCCAAGCTGGGGAAGCGTGGCTGGCTCTCCCAGAGCTGGCCCAAGGAGTACGGTAGCCAGCAGGCTGCGCTGCTCACCCAGCTTGTGTTCCAAGAGGAGGCCAACTACTGGGGTATTCCAGGCATCGGGATGGGCATTGGCGGGACGGCCTGGGTGGCCCCCTCCCTTCTTATGTACGGCACCCCGGAGCAGAAGCAGGAGCATCTGCCACCCATCGCCTCCGGAGAGCGTTTCTGGTGCACCGGGTACTCTGAGCCCGGCTCAGGCTCAGACCTGGCCAGTCTCAGCACCAGGGCGCGTCTGGATGGGGACCATTTCATAGTTGACGGGCAGAAGGTCTGGACCAGCGCCGCCCATGTGGCCGATTGGTGCTGGCTGGCGGCCCGCACTGACCCAGCCGCCCCCCAGCACAAGGGCATCAGCATGTTGCTGGTAGACATGAAGACCCCCGGCATCACCGTACGACCCCTTGTTAACATGGCCAACGCACACTCCTTTAACGAGGTCTACTTTGACGGTGTGAGGGTGCCCAAAAGCGGTTTGGTGGGGGAGCTCAACCGGGGATGGTACATTGTTATGACCGCCCTAGACTTTGAGCGGGCCTGGCCCGGCGTGCGCTACGCCAGTATCGCCCGCCGCATTATGGATGAGTTGCTGAAGTACACCTTGCAGGCTGGTCTCAAACCCCAGCACCGCACCCGCCTGGCCCAGATAGCAGTGGAGACAGCGGTGGGCCGAGCATTGTCATGGCGTGTGGTAGATGTAATCAACCATGACCGGGTGCCCAATTTTGAGGCCTCAGAGGTCAAGGTGTTCACGACTGAAGTGGTGGCCCGGGCCATCCAGACGGGCCTGGAAATCCTGGGGTTATACGGTCAACTCTCCCCTGATTCCCATCAAGTCCGCCTACAGGGGTGGCTGGAGCAGATTTACCAGGTGATTGTGGGCAACCTCATTGCCGGTGGCAGCTCCGAGGTTCAACGCAACATCATAGCCCTCAGAGGCCTGGGACTACCCCGGTAGCCTGCTCGTTGAGGCTGGGCCGTCCCCCAATCCCTCACCGCTGCTATCGTGCTGACGCACGTTATCAATGGCGTGGTCGCCCCCGGCTGTATCAGCCCGTCCTCTCTTGCGGCTCCGTATTACCGCTTGGTGTACTGAGGAGCCTTGCGGGCACGCTTGAGGCCGGGTTTCTTGCGCTCCTTCACCCTGGCATCCCGCGTGAGAAGCCCCGCCTTTTTCAGGGTCACCCGATACTCCGGGTTGAGGACCACCAAGGCACGGGCCAGCCCATGGCGGATGGCCTCAGCTTGGGCGCTTATGCCGCCTCCGGCGACTGCAGCCATGGAGTGAAAGCTACCCAACGTATTGGTAATGCGTAACGGGTCAAGAACAGCGACACGGTTAGCCAGCCGGGGAAAGTAATCCTCCATGGATTTACCGTTGATGACGACAGGCCCTTCCCCGGAGTACAGTCGCACCTTGGCGATGGCCGTCTTTCTCTTCCCCGTGCCGTAGTAGTAGTTGTTCTCCGTCATTCGCCTTCCTTCTTAACTCGCTTCTCCCGAGCCTGAGGATTGACTGGTTCTCTGGCATAGACAGTTAGTTTCTTGCGCATGGCCCGGCCCAGCCTAGTCTTGGGCAACATACCCACTACAGCCATTTCCACTACCCTCTCCGGTCTGGTAGCCATCACCTCTCCCAGCACAGTCTGCTTCAGACCCCCCGGATAGCCGGAGTGCCGATAGTAGATTTTTCCCTCCAACTTCTTCCCGGTCACCCGTACGCGCGCGGCGTTGACTACCACAACATAGTCGCCGGAGTCAATATTACGCGCATAGCTGGGCTTGTGTTTGCCCATAAGGAGCTTGGCCACCTGCGTGGCCATCCGTCCCAGCACCTGGTTCGATGCATCTATGATGTGCCGCTGCCGCTGTATCTCGGAAGCCTTGGGGCTATATGTTTTCATAGTGGTCTCCTAAAGGGACAGCGTAGTTTACCTTCATCAAGCACAGGCCGTTTGGGGGTAATGCGGGACCGGCCATGCCCCGTTTTCCCGTGTTAACCAGGTCATGGAACTGATTTACTCCCAAGCGGCCTCTGCCTACCTGCAATAACGAGCCAGCCGTATGGCGCACTTGGTGTGGCAAGAATGAGCTGGCCTCAATGTCAAAAGTGACCATCTCCCCCTTCTTCTCCACCGCCGCCCGGTATACGGTGCGTACCGCGCGGCCTACCTGCACCGGCGTAAAGGATGAGAAATCGTGCTCACCCACCAACTCCAGGCAGGCTAGATCCATGGCTTCCACATCCAGGAGGCTGGGGAAAAAATAGCTGAAGCGGCGCTTCAGTGGTGAGGGCGCCCGGCTATTAAATATGGAGTAGCGGTAGGCCCGGCTGGTGGCCTGGCGGCGCACATCCAGGTCGCGGCCCACCAAATATGCCTGCCTCACCGCGACAGCGTCCGGCAGATAATGGTTGAGGGCACGCAGCCAGACAGAGGGCGGAAACAGCACCCGGCTGCGAAAGGACACAATCTGCTCCCGTGCATGAACGCCGGTATCGGTGCGGCTGGCCGCCTGCACCCTGATATCCTCATCGGTAAACCGCTTCAGAGTCGCCTCTATCTCGGCCTGCACGGTGTGGGCATTGGCCTGATATTGGAACCCGTGGTACCCACCACCGTCATACTCCACAACCAGGGCAACCTTGTTCATTAGCTACACCAACTCCAACCTAGCCCGGGGGGCAGCGTCACCCTTGCGGGGCCCCAGCTTTACGAGCCGGGTGTACCCGCCGGGCCGCTGGCTGTACCTTTCGGCCAGGGCCTTGAAGGTCTTATCCACAATGGACTCATCATACACCACCCCCAGCGCCTGCCTGCGGGCATGTAGTGAGCCTTTTTTACCCAGCGTGATTACCTTCTCCGTTAAGCGTTGCACCTCCCTGGCCTTGGCCTCAGTAGAGATGATATGCTCATGCCGCAGCAGGTCCGTTACCTGGTTGCGGAGTAGTGCCAAGCGGTGAGCCGTGGGACGGCTTAGCTTGCCTCCAGCGTTACGGTGTCTCATTCTCGCCCTCAGCTTCTTCTACAAC
>PVBE010035004.1_pt1 | contig 15997 bp, 12 predicted proteins | sample 1631181 | NCBI WGS metagenome assembly PVBE01 (sample SAMN08397723, study PRJNA350692) | Marine metagenome, whole genome shotgun sequencing project. | isolation source: water | place: Pacific Ocean | collected 2012-04
CTCGCCGTCGAGGCCCTGGGCACGGAGCGGATCACGGGCATTGCAATGCCGGGGCCCTACTCATCCGATCACAGCATCGAGGACGCCGAAGCGCTCGCCGGGAACCTGGGAATCGAGTTGCGGCGGGTCGACGTCACGCCCCTCTATCGGAGCTACCTGGATATCTTCGCTTCTCTTTTCGGACGGCACGACGACTACGGACTCACGCAGCAGAATATCCAGTCCAGGATTCGCGGCTCGATCCTGATGGCGGTTTCCAATCAGGAGAACCGCCTGGTACTGGCCACGGGAAATAAGAGCGAACTCTCGGTGGGCTACTGCACCCTCTACGGGGATACGGTCGGCGGACTCGCGGTATTGGGCGATGTCTACAAGCGCGACGTCTACGCCCTGGCCCAACATGCCAATCGCCACGGCGAGCGGATCCCCAATCGTACGATCGAAAAGGCGCCCTCCGCGGAACTGGCTCCGGATCAGATCGACAGCGACGACCTGCCCGACTACGAAGTCCTCGATTCGCTACTCGAGCAGATCATCGAAGGCGGGCGCAACGCCAGCAGCCTGATCCCCCCGACCGGATGCACCCGGGAAGAGGCCGCCGCCGTCGCCCAGCGCCTGGACCGCAACGAATACAAGCGTCGCCAGACGCCCCTGGTGCTGCGAACCTCCCCGAAAGCCTTCGGAAGCGGTCGGCGGCTTCCGATCGTACACCGCTTCCGCTGACCCCCCGGCCCGGGGCTTCGAACTTCGAAACAGGGGCTTCGAACTTCGAAACAGGGGCTTCGAACTTCAAAAAAGGGAGAGCGTCGACTGGCGGGGCAGGAACAAAAAAAGGCGGCGCTAGTTGGCCGAAACCTCGGGGCCGGTAGCGTGATGGACATTTTCCGCCCGGGCTCCGCGCGGGCCCTCCTGCACCACGTACTCGACGGAATCCCCCTCGGAAAGTCCGTCGTATTCGGCGGCATTCAAGCCGGATCGGTGGAAGAAGACCTCCTTGCCGTCATCACCGCGAATGAAACCGAAACCGCGGTCCCGCACCATCTTCTTGATCTTGCCCCGGCATTTGGGACCACTCGGAGCCTGGGGGGTCGCCGCGGGTCGCCTCCGTCCCCGGGCCTTGCCGCCCCGTCCCTTTCGGCCCGCCACGCCGCGAAAGCGCTCACTGGAAATGAACTCCGCCTGGAAGAGTTCGAGGGCGACCGTCAGATCCTGGAGCCCCTCCTGTTCGGGCGAGAGCAGAACCTCGCCATCCTCACTGTCGACAACGCTGTAGCGCAGCCCCGTAGCCTTATGGGTCACGAACAAACCGGCTTCGATTTCATCGACTGAAAGCATATTATGGAACCTCGAAATCTCGGGAATACTTCGGCGGCATCCACTCGAAAGCCATGGAGACACGATGCGACCCAGCAGGACACCGATGGTCATTCCAGACGGGGAGGGGCTGGAACGGCGAGGCGTGACGTTAGAAGATGTGCAGAACCGGGTCAATCACGAGCGCCCGGCAGCTGCGGAAATCGGAGACGAAAGACCGACTCGCGGCACCCCTGGACGCCGATTCCCCGTGACCCGAGGGGAATTCGGGGGGAAAGCCCTTGCGGGCGTATTGCTGGCGGCCCTGATGCTCCTGCTGCCCTTCGCACTCGCCGCTCAACCGCCGCTTCGGGTCGGAACCTCGGGCGACTATTCGCCTTTCAGTACCCGGATTCCCGCGAGCGAATCCGGGGATCGCGGGAAGCCGACCTACGGGGGCTTCGATCCCGAATTGGCCCGCGCCTATGCGAAAGATCGGGGATTGGAAGTCGTATTCATTCGCTTTCGCTGGCCCGACCTGCTCGCCGACCTCGCCGCCGACCGCTTCGACGTGGCGATGAGCGGCATCACGATTCGGCCCGAGCGTTCCCTGGCCGGCCGCTTCAGCGTACCGATCGCGCTGAGCGGTGCCGTGGCATTGGTGGCCGAGGAATCGCCCGCGAGGGTCGCCGAGGATCTCGATCGGCCGGACATACGCATCGCGGTCAACGCCGGGGGGCATCTCGAGCGGGTCGCCCGGGCCCGCTTTCCCCGGGCCGACCTGCGCGCGATCCCGTCGAATAACGCCGTGATCGAAGCCCTGATTTCAGGCGCCGTCGACGCCGCCATCAGCGACACCCGGGAGGCCCCCCATTGGCAGCATCGCGCGCCGGGGCTGAGAAGAATCGGTCCCTTCACGCGGGACCGCAAAGCCCTCCTGGTGGGCGCCGACCACGCGAGCCTCTCCCGGGACCTGGACGCCTGGTTGCTCGGCTGGGAAAGTCGCGGCGCCCTGGCGCTTCTGCGCCAGGAATACCTGGGCGAGGGGGGCCCGTCGGGGGGCGAATCGGCGAAAATCACCTCGCCACTGCCGGCCCTTCTCGCCGCGATCGATGAAAGGCTGGCCCTGATGCCCCTGGTCGCCGAGGCCAAGCGCCTCTCCCTGGTTCCCGTCGAGGTACCCGCCCGCGAGACCCGCGTCCTCGAAGCCGCGGTCGCGGGCGTGCGACGCGCGGAGGACGAACTCAAATCCGCTCGCCGCGAAACGATTCCCGAAGTGGCCATCCGGAAATTTTTTGCGGCACAGATCGAGGCCGCCAAATGGCTTCAACGCGAGACCCTGGCCGGGACGGTCGCTTCCCGCTCGGGAACGCCTCCGGATCTCGAAACGGAATTGCGCCCGGCCCTGATCCGCATCGGAGATCGCATGGCGCGGCTGCTGGTCTCTCTTCCTGCGGGCCTGGGCGCTTCCCGGATCGAGGCGGCCACCCTCAGAGAACTCGTGGGCAGTGCACTGCCGATGGCGCAGAAACGCGCCATCGCCCGGGGCCTGATCGCCGTCGCGGGGGCGGAGCCGAGAGAGGAAGCCGATCCCCTTCAATAGAAGCTGCAGCGCGTTCGGTGACGATTCTCGGCCTTCATGAATGGACTCTGGCCACGCTGCCAGAGCCGCTGATCCAACTGCCCCGCCGTCGCGGGAAGTCCGCGCTCTCGCATCCAGCCGCAGAGGCGCTCGACGGCATGAACCGCCGACGCCCTGATTTCGATTTCCTCGGCGGATCCGGATGCGATCAACTCGCCCAGGCGGATGCGCTCGAGCAGGTCGGGGTGGTAGACGAGCGCGCCCTCTCGCCGCAATACATGGGGCACGAGGTTGTCGGCGAAGATCGTCATTTCGGCGAGGTCCTGGAAATAGCCGAAATCACGACCCCGAAATGCCGACGCGAGATCCGCACAGGTGATCTGGGCGCGTTTGTAGAAGGGCACGTCGAAATCGCCATAGCGCTCGACATCCCTGTAGAGGGGCATCTCGGCCAGGGATTCGACGAGATGGGCTGCGCGATACCCCGCGGATTCGACCAGGCCCTCCATGGAGCCGGAAAATCCATCCCGCAGGAAATTCCCGAGGTCTCGCAAGGAGCGGGCGAAGAGTTCCAGCAATTCGTCGACGGGGGACCTCAGATCCTGCCCGAAGATGCGCCCGCAATCCCGCGCCGTGACGCTCGAGAGCGCTTCGGCGTCGAGGGGGCCGGAGCGCTCGAAATGATCCCTCAGGGCCCCGGCGATGGTGAAGTAGCCCGAGCAGCCGGGACGTTTTCGGAGTTCGGGAAACCAGCCCGAGCCGAAGTTCAGCGCGTCGAGGGTGAGAACAAAGGCCAGGGTCTCCCGGGCGTCGGGCCAACGCAGATGCGCGGGATCGGATTGCGAGGAGATCCGGCGATCGGATGTCAGCGAGGGGATCAGCCCCTCGAGGCGCTCATCGTCGATCGAAACCCAGTGCGCCCGCTCGACCACCCGGGCCGAGGCGAGACGGATCGACTCGAAGACGCCCACGCTAGTTTTCGGCTCGCATCGGGCGCAACTCGGCCTCGCTCCCGGCCACGTTCTGCGGAGCCGGTTCGGGCAATCCGAAAATCCCGATCGCGCGGGGCATCAACTCGATCCGTAGGGGCAGGCCTCCGGGCGCCTCACCATCGACGTCGAGTAGAGCGCGCGAATCCCCGTGGACAAGCGCTTCAACGTGGCTGCCCCGATGAATCGATACCGCTGGATGGTCGACGAAGTCACCCCGCTGCAGGGATGGAAAATTCATCAGGAGGTCCAGCCGGGAGAGAGCTCTCACGATGACGATATCGAGTTGTCCGTCGTCGAGTTGGGCGTCGGGAGCGACCCGCATCCCGCCTCCGAAAAAGCGACCATTCGCCGCCACGACCAGGGAAATTCGGCCTTCGTAAACCGGGGCGCCATCGACCCGCACCACGACTTCGGGTGTCGGATGATGCAGGATGGCCCGCAGGCCCGCGAAGGTATAGGCCGCGCGGGGGCCCAGCGAGCTTCGACTGCGCCGCACGGCTTCCACCGCCACTCCACTCAGGCCGAAGCTGGCCTCGTTGAGGTAGAAGCGGGTCTCCTCGATTCCCCCGTGCCCCCGGTAGTGAATCCGGCAGGCGTCGACCCGGCGGCTGCGACCCGTGCCCAGGCATTCGATGGCCCCCTCGACCGCGCGGGGAATTTCGAAGCTGCGCGAGAAATCGCATCCCAATCCCAGGGGCAGGCAGGCGATCTCCGCCTCCTTCCCGAGACCGGCAGCCAGCAGGCCCGTCGCCACTTCGCCCAGGGTGCCGTCCCCCCCGGCGACCACGAGGCGTGAAACCCCCGCGCGAACCGCCTCACGGGCGATGCGCCGGGCATCGAGGGGAGCCCGAGTCCGGGCGAACTCGACTTCGCCGAGGCTGGCACGAATGCGACCCTCGAGTCGGCGAAAGAAACGGGCCCCTTTCCCGGCCGCGGGATTGAGGATGACGAGATTGGCTGCGGGCACCCCTGGAGGATAACCCTCCAGGGCATTCGAGACATCGATCCGGGTCCAGTATGCTGATCGGCCATGTCCCGCAAGACCTCCAGATGGCTGACGCTGATCGGCGTGGCCGCCGCACTTCTGGCCATTGGCCTGGCGGCACGATTCTGGCTGGGAATCGAAATGACGCCACAATCCCTGCGCTCATGGGTGCTCGACGCGGGGCCCGTGGCCCCGGTCGTCTGTGTATTGATGGTCGCCTTGCGCAGCCTGATCGGGATTCCTTCGCAGCTGGTACTGGTCGTCGCGGGCCTCAGCTTCGGGGCCGCGGCGGGCACCCTCTATGGAACGCTGGGCCTGGAGCTATCGGGCCTCGCCACCTTTCAGCTCGCACGCCTCGCCGGACGCGACGCGGTGCATAAACGCATCCCCGAGCGCCTTCGACCGATCGTCCAGAGGGCCGGCGATCGTCCCGGTGCCCTTTTCATCGCGGTCGGAACCGCCTACCCGATCGGTGTCCTGACCGCCTACCACGCTCTCGCCGGCGTCACCCATATGCGCCTGGGAGTTTTTGCCGTCGCGCTGGCATTGGGCTCCACCGTACGAGCGGGCACCTATGCTTTCTTCGGCCAGAGTCTGGTCGCCGGGGGAATTCGACCGATCCTCGAGGCCACGGTCCTGATCAGCCTGCTGATGATCCTGCCCCTGCTCTTTTCGAGCAGCCGGGCCTGGGTTCTGCGCGTCATCCTGGGTCGGGAAGACTCCGTCAGCTCGACTGCTCGCGCAGCAGATTCAACGCCGAACCCGCCCTGAACCATTCGACCTGCTCATCGTTGAGGCTGTGCTCGACCGGGAAACTCTCCTCACTGCCATCCTCGTGATGAAGCACCACCCGGAGAGGCCGCTCGGGAGCCAGTTCCGCCAGGCCCGGTACGCTCAGGCAATCGGTCTCGAGCACCTTCTCGTAATCGGCGGGATCACTGAAGGTGAGGGGTAGAACGCCCTGCTTCTTCAAATTCGATTCGTGGATGCGCGCGAAACTCCGGCTGATCACCGCCGCCGCGCCCAGATGCCGCGGGCACATGGCCGCATGCTCACGACTGCTGCCCTCCCCGTAGTTCTCGTCGCCAACCACGATCCACCTGGAACCCTCGGCCTTGTAGTGACGCGCCACCTCGGGGAAGGATTTTCCGCGCTCGCCCGAGAGCTGGTCAAGACCAGTGCCCGCATCCCCCGTAAAAGCATTCACCGCACCGATGAAGAGATTGTCGCTGATATTGTCCAGATGCCCGCGAAAGCGCAGCCAGGGGCCAGCCATTGAAATATGATCCGTCGTGCACTTGCCGCGCGCCTTCAGGAGCAGGGGCAAACGCTCGAAATCCCCACCATCCCACGCCGAGAAGGGCTCGAGGAGTTGCAATCGCTCGCTACCCGGGGCCACCACCACCGCGGAGTCGCCGGGCTCTGCGGGAGGCGCCTCGTATCCTCGCTGGGAAATCACGAAGCCCTGCTCGGGAATCTCTGCCGCCTTCGCGGGCGGCTCCAGCTTGAAACGGCTGCCATCCGCCGCCTCGAGTTCGCCATCGAGAGGGCTCCATTCGAGAGTCCCCGCCAACCCGTAGGCGATTACGACCTCGGGGCTCGCGATGAAGGAGAGGGTCTGAGGATTGCCATCATTGCGCTTGGGAAAGTTCCGGTTGTAGGAGCTGATGATCGAATTGGCCTCGCCCTTCTCGATATCGTCTCGCTTCCACTGACCGATGCAGGGCCCGCAGGCATTCGCGAGCACCGTCGCACCAATGGCCTCGAGATCGCGCATCTGGCCATCGCGGCCGATGGTTCCGTGAATTTGCTCCGAGCCCGGCGTAACCCAGAGGGTTGAATGGGCGGACAAGCCCCGGGCCGCTGCCTGGCGGGCGACGTCGGCGGCCCGCGACATATCCTCATAGGATGAGTTGGTGCAGCTGCCGATCAGGCCCGCGCTGAGCCGGGAGGGATATCCGTTTTCCTGCACATCGGCCGCCATGCGGGAGACGGGACGGGCGAGGTCGGGCGTATGGGGCCCCACAATATACGGCTCGAGGGTCGAGAGATCGATCTCCACCAATACGTCGAAATGGGCTTCGGGATGCTCGAGGACCTCGGCATCCGCTTCCAGGAGATCCCGATGGCGACGCGCGATCGCCGCAATCTCGGCGCGGTCGGTGGCCTCGAGATAGTTCGCCATGCGCTCGTCATAGGGAAAGATCGAAGTCGTGGCGCCGAGTTCGGCCCCCATATTGGCAATCGTTCCCTTGCCCGTGCAGCTGATCGAACTCGCGCCGGGGCCGAAATACTCGACGACCCGATTGGTACCCCCCTTGACCGTCAACTCGTCGAGCACCTTCAGGATGACATCCTTGGGAGAAGCCCAACCACCGAGTTCGCCGCATAGCCTGACGCCGACCTTCTCGGGATGCAGCACCTCCCAGGGGAAACCCGCCATCACGTCCACGGCATCCGCGCCCCCCACCCCGCAGGCGAACATGCCGAGCCCGCCGGCATTGGGTGTATGGGAATCCGTTCCCAACATCATCCCGCCCGGAAAAGCGTATTTTTCGAGCACCACCTGGTGGATGATGCCCGCCCCCGGGCCCCAGAAGCCGATCCCGTAGCGGGCCGAGCAACTGCGGAGAAATTCATAGACCTCGGAATTGGTCGTACGCGCCCTTTCGAGATCATCCTCGGAACCCCGATAGGCCTCGATGAGGTGGTCACAATGCACCGTGGTCGGCACGGCGGCCTCCGCCCGTCCCGCCTGCATGAATTGCAGCAACGCCATCTGGGCGGTGGCATCCTGCATCGCGATCCGATCCGGACGCAGGAGCAGGTAGGCCTCCCCGGGCTCGAGCTCCTGGCCCGCAGGATCGTCGAGATGGCCATAGAGCACCTTCTCCGCGTAGCTGAGCGGGCGCCCGAGGCGTTTGCGAATCACCTCCAGGCGACTCTGCATCTTCTCGTAACAGTTCTCGACGAGTACTGGGGTGGTCTCGATTGCCCGCATGGCTCTGCTCCTCACCCCGGTCGGATTCACTCGCGCCCTGTCGCGACAATCGGCGTTCATGACCAGGCGCCGGGCTCGGGAAGTGGAGGTCAGAGGGGAAGGACCTCGTCCGGGGGCGTGGAGACTAGCACAGAAGGAATCCGCGATCCCCGTTCCGCGCGCTGCAACCGGGGCTTGCGCTCAGCGCCCGAATTCCGAGAGTTCGACCAGGAGATGGGCCATCGCCCGCAACGCCGAGCGAAAGTCACCCAGATGCAAACTCTCATTCTCGGCGTGGGCGTTGCAGAGGGGATCCTCGAGTCCCAGAAGCAGGGCGGGCGCACCCTCGAGTGCTCGACTGAAAGGATCCACGAAGGGAATCGATCCCCCGCAGCCGATGCAAATGGGATCCCGTCCGTAGCCGGCCCGCAAGGCGCGGCGGGCGGCGTCCATCTCCTCGCCCGACGAAGTGCGTCGCCAACCCGCGACCGCCGACTCACATTCGAGTTCCACGCTGGCACCCAGGGGTGGGTCCGCGGCCAGGAAATCGAGGCAGAGGTCGCGAACTCGCTCGGCATCCTGGCCGGGTGCGAGGCGGATTCCGACGCGGGCCGCCGCCGTATCGAGCAACTGGTTGGCGGCTTCGGCCAAAGGAACGGCCTCGAGGGCCGTGATCGCCACGCTGGGGCGATTCCATAACTCGCCGTAGACGGGGGCCTCCGCGCGCACGCGCAACCGACTGCCGGCCAACATTCCGGCATCCCGACGAAAAGTGGCTTCATCGAAGGGCAAGCGCGCCAATTCCGCCCCTTCGGCGGTTCCGACTTCGGGCACGTCGGCATCGAGTCCCGGGATCTGGATGCTTCCTTGGGAATCGAAGAGACGGCCCAGCAACATCGCCAGGGCACTTCCCGCATCCGGCACCGGGCCGCCCCACATGCCGCTATGAAGGGGATGATCCAGGCTTCTCACCCGCACGTCGATATTCACGAGCCCGCGCAGGCTCGTCGTCAAGGAGGGCAAGCCCTGCTCGAGATTCGCGGTGTCGGTGAGTACGATCAGGTCGGCGGCCAGACGCTCGTGCTGCCCGCGCAGAAATTCCTCGAGGTGAGTCGAACCGATCTCCTCCTCGCCCTCGGCGATCAATTTGACGTTGACGGGCAGGCTTCCCTCGCTCTCCAGCCAGGCGCGAATCGCCTCGGCGAGGATCACCACTCCCGCCTTATCGTCCACCACGCCGCGCCCGTAGAGGCGCCCCTCTCTTTGCGCGGGCTCGAAGGGCGGCGAGATCCAACGCTCGAGCCGTCCCGGCGGCTGGACGTCGTAATGGGCGTAGAGCAGGAGGGTCGGGCGATCTGGACCCGCGCCCCGCCAATGCGCATACACGTAGGGGTGGGCATCGGGCAGATGCAAGAGCTCCACATCCTCGAGGCCCGCCCCCCGAAAGAGAGCCGCGACCGCCTCCGCGCAGCGCGACACTTCCCGCTCGGGAAAACCCGGCGCCGATACGCTCGGAATCCGCGCGAGCCCGATGAGATCGTCGAGGGCCTGGGGGAGCCGGGCCTCAAGGAGTTTCAGGACGCGTTCGGGTGCGGGCATGGCAGCAGGCTAGCCCGGATTCTACCAGGCGGCGGCAAAGCCATCTGCAAATCCATTCCGGCATGGGGGGCCCATCGCGATTCCCGCAGCCGCCGCATCCCGCCATCTTCGGTTAGCATTCCCACCATGATGCCGAATTCCATGCGTATCCCGGGCGCCGACGGACTTTCCCTGAATCTGATCGAGTGGAGCCGCGAGGGCGTCCCGATGTTGTTGCTTCACGGCTTCAGCAACGAGGCGCATATCTGGGATGACTTCGCGCCCACGGTCGCCCCCTATTACCGCGTGCTCGCAATGGATCTGCGCGGCCATGGGGATTCCGATTGGCATCCCGAGGCCGCCTACGACTACGAGGACCATGTGGGTGACATCGAGGCCATCATCTCCAACCTGGGTTTCGAACGCCTGGTCATCGTCGCCCATTCCCTGGGCGGTCGCGCCGCCATGCTCTTCGGGGGTCGCCATCCCGAGAAATTGGCGGGCCTCGTGATCGTGGATTCCGCCCCCGAACTCGATCGCCGGGGAACGACTCGTATCACCCTCGACACGAGCCAGAATCGAAATCCCTCCTTCGCATCGGTCGCCGAATACGAACGCATGCTGGTACAGCTATATCCCGCCGCTACCCCCACGGCGATCCGGCGCATGGCCGCCCATGGCGTCAAACAACGAGATGACGGGCGCTGGATCCTGAAGATGGACGTGGCCTTCCGTGGTGTCGTGGGCAATCAGAGCGAAGAAATCGATATGCGGGCCCTCAAGGAAAGGCAGGAGCGCTCCCGCACGGAAATGTGGGCCTCCCTGGAACGCATCTCCTGCCCGACGTTGATCGTGCGCGGGGCGGCGTCAGACGTGCTGAGCGCCGAAATCGCCGATCGCATGGTCGAAGAAGCGCTGCCTCAGGGGAAACTCGCGGTGATCCCCCAGGCGAGCCACTCGGTCATGACCGACAACCCCGAGGATTTCAATCGGGAGGTCGGGGGATTCGTGCTCGGCGAGTAGGCGGAAGGGGGCGAACCCCGCAGCCGCCGGGCTTTTGCCCTTCCCCGCGGAGCATTCCCCGCCCCCTCGCCGGAACTCCCAGGGGAGCCGCCCGAGGAAGAAGGTCGGAAGGCATGGGGCATCGGGAACCCGTATCGGTCTCCCATCCCCAGGAATTCGCCCCGGCGGCCCCGGGGGCGGGAGCCGGCAGGGAAATTCGGGCTAGACTTCGCGCCGACCCGGGGGATCGTCCTCGCACGGGAATTGGAACCCGCCTCCCGAGTACGTTCCGACCCGTTCGACTCTGAACTCCGACTCCCGGCAAACGGCCTCTCGACAGGTGGAGACGACAATTACTCGATGCGATCACTCCCTAGACGATTGAGCTTTGCTTCGAGCCTCTTGATCTTCGCGCTCAGCATCCATCCCCCGTGTGCCCGAGCTGAAGAACCGTCGCCCGAAGGACCCGCGGTGAACGGGGTGGCCGCGGAGGGTCCCTCGCCACGAGAAGTCGTGGAAAAATTGCATGGCGGCCTGCTCGAGGCCATGAAACGCGCGGACGAATACGGCTTCCAGGGTCGATACGACTATATCGAGCCGATCGTTGCGGAAACTTTTGACCTCGAATTCATGGGTTCGAAATCCGTCGGTCGACATTGGAAGAAGTTGAGTCCCGAGGATAAGCAACTCTGGCTGAAAAAATTTCTCGGCTACCTGGCCGCCAACTACGCGGGCAACTTCACCGACTACGGTGGGGAGCAATTCCATACCCTGGGTGATGAACCCGCCAAGCGCGACACGCGCGTCGTGCTGACCAAGCTTCAGATCCCCGGCGACGAGGATGTCATCTTCAACTACCGGCTGCGCAAAAAAGCCGGGGAGTGGAAGATCATCGACATCTACCTGAAGGGCACCGTGAGCGAATTGGCGCTTCGCCGTTCGGATTTCTCGACCACCCTGAAGCAGAAGGGCTTCGCGAATCTCACGACGGCCGTCGACCGCAAGATCGCGGAACTGCGCGACAAGGGAGGGGGCTGAGGCCAAGCGCCCGGAGCCCCGATCCCGGGCTGGGCGCAAGAACGCCGCGCGCCCAGCGAGTCAGTCGCGAGCTTCGAGGGGCGAGCCCCGCCGATGTTCACGCCGCGACCAGATCTCCGAGCGTCGGTTCTGCATGAAGCCGCTGCGCAGAGCCGCGTAATAATCGATGGAGCCCTCTTCGAGGGCCTTCAACTCATCGTAATGCTGAGCCCTCCTCGAAAGTCCCGAGCCTCCATTGAAGAAGAGAGCATCGGCGCCGGGCAGGATGAAGAAGGTGGGATGGAATAGGGAATCCACGCCCATGCCAACGGCATCTCTGAGATTCGAAGGTCCGAAAAGGGGCAGGACGAAATAGGGACCACTCGATGCGCCCGCCAGGGTCAGGGTCTGTCCGAAATCCGAGACGTGTTTCTGCAGGCCGATCGAGGAGGCGGGATCGAATAGGCCCGCGACCCCGACCGTCGAGTTCACGACCAGCCTGCCGGTGGTAATCCCGGCATCTCGCCACTCGAGTTGCATCAAGTCGTTGACCAGGCTCTGGGTCGAATTGATGTTGGCGAAGAAACGTTCGACGCTTCGGCGCACGACCGTCGGCGTGACGAAGCGATACACGACCGTAATCGGGTCCATGATCAGCCGATCAAGACCCCGGTTGAACGTGAGAATCCCGCGATTGACGGGCTCCAGGGGGTCAGAAATTTCCTGCATCCCCTCGTCGCCGAAATCGAGATCAAAGTCATCGTCAAAATCATCGAAGAGAGGATCGGCATCGAGGCTGACAGCGGCGGGACCCCGGGGATCCTCCTCGACGAGCGAAGACGCGACGAGCGACGTGTCGCTGCCGACGTCCGCATATGCGTACGTCGGCAATAACAGCCATACGAATACAAGAATCCCAATTCGCAGGATCGGCATGATTCGCGCTTCCTCCCCCTGATGGTCGCGACGATTCCCCTGGAGCATGGCGGCCCAACATACTAGAAAGCTCCGCTCAAGTATAGAAGTTTTTCTTGAATCTTCTCTGAAGCCCGTGAAGCCCCCCCCCGCAGGGCATTCCCTTCGCATTTTTTATATGTCGGCAGATTATCGAGTGGGGTAATCTCAGGGCCCTCAATGCGATGAATGCCCCCAGGCCTGATGTTGGGAAAGCATCGCCGCACTACCATCGATCGGGTTCCGGCTATGAGTTCGCGGAACCGAATGTTGCGGCTGAACTGAGCGTGGGAACGTAGAGGAGAAATCAGCGCCTTGGATATTTTCCAGAAGTGCGCGGACTACACGCAGACCCGCGAACTCCGCCAAGCCGATCTCTATGCCTACTACCGGGGAATCTCGTCTCCCCAGGATCCCCTGGTGACGATGGACGGCCAGAAGGTGGTTATGTTGGGATCCAACAACTACCTCGGCCTCACCAATCATCCCGCGGTGAAGGAAGCGTCGGTGGCGGCCTTGAAGTTCTACGGGACGGGCTGCGCGGGGTCGAGGTTGCTGAACGGCACCCTCGACATTCACCTCGCTCTCGAAGAACGCCTGGCCAACTTCATGCAACGGGAAGCCGTGTTGACCTTTTCCACGGGATTCCAGGTCAACGTGGGCGTGCTCTCATGCCTGATGGGCAGACACGACGTCGCGCTGCTCGACCGCATGGATCATGCCTCGATCATCGATGGCGTAAGGCTGGGTTTCGGAAAGGCCCTCAAGTACAGGCATAACGACATCGAGGACCTGGAAGAAAAACTCTCGCGAGTCGACTCGAATCGCGGCAAGTTGATCGCCGTCGATGGAGTCTTTTCCATGGAGGGGGATCTCGCCGACCTGCCCGCGATCGTCGCCGCCAAGAACCGTCATGGAGCACGCCTCTTCGTCGACGAAGCCCACGGCATCGGTGTCTTCGGCGACAAGGGAAGGGGCTCGGGTGAACACTTCGGCCTCGAAGACGAAATCGATCTGGTGATGGGGACGTTCTCGAAATCCCTCGCCACGATTGGCGGGTTCATCGGAGCATCCTTCGAGGTCGTCGACTACATTCGACACAACGCCCGATCGGGAATCTTCTCCGCCGCCATGCCGCCCGCCTCTGCCGCGGCCGCATTGGCGGCCATCGATATCGTCGAAAAGGAGCCCGAACGTCGCAAGCAATTGTGGGAGACGGCAGCTTATATGAAACGCGAGCTCGATGGCCTGGGTTTCGATACCGGACCCTCTGAATCCCCCGTCATCCCGATCACCGTAGGAGACGACGCCACCGCTTTCGGCATGGCCATGCGACTCCAGCAGGAGGGTGTATTCGTCAATCCGATCGTCACCCCCGGCGTGCCCCCTGGACAGGCGATGATCCGCACCTCCTACATGGCCACCCATAAGCGCGAACATCTCGACCTGGCACTCACCGCCCTCGCCAAGGTGGGCAGGCAACTCAATATCATCTGATTCCAGCCGCCTGGATGCCGGCGGCCGGATGAGCTGGAAGACCGAGGGTATGCGACCGACGCGACCCGGCCCGCTGGACTGGGAACGGGAGGCGGTGCAACGATGAAAGAGTGGATCTCCTTTATGGCGGACGCCCAGGCCCTGCCCTGGGTGCGCGTCTTCGAATATATTCTGGGCTCCCTGGTAGCGGCCTGGGTCGTCGACAAATTGATGTCGCGCCTCGTGATGCGCCTGACGAGCCTCACGGAAACCGATCTCGACGACCAACTGGCCTGGCAACTCCATCGGCCGGTTTTTCTCAGCACGGTTCTGGTGGGGTTCTTTCTTGCCGTTCGAACCCTGCGGCTGGCTCCCGAGGTCGAGGGCGTTCTCGTCGCCCTGATCAAGACCGGGGCGGTCGTGATTTGGACCTTCGCGGGATTTCGATTGACGTCGACGATACTCATCGGCTTGAGTCGACTCGCCGATCGCGTCACCTGGCTCGAAGCCCGCACGTTGCCACTCTTCGACAACCTCAGCAGGATCGTCATCTTCGGGGTCGCGACCTACTTCTTTCTGGTCACCTGGAATCTCGACCTCTCCGCCTGGTTGGCCTCCGCGGGCATCGTGGGGATTGCCGTGGGTTTTGCGGCCAAGGATAGTCTCGCGAATCTCTTCGGCGGAATCTTCGTGATCATGGATTCACCCTACAAGATCGGAGACTTCATCAACCTCGATTCCGGAGAACGGGGCCGCGTCGTCAAGATCGGACTGCGGAGCACACGGCTCTTGACCCGGGACGATGTTGAGATCACGCTCCCGAATGCCCACATCGCGAGTGCCAAGGTCGTAAACGAATCCGGGGGGCCCCATGAAAAAACGCGCGTGGCGATCGATGTCGGGGTCGCCTACGGCTCGGATATCGATCGGGTGCGCGAAGTACTGATGGATGCGGCGCTATCGGTCGAAAGCGTGGCTTCCGAACCCGAACCCCGCGTGCGCTTCACGACGATGGGCGACTCGGCCCTGATCTTCCGCGTCCAGGGCTGGGTCGATGAGCCGGCAATGAGGGGGCTCTGCATCGACGGCCTCAACTCGGCGATCTACAAGGCCCTGCATCGAGCCGAGATCGAAATTCCCTTTCCCCAACGCGTGCTGCACACCGCATCGCCAGCAGCCGATCCCGCCTCGACTCCCGCATAGGCGGCTTCGGAATCGACATCAAGTCGGCGGATCACCCCGATGCTCTTCCAGGCCTCGCCGCCCGATCACATCGTCGACGAATTGCCGTGCGGATCGCCCGGATCGACTGCCCCGGGCCAAGGCCCAACGCAGGGCCTCCCCGGCCAATTCTTCGTCGAAGTCCTGGATGCCGGCCCGGGAGAGATCGTGACGGACGATCTCCAGGTAGCCCGCCTGATCGATGCTGTAGAAACCAATCACCAATCCGAATCGATCCGCGAGCGCCAATTTTTCCTCCAGGCTCTCGGCGAGTTGGAGTTGGCCCTCGGAATCCAGACGGCTGGCCCGATTCTCATCCATCGTCTCCGGCAGGAGATGGCGACGGTTGCTGGTGGCGACGATACATAGATTGTCGGGGCGCCCGACGAGGCCGCCCTCCAGGGCCGCCTTCAACTCGCGATGACCCGATTCCCCGGGGCCAAAGGAGAGGTCATCGCAGAAGAGCAGGAAATGATATTCGCGGCCGGAGCCCAGGGAAGCGAGGATCCGGGGCAGGTCGCCAAGATGAGAGCGATCGACCTCTACGACGCGCAGGCCATGATCGCCATAACGGGCGAGCAAGCCCCTCACGGCCGAGGATTTTCCCGTTCCCCTCCCGCCGTGGAGCAGCACGTTGTTGTAGGGAAGCTTCGCGAGGAATTGTCGCGTGTTGCGCTCGAGATCCCGAAGGGCTTCGTCGACACCCAGCAGATCATCGAGATCGAAGAGAGTGGGCGATGCGATCGGAAGCAATCGCGCCCTACGTCCATCCCATCGGAAGGCCCAATCGCGCGCAAAATCCGATGCGGACGGTGGCGTGGGCAACGCCCCGGCGAGCGCGTGTTCCGCCAATTCGAGTACCCGTTCCAGCCGGGTCAGGAGCCGCTTGAATCGTGCCATCGGCTCATTGTAGATGC
>PVBE011025836.1_pt1 | contig 15997 bp, 12 predicted proteins | sample 1631181 | NCBI WGS metagenome assembly PVBE01 (sample SAMN08397723, study PRJNA350692) | Marine metagenome, whole genome shotgun sequencing project. | isolation source: water | place: Pacific Ocean | collected 2012-04
CGGGACTCGGGCTGATGGCGGTGATCGGCACGAATGGCATGGGACTCAATGATCGGCGTGTTGCCGCCTTGAAGGAGGCCGGTGCTCAGGGCGTGGGGATCAGCCTTGATTCACTCGATGCCGCCGCCCACGACGCCTTTCGCGGACTGTCCGGTTCATGGGCGCGGGCCATGAAGGGCATCGATGCGTGTCGCAGAAATGATTTTTGCTTTCAGATCCATTTTTCCGTCACCGACGACAATGCCCATGAATTGGACGATATGATCGCCTATGCCCGCGAGGTGGGGGCCTTGGTTCTCAACGTCTTTTTCCTGGTCTGCACGGGGCGGGGCGAAAAGGTGACCAACATCTCGGCCGAAACCTACGACCGGGTGCTGCAGCGGATCACCGAAGCGGCGCACGCGGAAACGGATCTTATGATCCGCGCGAAATGCGCGCCGCATTTTAAACGCATGGCCTGGGAACTGGACCCGGATTGGCCCATCACCGCCGCCCATGGTTATGAGGCCGGCGGCTGTTTGGCCGGAACTCGGTATTGCCGGATTACGCCCTTAGGCGGTGTCACGGCGTGTCCCTACATGGAAGAAGAGGTGGGATCCATTCGCGAACATAGCTTCGCCGAAATATGGCGCGATGCGCCGCAGTTCCAGGCCCTCCGCCGGCCGACCCTGGAAGGCCGTTGCGGGGACTGCGAGTACACGAAAATTTGTGGCGGTTGCCGGGCTCGGCCGCTGGCCCGTAACGGCCAACTCATGGGCGAGGATTTTCTCTGCCTATATGAACCGAAGGGCGGACCAGTAATCGAACCCCTTGGTGAGAACGGCGCCAAGCTTCGGTGGACGCCGGAGGCCGAGGAATGGCTGGCCCGTGTTCCGTCATTTGTCCGCCGGCTTGCGCGCCAACGGGCCGAGGGCCGTGTACGGGCCAATCACGGAACCGAGGTCACGGCCGAGGTGATGGCGGAACTGGCGAACACGGCCCGGCGACGATTTGGCGGACGCTGGTCTCAATCCGGGGCGCCGAAACCATGACTGCCGACGTTGTTGTCATTGGTGGCGGTATCTCGGGTTTGGCCACCGCCTATGACCTGAAGCAGCGCGGGCATCGCGTGGTTGTATTGGAACGCCAGGCGTCGCCCGGCGGAAACGCCGTTTCGGAACGTCGATCCGGTTTTCTCATGGAGCATGGCCCTAGCACCATGAACGCCCATGTTCCCGTTGCCAACGAAATCTCACGCGGGCTAGGCCTTGACGATGAGCGGTGCGATCTGGGCGACGGAATTCGCCAGCGCTATCTTGTCTCCGGGGGAACGCTTGCCGCCATCCCCATGGGGCCCTTTGGATTGCTAACCGCCGGTTACCTTTCTCCGTTGGCGAGGATACGTATGTTGGCAGATTTCTTTTTGCCCCACGGGAAAGATGGCGAGGAAGAGACGGTGATGGACTTTTGTTCACGCCGTTTTGGCCGTGAGTTTGCGGAGCGCGTCATTGATCCCTTGGTTGCCGGTATATACGCGGGCCGCGCGTCGGAGCTGTCCGTTTTGGCGATTTTTCCCAAGTTGGTCGCATTAGAGGAAAAATACGGTTCCGTATCCTTAGGCATGATGCACCGGCGGCGCGAAGGCGGGAAGATGCCTGGAAGCAGGCTGTTTTCGTGGCGCGACGGTATAGCGACACTTCCCGCTGCGCTCGCTCAGCGTCTGGGAACGACCATACGAACGGGAGTCACGGTGAGACGGATATCACCCTCTCACAACGGGTTTGATATCCATGTCGGGAATAAAGGGCGCCTCCAAGCCAAATCCGTTGTTGTCGCTACGCAAGCTCATGTGACGGCGCAACTGATTTCAGAAATAGATCCCGAGGGTGCGGCCGCGGCGAGACAGATCAAAGCACCACCCTTGGCGGTGGTGTTCCTCGGGTTTCCCCGTAGATGCGTTGATCACCCCCTGGACGGACTTGGCTTCCTTACATCGGAGGCTGAAAATCGCAACATTATCGGCGCTCAGTTCTGTTCGACCATGTTTCCTTGCCGCGCGCCCGCGGGACACGTCGCCGTTTCCGCTTATCTTGGAGGTACCCGGGCGCCTGACTTGGCCCGTCTTCCGGCGCCGGAGTTGATTGACTTGGCCCGGTCGGAATTTCGAGACCTCATTGGTGCCGTCGGCAATCCGACCGTGGCACAGGTGCGCCATTGGCCGCTCGGTCTTCCTCAGTACGGATCAGGACATCAGGCGCTGATTGAGGGACTAGGGACCACGGATAGGCGCAAAAGTGGGCTGTTCTTGACGGGAAATTACTTTGCCGGTACCTCGGTGGCATCTTGCCTGAGCGTGGCCCAGGAAACGGCCTTGGCGGCCCATGAATACCTAAAGAGAGGGCAGGGGCTTCAATTCCAGCAAACGGTTTCCTGACGAAGCAGTTGGACATGTGGGTTGGCGAGAGGACGAGCGGACCTTACGCCACTCCGGGTAACATGAAACCGCGGATGACGCGGACTAGGTCCTGATATGCAGTGGTGAACCCGTAGAGAGTTTTTTTCGTCGGCCCAAATCCGTCGAATTCGCCTTGTGCCAGCCCTTGTTCCTCATACGCCCGCTTGAAATCGACGAACCTGTCCAACAACCCATCGATGATCTTGGGGTCGACCGGGTCGTCGATCCGTGAGGCAACTTTGATATCGGAAGCCTCGAACCTCTTTTGCCATTGGTGCGTCAACGTTACGACCATATCGGCGCCGATAAACGCCGACCAATGCCTGTGATGACGCGTCGCTGCGGCAAGCAGCCGGGTGCTGTAACCGCGGTCCTTGAACAGGTGGTACGCCTTTTTCATGACGGCCACCCCGGCCCAGTCCAAATGCTCTGGCTCGGTGACCATATCGTCTCGGTTGGCAACATCCTTGAGCCAGTCGTCCAGGCGTCCAACCATGATCGTACACACCGGCCCCATGCGGGAGACGTCCTCGCCCGCCTTGCGCCGCCGCGCCATTCCTCGTTCGACGGCTTCGGCCACGGCGAGTGCTTGGGGAACGGAAAAACTGACCGTTGCGTTGATGCTGACGCCGCGAAACGAAGCTTCTTCGATGGCCACGACGCCGGCCTCGGTGACCGGTATTTTGACGACGATGTTGGGGGCCATGGCATCGAAGTGGACCGCTTGGTCGACCATGCGCTCGGCACTTCGGAAGTATTGGGGATTGGTCTGGACGGAAAGCCGGCCTTCTTTCCCATTACCCTGTTCGAAGATGGGTCTCAATAACTCGGCCGCCGAGACGGACATGACTTCCGTCAGCCTCCAGGCGATCTCGTCTTCCGTCGCGCTCGGGTATTCGGCAATGAGTTTCTTGATCGTCGGCGCCCACAGGTCCATTTCGTTTTTGAGCACTTCACCGACGATCACTGGATTGGCCGTTGCCCCGACCGCGCCATGTTCGATCGCGTACTTCAGCTCGGAAACGGAGCACGAATCATTCCACAGATCCGTATCGGTGGTCGCCGTCATTTCGTGCAACGGACCCTTGAATATCATATCGATCATCTGAACGCGCTCCTTCGCGTGGCTTACAACCCCGCCTCCGCGACGGCGGCCAGCACGCCTGCGTGGCCCTTCCGGGCATAGGTGAGGGGGTGAGCCTTGGCCGGGTCTTGCTCGGCCTCGACCACCAGCCAACCGCCATAGCCGTGGGGGACAAGGGCACCAAGCATTTCGGCAAAGGGAATGCCGCCGTCGCCGGGAACCGTGAAGACACCGTCGAGAACCGAATCAAGAAAACTTTTGTCGGCTGCCCGAACCTGCTTCAGGACGTCGGGGCGGATATCTTTGCAGTGCACATGGTTGATGCGCCGCCCGTGACGGCTGGCGACGGCAACCGGGTCGCCGCCGGCAAAAACAAGGTGTCCGGCATCAAGGAGCAGCCCAACGGCGTCGCCTGTCACCGCCATCAGGCGGTCGATCTCTTCTTCGGTTTCGACAACCGTGCCCATGTGGTGGTGATAGGCCATTTTAATGCCGCGCTTGACCAAGTGTTCGGCGACCACGGTCAGCCGCTCGCCAAAGTCGGTCCACTGGTCGTCGGAAAGACGTGGGCGCCGGGACACGGGCGTTCCGCGATCGCCGTGCACGCAGCCGGTGACCTCGGCGAAGACCATGGTCCGGCACCCCATTTCAGCAAGCAATTCCAAATGATCCGCCACCGCCTCTATTTCGTCGTCGGCGGCGCGTTCCAAAAGCTGGGCGCTGTACCAGCCGGAGACGAGATCGAGGCCGTGGTGTGCCAGAATGGAGCGCAGTTCATCAGCGTGGCGCGGAAACTTGTGGCCCATCTCGACTCCTTCGAACCCCGCTTCCTTGGCCTCGGCGAGGCAAGTCTCAAGCGGCGTTTCGCCACCCAATTCGGGCATGTCGTCGTTGGTCCAGGTCAGGGGATTGATGCCAACGCGTACCGCCATTTCAGCCCTCCACCCTTTGGCGCCCGGTGGCGGCGACGTAGGTCGCGCGCGCCTCCACCACCTCGGGTCTTTGAGAAATCTCAGGGATTGCCACGTCCCACCAGGCGCCACCGCCTGCCGTCGCTTCGACGGGATTGGTCCGAATGGCGATGACGTATGTTGTTCGGGCGGACTTGGCGCGCTCCAGGGCCGCTTCCAGTTCGGTGATTCCGTTTGCCTGTTCGGCCGTGGCGCCAAGGCTGGCGGCGTGGGCGGCGAAATCGATGGGCGGCGCCTGGCCGTCAATGTCACCGAACAGGTTGTTGAACGACGCGCCGCCGCTGGCACCTTGCAGGCGGTTGATACAACCGAAGCCGCCGTTGTCGAGGACGACGATGATCAGCTTGCAGTCGAGGAGCACCGACGAAGCGATTTCCGAGTTCATCATCAGGTACGAGCCGTCACCGACAAGAACGAAAACCTCGCGATCGGGCTCGGCCATCTTGACGCCGAGGCCACCAGCGATCTCGTAGCCCATGCAGGAATAGCCGTATTCCAGGTGATAGCCGCCCGGCACCGGCGTCCGCCACAGCTTGTGCATCTCACCGGGCAGTCCGCCGGCGGCGGAGACCACCACATCGCGGGCGTCGGCGCTCCGGTTAACGGCACCCAGCACTTGGGCGTCGGTCGGCTCGGGTGCGTTGCTTGGCGCCGTCGCCTTCTCCACCACTGCCTGCCACTTGGCGTCGAGCGCGCTTGCCTTCTCCGTCCATTCGGGCGGTGCCCGCCAAGGCCCAAGAGCGGCGCTCAGGACTTCCAATCCCCGCCCGGCGTCTCCAACCAGGGGCAGGGCTCTGTGTTTGATGGCGTCGAAGGCGGTGACGTTGAGTTGAATCAAGGTCCAGTCAGGATTTTGGAAAAGCGAACGCGACGCCGTCGTGAAGTCGCTCAGACGCGAGCCCACGGCCAGCACCACGTCGGCTTCGGCGGCCAGTGCATTGGCAGCCGCGCTGCCGGTCACCCCGATCGCACCCACGGCGTTGACGTTATCCCAAGGCAGCGCCCCCTTGCCGGCCTGGGTCTCTGCGACCGGCAGGCCGTGACGGTCGGCGAAGACAGAAAGTGTTTCGGTCGCCTCGGCGTAGAGCACACCGCCGCCGGCGATGACCAGGGGCTTCTTTGCCGCCTTGAGCCTCTCGGCCGCCGCCGCGAGTTCATCGGTGTCGGGACCGATGCGCCGGGGCGCGTGGTGACAGACGGTGAAGAACGCTTCGGGGTAATCGTAGGCTTCGGCCTGCACGTCTTGGGGCAGGGCCAGGGTTACCGGGCCGCATTCGGCGGCATCGGTGAGAACGCGGAGCGCCTGGGGCAGGCTGGACAGCAACTGCTCGGGCCGTGTGATGCGGTCCCAATAGCGCGACACAGGCCGTAAACAGTCGTTGGCGGTGATCGTCGGATCGGCGAAGTCCTCCACTTGTTGCAACACCGGATCGGGCCGTCGATTGGCAAAGACGTCGCCCGGCAGCAGCAGCACCGGCAGGCGGTTGACGTGGGCGACGGCGGCGGCCGTCACCATATTGGTGGCGCCGGGACCGATAGAGGTGGTGCAGGCCATCATGCGCCTCCGCCGCGACGCCTTGGCGAAGGCGATGGCGGCATGGGTCATGGCTTGTTCATTGTGCGCCCGATAGGTGGGCAGTGCGTCGCGCTGGTCGTAGAGCGCCTCGCCTAATCCAGCGACGTTGCCGTGGCCGAAAATGGCGAAGAGGCCGGCAAACAAGGGTGTATCCCGACCATCGAAGATGCAGCGTTGGGCGCTCAAATAGCGCACCAGTGCCTGGGCCATGGTCAGTTTAATGGTATTCACGGTACTCCCTCCTCGCGCCGGCGGGTTTTATTCGGCGGTTCAGGACACGCTGGTTATCTTTCGCCGCCTGATTCCGTTGCGGCGGGTGATGGGTGTAAACCCCTGGGTGAAGCCTTCCCGATGAGCGGTCAAGTGGTGTACCATTGACAGGCCCTTTTCCCGGCTTTTCGCCCCTGGAACCGGCGAGCCGGTCCATGAAAATCAATCCTAGCGGCAAGAAAACAAGTGTTATCAATTTTCCTCGGGCGGGCAAGGAACTTCGCCGTAGCGTAGGGATTAACCTGAACGCCCATCCGTAACTCCAAGAGGGAAGGCATGGTCCAGATTTGTCAATTCGGCGCCGGGCGCATCGGCCAAATTCATGCCGCCAACGTGGCGGGCCACCCCAAATCCAAATTGCGCTACGTCGTCGATATCGACGGGGCGGCGGCGCACAGCCTTGCGGAGGAGCACGGTGCACAGGTGACCGACGTCGAGACAGCACTCGGCGATACCGAGGTAGACGCGGTCGTCATCGCCAGTTCGACCGATACCCACGCCGATTTGATCGAGGCGTCGGCGCGGGCCGGCAAGGCCGTCTTCTGCGAGAAACCGGTGGATCTGTCTTTGGAGCGAGTGGACCGCTGCTTGGCCGAGGTCGAGCGCTTGGGCGTGCCGCTCATGATCGGGTTCAACCGCCGCTTCGATCCCAGCTTCGCCGCCCTCCACCAGGCCTTGCGCGATGGCCGCGTCGGTAAGGTCGAGTTGGTCCAGATCACGAGCCGCGATCCCGGCCCGCCCCCCATCGAGTACGTCAAGGTCTCGGGCGGGCTGTTCCGCGACATGATGATCCACGACTTCGACATGGCGCGTTGGTTGTTGGGCGCCGACCCGGTCGAGGTCTTCGCCAGCGCCAGTTGCCTGGTCGAGCCCGAGATCGGCGCCGTCGGCGATGTCGATACCGCAGTGGTGACCCTGCGCACGGCGGGCGGCGCCTTGGCTGTGATTACCAACAGCCGACGCGCCACCTACGGCTACGACCAGAGGATCGAGGCCTTGGGATCGGAGGGCATGGTGCAAGCGGGCAACCGCCGGCCGACCACCGTCGAGACCTCGACCGCCGAGGCGGTCAGCCGCGACACGCCGCTTTATTTCTTTCTCGAACGTTACGCCGAGGCCTATCGGGCGGAGCTTGACACCTTCATTGAATGCCTGGCCCAGGGCACGGTGCCCGATGTCGGGGCAAGGGACGGGCGCATGGCGCTGGTCCTCGCCGAAGCGGCCGTCGAGTCGTGGGAATCCGGTGCGCCGGCACCGGTGAAGGGGTGATGGACTCCGTCGGCATCGGCCTCATCGGCACCGGCTTCATCGGCAAGTGCCATGCCGTCGCCTACCGTTCGGTCGGCGCGATCTTCGATGCAGGGCCTCCGCCGCACCTCGAGATGGTCGCCGATGTCTCCCAGGGGGCGGCGGACGATGCCGCCCGTGCCTTCGGTTTCGCGCGCGCCACTAAAGATTGGCGTGCCCTGGCGCGGGACCCGGCGGTGGACGTCGTCGTCATCGCCACACCCAACCATCTGCACCGCGAAATGGCACTTGCCGCCATTGCCGCCAGCAAGCACGTCCATTGCGAGAAACCGCTGGCCTTGACGGCGGCCGAGGCGGGGGAAATGACCGAGGCGGCGGAAGCCGCCGGCGTCCGCACTGTGGTCGGCTACAACTACCTCTGCAACCCGGCGGTGATACACGCCAAGGACCTGATTGCTGAGGGTCGTATCGGTGACGTCGTCTACTTCCGCGGCACCCATACCGAGGACTACATGGCCGATCCCGAGGTGCCGTTCTCATGGCGTTCGGCGCGGGATCAAGCGGGCCTCGGGGCCCTTGGCGACCTGGGGTCTCACATCGTCAGCCTGGCCCAGTTGGTAGTTGGCGACGTGGCCGAGGTATGCGCCGACTCGGCAACGGTGATCGCCGAACGCCCGACCGCCGGCGGCGCCCGGCGCCCGGTCGAGACCGAGGATCAGGCGCACTTCATGGCGCGCTTCGCCGGCGGCGCCATGGCAACCTTCGAGGCCAGCCGCGTGGCGCCGGGGCGCAAGCTCTATCTGGGCTTTGAGGTCAACGGGACCAAAGGCTCCATTATCTTCGATCAGGAGCGGATGAACGAACTCCGCCTCTTTGAGGCCGCCGGTCCGGCGGCGCAAAGGGGATTTCGCACCATCCTGACGGGACCGGACCATCCCGACTACGGGGCCTTCCTGCCGGCCCCGGGGCACGGACTGGGTTTCAACGACCTCAAGGTAATTGAGGCGTACCGATTGCTCGACGCCATCGGGGCCGGGAAAAACCCTTATTCCGACTTTCGCCGCGCCTGGCACATCGAACGGGTCTTGGAGGCCGTTGTGCGTTCGGCCGAAACGCGGCGTTGGGTGCCGGTCGCCGGTGAATGACGCCAACGGACAACGCGGATGATAGGAGGGAGATCACCATGAACGAAACACCAGACGGCTTCGACGGCAAGGCCTATGTGGTCACCGGCGGGACTCAGGGGATCGGGGCCGCGGCGGCCCTGGCGCTGGCCGGCGCCGGCGCGGCGGGAGTGGTCATCTGCGGGCGCAACCGCGAAAAGGGGGCGGCAATGGCGAAGGCCATCGAGGACGCCGGGGCGTCTTGCGAGTACGTCGCCGCTGACCTCGCCGATGCCGATGACTGCCGCAAGCCGGTGCCAGCCTGCATGCGCCGCTTCGGCCGCGTCGACGGTCTGGTCAACGCTGCCGGATTGACCGAACGGGGCACCATCGAGGACACCACGGTGGAGTTCTGGGACCACATGTTCGCGGTTAACACGCGGGCTCCTTTCATCTTAATCCAAGACGCCGTCAAGGCGATGAAACAGAACAAAATCGAGGGCAGCATCGTCAACATCATCACCATGTCGAGCCATGGCGGACAGCCCTTCCTTACGCCCTATTCGGTCTCCAAGGGGGCGCTTGGTGTGCTGACCAAGAACGTCGCTCATGCGCTCCGTTTCGATCGCATCCGCGTCAACGGGGTCAACATGGGCTGGGCCGACACACCAAACGAACACGTGGTGCAGGTAGCCGAGGGCAAGGCCGCCGACTGGCTTGCCAAGGCGGAGTCCACCCAACCCTTCGGACGACTGATCAAGCCCGACGACATCGCGCGCCTCTGTCTATTCCTGTTGGGTCCCCAATCGGGCCTGATGACAGGCGCGCTGATCGACTATGATCAGATGATCATGGGGGCCTACGACTGATCGGCGTCGGGGACGCCGATCAGATCGATCAAGGCGTCTTTGATACCCGGTGCGCAAGCGACGATGGGATTGCCCTTAGCAAGGCCATCGTCGGCCAGGAAGTCATTGGTCCAACCCCCGGCCTCGCGCAATATGAGGTAGCCGGCGAGCACGTCCCAAGCATTGATATGCGGTTCCCAATAGCCCTCTAGCCGTCCGTCGGCGACCAGGGTCATGCCAAGCGTGCCGCCACCCGTGCGTCGGTATTCACAGTGGGCCGAAAGGGCTTTTTCCACCGCTTCCACATGCAGCGCCGGCGGCCGGCGATAGGAGAACCCGATCCCCACCATGGCTTTGTCCAATTGGGTGCAATCGCTGACCCGGATCGGTGTGCCGTCGCATGTCGCACCACCACCGCGTCTGGCTGAATACAACTCATCGGTCATGGGGTCGTATGCGACGCCGATCTCCACCTCGCCGGCTACCATGTAAGCGATGGAAACGGCCCAATGGGGAATACCGCGTAGAAAATTGGCCGTCCCGTCTATGGGATCAATGACCCAAAGCCGATCACCAGTGAGGTTGCCTTCGGACGTCGCACCGCCTTCCTCACCGAGGAAAGTATCGCCGGGAAAGGCGCCACCGAGCGTGCCGACGATAAGGTCTTCCACGGCGCGGTCGGCAATGCTGACCAAGTCCTGCACACCTTTGGATTCTACGGCTAGATTGATCCGGTCGTCGTAGTATCGGCGCGCCACCTTTCCGGCCTGGCGGGCAACCGCCTCGGCGGCCAAGACACTGATGGTGACGTCCTGGTCTTTCATATTGGGCATGTCGTGTCGGTCTCCTCTCGTCCGGTGCCGGGGCCTCCCAAGGGAGGACTATGCCGCACCGCAGCGGTGGGCAAAAGAAATATTACGGTTTTGCGACAAGGTATGATACGACTCGAATATGTAGCGAACCGTGGCGTTATAGGACGATACCGGCGCCGCGGGATCAGAGAGGACTGGCGGATAGGCTGGTACATCAGCCGTCGGCCGGAAACAAGGATACTAAAAAGGAGGCCGATTTCATGAAGCAACGTATTGGACATACTTTCCTGGCGGCCGCGGCGTTGGCGGCGTTTACCCTGCCCGGCACCGCCTCGGCGGCGGGCAAGATGACACTCTACTGCTCGCCACAGATCGAGTGGTGCCAGCTTGTGGTCAAGGAGTTTGAAAAAGCGACCGGTATCAAGGTGGCGATGACGCGCAAGAGCTCGGGCGAGACCTTCGCCCAGATCAAAGCCGAGCGCAAAAATCCCAAGGGCGACGTATGGTGGGGCGGCACCGGCGACCCGCATCTTCAGGCGGCCGAAGAAGGCCTTACCGTGATGTACAAATCGCCCATGCTGGGCAAGCTGCATCCGTGGTCGCAAAAGCAGGCCGCGCAGGCTGGCCACAAGACGGTCGGCATCTACATGGGAGCGCTGGGCTTCGGCTATAACACCGAGCTCCTGAAGAAGAAGGGCCTGCCTGAGCCCAAGTGCTGGAAGGATCTGACCAAGCCCGCTTATAAGGGCGAGGTGCAGATTGCCAATCCCAACTCCTCGGGCACGTCTTATACGACGCTTGCCACCATGGTGCAGTTGATGGGCGAGAAGGGTGGTTTTGATTGGTGGAAGGCTCTGCACAAGAACATCAACCAATATACTAAGTCCGGTTCGGCGCCGATCAAGGCGGCGGCCCGTGGCGAGACCACCATCGGCATCGTATTCCTGCACGACGTTGTGACGCAGGCCATCAAGGGCTTCCCAATCAAGGCTGTGGCGCCTTGCGAGGGAACCGGTTACGAGATCGGCTCGATGAGCATCATCAAGGGCGGACGTAATCCAGACAGCGCTAAAAAGTGGGTTGATTGGGCATTGAGCCCAGCGGCCCAGAAGCTGATGCCCCAGGCCAAGGCCTACCAAGTGCCGTCGAACGCTTCCGTCGCGCCTCCGCCGGAGGCACCCAAGGTCGACCAGATCAAGTTGATCGACTACGACTTCGGCAAGTACGGCTCGTCGGCCGAGCGCAAGCGCCTGCTGAGCAAGTGGGACAATGAAGTCAAGTCGCTGCCGCGGTAAACGTCACGCTCCGTAGCAGGCGATGAACAGAACCGTCGCTCTATGGCTTGCCGTGGGTTGGGTGGGCTTCGCCCTCCTGCCCTGGTACGCCATAGAGGACGGCTTCTGGAGTTTTGTTTGGCTCGACGGCTTTCCCACCGACGCCGACTATGCGCCCGGCATCGTGCAGGCCATGGGCCATGGCCGCCTTTGGTTCCTACCCATCGGCCTAGCCCTGGTGGCGCCCTTCGCTGTCTTATGGCGCGACAAGACCACACCCAGCTTTGCCTTTGTATTGCAAGCGGCGGGAATATTTGGACTCGCCTATACCGTCGTTCAAGGCTTTGCCATCGGTATCCAGGGATGGGAGTACGGTTTTCTCGTAACTCTCTTCGGTGAATTTGGCGACCGCCAGTTTGGTATGGGCTACGGTGCGCTCCTGACCTCCGCCGCCTTTCTCTTCCTTTTAACTCGCGGTATGGCGGCGCGCGGCATCGTCAAGGGTGACGTTTTCGTCGTCGGATCCATCGGCGGGGTCATCTCCCTGGTCGTCGCTTTCATCGTTTTTCCCATCTCGCGAATCCTGGTCAGCGCCGTTCAGGATAACGACGAGAACTATGCTCCCGCACTTTTTTTCGGCAAGTTCCTATCGACTAAGATTTGGGGCATCGACTGCCTAACGTCGAACGTCGGTTGCGGCGTCGCTTGGAATTCGCTCGTGATGGGAATCCTGGTTGGCGCCGGTACAGCGGCGCTTGGCCTTGCCTTCGCGCTGGTCGCTACGCGCACCGGCTTCCGTGCCAAAAAATTACTCAGGGTCCTTACCGTTCTCCCCATCATTACACCGCCTTTTGTTATCGGATTGGCGGTTATCCTCCTCTTTGGGCGTTCCGGCGCGATCAGCACATTTCTCGAATGGAGCTGGGGCATCGAGCCGTCGCGGTGGATTTACGGGCTTCCTGGAATCTGGTTCGCTCAGATGTTGGCCTTCACCCCGATTGCGTTCCTTGTCATGATCGGCGTCGTCGAAGGTGTCAGCCCGTCGATGGAGGAAGCGGCGCTGACGCTGCGTGCCGATAACTGGAAGACCTTCACAACGGTGACCCTGCCGTTGATGCGGCCGGGTTTGGCCAACGCATTCCTCATTGGTTTCATCGAAAGCATCGCCGATTTCGGCAACCCATTGGTGCTCGGCGGAAATTACGACGTGTTGTCGACGGAAATTTTCTTCGCCATCGTCGGTGCCCAAAACGACCAGGGCCAGGCCGCCGTTCTCGCCATCGTCTTGTTGTCGTTCACGCTCTCGGCCTTTTATGCCCAGCGTCGCTGGCTCGGCCAAAAGTCCTATGCGACGGTGACCGGCAAGGGTGACTCCGGGGTCCACATTCTACTTCCGAAGCGGCTTAAATGGTTGGTTTTCGGTACCGTTCTGCCGTGGTCGGTGCTGACCGCCATCATCTACTGCATGATCATGTTTGGCGGATTTGTTAAGACCTGGGGTTTTGACCACAGCCTGACCTTGATGCACTACATTGAGGCCTTCTCGGTGACCACCAGCGAGTTCGGCCTGGTGTGGAGCGGTGCCGCCTGGAATTCGTTCTGGACGACGCTGGAAATCGCCGCCATCTCGGCGCCTTTGACTGCCGCCATGGGGCTGCTGACCGCCTATATCCTGGTCCGGCAGCGTTTCGTCGGTAAGGACGCTTTCGAATTCGGCACCATGCTCAGCTTTGCCATTCCCGGCACGGTGATTGGCATCAGTTACATCCTGGCCTTCAACGTTCCACCGTTGGAGCTCACCGGGACCGGCGTAATTTTGGTTATCTGTTTCGTCTTCCGAAACATGCCGGTCGGCGTGCGCGCCGGGGTCGCCGCCATGAGCCAGATCGACGAAAACCTGGACGAGGCGTCGCTGACCTTGGGCGCAAACAGTTTTCTTACGTTGCGCAAGGTGGTCCTGCCGCTGTTGCGCCCAGCCATTGTGGCGGCCCTGGTGTTCAGCTTTGTCCGTGCCATGACGGCAATCAGCGCCGTTATATTCCTAGTCAGCGCTGAATACGACATGGCCACGTCTTACATCATAGGGCGGGTCGAAAACGGTGATTTCGGACTCGCCATCTCATATTCGTCGGTCCTTATCGTGGTTATGCTGAGCGCCATCCTCGTTATCCAACTGGTGGTCGGCAAACGCCAACTGGGGCGTCGCGATCCCGAGCAGTTCAGTGCCCAAAGGAGTGCCGCATGACAGTGGAAAGCAAAGCGGCCGCGGTCCGTTTTGATAATGTGACCAAGGCTTACGGTGATGTTGTCGCGGTGCGTGAACTTTGCTTCACCGTCGAGGCGGGAAAATTGGTTACGCTCCTTGGTCCGTCTGGATGTGGCAAGACGACGACGTTACGCCTTATCGCCGGGTTGGAGATGGCGACCACGGGAGCCGTCTTCATCGGCGATGAGGACGTCACCCGGCTGGCGGCGACGGAACGCGATGTCTCCATGGTCTTCCAATCCTACGCGCTCTTTCCCCACATGACGGTGATGGAGAACGTGGCCTACGGGCTCAAGATCAGCCGCTTGCCCAAGGACGAGGTGGAGAGCAAGGCCAATGAGGGATTGGCCCTGGTCGGTTTGGCCGGATATGGCGAGCGCCTGCCGAGTGAGCTTTCAGGTGGCCAGCAGCAACGCGTCGCCGTGGCCCGGGCGCTGGTCCTGGAGCCCCAGGTGCTCTTGTTCGACGAACCGCTCAGCAATCTGGATGCCAAGCTGCGGCGCCGCGTTCGCGACGAAATCCGCGAGCTACAGCAAAACCTGGGTCTAACCTCGGTTTACGTGACTCACGATCAGGAAGAGGCGCTGGCGGTCTCAGATCGAATCATCGTCATGAACGAAGCCATCATCGCCCAGGAGGGAACACCCCGGGATCTCTATGAGTGGCCGGCCGACAAGTTCGTTGCCGACTTTATCGGCGATGCCAATCTGATCTCGGGCGAGATTGTCGATATCAACGGAGAGACGGCGCGGGTTGCCTTTGGCGGCGTCGAGCTGGTCTTGCCCCATCGCGACATGAGCAAGGGAGAGGTTGGCGTGGCCATCCGTCCCAACGCCGTCAAGGTGTCGACGGAACCGATCGACGGCCCGTCCATCAATGGGACGATCGGGAAAGCGGCCTATTTGGGCGGACACATGGAATACACGATTGAAACCGCGGTCGGCCAATTGTTCGTTATCACCACAGACGTCCTTCACCCTGTAGTGCGCGATGCCGCGGTTCATATAGGCTTTGCCAATCACGGGGTCAGCATCGTTGGCAACGATGTTGAACCGACCCATGACGATGGCAAGTGATCTCTATAATCAACGGTCGAAATATGAAAGAGGCGGAGTTATGAAACGTCTGGTGCTTGTATTTTTCTTCGTTGCTTCATGGCTGTTCGTAGCGTGGTCCGGTACGACGACGGGGATCGCCGCTGATCCTGTCGAGCTGACGCAGAACCCATCTCACATCTGTTATAGCGATTGCATCGACAAATACGGCACCGACAGCAAGGCGGCCTGTGCCCGACAGTGCGGCTTGATCGGCGGCACCTCCGGCGCCACCAAGGATTGCAGCAAGATTTATAAGACCTGCATCAAAGGTTGCGGCAAAGATAAGAATTGCAAGAAACAATGCCGCACGGCGAATCAAAGTTGCGTTTGATCCTAAGAATTTTCAACAGCGGAACTAACTCCACAATCCAGATCGTCTTCTGTCGGCTCGTGATCGAGCCTGCGGTCGTACTTGGTTAAATGTAGGCGGTTTGCATTGCATTGCATCATCAACCACTTGATTGCAAGGCGAGGACGACCGGCGGGCGAGCCATTGTGCAACCGGCATCTCCTGGAACCCAGTTGCTCTGACTCTGAAACAGGTGTTTCGGCTAAGGTGTCGCAGAGAAACTTCAGCGTTCACACAAGGTGCATGCGGGAATGCCGACCCAGAGAACGAAATAGGTGGAGATCGGTGGCGCCGCGTTCGACGTAAATATCCTATACCAGGGTGGCGTATCAGCATGTGCGGTGTAATTGGCATTTTGAACTTTGATCGCGCGCCCGCTTCGCGTGCCGCTGTGGAGCGCATGACCGACAGCTTGGCGCACCGGGGACCTGATGGCCGGGGCGTCCACATGGACGGCGCCTTCGGCCTTGGCCATCGACGTTTGGCGATCATTGATCTGACGCCGGCGGCACGTCAACCCATGGTTGTCCGTCATCAAAACAATTGGGACGCCTGAGCCTGTTTGATAACTGAGGATCTGGCTCATCTTGGTTTGATGTTAAGCCGCTTGGCGTTGATGTTTCAAGCGGCGCTTCTGGATGGTCATTTTCTTGATCTTTTTTCTC
>PVBE011688616.1_pt1 | contig 15997 bp, 14 predicted proteins | sample 1631181 | NCBI WGS metagenome assembly PVBE01 (sample SAMN08397723, study PRJNA350692) | Marine metagenome, whole genome shotgun sequencing project. | isolation source: water | place: Pacific Ocean | collected 2012-04
CCAGCACTCACTATTTCGGTGACACCCTCGGCGGTCTTCAAGGGGCCGATGACATCTGCCAAGGGTTAGCTGATGACGCCGGTCTGAGCGGCGTGTACAAAGCATGGCTCTCTGACGATACAGGCGCGCCTGCTACCAGATTCGCGCACGCTACAGTTCCTTATGTACGGACGGATTCAGTAACAGTTGCGGATAGTTGGAGCGACTTGATTACATTGAAGGGTGCGAACTATCTCCTAGCCAGGATCAGTGTAGATGAAAACGGCAACGACATAGGCGGTGGCGTGCACCAATTTCATGGTGTCTGGTCCAATACTAGTGTGTCTGGAGAACAAGTGCTCGATTGGGCAAGTTGTGGGAACTGGAGTGCCGCCGGTTCCGGAGGAGTTGGCATTTTCAATACACCTCTGGATTCGAATTGGACGCATACGGGAACAGCCGCATGCAACAGTGGCTTCGAACGGCACCTATATTGCTTCGAACAATGAGCAATATCTGCTGATGCAGATTGGTTGTCAATCCCATCTGTTGGCAGTCACAGGTCAGGACGTTGTGGTTTTAGTATGCTAGAAAAAGCATAAGTAAGTTCAACCCCTATTTGCTTGGCCTACCGTCTAACCGACACCCGAACCGGGAGGGGCCGCAAGGCTTCTCCCGGTTCTACTCCCAAAGCCGGGTCACACACTCGACGAATGCCGACTCACAATACGACTCGGATGAAGGCCGCCCTACGTCGCGTCAGACCGCCGCGGCCAGTTTCGGTAGGCGGTCGAACCAGGGCTTGGCTTCCTCCAGTTGCGCCGCCAGGCGGAAGAGCGTGGCCTCGTCGCCGAAGCGGCCGACCAGTTGCACCGCCAGCGGCAGGCCGCCGGCCAGGTGGCCGAGCGGCAGCATCATCGCCGGTTGGCCGGTGAGGTTGAACCAGACCGTGAAGGGCGAGAAGGCGAAGACCCGGCGCCAGTACTCGTCGACGTCCTGCATCGTCATATCCAGCCAGCCGAGTTTTACCGGTGGTGTCGCCAGGCCCGGCGTCAGCAGCACGTCGTAGTCTTGGTGGAAGGCCGCCATCTGCCGGCCGAGGCGGTGCGCCGCCTGCGTCGCCCGGACGTATTCGCCGCCGGTGACGGCGCGGCCCATCTCGTAGCAGGCCCAGGTCACCGGCTCGACCTCGTCCTGGTTCGCCGGCCGGCCGGCGGTCGGATGGTTGGAGAGGTTGACCACGGTATTCGCCGCCATCAGGGTCAGGAAGGTCGGCACCACCAACTCGCCGTCGATTTCCGGGTCGGTTTGCGTCACCTCGTGGCCGAGATCGGCGCAGAGCTTGGCAGTCTCGTCCAGGACGCCCTGGCTCTCGGCGGAGACCTCGGCGCCGTTCGGGGCCTTTGAGGAGATCGCGATGCGCAGGCTGCCGGGCTTGGCGCCGACCTCGCGCAGATAAGGCCGGCCGGGCGCTGGCGCCGCGTAGGGATCGCCCAGGCCCGGCCCGGCGGTCGCGTCTAACAGCGCCGCCGAATCCCGGACCGTCAGCGTCACCGCGTGCTCGGCCGAGAGCCCGCCCATGCCTTCGCCGAGATAGGGTGCCCCGGTGTTGCGCCCACGGGTCGGCTTCAGGCCGACCAGGCCGCAGCAGGCTGCCGGCGCGCGGATCGAGCCGAAACCGTCGGTGGCGTGCGCCATCGGCAGGATGCGGGCGCCGACGGCGGCGGCGGCACCGCCGCTGGAGCCGCCCGAGATCCGCTCCGGGTCCCAAGGGTTGCGGGTGGCGCCCCAATATTGCGGCTCGCAGGTCAGGCTGAGGCCCAGCTCGCAGGTGTTGGTGCGCCCGAAGATCACCAGGCCGGCTCGCTTCAAGCGTTTGACCTGCTCGGAATCCTCCATCGCCACCGCGTCGGCGAAGAACTTGCAGGCCCGGGTCGAGGGCTGGCCGCCCAGCGACGCGCTCAAGTCCTTCAGCAGATAAGGCACGCCGGTGAAGGAGCCGTCGGGCGGGCCCTTGGCGATGGTCTCTTCCGCCATCTCGTAGAGCTCGACCACGACCGCATTGACGGTGGGGTTGCGCGCCTCGACGCGGGCGATCGCTGCTTCCAGCAGCTCGCCGGACGTCACCTCGCCGCGACGGACCAGCTCGGCCAGGCCGAGGCCGTCGTAGTTCTCGTATTCCTTGAAGCTCGCCATGCTTACCGGTTCCCTATATTTCCGAATCCCTCATCCATGCGGAGATTCGCTTTTGCTGCATTTTCAGGGCTGTTAGAGTTCGAACGCAAGCGAAAGCGAGGGGCGATGCCATGAACAAACCGATCACCACCGCCGAAGCGCAGCCGAACGACCTCGAGGCCTTCTGGATGCCGTTCACCGACAACCGGCAGTTCAAGGCGGCACCCCGGCTGCTGGTCGGTGCCAAGGACATGCACTACAGAAGCCATGACGGCCGCGACATCCTGGACGGCACGGCGGGCTTGTGGTGCTGCAACGCCGGCCACGGCCGGGCGGAAATCACCGCCGCGATCAAAGCCCAGGCGGAGACCATGGACTATGCCCCCAACTTCCAGATGGGCAACCCGCTGGTCTTCGAGTTCGCCTCGCGGCTGGCCGAGGTAACGCCCGAGGGCATGGACCGGATCTTCTTCACCAATTCGGTCTCGGAGGCGGTGGATACGGCGCTCAAAATCGCGCTGGCCTATCACCGGGTCCGGGGCGAGGGCGGCCGGACCCGCTTGATCGGGCGCGAGCGCGGCTACCACGGTGTCGGCTTTGGTGGCATCTCGGTCGGCGGCATCGTTTCCAACCGCAAGTTCTTCGGGCCGCTGTTGAACGGCGTCGACCACCTGCGCCACACTCATGTGCCCGAGAAAAACGCCTTCTCGCGCGGCGAGCCGGAATGGGGGGCAGAGTTGGCGGACGACTTGGAGCGGCTGGTGCAACTGCACGACGCCTCGACCATCGCCGCCGTCATCGTCGAGCCGGTCGCCGGTTCCACCGGCGTTCTGATCCCGCCCAAGGGCTATCTGCAGCGCTTGCGGGAGATCTGCGACCGGCACGGCATTCTGCTGATCTTCGACGAGGTGATCACCGGTTTCGGCCGTCTCGGCTCGTCCTTCGCGGCGGAGCATTTCGACGTCAAGCCCGACATGATGTTGATCGCCAAGGGCTTGACCAACGCGGCGGTGCCGATGGGCGCCGTGGTCTGCCGAGACGAGATCTATCAAACTTTTCTCGACGGCTCGCCCGCCGGCATCGAGCTTTTCCACGGCTACACCTATTCCGGTCATCCCCTCGCCGCGGCGGCGGGCCTGGCGGCGCTGGAGATCTACCGCGAGGAAGGCCTCCTGGAGCGGGGCCGCGAGCTGGCGGATTATTGGGAGGACGGCATGCATTCCATGCGGGACCTGCCGCACGTCATCGACGTCCGAAACCTCGGCATCATCGGCGGCGTCGAGCTGGAACCGCGCGAGGGTCAGCCGACGAAGCGGGCGGTCGATTGTTTTCTCGACTGTTACGAGAACGGCCTCCTGATCCGGACCACGGGCGATATCATCGCCCTCTCGCCACCCCTGATCCTGGAGCGGGAACATATCGATCGCATCGTCGACACGCTGTCGGCGGCCATCAAGCGCGTTCATTGAGCTGGGAGCGGAAACAATGCTGATCGGGGTGCCGAAGGAGATCAAGACCGAGGAGCATCGCGTCGGCATGACGCCCGGCAGCGTCCGCCAAGCGGTGCACCACGGCCACCAGGTGTTGGTGGAGCGGAGCGCCGGCCGCGATATCGGCCTCGACGACGACGATTACCAGGCGGTCGGAGCCGAGATCGTCGAGACGGCGGAAGAGGTCTTCGCCCGGGCCGAGATGGTGATCAAAGTGAAGGAGCCGCAGCCCAACGAATGCGCCATGCTGCGCGAAGGCCAAGTGCTGTTCACCTACCTGCATCTGGCGCCGGCACCCGAACTCACCCAGGCGATACTCGATTCGGGTGCGATCGGCATTGCCTACGAGACCGTGACCGACAATTGGGGAGGGCTGCCGCTGTTGTCGCCGATGAGCGAGGTCGCCGGCCGGATGTCGATCCAGGCCGGCGCCCACTGCCTGGAGATCGCCCAGGGCGGGCGCGGCATGCTGCTGGGCGGCGTGCCGGGGGTGCGCGCCGCCAAGGTGGTGATTCTGGGTGGCGGCGTCGTCGGCACCAACGCGGCCCGGATGGCGATGGGGCTGGAGGCCTCGGTCTTCATCATCGACATCAATCTGAAGCGGCTCTACGACCTGGACCTGCAGTTCGGGCCAATGCTGAACACCATCTTTTCGACCGTCGATGCGATCGAGGAGCACGTGCTGAGCGCCGATCTGGTGATCGGTGCCGTGCTGGTGCCGGGGGCGGCGGCGGCGCGTCTCGTCACCGAGGCGATGATCCGCGATATGCGACGCGGCTCGGTCGTCGTCGATGTCGCCATCGACCAAGGCGGCTGTTTCGAGACCAGCCGGCCGACGACCCATTCCGAGCCGACCTACACCGTCGACGAGGTCGTCCATTACTGCGTCGCCAACATGCCGGGCGCGGTGGCCCGCACCTCCACCTTCGCCCTCAACAACGCCACCTTGCCCTTCACCCTGGCGCTGGCGGACAAGGGTTGGAGGCAGGCGCTGCTGGACGATGCCCATCTCGCGAACGGCCTCAACGTCGCTGGTGGCAAGCTGACCTACGAGGCGGTGGCCCGCGACCTCGATCTCGACTACGTCCCCGCCGCCGAGGTATTGGGGGCCCGATGAGCGAAGGTAGGACGATGCGCAATTTGGCGATCAACCAAGCCCGGCTCTGGTCGAGCCTGATGGAGATGGCGAAGATCGGCGCTACCGAAAAAGGCGGCGTCAACCGCCAGGCCCTGACCGATTTGGACCGGCAGGGCCGCGATCTCTTCGTCCGCTGGTGCGAGGAAGCCGGCTGCGTCATACGCGTCGACAAGATGGGCAACATCTTCGCCCGCCGCCCTGGCCGTGACGACGGTTTGGCGCCGGTGATGACCGGCAGCCACCTCGACACCCAGCCGACCGGTGGCAAGTATGACGGCGTCTTCGGCGTGCTGGCCGGGCTCGAGGTGATGCGCAGCCTGAACGATCTCGGCTACGAGACCCAGCGCTCGGTCGAGGTCGCGGTCTGGACCAACGAGGAAGGCTGCCGCTTCGCCCCGGCGATGATCGGCTCCGGCGTCTTCACCGGCGTCTTTTCGCTTGCCGAGGCGCATGCGACGACCGACGGCGACGGCAAGAGCATGGGCGAGGAGTTGGCCCGGATTGGCTATCTGGGCGAGGAAGAGATCGACGGGCGCGAGATCGCCGCCTTCTTCGAGGCCCATATCGAGCAAGGCCCGATCCTGGAGGTCGAGGGCAAGACCATCGGCATCGTCCAAGGTGCGCAGGGCCAGCGCTGGTTCGATGTCACCGTGACGGGGCAGGAGGCGCACGCGGGCCCGACGCCGATGAAGGTTCGCCGCGACGCCTTGCTCGGCGCCAGCCGAATGGTGGATCTGATCAATCGGATCGGCCTCGACAACCAACCAAACGCCTGTGCCACGGTCGGCCAGCTGGCGGTGCTGCCGAACTCGCGCAACACCATTCCGGGCCAAGTCGCGTTCACCATCGACCTCCGCCACCCCGACGCGGAGGTGCTGGCCGGCATGAAGGCGGCCTTGCAGGAGGGGGCGGGCGAAATCGCCGCTGGCATCGGCCTAGAGCTGGCGCTGGAGGAGATCTGGTATCAGCCGCCGATCGCTTTCGACGCGGATTGCGTCGCCGCGGTTGCCAGGGGGGCGGAGGAAGCCGGCCAATCGGCGATGGAGATCGTCTCCGGCGCCGGCCACGACGCCTGCAATATCTCGACCGTGGCGCCGACGGCGATGATCTTCGTGCCCTGCGAGGGCGGCATCAGCCACAACGAGGTCGAGGCTGCGACGGCGGAGGATTGCGCCGCGGGCTGCACCGTGCTGCTGCACGCCATCGTCGACCGCGCCAACGCCGTCTAGAGGTGAACCCTTGTCGATCGACGAAATTCCGATTTGCGATGCCCACCATCATCTCTGGGACCTGGACCACTATCACTATCCCTGGCTCTCCGGCCCGGAACCGCATGATTTCTTCCTCGGCGACTACGAGAGCCTGAAGCTAAACTACCTGCCGGCGGACTATCGCCACGACGCCGCCGGCCACAACGTCGTCAAGACGGTGCACGTCGAGGCGGAGTATCGGCGCGACGACCAAGTCGGCGAGAGCCGCTGGCTGACGGAAATCGCGGCCGCGCACGGGATGCCGAACGCGATCGTGGCGCACGCCTGGTTCCACACCGAAAATTCGGCCGAGGTGCTGGCCCGGCAGGCCGAGTTTCCCCTGGTCCGCGGCATCCGCTCGAAGCCGGTAACGGCGGCCACGCCGGGGGCCAGTGTCGATGGCCAGCCCGGCACGATGGGCGATCCCACATGGCGGGCCGGCTTGAGGCGACTGGCCGAGCACGATCTTTCGTGGGATCTGCGGGTGCCGCCCTGGCATCTGGTGGAGGCGGCCGAGGTAGTGGCCGAGATTCCGGAGATTCCGGTGGTGCTGAACCACACCGGCTTCCCCTGGGACCGCAGCGAGGAAGGCCTCGCCTATTGGCGGGACGGCATGCGGGCGCTGGCCCGGCTCGAGAACGTTTACTGCAAGCTCTCCTGCCTCTGTCTTCCCGACGGGCCCTGGACCTACGAGGCCAACCGCCCGATCGTTTTGGAGACGATCGAGACCTTCGGTGCCGGGCGCTGCATGTTTGCCTCCAACTTCCCCGTCGACGGGGTGCGCATCGGCTATGGCGAGATGTTCGATGCCTTCAAGCGGATGGTGGCGGACTTCAGCCGGGACGAGCAGCGCGCCCTCTTCCACGACAACGCGGCCCGATTTTACCGGATCGAGGACTGAGAGCGCCGGCCGCTGCGGCGGATTGCCGCCGGCCGACGATTGACCGTTTCCCAGAAGTTCGAACAACCGTTAGATTGTCATCGTCTTGGGATGCCGATGGGAACGGAAGCGATGGATTTCTCGTTTACGCCTGAGCAGGAATCGATCCGTGACGCGATCGAGAAGCTCTGTCAGAAATACGATGCCGAATACTGGCGGGCGCGTGACGGTGCCGGCGAATTCCCCGAGGATTTCGTTGCCGAGATGGCGCTCGGCGGCTGGCTCGGCATCGCCATGCCGCCGGAGTACGGCGGCGCCGGCCTCGGCGTCACCGAGGCGGCGCTGATGATGCAGACGGTGGCCCGCTCGGGCGCCGCCCTGTCGGGCTGCTCCGCCATCCACATGAACATCTTCGGCCCCAACCCGGTGGTCGTCTTCGGCACCGAGGAACAGAAGGCGCGGGCCCTGTCGCGGCTGATCCGGGGCGAGGACCGCACCTGTTTCGGCGTTACCGAGCCGAACGCCGGCCTCAACACGGCCAAGATCGAGACCCGGGCCGAGCGCACCAACAATGGCTGGGTGGTCAACGGCCACAAGCTCTGGACCTCGACGGCGCAGACCGCCAACAAGATCCTGCTGATCGCCAGGACGACGCCCGTCGAGCAGTGCAAGAAGCCGGTCGACGGCCTCTCTCTCTTCTATACCGATTTGAACCGGGACTACGTCGAGATTCGAGAGATTGACAAGATGGGCCGCATGGCGGTCGACACCAACGCCGTCTTCATCGACGGCCTGCCGATGGCGGAGGATGATCTGATCGGCGAGGAAGGCAAGGGTTTCCGCTATCTTCTGCACGGCCTCAACCCTGAGCGCATTCTGGTCGCGGCGGAAGCGGTCGGCATCGGCATGGTGGCGCTGGAGCGCGCCGTCGAGTACGCCAAGGAACGCATCGTCTTCGACCGCCCGATCGGGCAGAACCAGGCGATCCAGCATCCCTTGGCGAAGTGCTGGGCGGAGTTGCAGGCGGCCAACCTGATGGCCTTCAAGGGCGCGGCACTCTACGACGCCGGCGAGGAATGCGGTGCCGAGGCCAATTCGGCCAAGTATCTGGCCGCGGAGGCCGGCTTCCGGGCCTGCGAGACGGCAATTCTGACGCATGGCGGCATGGGCTATGCCAAGGAGTACGATGTCGAGCGGTACCTGCGGGAAATCATGATCGCCCGCATCGCTCCGGTCAGCCGCGAGATGATCTTGAATTATATCGGCGAGCGCGTCCTCGGCTTGCCGCGTTCGTACTGAGGAGGGAGAGTTCCGTGCCAGGTCCGTTAGACGGCATCCGTATCATCGACGTCACCACCGTTCTCCTAGGCCCCTATGGCACCCAGATTCTGGGCGACCTCGGGGCCGATGTGATCAAGGTCGAAGCCCCGCCCACCGGCGATATCGCCCGCAACATGGGCACGGTGAAGAACGTCGGGATGGGCGGCATCTTCCTCAATACCAACCGCAACAAGCGTTCGATCGCTCTCGACCTGAAGCAGGAGGCGGCCAAGGAGGTGCTCCGGAGGATGGTCCCGACCGCCGACGTTTTCGTCCACAACATGCGCCCGCAAGCGATCGAAAAGCTCGGCTTCGATTATGAAGCGGTGGCGGCGATCAAGCCCGACATCGTCTATTGCGGCGCCTATGGCTTCGGCCAGGGCGGGCCGTACAAGGCCAAGCCCGCCTACGATGATGCCATCCAGGCCGCCTCGGGCCTGGCCAGCATGTTCATCCGCCAGGACGGCAAGCCGAGATACGTGCCCTCGGCGGTGGCCGATAAGCTGGTCGGCTTGACCTTGAGCCAGGCCGTGGCGATGGCGCTGCTGCACCGGGAGCGGACCGGCGAGGGCCAGTTCGTCGAGATCCCGATGTTCGAGACCCTGGTCTCCTTCCTGCTGCTGGAGCATCTGAACGGTTGCACCTATGTACCCGCCATCGGCACCACCGGCTATCAGCGCCTCGCCACGCCCGCGCGCCGGCCCTATCCGACCAGCGACGGCTTCGTCTGCATCCTGCCTTATAGCGACAAGCAATGGCGTGCCTTCTTCGACGCGGTCGAGCGGCCGGAGCTGATGGAGGATCCGCGCTTCGCGACCTATCGTGCTCGCATCGACAGCGTCGACGACCTTTATGGCTTCATCGGCTCGATCACGCCGGAGCGGACCACGGCGGAGTGGGTTACGCTCTGCGAGAAGGCCCACATCCCCTCGATGCCGCTGATCGACGTCGAGGACCTGATGGAGGACGAGCATTTGAAGGCTGTCGGCATGTTTCACCATATGGAGCATCCGAGCGAAGGGCCGACGGTGCTGGTCAACTCGCCCGTCAATTATTCGAAAACGCCGAGTTCGATCCGCCGGCCGGCGCCGCGCTTCGGCGAGAACGGGCCTGAGATCCTGGCCGAATACGGCTACGACGAGGCGACGATCAATGGGATGGCGGAAACCGGCGCGCTGATCACCGAAGACGAAGGCTGAAGCAAAGCGAGAGGACGAGGCTGGATCATGGAATATGTCGGACTGGGCCTCTTCTGGAACGATCTCGAGGTCGGCCAGAAGTTCCGTACCGTCGGTCGTACCGTCACCGAGGCCGATATCGTCAACTTCATCGGCTGCACTGGCATGCTCGAGGTGCTGTTCACCGACATGGAGTATTTGGCCGAGCACGGGCCGATGAAGGGCCGGGTGGCGCCGGCGGCGCTCGCCTATGCCTTCGCCGAGGGCTTGCTGGTGCAGAGCACGATGCAGCACACCGGCCTCGCCTTCCTCAACATGGAACTGAACGTGAAGGGTCCGACCTGCGCCGGCGACACCATTCACGTCGAGGTCGAGGTTTTGGAGATCAAGCCGACCAAGAAGGGCCGGGCACTGGTCCGAACCTTCAACAATATCGTTAACCAAAAGGGCGAAACCGTGATCACCTACAACCCGCTCCGAATGATCGCCGGCCGGGAGACTTGAGATCAAGGATACGGGTGAGGGCACGATGGCGCGACGCAATCGATCGAAGACATTGGACCAGGCTGTCGGGCTTTATGGGGAGATGCTCGTCATTCGCCGCGCGGAGGAGCGCCTGCAGCGGCTCTTCGCCGACGGTGAGGTGCCGGGCTTCCTGCATCTCTCGATCGGCCAGGAGGCGGTCGCGGTGGGTGTCGCCGCGGCGTTGCGCGCGGACGACACGCTCGCCTCCACCCATCGCGGACACGGCCACGCGTTGGCCCGGGGGATGGCGCTCGACGGCTTTTTCGCCGAGCTGATGGGCAAGGAAGAGGGCATCTGCCGGGGTCGCGGCGGCTCGATGCATGTCGCCGACACCTCGATCGGCATGCTGGGTGCCAACGGCATCGTCGGCGCCGGCCTCTCGATCGCGGTGGGCAGCGCGCTGGCGCATCAGGTGCGCGGGCGCGATGCCGTCGCGGTCGCCTTCTTCGGCGACGGCTCGATGGCGGAAGGGGCCCTGCACGAAAGCATGAACCTGGCCTCGATCTGGCGCTTGCCGTTGCTGTTCGTCTGCGAAAACAACGGCTGGGGCGAGTTTTCGCCGACGTCGGAAATGGTAGCACCCAAGCTGCAAGACCTCGCCGCCGCCTTCAAGATACCGGCGACCGAAATCGACGGCGGCGACGTCGAGCTGGTCGCCCGGACCGCGACCAAGCTGCGCCGGGAGATCCTGAAAGCGGGTGGCCCCCGGCTGCTCGAATGCGAGGTGCAACGCTTCGGTGGCCATTTCGAGGGCGATCCGCAGAAATACCGCGACGCCGCCGAGCTGGCCGACCTGGAGCGTCACGATCCGATCCGCCGCTGTGTGGAGCGGCTGGCCGCGCTCGGTCTTGACGAGGCCGAGCGAGACCAGGTCGAGGCCGGCGTCGAAGCCCGGATCGAAGCGGCGGTCGCTGCGGCGCGGGCCGGCAGCGCGCCCCTACCCAAGAATCTGTCGGACGGGGTCTACAGAGAGACGGCATGAGGGGCCTCGAAGATGGCTGAGATGCGTTTCGGGCAGGCGATCGGCGCTGCCATTCGCGATGCCATGGCGGCGGACGAGACGGTGGTTCTGTTCGGCGAGGACATCGCGGTACCGGGCGGTCCTTTCGGCGTTACCCGGGGACTTCGCGACCAGTTCGGCGAGGTCCGGGTCCGCGACACGCCGATTTCGGAGGGTGTGATCTCCGGCGCCGCCGTCGGCGCCGCGCTGTCGGGGCTGCGGCCCATCGTCGAGATCATGTTCATGGACTTCACGACGCTGGCGATGGACGCCCTCGTCAATCAGGGGGCCAAGGCGCACTTCATGTTCGGCGGTCAGGCGCCGGTACCGCTGGTGCTGCGGACCCAACACGGCGGCGGCTTGAACGCCGGGCCTCAGCATTCCCAGTGCCTCGAGGCCTGGTTCGCCCATATTCCTGGCCTCAAGATCGTCTGCCCCAACAATCCGGCCGATGCCTACGGATTGCTGAGCGCCGCTATCCTGGACCCCAATCCGGTGGTCTTCGTCGAGAACAAGACGCTTTATGCCATGAAAGGCGAAGTGCCGGACACTTCGACGCCCGGCGAACTCGGTGTCGCCCAGGTGATCCGCGACGGTCGCGACGCGACCATCGTCACCTACGGTAGCGCTGCCCACACGACGCTCGCCGCCGCCGAGGCGCTGGCCGGCGAGGGCGTCGAGGTGGAAGTGATCGATCTCAGGACGCTGCAGCCGTGGGACGAGGCGGCGGTCCTACAGTCGCTCGCGCGCACCCATCGTCTGATCGTCGTGCACGAGGCGGTGGAGGCTTTCGGTGTCGGCGCCGAGGTCGCGGCCCGGATGGCGGACATCGGCTTCGATCATTTGGACGGCCCGATCGCCCGGGTCGGCGCCCCCTTCACGCCGGTACCCTTCGCACCGAGCCTGGAAAAAGCCTACCTGCCGAGCGCCGACGACGTCGTCGCGGCGGTCCGCCGGGTCATGGAATGAGAGTTCGAGAGGAGACGACAAGATGACCGACAACGTCATTCTAAGCGAGGTCGACGGCAATATCGCCACGCTGACCATCAACCGGCCCGAGACGCTGAACGCCCTCGACGTGCCGACGGTTCTGGAACTGGAGCGGGCCTTCGCCGAGTTGGAGGACCGCGACGACGTCCGCGCCATCATCGTCACCGGTGCCGGCGATCGGGCTTTCGTCGCCGGTGGCGATATCGCCGACTTGAACTCACGCCAGGGCCTGGCCCACTACAACGAGTTCGGCGAGGTCGTGCACCGGGTCTTTCGCCAGATCGAGCTTTCGGACACGCCGACCATCGCCGCGGTCAACGGCTTCGCGCTCGGTGGCGGCACCGAGCTGTTGCTCTCGCTCGATATCCGGATCCTCGCCGACACGGCCCGTCTCGGCCTGCCCGAGATCACCCTCGGCCTCTTCCCGGGCGCCGGCGGCACCCAGCGCTTGATCCGCCAGGTGCCGCTCTGCCGGGCCAAGGAGATCATGTTCGCCGGCGATCACATCAGCGCCGAGGAGGCGGTCGCCATCGGCCTCGCCAACAAGGTCGTGCCCAAGGCCGAGCTGATGGCCGAGGCCCGGGCGATGGCGGAGAAAGTCGCGGCCAAGTCGCCGTTGATCCTGAAGCTGCTGAAGCGGACGCTCAATGCCGGCGGCGACATGCCGCTCGCCTCGGCGATCCAGCACGAACAGGCGATGATCGGCCTGGTGCTCGATTCCGAAGACGCCCACGAGGGCTGCACCGCTTTTCTGGAGAAGCGTGCCGCCGACTTCAAGGGCCGCTAGCGATGGCCGATGCCGCCCCTTTCGTGATGCCGAAACTCGGCCTTACCATGACCGAGGGCCAGGTTGTCGAGTGGCGCGTCGGGCCGGGGCAGACCTTCACGGCGGGCGAGACCGTGGTCGTGGTCGAGACCGAGAAGATCGCCAATGAGATCGCCGCTCCCGTCGACGGCACCATCCGGAACATCTTGATCGCCGAGGGCGAGACCGTGCCGGTCGGCACCCCGATCGCCGAATGGGTGCTGGAGGGCGAGGCGGCGGAGGTGGCATCGCCGCCCGCCGTCGAGACGCCGGCACCCGGCCCGGCCGAGGGCACGCGCATCCGGGCGACGCCGGTGGCCAAACGGCTGGCGGCCGAACATGGCGTGGACTTGAGCACGCTTACCGGCAGCGGCCCCGGCGGCCGGATCAAGGCCGAGGATGTTGAAGCGGCGATTGCACAGCCGTCGGAAGCGCCGGCGCCGGCTTCCGCGCCTTCGGGTGGCGTCGAGACCAGACGCCTGACGCCGACCGCGTATCAACGGACCGCGGCCCGGCGGCTCGGCGCCCAGAAGCAGGGCGTGCCGCATTTCTATCTTACGACCGAGGCCGACGCGGCCGAGATCCTGCGCCTCGAAACCCAGTTGAACGAGATCGAGGGCCGGCCCAGGATCGGCCTGACGCACCTGATCGTGGCCGCCGTGGCCCGCGCCGTCGCCGATCTGCCGACGGTCAACCGGGTCTGGGATGGCGACGAGATCGTCCAGTTCTCGGGCGTCGACGTCGGCCTGGCGGTCGACACCGAGGCGGGCCTGATGGTGCCGATGCTGCGCGACCTGGCGGCAGCCGACCTCGGCTCGCTGGCCGCGCAGGCGGGCGAAGTGGTGGCGCGGGCGCGGGCGGGCCGGTTGGCCGCGGGCGACGTCGGCGGCGGTGCCGTCACGGTCTCAAACGCCGGCATGCACAATGTCACTTACATGACCTCGATCATCACGCCCGGGCAATCGTCGATCCTGGGCGTCGGCAGCATCCGTGAGGTCTTCCGCCCCGATGCCAGGCGGCGGCCGAGGCTGCGCCAGGAAATCGGCCTGGTGCTGTCTTGCGACCATCGCATTCTGGACGGGGTCGCCGGGATCGCCTTCCTGAACCGGATCAAGGCCTATATCGAGAGCCCACTCAACCTGTTGCTGGGGAGCGCCTGATGGATTTCGAGCTGACCGAAGAGCAACGATTGATGGTCGACACGGCGCGCCGGGTGGGCGGCGCCTTCGGCCTCGACTACTGGCGCGATATCGATGCCGAAAAGGCCTTTCCCACGGCCTTTTGGCGGGCGGTCTGCGAGGCCGGGCTAGCGGGTGTCGCTTTGCCCGAGGAACATGGCGGCGCCGGTCTCGGCATGGTGGAGATGGCGTTGATCGTCGAGGCCTTGGCGGCCACCGGCGGCGGTGCCACGGTCGGCCAGCTTTTCATGATCAACCCGATCTTCGGTGGCGTCTCGATCTCGAAGTTCGGCACCGAGGCGATGAAGCGTGACCTGTTGCCGAAAATCGTCTCGGGCGAGATCAATTGCTGCATGGCGCTCACCGAGCCCGACGTCGGCTCCAACACGCTGGAGATGCGCGCCTTCGCCAAGGCCGACGGCGACGGCTGGCGCTTGAACGGCCGCAAGATCTGGATCACCGCGGTGCCGGACGCGGCCAAGATGCTGGTGGTGGCCCGGACCAAGACGGTGGAGGAAAGTGCGCGCCGCACCGACGGCATCACCATGTTCGTGATCGACGTCGAGCGCGAGGGTCTGGAGCACCGGACGATCGAGAAGCTCGGCACCAACACGCTGGCGGCCAGCGCCATCTTCTTCGACGACGTCAGGATCGAGCCGGAGGAGCTGGTCGGCACGCTCGATGGCGGCTGGCGGGAGCTGCTGGAAGTCCTCAACACCGAGCGTATCGTCACCACGGCGGGCTTGGTCGGCGCCATCGAGTTGGCGCTGAGAATAGCGGTCGACTACGCCAACGAGCGCAAGGTCTTCGCCGATCGGCCGATCTCCAGCCACCAGGGTCTGCAGTTCCCGCTGGCGCAGGCCCATGCCGAGGCCGAATGTGCCCGGATCATGAACTACAAGGCGGCCTCCCTGCACGACGCTGGCCTCCCCTACGGCAGCGAATCCAACCTCGCCAAGCTGCTCGCGGCGCAGGTCGGCGCCCGGGCCACCGAGCAGGCGATGCAGACCATGGGCGGCATGGGCTTTGCCAAGGAGAGCCATCTGGAACGGCTTTGGCGCGATTGCCGGCTCTTCCGTTTCGCACCGATCTCGGAGGAGATGATCCTGAACTACATTGCCGTGCACGACCTCGGCATGCAGCGGGGGTACTGAGCGGCGGAGGAGAAGGCCATGCTGCGACTGAGCGATTTGGCTGAGGTCGGCCGCGCCGTGCGCCAGGACGAGCCCGAGGAGCTCGGCCGGCCGACGCAAGAGTTGGTGGCGGAAGCGGTCGACGCCGGCGAGGGCGAGGCGGCGAAGGCGCTCGCCCGCTATATGATCCCGGAAGCCAAGGGGCTGCACGACCTCTTCTGCGACTGGATTTGGAACCTGCTCACCTTTATCGCCGGCCGTCACGGCGAGGAGGAAGTGCATCAGGCGCTTCGCGCCAGTCAGGGCGGCTGGATGCTGCGGCGCACCTGGCGCGGCTTTCTCGGCCTCGGCGTCGAGGCCAGGGTGCAACTGACCGCCGAAATCATGCGCGCCCATCACGGCGGCCCGAAACAGGACGGCGAATTGGAGGTCATCGAGGACGACGAGAAGTTCACCATCCGCATGGACCCCTGCGGCAGTGGTGGCCGGATGCGCCGGGGCGACCCGGTCGACGGCACCGCCTCGCGCCTTGGGCCGCCCTACGATTTCGGCGTGACGCAAGCGGCGCACGAGTGGAGCTTCGGCCAGGCCGGCGTGCCCTATTATTGCGTCCACTGCGCCATCAACGAAAAGCTGCCGATGGAATGGGGCGGGCATCCCTTGTGGGTCACCGACTACGACCCCGACCCCGCAAAGCCCTGCGCCTGGCTCTTCTACAAACGCGCCGACGAGATCCCGGAGCATTACTACGCCCGCGCCGGGCATGAGAAGCCGAAGCCGGGCGAGGGGGATTATTGAGGGCCGGCATCGCCGCCTGCTAGAGCGTTTATCGATCACACGGAAACGTATCCTGCGTTTCTCAGATAGTTTTGACATTCCTTTGGTTCGATGCTGTCGAGGATTTTCCCGATTTCGTTCCATAGCTCCGGGATCGTCCGCTTGGCGGCCTTTCGCAG
>PVBE011300387.1_pt1 | contig 15995 bp, 9 predicted proteins | sample 1631181 | NCBI WGS metagenome assembly PVBE01 (sample SAMN08397723, study PRJNA350692) | Marine metagenome, whole genome shotgun sequencing project. | isolation source: water | place: Pacific Ocean | collected 2012-04
AGGGCCACCGAGATGCCACCGGAGAGCATCTTGGGATCCCCCGTGCCATGCTCGGTGATGACCTCGAAGGTGGAGATCATGCCGGTGACGGTGCCCAGCAGGCCGAGCAAGGGCGCGACGGCCGCGACCACGGCGATGATCGGCAGGGCGCGCTCCAGCCGCGGCAGCTCCCGCACGATGGCCTCCTTGAGCACGTCCTCGAGCTGGTCCTTGGGCAGGTGCCAGTGGGACAGCCCGGCCAGCAGCACCCGACTCGGGGCCCCGGGATCCGCCTCGCAGGCCTGGTTGGCTTCCTGCAGCTCGCCCTTGGCGACCTTGGCCAGCACCACCTTGAGCAGACCGTCCGTGCCGCTGTGCAGCCGGCGCAGGGTGAACGCCCGCTCCGCGGCCAAGAGCGCCGCGAGCAGCCCCAAGGCCAGGATCGGCCATACCAGGACGCCGCCGCTCGCGACGTGCTCCCACAGGGTCAGCTCGGCGCGGGCCTGGTGGTCACGGCTCGCGGCGTCGAGCAGGTAGAGGTCCAGCATCTTGGAGTCGCCGTCGAGCCAAGCCTGGAGCGTGCCCTCCTCGTCGGGTTGCAGCTGCAGCGTCCCCGCACCCGCGGGCGCCAAGGCGCCGCGCTGGTCCCCTGCCATGCCGAATGCGGCGATCTGGCCGAAGTGCAACACCTCGCCATCGGCCTCTCGGCCGTCGGGCAAGAAGAAGCTGCCGGGCTCGGTGCGGACCGAAGACACGCGGCCCAGCGTGGACCCTGCACCGGCCAACGCGGCGGCCAGCGCGTCCTCGTCGCTCAACTCCTGGGCGCCCTCGACCACCAGGTCGTAGCGCTCGAGGGTGGCAAAGGCCTGGTCGATGGTCACCAGCAGCAGCTCCTGCTGCGATGCGCCGCCGTCCTGCTCGACCCGCATGGTGTCCAGGCGGGATTCCTCGCGGTCGGCCTCGAGGCCCAGGGCGGTCAGGCGGGCGCGCAGTCCGGAGACCTCCTGACGCAGGGACTCGGCCTGACCGACGTGATCGGCCTGGAAGCGGTCCAGTTCTCCGCGCAGGGCGGCCAGCTCCTCCTCGAGGGCCTGCTTCTCGAGCTGGTACGCCTGCACCAGGGGATCTTCCGCCTGGGCGAAGGCCCCGACGGGGAGGAGGGCCAGGAGCAGGCCGAGCAGGGGCAGGACGATGCGGAGGCGGGGGATCACGAACCACCTCCCGCGGATGGCGGCTGGAGCGGCAGGGTGAACGACCCCGAGCGCACCGACTTGCGCAGCGCATCGAACAGGTCGGCCACGGCGCGCTCCGCCTGTCCGGTGGCCACCGAGTAGGTCCAGACCTCGCCGTCGCGCGTGGCGTGGCCGTAGCGGCCGTCGTCGGTCTGGAAGTACAGCGCGACCAGGCCGAGGTGGGCCACCTGGGCCAGGACCGACCCTTCCGAGAGCTCCACGGCCTGCCGGGAGAGGCCGCTTTCCTCGCAGAGCTTCAGCTCGTCCTCGACGTGGCGCCATAGGCGCGAGGCGCCGGTGCGGGGATCCATGGCTCCCGACTGCACGCCGTCGCGCACCAGCTCGAGCTCCGCAAGACGGTCGTCAAGGCGGTAGGGGACCGCCTGGGCCGCCTGCTCCATGAGGGCCTCGGCGTGCTGCACGACGATCGGCGCCAGGGCCTGAACCTCCGTGCTGCGGTCCTGGGCTGCCTGCTGCAGAGCCAGGATCTCCTCTCGCGTGCTGTCCAGGCGCAGCTGCTCGCGTTGGATCATGACCTCGAGCTCGCTGCGCTGCTCCACGAGCGAGCGGATGGACGCCTCGGACCGGGCGCGCTGGCTTCTCAGCTCGGACTCGGCCTGCTCCACCTGTGCGCGGAGCGCGGCCAGCTCTTTGGCCAGGGCCGTGTAGTCGGCGTCCTGGGCGGCGGCTGGGTTCGGCAGGATCAGCGCCGCGAGGAGCCAGAGGACGGGGAGGGTGAGGGACGGTGCGTACATGGGGGCTCTCTTGGATGGCTAGAGATCGACCTTGACGCCGCCGTAGAGGAAGCGTCCTCGGGCGGGGCCCCAGAGGTAGACGACGTCGACGGGGCCGGCGACGCCGGGCTCCGTCTCCGGGAACATCAGCGGTGTCTCGACGTCGTTCTGGTGGTAGTCGGTGAGGTTCTTGCCCCCGAGGTAGACCGCTACGGTCTCGCCGACGCGCTGCTCGATGCGGGCGTCGAGGGTGGCGTACCAGGGCGAGGTCTCGAGCTTGTACGCCGAGGTGTCGGCATTGGCGGGATCGAGCCAGTCGGACACCGCCATGTCGCTGCTGCCGTTGAAGGCCGGGCCGTACACACCCACCAGGTCCATTGGGCCGTAGACCTGCAGCCCCGCGTTGGCGATCAGGCCGAAGTCGAAGGACAGGTCGGCGCTGAGGTCGATGGTGTCGCTCGGGGGCGCCGACACCAGCGCGCCGCCCGTGTCGTCGTAGACGTAGTGCCCGTAGCCCGCGGCTAGCTGGAGCCAGTCGGTTGGCGCGCTCTGGATCTGGCCCTCGACGGAGATCACGTCCAGGTGGCCGTCGGCGTTGTACACCTCGATGTCACCGTCGGTGGTGACGCCTACGGTGATGGGGTCGTTCACGCGGTTGAAGGCGCCCTCGACGCTCGCGCGGAAGGGACGGCCCAGATCGAGCACCGCCGAGCCGGCGGCGTTGAGCGAGCGCTCCGCCTTGTCGACGTTCATCAGCAGGGTGTAGCCATCGGGCCGCACGCCGTGGGCGTACTCATAGAAGGTGGTGGGGGCGCGGAAGCCGGTGCCGCCGGTGGCGCGGAGGGTGAGCACACCGACGGGGCTGTACCGGGCCGAGAGCCGCGGCGTGAAGTTGGGCCCGTAGACGTTGTGGTAGTCGAAGCGCGCCCCGTGCAGCAGCTCGAAGCTCCGGGCCGGGGCCCAGTCGCCTTGAAGGAACGCGCCGCCTTGGTGGTGCTGGTACTCGCCGATGGCCAGGTTCTCCTCGAGCACCTCGCCGCGGTAGCTGCCTCCTGCCACCAGGCTGTACCGGTCGTGCAGCAGGGCCACGGCGCTCTGCTGCAGGTAGAGCATGTGCTGCTCGCCCACGTAGACCTCGCCCTCGTAGTCGGAGTCCTGCAGGTGCTGGCTCGCGGCGATGGTGGTCTCGAGGTCCAGGACGTCGCTGGCGTGTACGTCGATGACGGCCGAGCCGTCGATGCGCTGGGACAGGACGGTCTCGGACATGCTCCGCTGCTCGCCGTCGAGCACCTCGATGTAGCTGCCCATGCCGCCGCCCTGGCGGGTCTCCTGGGTGATGGACACGCGGGAGAGCACCTCGACCTTCTCGGTGTCGTAGGTGACGGTGGCCGCCATGTTGGCTCGCTGGTAGGCCGTGAACTCGCTGACCTCGTCGCTGTCACGGTCCACCGCGTCGTGGGCGGTGTGGGTGGCCACCAGGGCTACGCCCACGTCGTGCCGCTTCACCGAGGCGGAGCCGGTGAGGTAGTGGTAGTCGAAGGCGCCGTACTCGGCGGTGACCCGACCGTCGGGATCCTCGCTGGGTCGCTTGGTGATGACGTTGACCACGCCGCCGATGGCGTCGGTGCCGTAGAGCACAGAGTTGGCGCCCTTGACGATCTCGATCTGCTGGATGTCGGCGGCGCTCAGCATCAGCCAGCCGTAGGTCTGGCCCAGGGAGCTGTAGATGGGCACGCCGTCGATCAGCAGCGAGGTGTACCGTCCGGGCATGCCGGCCAGCTTGACGCCGGTGGTGTTGCAGATGGAGCACATGTTGTCCACCCGCACGCCGGGCTCGTAGGTGAGCGCGTCGATCAGGCAGACCGCGCCCTTGGCCTCGATCTGCTCCGCCGGGATCAGCTCGGTGAGCACGGGGGTGTCGGCCATGCGCCTCGGAACGCGCGTACCGGTGACCACGGTGTCCCGGCCCTGGTACTCGGGCCCGTCCTCGTGGTCGTGGTCGTGGTCGTCGTGCTCGACGTGGGGCGCCGCGTCGGTGTAGCGGAAGCTGGCGGCCAGGGTGGTCTGGGTGCCGTCGGGGGCGGTGACCACCAGGTCGCAGATGCCCGCGGCGTGGGGTGCCGTGACAACGAGGATCTCGTCACCGTCCAGCACTTTCTGCTCCTGGACCCGCTCTCCGCACATGGTGACGGTGGAGCCGGACTCGAAGCCATTGCCGTGCACGTGGATCTGTGTGCCGCCGTGGGTGTGGCCTTGATCGGGGTGGATGTCTTTGATGGTCGGGCCGGCGTGGGCGCTGCCGATGACACCGAGGCCGAGGAGGGGAAGGAGTGCGGCGGTGCGCCGCGGGACGAGAGACAGACGGATAGCTTCGAGCATGGGTTCGCCCAAGTTGAGTTGTGTTCGCGGAGGTCGGGACGGCCAGCCGCGAAGGTGGCCGCGGACGCGTGGTGTCCGCGAGGAGGCCTGATCGGAGGGGAGCGGGGCCGCAGGGCTCCCGCCGCGTCACGGCGCGGACTCAGGAACGCAGATCAGCAGGCGGCGTGTGTCAGCGGTGTCTCACGATGGAGAGCAACCGCACGTCTGCCGCCAGCGACACGGGCCTGGCGTAGCGTCGAGGGGATGGATCAGGTGGACGCGGGCGGAGAGGTCTTGGGCGCGTCGCGCAGGGGCGAAACCCAGTGCTCGCTCTGTGTCGGTGCCCCGCGCCGTGACCAGTCCTTGGTCCAGCTGCGGGATCGGAGCGTCGGCTCCCACGGAGCGGACTCAGCCGTGGCGAAGTTCGAGACCGTGTAGTCGTGATGCTCGTGGCCGAAGCGGGCATCGCGGAGCTGCAATGGCTCGCCCCGGGGTTGGGTGTCGACGTGGATGAACTCGCCGTCCAGGGGACAGACGACGTGCGCCACCTGCATGTGGTGCAGGCGCATCGCCGTCTCCATGCCCACCCAGGCGACGGCGAGCGTCAGCAGCAGGAGGGCGAGGTGGCGATGGCGAAGGGGCGTCATCCTGTGTCGCTTCTTACCGCCGAAAAAAAACGTGTCAAGGCGCGAGGTCCCGTCAGCGTGTACGGGAGGGACTGTGTACGGAAGTATGTGGGCCAGCCGACCGGGATCCGACTGGCCTTGTCCTCGGCACGCTCGAAGCGGAACGTCGCGTAGCCATGGAGCCATGAACCGCCTCCTTTCCCTCGAGGCCGCCCTGGCCTGCCTCCTGCTCGCAAACATCGGGCGGGCTCGCGCAGGCCCATGCGGCCGCGCACGGGATGGGGGCGGACATGGGGACAAGCCGTTCGAACGAGGACGCGCCTGTGCGGCGAGTCTGCCGGTTGCTCCTCGCTGTCGATCAGGGTGGGGTGTCAGGGTGGGGTGTCAGGCACTAGGAAACAAGGCTTCCTCATTGTTAATTCCTAGTGTCAGACGCCCCGCCTCACAGCGCCCGGAGGGTCGCGTGATGCAGTTTGCCTGGATCTCCACTGCCTCGTGTCTTTGTCCACAGGCTTTCAACAACAATTCTCACCCCCCCGGACCCCCCCGGATCTACCCCGGGTCCCCAGTGGTCTTGTCATGTCGCTCTGCTCTCGGCTACTACTACTGGCGAAGGTGTCCACGAGATCGGGGTAGCTCCACTGCTAGGGTTGCGGCCTCAGGTGCCGGGTTTAGGGGACCGCCTCCACTTCAATGGCCTGGGTCTCCCCATCCAAGCTCAATGTGCACACCCCTTCGACGCAGGAAGTTCCGAATCCTTCGCGGTCGGCTACCCGCTTGTAATCTGCCGGCACGCTCATGCAATGCGCTCGACATCCTGCGTCGGGCGTTGCCTCGGCCAGGCATCCTCTCTGCGCCGAATTGATCGCGACGACGAAGCGCTGGCAGCAACCCCGAACCTCCCCAAAGGTGCAGTCGGCGTCCTGTGCACACGCCACCAGTGCGTTGGGCGGTGTGCTGGTGGCCTCCTTGGGGAACCACGCCTGGCAGAGAACCGAAGGAATGTGTGCCGATACAGCGCCCTCTGCCGGGTCCTGATTCTGATCCCCTGTCTTGTCGGACGGCGGGACCTCCTGACTCGAACTGCAGTGGGTCAGTCCCATCAATAGCAAGCCCCAAAAAAACGAGTTCTTCATCTTTGCCTCCGCAAAACAGCTGCACAACAGGCAGCAAGTAGTGCATTTTGATTCGTCGAAGGAAGAGTGGCGGCAGCGCCCAATCTTCTTCTGCGAATCGAGCGCGCTCGCACGCACCATGCGCATGCCCCGTTCACGACGATCATCGTGGGGCCGTTGCAGTCGTCGCAGTCCTCGCAGGCCGGGTACCCATCGTCGTCCGCGTCCTCGTCGTCGACGATGTCGGTGTCATCGGTGTCGTTGGCGCCCTCGATGCACGCGGGTTCTTCTGCACGTGCGGGATCACCGCAGCCGAGATCGGAGCAGTCGCTCGGGTTGACTTCGCTCTCGGGGCCTCAGCAGCACGTGAGCAGAAAGGTACAGCTGAAGAGGAAGACTCTCATCCCGACATACTACAGCAAGTCGGCCGTTCTCCCTCCGCGAGGCGGCCAAGGAAGTCCAGCCCGATCTCACGAGGGCCCTACCACTCCCAGGACTGGATTCGGAATCCGCTGCTCTGCAGCGACACGTCGGCCCAGGTGGTCCGGCTGCTGGTCTCCCTCCAGACCCAAGGGCAGTGGAGTCGAAGGTACGAAAGGATCGCAGCCGTGGATGAGCGACATGGATCCGCACTCCCGGAGGGTGGCGGCCGTGGTGGCGCCCACCTCGAACGCGGCCTCGCACGTCCCGCCCCGAGCGTGGCTCGCTGACCACCCACGCTCTTCGCGGTAGCATGGTGCTGCTGCATTGATGGTCGCGGCTTGGACCGCAGGAGACCCACACCGATCCCGATCCCTACCGTGCCCGTAATCCTGCTGGATAGGCGGATTACTCCACATAGGGGGGCGGGGTAGGTGGAAAGGGGAGGATGCGGCGCTGTGCCCGGTGGTTGTGCCCATTTTGGGGAGGAGGGGGGAGCGTCACCGCCCCTGCAGCACCTCGAGCAGCCGCGCCGCCCGTTCCTGCATCGCCGCCTCCTGCTCGTCGTCGCCGTGGTCGTGGCCGAACAGATGCAAGACACCGTGCACCAGCAGCACCTGGATCTCTCTGGCCGTGGAGTGGCCGCGGGAGTCCGCCTGCCTGGCCGCGGTGTCCAGCGAGATCACCACGTCCCCCAGCACCGGATCGTCCGGGTCGGCCCCCTCCCCTTCCCTCATGGCGAACGCGAGCACGTCGGTAGGCCTGTCCTTGCCTCGGTAGTCGCGGTTCAGCCCGTGAATGAAGGCATCATTGCAAAGAAGCAGGGACAGCTCGGCTTCGGCGGCACCGAGCTCCTGCAGCAAGGCCAAGGCATCGGCCTGCAGCGCCTCGGGGTCCCACTCCGCACCATGGAGGGACAGCTCGACGGACACCTACTCCTCCCGCGCGGGGCTGTCGGATGCGTTCACCTCGGTGATCCCGGAGGACTCTTCCTCGAAGTCGTCGGGCAGCAGATCGGCGTCGGTGTCGTCGTCGGAGGGGAGGACGTCGAGCACGGCGCCGTCGCCCAGGGGGTTGAGCAGCTCCAAGGTGATGACGCCGCGCTTCGAGACCGGCGGTGGCTCGTCGTCGTGGGTGTAGGTCACAGACGGGGGGTACTCGATGCGGTGGTGGTAGATGCTCATCATGACCTCGGCGAAGGCCTTGCCGATGGTGTACAGTTCCTTGAGGGTCAGGGAGCAGTCCTCGAGCTGCCCGTCGTTCATGGCCTGGCTGATGAGCTTCTGGATGACTTCCCGGAACTTCTCGGGAGTGGGCAGCTTGACCGCACGGCACGCCGCCTCGACCTTGTCCGCCAGGTGCAGAATGCCCGCCTCGCGGGTGTCGGGGCGCGGCCCGGGGTAGCGGAAGTCGGCCTCGTCCACCACCTCGTTGGGGGAGGCGTTCTGCTTGGCTCTCTCGAGGAAATAGCGCACCAGACCCGTGCCATGGTGCATGCTGATGTTGTCGATGATGGGCTGTGGCAGCCGGTTGTGGGCCGCGATGCGGGCGCCATTGTGGATGTGCCGGATGATGATGGAGGCCGACTTCCGTGCCGGCAGGCGGTCGTGGGGGTTGGGCACGTCCCGCTGGTTCTCCACGAAGTAGTGGGGCTTGGTGATCTTGCCGATGTCGTGGAAGTACGCGGCCACGCGCACCAGCAGCTTGTCGGCGCCGATGGCCTCGGCCGCCGCTTCGGACAGGGAACCCACGATGACGCTGTGGTGGTAGGTGCCCGGCGCTCGGAGCATGAGCTGACGCAGCAGCGGATGGTTGAGGGTGGCCAGCTCGCGCGTCTTGTACTCGGTGACGAAGCCGAACATCTCGAACAGTGGGATGAGTGCCAGCACCATGAAGGCGCCGAGGACTCCGCCCATGACTGCGAAGAACATGTCCCACGCCAACATGGAGAAGCCGACATTGGGCGTGTTTCCCTGGTGCAGCTGCAGGAGATCGATCAGCAACACCACCGCACCGTTGACCACGGCGGTCTGCATCCCTGCGCGCAAGACCTGCGCTCGTTCCTTGGCGTGGGCCACGCCCCCGGAGGCGGCCACGCTCGAGATGAGGAAGAACAGGGTGTAGAAGACCTGCTGCTCCATCATGACGCCGGAGAGCAAGGACGCCACCACCGCGAAGATGAGTGCGGTCTCGGCGTTGGCCAACACGCGCACCAACATCGCCCCACCAGCCACCGGCACGATGTACCAGATGCTGGATGCCAGCGGGCCCCCCGCAGGGCCAGCGGTGACCCCCGCTCCGACCATCAACGTGACCCGGGCAAGGCCCAGCACCACCAACAGGATGAGGGCCAGGGCTTGCATGTCCCTGAGGCGCTGGGTGAAGTGGCGGACGTAGTTGGCCCCGTACAGGTAGAAGGTGGAGATAACGATGGTGCAGAAGGCCAGGAGCGCGAGCAGCAAGGCCAGGCTGTTGCCACCGCCGGTGATCTCCCGCAAGCCGCCGAGCATCTCGACGTGACGCTGCGTCAGCACGTCCCCGCTGCGGAACAGAATGGTGCCCTGCTTGACCTGGATCTCGACGGTCAACACCTCGTTTGCGGCCTGGGTACGGCGCCGCTCGGTGATGTCGGGGCGTGAGGAGACGTTGGAGCGCACGGCGGCGCGGGCGATGGCAGCCACGGCCCGTTCGGCTTCCACGCCACTCTCGGTGGGCTCGTGCTCGAGGGCGTACAGCGCCAGGACCTGCCGCGCGTCGTCCACCGTGACCACGTTGTCCAAGCTCTCGAGCAGCACCTCCCTGCGGCTGTCCGAGCTGATCCGGATGACGGATATACTGCGAACCCCCTGGGGGATGACGGTGCGCTCGGTGACCACCAGGCGCCTCATCGCGACCCCGACGAACTCGTTGACGAGGGCCTCGAGCTCGGGAACGAAGCCGGCCTGCACGAGCGCTCGAACGTGGTCCTGGTCCAGCGCCAGTTCGAGGGTGGCGACGAACTCTTCCGCGATGGTCTCGAGCTGTTCGCGGGTGGGCTCGACCGGCTCCTGGCCCTCTTCCTCGGGCTGGCTGGCTCCGAAGAGCTTGCGGCGGGCAGCGTCGAACGACAGCGAGACGCGGTTCTGAAGCCGTGCGCCGAGGGTGACATCCACCTCGAAGACCGGCGGAATCGTGTCTCGGGCTTCCTGCTGCTGCTGCGCCGTGTGGTCCCAGTCGAAGTAGGAGAAGGACACGGGTGCCTGTAGGTCGTAGGGAGCGACGTCGCCCACGGCGAAGCTCTGCTCGGGGACCCTCACGTGGTCCATCATGAGCAGGGCAGCGACGAAGGACACGACCAAGAGCAGCATGGCCTGGAGCAACATGGAGCGATCGCGCCAACCCCGCACCAGAGGCAGTCGGCGGAGGGCGCCCAGCCTACGCTTCCAGCTCACGCTCACCTCCTCGTTCGTACGCTTCGATGATGGCCGCCACCAACGGGTGACGAACCACGTCGGCCTTGCTGAACCGCACCACGCGGATGCCGTCGACCTTGCGTAGCAGGTGGATGGCCTCGACCAAGCCCGAGGTCATACTGGGGGGCAGATCGATCTGCGTGATGTCGCCGGTGACCACGGCTTGGGTTTGTTGGCCCAGGCGCGTGAGGAACATCTTCATCTGCTGGGACGAGGTGTTTTGGGCCTCGTCCAGGATCACGAACGCCTCGTTGAGCGTGCGACCACGCATGAAGGCCAGGGGGGCTATCTCGATGACACCCCGTTGGATCAGCCGCGCGGTCTTGTCGTACCCCACCATGTCGTGCAGGGCGTCGTAGAGTGGCCGAAGGTAGGGGTTGACCTTGTCGGTCATGTCGCCCGGCAGGAACCCCAGCTTCTCGCCGGCCTCGACGGCTGGGCGACACAGCACGATGCGCGCTACCTCGTCGCGCTTGAGCGCCCCCACGGCCATGGCCATGGCCAGGTAGGTCTTGCCGGTACCAGCGGGACCCACGCCGAAGACCAGATCGAACTCTCGGATGGCCTGCACGTACTGGCGCTGCACCGGAGTGCGCGGGAAGATGTTGCGCTTCCGCCCGGGCACGAAGATGGTCTCGGTGAACAGGGCGACGATGTCCACTTCGGGCTCGCGCTGCACCAGCTTGCAGGCCTGCACCACGTCGCTGACGTGCATGGGGAAACGTTTCAGCCCCAGAGCGTGCAGCTGTCGAAGCACGTGGGCGGCCAGGTGCACCGAGCCGTCGTCGCCACCAACGCGCAGCTCGGATCCGCGACGGCTGACCTTGACCGCCAGAGAACGGGAGATCTGGGCCAGGTGCTGGTCGAGCTCTCCGCAGACCGCGCGCAGCGCCTCGTGGGGTCCGTCGAGCCGAAGCACCACCTGCTGCAGGGGTTCGTTCACGTTTGCGCTCACCGCTACCCCCGCCCTTTCTTCTTTTTGCCCTCGGAACGATACTTCTGCTTGAAGAGCCGTAAGGCCGTCTCTCGGATGACCGACGAGATGTTGTGGTTGCGGCTGAGGTCCTGTAGGTCCCGCTTTTGGAGGGTGCTCACCAGACGCACGCCGATGCTCGGCGGGGTCTTGGGATTGTTCACCAGCGCCACCTTGACCGGGTACTTCCGCACCCACTCGCGGTTGGTGGCCACCTCACGTAGAACGTCGTCTTCGAGGTTGCGGTTCGACGCTACGGACTTGACCTCGCCGTCGGTGAGCCTGCCGCTCTTGATCACCGCCATGGAGACCTGCTTGTTGCGATCCCGGAGCAGCAGGCCGCGGGCCGTCTTGTTGCCCACGTGTGCCAACCGCACCTTCTGGCCGACGGTCATCTTGGCGATCTTGTTCTCGAGCTTGTTGTTCTCCTCGTCGCTCAGCAGGCCCTCGGCCTCGTCGACGAGGTCCCACGAAAACGAGGAGAGGTCGTCGGTGAACTCGAAGTCGAAGCCGTTGAAGAGGTCGTCGTCGTTGCCCGTGGTGTCCAGATCGAACAGCTCGAGCTTGTCCTCGGTGCGATGCTGAAGAGCCGGTGATTGTTCACCAGCGAGCGCGGCTTCGATCTCGGCGTCGAGATCCACCGAAGAGCCGAACTTGCCGAGGTCCCGCTGTTCGGGCACGTCCGGCAGGATGCGGTTCATGCGCAGGAAGCTGGAGGCTTTCTCGAGCCAACGGTCGTCACACGAACGGTTGCCGTGTAGCGCCACGAAGACCCTGGGTGTCATCAGAAGGCGCTCGCGGCTGAAGCAGAGCTTCTCGCATAGCTCTGGGCCGGCGCGCTCCGCGATGAGGATGCAGGTGCGATCGTTGGCGTTGCGGATGGTGATGATGCGAGCGTCGAGCAGCGGGGCGTCGCTGCGCAACACCGCGATGTACTCGAGCAGCTTGGTCGGGGTGTTCTGGCCCACCACGTGAGCCAGCTCGGTCTCGTCCAGAGATCGGAGGGTCTGGACGGCCGCGGCACGCACCTCGGGCGAGGGATCCTGGGCCAGCAGATAGCCGCAACCGAGCATGGCCCGCGTCTCGTCCAGCAGGTGCCCTCCGGCGAGTGCCAGGCGGTCTTCGGGTTCGGCGGATGGCACCACCAGCTCGCGGTAGGCCTTGGGGATCCCGAGTCGGTCGAAGGGGATCGCTTCGTCCATGTTCAAGGCTCCTGAAGGTTGCAGGACGAGTGTATCCCATGCGCCGCGCCCACCCACGGCGGGGGCAGGAGCAGACCAGGAGGGATGAGGCGTGGAGCTTCGAGCGGAGCGCTCTTACTCGTCGTCGTCGTCCGTGAAGGGCGAGGCGGCCCTGATGGCGTCCACGAGGTTGTGGGGTACGGGCTCGTACCCGGCGAACTCCATGGTGAACGAGCCCTTGCCACCGGTCATGGAGCGAAGGTCGGGGGCGTAGCGCTGGATCTCGGCCAGGGGGCAGAGAGCCTTGATGATGGTGCGCTTGCCCTTGGGTTCCATGCCCAGCACGCGACCGCGGCGGGACGTGACGTCGCCCATGATGTCGCCCATGGACTCGGAAGGCACCATGATCTCCATGGAGTAGTAGGGCTCGAGCAGCTTCATGCCGGCCTTTTCCATGGCGGCCTTGAGGCCCTTGGACCCGGCCATCTGGTACGCCACGTCCTTGGAGTCGACCGGATGGTACTTGCCGTCGTAGAGGATGACCCGGATGTCGACCACCGGATAGCCAGCCAGCCCGCCGTTCTTCATGCGTTCGACGACGCCTTTCTCGACGGAGGGGATGTACTGGCGGGGAATGCGGCCCTGGGCGATCTTGTCGACGAACTCGAAGCCTTCGTCGCGCTCGGTCGGCTCGACGTGGATGAAGCAGACACCGAACTGACCGGCGCCACCGGTCTGCTTCTTGTGCTTGCCTTCGACACCTTGGACCGCGTTTGCCACGGTCTCGCGGTAAGGCACCGCTGGCAGCTCGGTGGTGACCGTGACCTTGAACTTGCGCTTCATCTTCTCGATGGCGGCCTCGAGGTGGGCCTGACCCATGCCGTTGAGCACCATGGCGTTGCTGATCACGTCGTAGGTGATCGTGATGGTGGGATCCTCGATGACCAAGCGCTCGACGGCGGTCTTGATCTTGTCTTCGTCGCCGCGTGAGGCCGGCTTGATGGCGAAGGACATCATGGGCTGCGGGTAGACCATGCCGGGCAGCTTGCGGAAGCTCTTGGCGTCCGTCAGCGAGTCGGCGGTGCAGGTGTCCTTGAGCTTGGCCACGCTGACGATGTCCCCGCAGACACCACGGTCGATGGAGTCGCGGCTACGACCCCGCTGGACGTGCAGGGAGCCGAGGCGCTCGGAGCCTTGGGTGCGCCCGTTGGTGACCACGCCATCGTCCGGGGTCTCGCCCGCGTAGATGCGCATGATGCTGACCTGGCCGACGTTCTCGTCGATGAAGGTGCGGATGACCTTGCCGACGAGCGCACCGTCCGGGCTGCGCTCGACCTGGAGCGGATTGCCTTGCTCGTCCTCGCCGTCGAGGGGAGGTAGGAACCCAGGCTGGGGGCCGTACTCGGCGAGCAGGTCCATCAGGGGCTGGACGCCCATGTTGTGGCCCGTGGCGCCAAAGAGCACGGGGACCACCTCGCCCGCGGCGAAGGCCTTGCGGAAGGCCGCCATCATGGGCTCGCGCGCGAGCTCGAAGGTCTCCATGTATTCTTCGAGCAGATCGTCGTCCGTGGAGGCGATGTCCTCGATGAGGGTTTCCCGCGCCGACTCGACCTCGTCCTCGAGATCCCCGGGGATGTCGCCGGTGGAGAGCGTGCCGCTGTCGTCGTGGGACCAAGTGATGGCTTGGAGGTCGATGAGGTCGACCACGCCACTGAAGTTCTGCTCCTTGCCGATGGGAATCTGGAGCAGGAGGGGCTTGACGCCCAGGGTCTCCTCGATGTCCTCGAGGCACTTCTTCCAGTTGGCCCGGTCGCGGTCCATCTTGTTGACGAACAGCACGCGGGGGATGTTCTTCTCGGCCGCGCGGTTCCAGAAGCGCTCGGTCTGCACCTCGACACCGTCGGGGCAGGACACCATGATCACCGCGCAGTCAGCGCCGTCCATGGCGTTGAAGCTGTCGTAGAGGAAGTTCTGGTCACCCGGTGTGTCGATGACGTTGAGCTTCTTGCCCTTGTAGTCGACCCAGGCGAAGGACGAGGCGATGGACCCGCCCCGCTTCTGCTCTTCGGGCTCGAAGTCGAAGATGGACGTGCCGGCTTCGGTGTTGCCCAGGCGCGTGGTAGCGCCTGCATTGAACAAGATGGCCTCGCCGAGTGAGGTCTTGCCACAGAAGCCATGTCCGGCCAGGGCGATGTTGCGGATATCGGCGGTTTCGTAGACCTTGGCTCCCATGGTCGTGGCTCCAGGTTCCAGCGGAATGAACGATAGGACGGCCGGCCGCAACGCGGGCCGGACGAAGGGGCACGTACCTTAGTCATGCGCCCGGTACGGGTCAACTGGAATCCGTCCCCACGGAGGGGGGTTGCCACCGTCCACGGGCGGCATCTTCACGCCTCCGGCTATACAAGGGCGGAAGTGAGACCATGCGCACGCTCTTCCTCGCCAGCCTCCTCTCCGCCTGCACACCGACCCCCAGGGACGTGCCGCCAGCCCGCCATGGCGACCGCCCCTCACTGGCCATGGACCAGCCCGGTGCTCCCGCTTGGCGCGCCCTGCAGGCCCTCGACCAGGCCCAGTTCGTGCTGCCAGCCCACAACCTGCCAGACGGCCACCCCTCGGACGGGATCTACCCCCTCGCCGACGGCTGGAGCCTGAAAAAAACCCAGAGTCGTTTCACCCTCTACACCCACGACCTACCCGTGCTGCTCCCCAAGAAGCGCTACCGCAAGGCGCCGGCCGGTCTCGAGCTCCGGGTCGGTGACGAGTCCCTGGACTACGTGCGAGACCTGGACCGCAAAGACCCGTCGCGCCAAGGGTGGGCCGTACTCGGAGAGACCCTCTGGCTGGCCCTCGACGAAGCGCCCGACAGCCTCGATCCCGCGGCCCACCTCTTCCATCCGGCCACCAGCCAGCAACAGTCCCGATTGGCCTTCGGCAAGGCCGACCTCCCCGCCGAGGAGTTCGTCTCCACCGTCGCCACCCTGGGCGCCGAGACGCGGGCCTGCCTGCTGTTGCCAGCACCGGGGCGTGCTACCTGGACGATGCAGCTGCCCACCGGCGCTCGCCTGCACGTGGGACTGGGCATCCGCACGCGCATCGACCTCTCCCTGCCAGAGAGCGACGGAGTCGGATTCGAGGTCCTCGTGGACGGCGAGAGCGCTTGGTCCCGTTCCGTCGGCGGCGCGGACAGCTTCCAGGACGTAGAGATCGACCTGAGCCGCTGGGCGGGACAGCAGGTGGAGCTCACCCTCGCGACCTCCCCGGGAGGCTCGCCCGTCGGCGACCTGGCGCTGTGGAGCAATCCCCACGTCTCCGGCGACGGCGAGGATGTCCGCAGGGTCGTGGTCATCGGCATCGACACCCTCCGCCCCGACCACGTGGGAACTCACGGCTACGGGCGCGCCACGTCCCCAGAGCTCGATGCCCTGGCCGAGGGCTCCTATGTGTTCGAACGCGCCTACGCTCCCGCACCCCGCACCAAGCCCAGCTTCCGGTCCGCGTTCACCGGTGCCTACCCCCTGGCGGCCATCCACACCCCCACCTTCGGGCAGGTGCTGGGCGCGCAGGGCTTCGTCACGGCCGGGTTTTCAGCCAACGTCCACCTGGTCCCGCGCTTCGGCTTCACCGACGGCTTCGACGACTGGCACTACGACAACGGCGCCAAGGCGGCGGACCAGGTCGACCGCGCCCTGTCCTGGCTCGAAGGCCACCGGGACGTGGACAGCTTCCTCTTCCTGCACATCATGGATCCCCACGTCTTCTACGAAGCTCCCGGGCGCTTCAAGAACCTCTTCGTCGAGGACAAACCCGGCCTGAAGTTCCCACGCCGCTACAACCGCTGGGACATCGCCCGAATGGACCGCACGGGCAAGCTCGGCGAGACCGAACGCGTCTTCATCGAGGGCCGCTACGACGGCGAAGTCCG
>PVBE012498290.1_pt1 | contig 15995 bp, 11 predicted proteins | sample 1631181 | NCBI WGS metagenome assembly PVBE01 (sample SAMN08397723, study PRJNA350692) | Marine metagenome, whole genome shotgun sequencing project. | isolation source: water | place: Pacific Ocean | collected 2012-04
CCCTTGTCGACCTCATCGGACTGCATGCCCCGCTTGCCGCGCCCCCCCGCCAGGCCCCAGCCCACCACGACGGTCTCACCGAACTCGCCGACCATCACGTTGGCGGGCTTGATGTCGCGATGCACGACCCCGCGGCTGTGGGCGTACGCCATCGCTTGGCAGAGGCTGACGAAGTGACCCAGGAGCTTCAGCCGGTCCTCGAGGCTCCCGCAGTCCTTGAGGGCGCGGGCGAGGGTGCGCCCCCGCACCAGCTTCATCGTGTAGTACAGCGTGTCGTCTTCCCGCCGACCTACCTCGTAGACCGGGATGATGGCCGGGTGCTCCAGCTGCCCGGTGACCCGGGCCTCGCGTAGGAACCGCTGGACCACGCCGCCGCTGGTGGCGCCGGTCCCGCCGGGCCCACCCCTGGGGAGCAGCTCCTTGACCGCGATGTCGCGGCCCAGGTGCGTGTCGCGGGCGACGAGCACGCGGCCGATGCCGCCCCGCCCGATCTCCGCCTCCTCCTTGGTGGCCGCGAGCATCGTCCCGCTGCGGCTCAGGTACTGGTACCGGTTCTCGGATTCGTGGGTGACCTCGGCCGGCTCCTCGTAGATCGAGGAGTGCCGCGGATCCTCGCTCGGGGCGATGGTGTCAAAGCTGCTGTCGAAAGACAGCGCGGCGCCCGCCACGGCGATCCGCGCGTCGGCCGGCGCCTGAATGGTGACGCCGGTGGCGAGCGTGTGGTGCTCGGGGGTCTCATGGCGGGCCTCGACGACGTCGAACGTGTCCTCGGAGGTCCCGAAGCACTGATCGAGGATCCCCTGCCCCCCCAAGGAGTCGAGGGCGCGGTCAGCGTCGCCGTTGTTCGCCTGCAGCGCCGTGGAGACCATCTCCTCGAGCATCTGGCGTTGGCCAGCCTCGATGATCCCCCGACGCTCAAGGCGACCGGCGAACGAGAGCCCGTCGTTGGTCACCGTCGCGCATGCCCGGATATCCGCGGTCGAGGCGTATCCGAACTGCACCGCGAAGACACCGACCAGCAGGTCCTGTCGCTCGAGCATACGCGGCGACGATAGCCTGCCCCCGACGGCGTGTCCTAGAACACGATATTGAGCGCCGAACGATCTCCCGACTCGATCCGCCCGGCGGTGGCCAGCGCGCGGGGGAGGATCTGGTGCACGAAGAAGCGGGCCGTCTTGACCTTGGCGTCGTAGAAGCGCGCCTCGCTGTCGCTCTCGGGCGACTTCTCGTGGTCGGCCTCCTGCAGGCTCTGGAGACGATCGGAGGCGATGGTCGCCTGCTCCAGCAGGAACCAGGCGACGAGCACGTCCCCGAACATCTGCAGGTACTCCTTGCAGAGCAGGACCGGGTACTCGATGTCACCCTGCATCTGGAAGCCCCCGAACGCCATGGAGCACTTGATCAGAGCGTTCTGCGCCTCCTGCAGCTTCTTGACCTCGGCGCCGAGGCCGTAGTGCTCGGTCTGCGCGGTCACGAAGGCGGAGATGTCGCCCATCAACCACATCAGGTGCTGCCCGCCCTTGCGGCCGATCTTCCGGGCGATGAGGTCGAGGGCCTGGATGCTGTTGGTGCCTTCGTAGATCTGGGCGATCTTCACGTCGCGCAGGTTCTGCTCGACGCCGTACTCCTTGATGTAGCCGTAGCCGCCGAGGACCTGCATGGCCACGTCGCAGATGCGCATCCCGGCCTCGGAGCAGTAGGCCTTGACCACGGGGGTGAGCAGGCCGACGTACGCCTCCGCACGCTCCCGCTCGTCGTCCGTCTCGGCCACGTGCTCGAGGTCGAGGTGGTAGCCGGTCTTGTACAGCAGCGCCCGGCAGCCCTCCGCCAGCGCCTTGCACTCCATGAGCATGCGCCGGACGTTGGGGTGCTCGATGATCGCGACCCGCGGGGCGTCGGGGTTGCGGAACTCCCGGACGCTCGGCCCCTGGATCCGGTCGCGGGCATACGCCAACGCCCGCTGGTACGCCGAGTTGCCGATGGCGACGCCCTGCATGCCGACCTCGAGGCGGGCCTCGTTCATCATGAGGAACATGTGGCGCATGTCCTCGCCCTCCTCGCCGATCAGCCAGCCGCGGCAGCGGCCCTCCTCGCCGAACGCCAGGGAGCAGGTGGAGGAGCCGTGGATCCCCATCTTCTCCTCGATGCCCGTGCACTGGACGTCGTTGCGCTCGCTCGGCCGGCCCTGGGCGTCCGGGATGAACTTGGGCACGACGAACAGGGACAGCCCCTTGGTCCCGGGAGGAGCGTCGGGCGTGCGGGCCAGCACGAGGTGGATGATGTTCTCGGTGATGTCCTGCTCACCGTTGCTGATGAAGATCTTGTTGCCCGCGATCAGGTAGGCGCCATCGTCTTGCGGCACGGCGCGTGTGGTGCAGTCGCCGACCGCGGAGCCCGCCTGGGACTCCGTCAGGCACATGGTCCCGGACCACTTGCCGGTGTTCATGTTCAGCACATAGGTGTCGCGCAGCTCCTGGCTGCCTCGAGCCAGGATGACGCGGGAGGCGGCGCCCGTGAGGCCGGGCGTGAACATGAAGGAGCAGCAGGCGCCGATGAAGCAGTCGCCGGCCGCCGCCGCGATGGTCGTGGGCAGCCCCATTCCGCCCCACTCCGGGTCGCCGGTGGGGTTGACCCAGCCTCCATCTGCGTACTGGGCGTAGGTGTCCCGGTACCCGGCGGGCAGCCGGACCGTGCCCCCGTCCTCCTCCGACCACTGGCAGCCCTCGGCGTCGCCGGGGTGGTCGATGGGGCCGAGCACCTCGGTGGCCAGCTTGGCCGCCTCGTCGACGACCATCTCCCACATCTCCTGACCCTGTTCGGCGAACAGCGGCTTGTCCGCCAGGTCCTCCTGGATTCGCAGCCACTCGAAGATGTTGAAGCGGACGTCACGCAGGTCGATGTGGAACTCGGGCATGGGGAGCTCTCCGCAGGCAGGGGGTCGAGGCGGGTCTGGGGCGATCTCCGCCGCAAGCAACGGCGGGCGGCGCACGATAGTGGAACCGCCGGCCTTACTCCACCTCGATCGCGCACGGCGGCGTCCCCGGGCCGTCGGAGGCTCTATACTCGCCCGGCCGTGACCCTCGTCATCGACAACTACGACTCCTTCACGTGGAACCTCGTGCAGTACCTCTGGGAGCTGGGCGACGAGGTAGAGGTGCGCCGCAACGATGAGGTGACGGTCGAGGAGGCGGTCGCGATGTCGCCGGCGCGCGTGCTGGTGTCGCCGGGCCCATGCACCCCCGACAAGGCCGGGGTCTCGCTGGGTATCGTCGAGGCGTTCGGGGGGCGGACGCCCGTGCTGGGTGTGTGCCTGGGCCATCAGAGCATCGGGCAGGAGGCCGGAGGCCGAGTCGTCCGGGCCGACGCGGTGATGCACGGCAAGACCTCAGAGATCCACCATGACGGGCACGGCGTCTTCGCCGGGCTCCCGCAGCCGTTCGTGGCCACCCGGTATCACTCGCTCGTCGTGCAGCGCGACACGCTGCCGGACTCGCTGCAGGTGTCGGCGTGGACCGAGCAGGGCGAGGTCATGGGCCTGCGACGGACCGACGTGCCGGCCGTCGAGGGTGTGCAGTTCCACCCTGAGAGCATCCTGACGCAGGGCGGCCACGCGCTCCTCCGCAACTTCCTGGGGATGACGGTTTGACCGGGCGAGGCGGGGCGGTCGTTCAGGCCGCGTTGAGGCAGGTGCTGGCTGGGGGATCGCTGTCCGCGCCGGACATGGCCGGGGTCGTCGGGGCGGTCATGGACGGCGGGGTCGCCCCTGAGCTGACCGCCGGGCTGCTGTGCGCGCTCGGCGCCCGAGGGGAGACCGTCGAGGAGCTCGCGGGCGCCGCGCGGGCGATGCGGGACAAGGTGGCGCGCGTGCGCACACCCGCGGGAAAGGTGGTCGTGGACACCTGCGGCACCGGCGGGGACGGGGCGGGCACCTTCAACATCTCCACCGCCGCGGCGTTCGTGGTGGCTGCGTGCGGCGCCACGGTCGCCAAGCACGGCAATCGCGCCGTGTCGTCCAAGGCGGGAAGCGCCGACGTGCTCGAGGCGTTGGGGGTGGACGTGTCCATGCCCGTCGATCAGGTGGAGAGGTGCCTGGACGAGATCGGTCTCGGGTTTCTGTTCGCCCGCCAGCTCCACCCCGCGATGAAGCACGCGGCGCCGGTCCGAAAGGCGCTGGGGGTGCGCACCCTGTTCAACCTGGTGGGACCGCTGACCAACCCCGCGTTTGCGCCTCGTCAGGTCATGGGTGTGTTCGACGGGGCGCGGGTGGAGAGCCTGGCTCGGGTGCTCGGCCGTCTGGGGGCCGAGCGGGCCTGGGTCGTCCACGGCTCCGACGGCCTCGACGAGCTGACCCTGACCGGACCGACCCGGGTCGCCGAGCTGCACGACGGGCAGGTGCGCCTGTTTGAAGTGACGCCCGAGGACGCCGGCCTGTCCCGGTGCTCCCCCCAAGCCCTCGCGGGCGGGGACGCGCAGGACAACGCCCGGATCCTGTCCGACATCCTCTCGGGCGCCGACGTCGGCCCCCGCCGCGCGGTGGTCGTCCTAAACGCCGCGGCGGCGCTGGTCGTCGCCGATCTGGCGCCCGACCTCGCCGCAGGCGCCGAGCGGGCGCGGGCGGCCATCGATCGGGGCGCCGCCGCCGCGGTGCTCTGCGGCCTCGTGCAGGCGAGCGCATGAGCTTCCTCGACGACATCCTGAAGTCGAAGAAGAGGGAGATCCGGTACCTGCGACGGAACACCCCGGATCCCGAGAACGCCCCCAACTGCCGCGATCTGCGTGCAGCGCTGCTGGATCCTCGCCGCCGGGTCCAGGTGATCGCCGAGATCAAGAGGGCGTCTCCGAGCGCCGGCGCCATCCGGCCGGATCTGGACGTCGTCGAGACCGCTCGGGCCTACCAGGCCGCAGGCGCCGCGGCGATCAGCGTGCTCACCGAGGAGCGCTGGTTCAAGGGATCCCTCGACATCCTCCGGCAGGTCCGCCGGGTCGTCGGCGTGCCCGTGCTCTGCAAGGACTTCCTCATCGACCCGGTCCAGGTGGACGCAGCCCGGGCGGCGGGCGCGGACGCTTGCCTGCTTATCGTCGCCGCGCTGCCGGGCGGGCAGCTCGCAGACCTGCTTGCGTACGTGCGCAGCCTGGGGATGGCGGCCCTGGTCGAGGTCCACGACGGGCTCGAGCTCCGGCGGGCGGTGGACGCGGGGGCGATCCTGATCGGGGTGAACAACCGCGATCTGCGGAGCTTCGAGGTGGATCTGACCAACGCCGAGCAGCTGCTGCCTGAGCTCCCGCAGGGGGTGATCGGCGTGGCGGAGAGCGGAATGCGGGGCCCGGGCGACGTCACCCGCATGCTGCGCGCCGGCGCGCACGGGGTCCTCGTAGGCACCGCGCTGGTCAAGGCGGGATCCCCCGGCGAGGAGCTGCGTCGCTGGCTCGCGGCGTGCGGGTGATGATCAAGATCTGCGGCGTGACCCGTCCGGGCGACGCTATCGCCGCCGCGGACGCCGGCGCGGATGCCGTGGGCATCAACCTGTGGCCCCGGAGCAAGCGGTTCGCCGATGCGGACGCGGCGCGAGCCGTGGCCGCGGCGATCCCGGCGGGCGTGCTGCGCGTCGGCGTGTTCGTCGACACAGCGCCGACGGTGGTCAAGCGGGCCGTTGACGCCCTGTCACTGGACTACGTACAGCTGCACGGCGACGAGCCCGCGGAAGCGCTCGACCAGCTCGGAGGGCGGGCCTTCAAGGCGGTGCGGCTGTCCGGACCCGCGGTGGTCGAGGGCATCGATCGGTGGCCCGGCCGTTTCGTGCTCGTAGACGCCTACCGGCCCGGCGATCCAGGCGGCACCGGGGAGACCGCCGACTGGGACCTGGCCGCCGAGGCGGCGCGCAGGCGGCCCGTCTGGCTGGCCGGCGGTCTCACGGCGGCCAACGTCAGGGAGGCCATCCGAGCCGTGAGGCCCTACGGGGTCGACGTGGCGAGCGGCGTCGAGTCGTCGCCCGGCGTGAAGTCCGCGCCGCTCATCGAGGCCTTCGTACAAGCGGCCCACGCGGCATGAGCAGGCACCTCGGCACGCTCGGCGGATTCCTGCTTGGCGCGGGCTCGGCCATGACGGTCGAGATCCTCAAGACGCCCGATCCCACCTCGCCGATCGTCATCGGCGTGGCGGCGGTCGAGGTGCTGGTGGGCGTCGTGCTCGTCGCCCTACACTGGCGCCAGTGACCCTCGAAGAGCTGGCTCTGCTCCTGCCCGCGCAGTCGGGCATCAGCCTGCCCGGGGAGTTCGCCCGCTACCGCCAGGAGACCGGCGCCGGGGAGGCCGACGGCATCGACGGGTTCATCCAGCGTCTGCACGAGCGCAACCTGATCACCCCCGAGCTCTTCCGCGACATCCACGCCCGCGATGACGTGGCCATCCAAGGGCTGACCAGCTTCTCCCGCATGGCCGATCTGGTGGCCGGCGCGGCCAAGCTGGCCCAGGAGGAGGAGGACGAGGAGGAGGCCACGACCGTGGTCCCCGCGCTGCAGGAGAAGCACCAGCTTCTGGGGATCGTGGGCGCGGGCGGCATGGCCACGGTGCACGTGGCCCGAGAGTCCATGCTGGGCCGCAAGGTCGCCTACAAGCAGCTGCTGCCGAGCATGCGCAAGGACCGGCGGCTCGCGTCGCGCTTCTTCAGCGAGGCGCAGATCACCGCCCAGCTCGACCACCCGAACATCGTGCCGGTCTACTCCCTGGACCTCGAGCAGGGCGACGCCCCCGCCTACACCATGAAGCTCATCGAGGGTCGCACGTTCCGCGAGGTCGTCGACGAGACCCGAGCCCTCGTCCGGGACGGTCAGGAGCTGCCCGACCGGCTGTCGCTCAAGAGCCGCCTCCGAGCGTTCCTGTCCGTGTGCGACGCGCTGGCCTACGCCCACGACAAGGGCGTCATCCACCGGGATCTGAAGCCCGACAACATCATGGTTGGCCGCTATCACCAGGTCTACGTGATGGACTGGGGGCTGGCCCGGCTCATCGGCGGCGAGGAGCCGTCCGTGGCGCCGGATGAGGGCGGGGTGAACGTGGTCGCCCAGGACGGTGGCCAGTCCAGGAAGACCCGGGTGGGCGCTGTCCTCGGCACCCCGGCCTACATGCCGCCGGAGCAGGCGCTGGGGCTGCACCATGAGCTGGACGGTCGCACCGACCAGTACGCGCTCGGGCTGGTGCTTCAGGAGGTCGTCACCCTGCAGCAGGCCATGCCGGGGGGCGGGGCCACGGGGATGGTCGCCAACGCCGCCCAGGGCAAGCGACTGCCCGTCGAGCACGTGGCCGGCGAGCCCGTCGACGTCGAGCTCGTGGCCATCATCGATCGCGCCACCAGGCGGGCGCAGGCGGATCGCTACCCCACCGTCGCCGCCATGGCCGAGGACATCCGGAGGCACCTGAACGACGAGCCGATCTCGGTGCTCCCGGACTCCATGAGCCGCCGGATTCGTCGCTGGATCGGCCGCCACCGGGGCAAGACGCTGATCATGCTGCTGGGCGTGCTCCTGCTCGCGGCGCTGACCCTGTCGTGGTCGTTCTGGAAGCAAGCCCGCGACGTGCAGCGGGCTGGCCGCGTCGAGCGGCAGCTCACGGACTTCACCGCGGCGGTGGCGATGCAGGGCCACCTGATCGACAACCGGTTCCTCGAGCTGCAGTCCCGGCTGGAGAGCCTGTCGGCGTCCGCCATTCACCTGCTGCAGACCGCCAAGCCACCCAAAACGCCGATCTACGTGGACACCGGGGCGGGCTCCGCCACTCCGCCGGACGCCGTGCGAGCCAAGGCCTACGCCAGCGATCTGTCCATGGGCCACGTGGTGCTCAAGGTCGCCGACGGGGTCGAGCCGGAGTCGGTCACCCCGCTCATCAAGCGGCTGGCGCCCCTCGCAGGGCCGTTCCGGCGGATGCTGGCGGAGAGCATCGATCCGAAGGCGCAGCGCTGGAGCGTCGCCAAGCAGGAGCGGTACATCCGGGACCGGGGCTCACCCGCCACATGGGCCTACGTCGGGCTCGCGGAAGGGGTCCACGCAGGATACCCCGGTCAGCTGGGCTATCCCGCGGACTTCGATCCCCGCAACCGACCTTGGTACCGCCTGTCTGCCGACGAGTTCGGCGTGCAGGTCGGCAACCCCTACATCGACGTGAAGGGCCAGGGGCTGCTGCTGCCACTGTCGGTTTCCCTGTACGACTCCGGCGGCCGGTTCCGCGGCGTTGCGGGCGTGGACCTGAAGTTCGACTTCATCATCGCCAAGTTCCTCGACATGCCCGGGCAGCCGGGGGTGATGTCGACCTACCTGATCGACGACCGGGGTCGGGTGGTCGTGGGCTCGAGGGACCTGGCCAGGCGCGTGAAGGCCGGGCTGCATGACGACGAGGCCCTGCGACTCGATCCGTACGATCACGCCCCGGCGGTCGAGCGCATGGTGCGAGGCGCCTCGGGCCACGCCCGGTTCGCCCGCGACGACAAGGAGGTGCTGATCGTCTGGCTCCGCCTGCCGGGCCTGAACTGGTTCTACCTGGCAGAGGCCGACTACTTGGCGGTGGTGGGCGGCGACAGGGGCGGGGGCTGACCCTGGCGGCGCCGCTCCGATCCAGTCGCGCCCGTCAGGCCCTCATCGAGTCGTTGGCCTCCTCGCTCGAGGCCGGCCTGCCCCCGGCCGAGGCCCTGGAGATCTTCGACCGCGGCGGCGCTGCGGAGGCCGCCAAGAGCATCCGGGCCGGCGCGAGCCTGCACGAGGCGATGGTCGGCCAGCAGCTCCTCGAGCCCGCCTCGGCCGCGCTGGTCCGCGCGGGGGAGCGCAGCGGCGAGATCGCTGGGTCGTTGCGCGAGGTGGCCGCCGATCTCGACGGCGCCCGCAAGCAGCTCGCGGCTCTGGCGATGGCCTGCGCCTACCCGGTGTTCCTCCTGATCGCCGCCAACTTCATCATGCCGTTCCCCAAGCTCATCCTCGAAGGGGTGGGCGCCTACGCCAACGCAGTTGTGCCGCCGCTCCTCCTGGTGGGGGCGCCGCTGCTGGCGCTCGGCTGGGCGCTGGGCACGGGGCGCATGTCCTGGGCCACGTTGTTCAAGCCCACCCGGCGGATCCCCGGGCTCAAGGAGATCCACACAAACGTCGCCGCCGGTCGCCTCTGTCGGGTGGCCGGGCGTCTGCTGGCGGCGGGGTTGTCGGTCGACGACTCCCTGCAGTTCGCCGGCGAGGCGCTCCCCTACCCCGATCAGACCGACGCGATCACCCGGGCCCGCAAGGCCATCAAGGGCGGCGCTGGCCTGGCCGCGGGGCTGGCGCCCACGGGGCTCATCCCGCCCGAGACCATGAGCGTGATCACGGCCGCGGAGCGCGCCGGCAAGCTCGAGGACGCGCTCGCTGAGCGAGCCGCCACCCACATCGCCAGCGCCGCAAAGGGCGCCAAGGTGGTCGGGGCCCTTGCGTCCACGGCCCTCACGGTGGCGGTGGTCGGCCTGGTGGCCGCCCAGATCCTCATGACCTACATGAAGGTGCTGCCCGGGCTCGGCAACATGCCGCCCGAACTCCAAGAGATGCTCAACGACCCGCCCTGACCGCCTGCGGGGCGCAGCGGAGCGCTACTCCTTTTCGTAGGGCGGGTCGAGCTGCGGGACCTCGGTTGGCATCGTCGTCGGATCCTGCCAGCCCTTCTCCTTGCCCAGCTTCTCCCGGTGGCGGCAGTCGAGGATGACCTTGCCGACGTGGACGTCGCCGCCGTCGACCTCGAAGCGCACGGGCCTGACCTGCTCACAGCCGGTCTTCGTGGCGGTCATGGAGTACGCGCCATCCCGGATGGGCCAGGTCCGGCCGCCCTGCAGCGCCATCTCGGTGATGTGCACGTGGCCGCCCTTCGGCGAGTACTTGAAGTCCGTCGCGGGCTCCGTGGCGACGCTTGCGCCGGTCACGCCCTTGACCTTGAGGTCGACGATCTGGGCGCCGATGCGTGGCGAGGCGCACGCCGACAGCACGATGAGGCAGGCGCCGCCTGCGAGGACGATGATCCGGTGCGGACTGTTCATGGACACCTCCGATCCCGTTCGACGCCCGCGAGGGCGGCGGTATTCCCTCTGCAGGATACGGAGCGCGCCGACTTGGTGGGGCTAGCGGCCCAGGAGCGTGTCCAGGTCGAACTCGCCAGCCTCGATGAGATCCGCCTCGGCGCCGCGCAGGTAGGCGCGCACGGGCTCGGGGGCGTCATCGTCGTCGAACTCCAGCGACACGAGCAGCTCGCGCTCGGACTGGGGCGACAGCGAAAGCAGCGTGTAGGCGACGAGGTGCGAGTCCCGGAAGCCGACGGGATCTGCGAGGCCCAGCGTGAGCACCTCGAGCAGCCTCTCCAGGAAGCTGCGGTCGTTGGCGCGGTCGACGAGGGCGTCGACGAACCGGGCCGCCATGGCGCCCTTTTCGTGGGCGATGGTGCGGATGGTCAGGCCATCTGCGGTCGCCTGGCCCTCCTCGGTGACGAGGACGCGGGCCCCCTCGCCGATGGGTGCGCCGGCGATCCGGATGGCGGCCGCCTCGGCGATGGCGCCGTACTCGTCCTGGGACTCCCCGAAGATCTCCGTCAGGTCCTCGAGGCGATCGGACTCCTTGTCCACCTTGTCCAGGGCCTTGTCCATCGCCCGCGGGTAGTCCTGGCGGAACCGGTTGTGGACGATGAGCCGCAGGATCTCGGACATCCGCTGCTCGAACTGCACGCGGTCGGTGTGTTGGAAGATCTCGTCGAGCCCAGCCTGGCTGATCCGGGCGTCGAGGAGCAGCAGCCCCTTGGAGAGCGAGACTGAACGCCCCGCCTGGTCGTCCACGACGTCGGAGACCGCCAGCTTCACCCGCATCAGCTCCGCCGCCAGCTTGCTGGCCTGGTCGAACTCGGGCGCCAGGCCGGCGTCGGAGACTTGGGTCAGGACCGCATCTGCGGACTGACGGGCGGCCGTCCGCCACGTCTGGACCGTGCCGTCGTCGATGGCCTCCGGGACACAATCGTCGTCGAGGCCCACGCAGTTGTTCTCCTCGTCGAATTCGCGGCAATCGCAGATCTCCGACAGGTGGGCGATGAGCTCGTCCGCCTCGGGCCCGAGCTCCTTGTACAGGGGATCGAAGCCGACGACGGGCAGCAGGAGGGCGTCGAGGTGATCGAGGATGGCGTCGCGTCGCGCCCAGCGGTCGCTCTCGCGCATGGTCAGCCGCAGGTTGGAGGTCGCCCCGAAGAACTGGCCGTCCTTCCAGCGCTGGGCAACCACGACCTGGCGGTCCCAGCCCGACTCGTCGAACCAGCGGCCGGTGTCGCGGGAGATCTCGTCGATCACGAACTCGCGCACGCCCTCGGGGGTCTCGATGAACACAGTGCCGTGGCGCTCCGCGTTGGCGGTGAACCACCGCAGCCCGGCCAGCTGGGCGCCCAGGTAGGTGCGGCGGGCGTTGAACTCGCGCTCCAGGCTCACCAACGACACCACGCCGGCGCCGGGCCGGTCGGCCAGGGTCTGGGCGAGCCGGACGTCGCCGCCCGCGGCGAGGATCACGGCCTGCTCGAGCTCCTCGCTGCGCTGCGACAGGTCGAACCTGAAGCGGTTGACCGTGACGCGGTCGTTGCGGATCTCCACCTCGCCCCGGACGCCCGTGTGGTCGAGGCCGGTGTAGCGCAGGGCCTTCTTGAACATGTTCTTGGCGATCTTGTCGGCCACGTCGCCCAGCTCGAACTCGTGGCCGAGCACCTCGAAGGCGTAGAAGGCGGGCACCGCCGCCAGGCCATAGCCGGGCTCGATGGCGGCGTGGGCGCCCACGATGGTCGCGTTGCCCACGCCGACGTCGATGTACAGGTCGTTGCCCTCGCCGCGCATGACCTGGATGTCCAGGTCGCCGGAGAGCTGAGCGCGGGCGCCCATGGCGAACCGCGCCGAGACGGTGACCACACCGCCGTCCGCGAAGGCGAACACCGGGATGCTGGCGCCGGCGTTCACGCCCACGCGACCGCGGCCCCGCAGCCCGACGCTCTCACCCGCGGTGAGCGCCTCCAGGTCGTCGAGGGTGCGCGGCAGGACCCAGTGCCGAATGTCCGAGATCGAGCCCAAGGGGGCCTTGAGGATGTCGTCGATGTCGCCGTTGTAGCCGGCGACCACCGAGGCGGTGACTGCGGCGCCTGCGTCGAACCCGACGCCCACGCCCCAGCCTGCGGCCGTGGTGCGAAACGACTTGCCGGTGCCCAGGTCGACGGTGAAGCGGCTCTCGCCGAAGTACGCGTGATCGCCTCGGTCGAGGGCGTCCCGGCGCATGCCGTTGAAGCGGGTGACGAAGTCCTGCTCGCCGAACCGCCGGAGCAGATCCGAGTGCAGACCGCCGATGTCGCGGACCAGGAACATGCCTTCGCGCTCGTCGGGCACCGAGTCCACGCCGTACAGGCGCGTGGTGTCAACCTCGACGCTGGCGAAGTCCACGACGGACAGCGCCTCGTTCAGGGCGTCCGAGGCGAGGTCGGACTCGATCTCCAGGAAGTCCACCAGGTCGAGCCCCAGTGTGTCCGTGAAGTAGTCGAGCACCTCGAAGACCCGGCCGTCGGCCTTGCCGCTGTCGCCGGACAGGGTCTGGATGGGCGGCGGCTGGTCGCCCGCCGAGCCCGCAGGGTCATCTCCACCGCAGGCGGACAGCAGGGCCGTCGCCGAGAACAGGCACATCGTCTTTCGCATTGCGCCGCAACCTACCCGCGCCCTTGCGCGGGGGCAAGGCAGCCTCTACTCCCTTGAGCCGGTACGCAATCCTCGCGGCGGGGTTGGGACAGGCGCGTCCCGGCTGAGGTCTGCAGAGTGCGACATGCTCGTCCCACCCACGGTGACGACGCAGCTGTCACCTGCATTTTGGGCTGGCCCGCCCCTTGCTTTGCAGGGGGACATGCGTACCCCGGTCGTCGCCCTCCTCGCCGCCACCACCCTCCTCACGGGGGGCTGCGTGGGCGCCCCGATCTCCGAAGAGGCCGAGCAGGCCAGCAGCGAGCTGCGCTCCTGCAACGCGCGCTGGCAGCCCTCCGCGGACGCGATGGCGGCCGGCAATCGGGCGAACGTCCCGTACCAGAGCGCAGGGGGCGCCTGCTCAGGCGGGGCGACCGCCGGGGCCTTGGAGCTGGGCCGTTACGTGCGCAGCCACTTTGGGGGCCAGGTCGACGGATCCATCCCCGGCGATGGCATCCAGATCTACAACTGCCGCCGTGTGCGTGGGGGCAGCTCCATGTCGCTGCACTCGACCGGTCGCGCCGTGGACATCTTCATCCCCCTGCGTGGGGGCCGGGCGGACAACGCCAAGGGCGACGTCATCGCCAACTGGCTGATGGCCAACGCTGAACACATCGGCATCCAGTACATCATCTGGGATCGGACGCGGTTCAAGGCCAGCGGGAGCAACCGCAGCCGCTGCTACACGGGCAGCCACTCCCACAACAACCACATCCACGTGGAGCTGTCCCGGGCGGCGTCGTCGAAGCGGACGCCCTTCTTCCGCGGCGTGCCGGCGGTCGAGCCCGAGCGCCCGGCCGAGCCGGCGCCGGACCGGCAGCCCGACCCCCAGCCCCGTCCCGAGCGGCAGCCCGACGTGCAGCCCGAGCCCGAACGGCGGCCCGAGCGGCAGCCCGAGCCCGAACGGCAGCCCGACGCCCAACCTGAGCCCGACCGCCCGCCCGATCCCGCGCCCCGCCCGGTGCTGGGCTGGATCGGCGACGCCTGCTCGGCCGACGGCCAGTGCGAGACCGGCAGCTGCCTGCTCGACCACCGGCCCGCCAGCGGCCAGGGCATCTGTGTGCAGGCCTGCGCGGGGTACTGCGCCGATCGCCCCGGCTACGCCACGACCTTCTGCGCGCCCAACGAGTCCGTGGGGGCCCGGGGCGCAGGCGGCGTCTGCCTTTCCAAGGCCCATGCCCTCAACGGCCGCTGCACCCACCGCGGCGATCTGACCCCCATGGAGGTGGCACGCCACGTCGGGGGTTCGGGCGCCCGGCACGGCTACGCCACCATCTGCGCACCCAACGAGGCGCTGCCCGCCGCCGCGCCAGAGGCCGCCCCGGACCGCGGCGCGGCCCCGCAACAGATGTGTGGAGGCGTCGGACAGGCGGTGAGCAACAACGGCGACGACTGCGCCGGGACCCCCGAGAACACCTGGCGCTGCGCCTGCTCCGGTCAGTGGGACGTGCCCATCTCCCAGGTCTGCCGCGACGGCAGCTGGCTCACGTTCCACGTGGATCCCAGGGACTGCGGCGCCTGCTCAGGCAGCTACAGCCGAGCCTGCGACTGAGCTCAGGCGGGCGTCGCCGCCGCGGTCACGGGCAGGTGGACAGCGAACGCCGCGCCCTCCCCAGGCGCGGTGTCCAGTTCGATGTGACCCCCATGGCGGGTGACGATGCCGTGGCTGATCGACAGCCCCAGGCCGGTGCCGGCGCCCACCTCCTTGGTGGTGAAGAAGGGGTCGAACACCTTGGCGGCGACGTCGTCGGCCATGCCGGGGCCGTCATCGCTCACCTCCACCACCACCTGGTCCTCGATCGCGTCGTGACGGGCGGAGATCTCCACGCTCCCTGATTGCCCGACGGCCTGGACGGCGTTGGTGACCAGGTTGAGGAACACCTGGTTGAGCGGGCCGGGGTAGCAGAGCAGGTCGGGCAGGTCGTCGCCGTCGGGGACCGTCAGGCGGACCTGCACACCCGTCGGCAGGCTGCCCTTCACGAGGTGCAGGGTGGCGCGCAGACCCTCGCGGATGTCGGCGGACTTCAGCTCCGCCTCGTCGAGGCGGCTGAAGGTCTTCAAGTCGCTGACGATGCCGCGGGTCCGCTCGGCGCCGTTGCGGAGCACGCGCACCATGTCGTGGAAGTCCTCCGAGGCCTCGGCGTCGACGATGGCGGCGCCCAGCTCCTCGAGCGGGTCGAGGACGTTGAGCAGGGCGTTGACCGGGTTGTTGATCTCGTGGGCCACGCCAGCGACCAGCTGACCCAGCGACGCCAGCTTCTCCGACTGCACCAGGCGGGCCTGCGACGCCTTGAGCGCCTCCAGGGCCTGGGAGAGCTCGGCGGTGCGATTGCGCACTTCGTCCTCCAGCCCGGCGTTGAGCGCCTCGATGTCCTCGATCTTGCCGCGCAGCGAGGTCCGCAGGTGCTCGAACGCCGCGGCGAGAACGCCCACCTCGTCCGGCTCGGTGACCGGGACGGGAGCGGACAGATCTCCGCCCGCCATCTCGTCGGCCCGGGCGGCCAGATCCATCACCGGGCGCGCCAGGTCCTCGCCGGTCAGGTAGACGATGCCGGCCGCGAGCCCGAAGACGAGGGTCATCACGAACACCAGCACGATCAGGTCGCGCCTGGCCGCTTGCGGTCTCGGGGCGAGCACGACGACCAGCCCCCCGTCCCCCGTACGGGCGAACGCGCCCACCCTCCGACCGCCGACCTCGGGCAGGGTGCCGCGCGGTGCCGCGGGGATGGGCCCGAGCTCTGCAGCGGTGGCCTCGCCGGCCCCCGTCCGCAGGACCTCCAGGCCCGCCGGGGCGTCGCCGCCCGCCAGGACATCGTCGAGCACGGTGGAGACCTGCGCCTCCAGCAGGTGGCCCACGAGGATCCGGTTGCGTGCGTAGGAGGTGAACAGCGCGAAGGCGCATGCGAAGAAGACCAGGCCCGTCAGCGCGACGCTAAGCCGCAGGCGCAGCGGCAGCCCCCCTTGGACCGCGGCGACCGAGGCGCCCTGGCGGCCCCGGGCCAGCTGTCGCACCCGGCCGGCGAACAGCCTGCGGTGCCAGGCCGACTGGTACAAGGCGACCCCAAAGGACACGGCAAAGGCGCAGAAGACCAGGCTCGCCCAGGAGAACGTCGGCAAGCCCCACACGGCGGCGCCCAGCCCGGCGAGGGCCACCTCTCCGAGCGCCCAGACGGCCAAGGCCCACCCGGCTGCGGACAGGGGCCATCGAATGGCCGCCTCGTATCCGCGCTCACCGTCCTCGCAGGCCGCGCGGCGCAGC
>PVBE012613734.1_pt1 | contig 15993 bp, 11 predicted proteins | sample 1631181 | NCBI WGS metagenome assembly PVBE01 (sample SAMN08397723, study PRJNA350692) | Marine metagenome, whole genome shotgun sequencing project. | isolation source: water | place: Pacific Ocean | collected 2012-04
CCCTACGTCTCGCCGCGTCGGCCAGTGGCGGGGGACGAGCCCCCGCCCTACGTCTCGCTGCGTCGGCCAGCGGCGGGGGACGAGCCCCGCCCTACGTCTCGCCGCGTCGGCCAGTGGCGGGGGACGAGCCCCCGCCCTACGTCTCGCCGCGGCGGCCAGTGGCGGGGGACGAGCCCCCGCTCGAAGCTGACCGCTGACAGCTAGAAAGCCAACTCCACCTGCTCCCCCTTCTTGACCTCCACGTCCTTTTTCCCCACCACCTTGCCGTCGACCTTGATCTCGATGCGGTGCTTGCGCACGGGCAGGTCCGACAGTTCCACGGCGGCGCCCTCACCCTTGAGGTGCCCGTTGACGAAGACCTGGGCCCTGGCGTGACCGGTCTGGACGCCGATGCTGCCGGTGCCGCGGTTGAGGCCGACGCCGCGAATGCGCAAGGACTCGCCCACCGTCGGGGTGCCCGAGCGTCGGGTGGCGGCGCGAATGACCTTGGCAGCGCGCCTGGCGGGCTCGGCCGGCGTGTCCCCGGGCTCGGCGGCGGGGGCCGGCGCCGGCGCTGGCCCCGCCGACTTTTTCTTCGGCCTGGTCTTCTTTTTTATCTTCTTCGGCGCGGGCGCCTCCTTCGGCACCGTGCGTGCCGGGGCCGGGCGCGCCTTCTTCGCCCGCTGCTTTTTGGCCTTCTTGCCCGTGAAGAAGAAGAAGTAGGCGCCCCCGCCAGCGACGCCGAGGACGAAGATCAGCGCGACGATGAGCAGCCAGGTGCGGTTCTTCGGCACCGCCATGTCCAGGTTGTCGTCGTGTTCCAGGGGCATGGCCTGCATCGGCGCGGCCGCGGGCTGGCCCGGGGCGCCTGGATCCATGGTGGACAGCTCGTACTCGCGGGACTGGCTCGGCGTCAGCCCCAGGGGGCGCGTGCCGCCGGTGCCGCCGACGGCCTTGTGGGCGCCCGTGGCGTGGCGTGGATCGAGCCCGGCCAACAGCGCCTCCACCGAGGGGATCCGCTTGCGCGGATCCTTGGACAGGCCGCGCATGATGGTCTCCTCCACCGCGGAGGGGACCTTGGCCAGGGTGTTGGGCGGCACTGGATCTTCGGAGGCGTGCTGCTCCAGGGTCTCCTCGAAGGTCTTGGCCAGAAACGGCACCTTGCCGGTGACCATCTCGTAGAGCATCACCGACAGGGCGTAGATGTCGCTGCGGGCGTCGGGATCCAGGCCCTTGGCCTGCTCGGGGGAGATACAGATGGCGTCCTCGGCGCGACGCTGCCACTCGGAGGAGGTCTCCTTGACGCCGGGCAGCAGGTGGTGCGTGCCGAGATCCAGCACCTTGACCCCGGTGGCCTGCTCGCTGAGCTGCAGCATCACCTGACCACCGTGCAGCCGCCCGTGAGACAGGCCCAGGGCGTGCACGTCGGTGAGGGCCTCGCAGATCCCGGTGATGATGGGGAGGTAGACCCGCCGTGACAGCGGCGCCTTGTGCCGCACCAGGGAGCGCAGATCGCTGCCCTGCTCCAGGGCCATGACCGAGTAGCACTGGCCGTCGGCCTTGCCGCTGTAGAAGACCGGGGTGATGCAGGGGTGGGCCAGCTGCAGGATCCGTTTGGCCTCGTGGGCGTAGCGCCCGAAGACCACCGGCCCGATGGCCATCTCGGGGTGGAACACCTTCACCGCGCAGCGGCGGCGGGCGACCAGGTTATCGGCCTCGTAGACCTCGCTGGTGAGCCCGGCGCCGATGAGGTTCACCAGGCGGTAGTTGCCCAGGACCGTGCCAGGGCCCACCTTGGCCGCGTGCTCAACCGGCGCCTCATCATCCACCTCCGGCATGCGCCGGATCTCGGTGACCTCGTTGTCAATGTTGTCCATCCTGCGCAGTGTATTACGGTGATCAGCGGCGGGTCCAGCGACATTCCGCGCACATGCGAGGCGGTCCTCTTTCGCCCTTGCTTTCCGTTCGGGCATGACTGATATACTGACTGCCACCGATGGCTGACAGCACGCGAAAGTTCATCGCAGTGGAGGGGCCCATAGGGGTCGGGAAGACCACACTGGTCCACCTACTGAGCGATCGGTTCCATTCAAGGGAATTGCTGGAGATCGTGGAGGAAAACCCATTCCTCCCTCTGTTTTACGAGGATCGCGAGCGGTACTCGTTCCAGACCCAGCTCTTCTTCTTGCTCTCGCGGTTCAAGCAACAGGAGGACATCCTCCAGGGGGATCTGTTCTCCCCCGGCGGAGTGGTCAGCGACTACCTGCTGATCAAGGACCGGCTCTTCGCCAACATGAACCTCAAGGACAAGGAGCTCGTGCTCTATGACCGCCTGTGGGAGATCCTCGCGCCCAGGGCGCCCAAGCCGGATCTCGTGGTCCTGCTCATGGCCCGCATGGACGTGTTGCTGCACCGGATCTCCATTCGTGGTAGAGAATACGAGCAGGATATGGATCGAGAATATCTCGAGGAGGTAACCAGGATCTACTCCGAGCACTTCTTGGAGTACAATGAAAGCCCACTTTTGGTGGTGGATTCCTCGGAGGTCGACTTCGTCCACAGTAAAGCGGACCAGGATCACCTGATAGCGGCCATCCGAGAGCACCAAGGTGGAGTGCAGTATTACAAACCGCTTGGATCTCAGTAGCCCCTAGGGCTGCGCGACCGAGACGGACCGACCGGCGGGCGCCGACCTGGCGCCCAGAGTGGGATCGATGCTCCCCGAGCAGCGCCCCCGGCAGGGTCCGGGGGTTTGTTGTTTGTTGGGCAGGGGCCACGCCCCCTGAAAAAGGACATCAGATGCCATCAAAGAAGAACACCAAGGTCACCGTCCCCTCGCTGCAGCGCATGAAGCGTGACGGGCGCACCATCACCATGCTCACGGCCTACGACGCCACCTTCGCCCGGCTGCTGGACCAGTGCGGCGTGGACGTGCTGCTGGTGGGCGACTCCCTCGGCATGGTGATCCAGGGGCAGGCCAACACCCTGGCGGTCACCGTGGACCACGTCATCTATCACACCCAGGCTGTCACGCGCGGGGCAGTGGACGCTCACGTGGTGGCCGACATGCCGTTCATGTCGTACCAGACCTCCGAGGAGGAGGGGCTGCGCAACGCCGGCCGGCTGATCAAGGAGGGCGGCGCCGAGGCGGTGAAGCTGGAGGGCGGCCACCGCCACGTGGGCCTCGTGCGCCGGCTCACCGAGGTGGGGATCCCGGTCATGGGGCACATCGGCCTGACGCCCCAGTCGATCCACGCCATGGGCGGCTACAAGATCCAGGGGCGCCGGGCGGCCCAGGCGCGACAGCTGGTGGAGGACGCCCTGGCTTTGCAGGACGCGGGCATCTACAGCCTGGTGCTGGAGGGGATCCCGCAGGAGGTGGCCCAGCAGATCACCGAGGTGCTCTCGGTGCCGACCATCGGCATCGGCGCCGGCCCCCAGTGCGACGGCCAGGTGCTGGTGATCTACGACCTGCTCGGGATGGACGACTCGTTCCAGCCCAGGTTCCTCAAGCGTTACGCCGATCTTGCCGGCCGGATCCGCGGCGCGGTGGGTGACTATGTCGACGAGGTCCGCGAGGGGGCCTTCCCCGCACCCGAGCACAGCTTCTCCCACAAGAAGGGCAAGAAGGCCGCGGCCAAGAGGACTCAAGTGGAGCAGGAACGCGAGGAGCCCCAGGAGGAGATGGCCGAGACCATCCCCCTCTACCCCGGCGTCAACAGGAAGTAGCCATGCTCCAGAGCGCGGATCCCGCCGCGGTGCGGGCAGAGTGCGACCGCCAGCGGGCGGCGGGCAAGCGGGTGGGGCTGGTGCCCACCATGGGGTACCTGCACGATGGCCACCTGGCCCTCATCCGCCGGGCCCGTGAGCTGTCCGACCACGTGGTGGTCTCCATCTTCGTCAACCCGACCCAGTTCGGCCCCAACGAGGATCTGGAAAAATACCCCCGCGACATGGAGGGTGACCTCGCCAAGTGCGAGGCCGAGGGCGCGGCCCTGGTCTTCTCACCGGAGGTGCCGGATCTCTACCCTGACGGCTACCAGACCTACGTCACCGTGGAGCAGGTGAGCCAGGGGCTGTGCGGCGCCAGGCGGCCGGTGCACTTCCGCGGCGTGGCCACGGTGGTGACCAAGCTGTTCAACATCGTGGGCCCCTGCGCGGCCGTCTTCGGCGAAAAGGACTTTCAACAGCTGGCCGTGATCCGGCGCATGGCCCGGGACCTGGACATGCCGGTGGAGGTGGTGGGCCACCCCATCGTCAGGGAGGCCGACGGCCTGGCCATGAGCTCGCGCAACGCCTACCTCACCCCACAGGAGCGCGCCTCTGCCCCGGCTTTGCATCGCTCCCTGCTGGCGATCAAGGAGCAGGCCGCCGCCGGTGACCTGCCCGCCGCCGCCGCCGTGGCCCTGGCCCGGGAGATCATCGAGGGCGAGACCACCGGCAAGGTGGACTATATCGAGGCCCGGGACGCCGAGACACTGGAGCCCGCCCAGGAGGTCGGATCCGGGCGCAGCGTGGTGGCGCTGGCGGTGTTCATGGGCAAGGCCCGGCTCATCGACAACATGGTCATCTGAGCCCCCTCGGGCGGCCGGGATCCAGCGCCGCCAACAGGTGTAACAATACAGCTAGTTGGGAAGCGATGTACGCGAAAATGGCGCGACGCGCAAAAATGGCGTGGTCGGATTGTGTGCTGATATCGGCAACACCACCCTGATCATGTCGGAGTTCAAGCCCAACTAGAGTACCCTTCCGAACAACGCCGAACCTGCACGGCGCGCCGAATCGGCGTGATTTCCATGGGCCCAATCGGCGTACCCCCGGACCTTCACAACATTTGGATCGTGATCTCAGCTATTTGGCAACAATGGATCATGGCATGCCTATTGTAAGGGACCACGGGTACAGGAGTTAGAATGTATAGAGTAGCCAGTATCCTAGTCGTGACCTTGACCCTGAGCCTCATTCCTGCCGCGGCAAACGCCCAGGATTGGTACGACGATTTCTTCTTCGGCTGGTGGGATCCGCCCATCATCGACGAGGGCATGGACCTGGTGGGGCGGGACCTCAACGGCACCTCGCTCAACGGCGGGGTCGACGGCGTACAGGTCACAATGGTCGGCATGACCTCGGTCTGGAAGGACCGCAAGTTGCACAACCTGCTCCTGGCAGGGGGCAGGTTTTTCCAGGCAAGCTGCATCAAAAGCAGCGGCAAGGGCGGCGTGCCCAACCCCGGCTCCGGCCTGCTCTCCACGGTCAAGTCCACGCCCGGCTGTGCGCCCCAGGCAAACAGCTGGATGGCCGACGTCTACTTCAAGGCTCTGCTGAGCACCGGCAGCAGCGCCTGGCTCCGGCTGGAGTCCGTACGCCAGGATCCGAACCCCAAGAACCAGGATGTCTCCCTCTACAAAGTGAGCTACACCAGCAGCGGCAAAAAGAGCTACCTCTGTGGCCTCGATGACAGCGGAAACCCGGTGGAGGCCGTGGCCCTGCGCGGCACCTGGGACCAGAACGAGGGGACGTCCACCGGCGGCTCCTGGAATGGCAACGCCAGCTACTTCACCTTCGCCTGCGTCAACGCCGCCCTGGGCAAGTGCGCCACCAACGGCTACGCGCCCTGGCGCAAGGTCCGCCCCACCGGCTGCACCAGCGACAAGTGCCTGGTCAGCCTGCGCAACCATCACCAGGCCTGCTCCCGGATGATGCGCGCCGACTATTGTGGCGACGGCACCAGCTACACTGTGGACGGCACCGACGTAAACCTCTACGACGAGTACGAGGTCCGCCAGGACAGCCTGGCCTGGAACATCGAAGGCGAGTGGGGGGCGGACGGCGCGGTGTGCCTCACCGCCACGCGCCTGAGCACCGTGAACCCGACCTGCGCGGCCAAGCTGGCCAAGGCTGGCTGCGGCTCCACGGCCAACTTCTCCAGCACCACCCTCCTCATCGCTGAGTTCCTGCCTGGCGCCGGCACCAAGTCGTCCAGCACCAAGAAGACATTCGCCAGTAAGTAGGACGCCCCTTCAGCGCACGTGCACCCGGCCCACGGTGTCGCGATCCACCTGCCAGACGAAGACGTCGGTCAAGCCCCGGGCCACGGCTGTGCGTGAGCCGAAGCGCACCTTGCGCACGAACTCACCGGCCACCACCAGCCGTCCGTCCGGGGTCACGGCCAGGCCGGCCGCCCGGTCTCGCAGGCCGATCCAGGAGTCGCGGCCGCGGTGGTCCCGGCCCCGCACCATCTGGGTGTGCACGCCGCCGGCGGTGTGGCTCCAGGTGACTTGGCCCCTGCCGTTGACCTCGGTCAAAAGTATGTCGTCGGTGCCCAGGGAGGCGTAGGAAGCCACGCCGCCCACCCGCGCCTTGCCGGAGAAGGTGCCGGCCACCAGTACGTTGCCCTGGCGGTCTGCGGTCATGGCCGTGGGGCGCCCCTTGTGCACGCCGAGCGTGGTCGCCCAGTCGGGCACCCCCGTGTGATCCGAGCGCAGCACCATGATGTCGCTGGGGCCCGCCGGCGTCACGGTGTGGGCGCCCACCCGGATGGGCGTGCGCAGGGTGCCAGCCAGGGTGATGGCCCGCTGCTCGTCGACGCAGATGATATGGGCCAGGTCGTCCCGCGGGCCGCCGTGGGCCGCCAGCCACTCCGGCGCTCCTTTGGCGCCGACCTTGGCCAGGAGGATGTCCTCGCCGCCCCGGGAGGCGCCGCGCTCCCGGCCCAGGGCCACGGTGTGGGAGAAGCTGCCGGTGATGGCCGCGGCGCCGTCGCTGTCCACGGCCAGGTCGCTGAGCAGCACCCGGTGCGGGCTGCGCAGGGGCACCACCCACTCCATCTTGCCCTGGTCGTCCAGGCTGGCCACCAGGGCGTTGGCGCCGTACCGCGAGGCAGAGGCGACGCGGCGCCCGCCCAGGGACACCGAATTCTCGAAGTTGGCCGCCAGCAGCACCTTGCCCCGGCGGCTGACCCCCACGCCGGCCATCCAGACCGAGTCCGCGCCGTAGGAGCGCAGCCAGACCACTCTGCCCCGGCTGGACACCCGGGCGACCCACAGAGCGCGTCCGGGGGCGGTGACCTTCTTCATGTCCAGCCAGAGGCGCTCGCTGAAGCTGCCGGCCAGGTAGACGTCGCCCATGGGCCCCACCTCCAGCGCCCTCACGCTGTCGGAGCCCACGCCGCCCAGGGTGGTCATCCATTCCAGGCGCCCGTGGCGGTCCAGCTTGAGCAGGAAGCCGTCCTCCTTGCCCCGCGTGACGCGGTGCTGCGGGCCGATCTCGATGCGGGCCTGGAACCAGCCGGCGACGTAGACGTTGCCCGCGTGGTCCACGCGGACGCCGGTGACGCCCTCGATCTGCGTTCCCCCGCCGCGGTAGAGCCAGGAGCCGGCCTCGGGGCCCGGCGTGTGCCGGGGGGACGGGGGCGGGCAGGCGCTCCAGGCTGCCAGGCAGGCCAATACGACCCACGCGGCGACCCCCCGTCGGCGGCAATTGCTGGATTCCTGTCCCATGTGACACCCTCCCACGGCAAAAATACCAGAAAAACACTGCCGCTGTTAAAAAAATGCGGCAGGTGCAATACTCAAAAGCTCACGCAAATGGCTCGAACACCGAAGAAACAAGCATCCGGTCGCGCCGGATCCAGCAGCGCAAGCACCCGGTCCTCATCAGGCAAAAAGGCCACCTCGAGGGCCCGCAAATCGGCCCGCGCGGCGGCGCGCAAGGCCCCGCGTAAGGCCACGGGCCCCAAGGCTCCCCCGGCGCGGGTGATCAACGAGGCCGCGTCGCCCATCCGCCTGCTGGCGGTCATCGACGTGGGCTCGGCCGCTCTGCGCATGGCCATCGGCGAGGCTCACCCCGATGGTCCGATGAGGCGGCTGGAGACCCTGGAGGCCCCCGTGGCCATCGGCCTGGACACGCTCTCCCAGGGGCGCATCCAGTCCGTGACCACCGAGGAGGTGATCCGCACCTTCCAGGACTTCTTCGTCGTGCTCGGCGGCTACGGCATCGCCCCCGAGGCCTGCACCGCCGTGGCCACCACCGCCGTGCGCGACGCCCGCAACCGGGACGTCTTTTTGGACCGGGTGGAGAAGACCTGCGGTCTGCGGATCAAGGTCATCGAGGCCATGGAGGAGCTGCGGCTCAACTACCAGCTCGTGCGGCGCACCCTCGGCCCCCGCTTCGAGCGCGGCCGCCACATGCTGCTCTCCCTCGGCTCCGGCGGCACCCAGGTCGTGGTGCAGCACGACGGCATGATCCTCTTCGAGGAGACCCTGCACTTCGGCATGCTCAAGCTCCAGGGGCTCAGCCAGGGGCGCTGGCCTCACGGCGCGGCCGTGCGCGGCTTCCTCGGCAAGGTGGTGGGGGCGGTCAACCGCCTGCACGACCTGGACGCCGTGGCCTCGGTGGTGGTGATCAACAGCGAGATGCACCAGCTGGTGGACCGCCTGGCCCGCGTGCGACGCACCGACGCCGGGCTGCAGATGACCCGCCGCTCCCTGGAGATCCTGCACCGCAAGCTCTGGGGCATGGAGCTCGACGAGGTGATCAAGGAGCCCGGGCTGGACTACGCCGCCGCGGACAAGGGCCTGGTGGCCCTCGAAGAGCTGTACGCCTTCTGCGAGGTCACGGCAGCGCGCACCATCCTCGTGCCGTCCATCTCCATGCTGGACAGCCTGCTGCTCGACGCCCACCACCACGACGCCGAGCGCCGCGAGGAGGGCCTGGTCAAGCAGGTTGAGTACGCGGCCATGGCCCTGGGGCGCCGCTACCACTACGACGAGGCCCACGAGCTGCAGGTGCGCAAGCTGGCGCTGCAACTGTTCGACGGCCTGCAGCCGCTGACCAACCTCTCGGCCCGCTCGCGGCTGATGCTCTCGGTGGCGGCCATCCTCCACGACATCGGCTACTACGTCAGCCCGCGAGGGCACGAGCGCCACTCACGCTATCTCATCTCGTCCAGTGAGATCATGGGCTTCACCCGCGACGAGCTGCAGCGCATCGGCTTCATCGCCGGCTACCACAAGCGGCCCATGCGCGCCCTGAGCGATCCGGAGCTGGCCGCTTTGCCGGCGGCCGAGCGGGTGGAGGTGCTCAAGCTGGCCTCGCTGCTGCGCCTGGCCGAGGCCCTGGACCCGGACCACCAGCAGCGGGTGGACCGCGTCACGGCCCGCATCTCGTCGGCCAACCTGCGCCTGCTGGTCGAGACCCGCTTCGGCGACCGTGACGACTTCACCATCATCGCCGACTCGTTCCGCAGGAAGGCCGACCTCTTCGAGGAGATCTTCGGCATCAAGCCCACCCTGTCCGAGGTACTGGCCACCTGATGTCCACTCGCCCACGAGGTGCCAGATGAAGCCAAAGAACGCCTCCCGCCAGGATCGCTTCCACAACCGTGAGTGGAGCTGGTTGCGCTTCAACGAGCGCGTGCTGGAGGAGGCGGAGAATCCTGACAACCCGCTGCTGGAGCGCGTGAAGTTCCTCTCGATCTTCGCCTCCAACCTGGACGAGTTCTACATGGTGCGCGTGGCCGGTCTCTACCGCCAGGCGGAGGTGGGCATCGAGGCCAGCGGCACGGACAAGCGCGCGCCTCGCGATCAGCTCGACGGCATCAGCCGCATCGCCCACGAGCTGTGGCCGCGTCACGACCAGGCGGTGGAGGACCTGCTGGAGGCCCTGGCCGACGAGGGGATCTGCGTCTTGCGCGCGGACCAGCTCGACGACGAGGGGCGGGCCTACCTCACCCGTTACTACGAAGAGGTGGTCTACCCGGTGATCACCCCCGCCATCGTGGGCCCGACGCACCCCTTCCCGATGCTGCACAACCTGACCCTCTACCTGGTGCTGCGCCTGTCCCGCAAGAAGAAGAAGGAGCAGCTGGCCTTCGTCAGCTTGCCCAAGGTGCTGCCGCGCTTCATCCGCGTCAAGAGCCGGGATGGCCGCCTGCAGCTCGTGCCCCTGGAGTCGCTGCTGGTGTCCCAGCTACCGCGGCTCTTCGCCGGCTACGAGGTCCATTCGCTCAACGCCGTCCGGGTCACACGGGACGCCGACATCCGCATCGACGAGGAGGCGGCCGAGGACTTCCGCAAGGCCCTGGCCAAGAAGCTGCTCGGCCGTCGCCATGGCGCGGCGGTGCGCCTGGAGCACGGCTCCCGCATGGACCAGGAGATGCACGGGCGCCTGCAGGACAAGCTGGAGGTGGACGTGGCGCAGCACTACCCCCAGCGCACGCTGATGCAGACCTGCGACCTGATGCAGCTCTGCCGCCTGGTCGAACGGCCGGACCTCGAGTTCACCCCCATGGAGCCGCTGCCGGCCTGGAGCGTGGCGCCCCGGGACATCTACCGCTGGATCCGCGAGCGGCCGCGGCTGCTCTATCACCCGTACCACTCCTTCGATCCCGTGACGGAGCTGGTGTCCACGGCGACCGAGGATCCCGCGGTGCTGGCCATCAAGCAGACCCTCTACCGCACCAGCGGCGACTCGCCGATCATCCAGGCGCTGACCCGCGCGGCCGAGCTGGGCAAGCACGTCACCGTGGTGGTGGAGCTGCGCGCTCGCTTCGACGAGGAGCGGAACATCCAGTGGGCCCGGCGGCTGGAGCAGGCCGGGGCCCACGTGGTCTACGGCCTGGTGGGGTACAAGACACACTGCAAGGCGCTGCTGGTGGTCCGCCGCGAGGAGGACGGCATCCGGCGCTACATGCACTTCGGCACCGGCAACTACAACGACGCCACGGCGCGGCTCTACACCGACGTGGGCCTGATGCTCTGCGACGAACTGTACGGCGAGGACGCCTCGGCGCTGTTCAACACCATCACCGGCGCCACCATGCCGCCCGCCTGGCACAAGGTCGAGATGTCGCCCGTGGGGATCCGCCGCAGGCTGCTGCAGCTCATCGACCGCGAGCGCCAACGGTCGACCAAGTCGCGGCCGGGGCGCATCGTGGCCAAGATGAACTCCCTGCAGGACAAGGGGATCATCAACGCGCTCTACCGCGCGTCGGCGGCCGGTGTGCGCGTGGACCTCATCGTCCGCGGCATCTGTTGCCTCAAGGCGGGGGTGCCGAAGCTGTCCGAGAACATTCGCGTCTGCAGCGTGGTGGGGCGCTTTTTGGAGCACGCGCGCATCTTCTGGTTCCGCAACGGCGGCAAGCACGAGCTGTTCATCTCCTCGGCGGACTGGATGCCGCGCAACCTGGACCACCGGGTGGAGCTGATGATCCCGGTGGAGCAGCCCGAGCACCAAAAGTACATCAAGAGCATGCTGGACCTGCAGCTGAAGGACAACGTCAAGGCCCGCGACCTGCAGCCCGGCGGGCTGTATCACCCGGTCACCCGCGGCAAGCGCCGCGTCAACAGCCAGGAGGCGATCCACGGCCTGACCCGCAAGACTCTGGCCAAAGCGGCGCCACCGCCGGGCCCGACGCGGCTGGTGCCGCTGGGGCGGGCCCAGGTGTTGCGCGGGGACTGAATAACCACGAACCGAACCAGGGAGGGTAACGGTGTTCGTAGAACGAGAACTGAAGATGTCTGCCGGCGAGGGCTTCTCGCCCGATGAGCTGCTGGCGGCGCTGGGCCAGGTGGCCACGCTGTCCGAGCCGCAGTCCAAGATCGTGCGCGACGTGTACATGGACACCCGCAGCAAATCCATGGCCTCCGCTGGCCTGTCGGGGCGCTGGCGACGGGTGGGGCACAGGGCTTCGCTGCAGGTCAAGCCGGTGCTGCTGATCCCGGGGCTGGTGCTCCAGCGGGTGGAGCTCAATGGCACCCTGCGGCGCGGGGAGGATCCCTCCCGTAACCTGCGCAAGCTGGTGGAGGCGAGCCTGCCGCTGCGCCTGCGGGGCATGCCGATCCCCGAGGTGATGGTCCGCTCGCGCCGCCAGGTCTACATGGTCCAGACCGCGGGCGGCTGCCTGGCCGAGCTGTCCCTGGACAGCTCCACGGCCCTGTTGCCGGGCCGGCGCAAGGGCGTGCCCTTTTCCGAGGTCGAGCTGGAGTACGTGGAGGGGCCGGCCGACGGGTTCGACGAGCTGGTGGGAGTCATCACCCGGCAGCCGGGGCTCTCGGCCTCGGCCCGCAGCAAACACCGCCGCGCCCTCGAGCTGCTGGAGCTGCCCGTGATGCGGCACGCGGCGCCGCCGGTGCCCATGGAGCCGGGGGACACCACCGACGAGGTGGCCCGGGCGGCGTGCGCGGCCCAGTGGAGCAACATCCGCGCCTTCGAGACCGGCACTCGCATCGCCCTGGACGTGGAGTACCTGCACAAGATGCGGGTCGCAACCCGACGGCTGCGCGCGGCCCTCAAGACCTTCGACTGCTGCTTCACCAGGCGGGTGCAGGATTACCTGCAGAGCAACCTGCGTTGGTTGGCCGCGGTGCTGGGCGAGGTGCGGGACATGGACGTCCAGCTGCTGCAGCTGGACGAGCAACGCCAGGCCCTGAGCCTCGAGCCGGCCGGGGGCTGGGACCACATGCGTGGCGTGCTGCAACAGCGCCGGGCAGGGGCCCTGGACCGTATGCGCGAGGCCCTGGACTCGGAGCGGTACCGGCGGCTATGCCAGCGCGCGTCCGAGGCATTCCGCGCGGCGCCGCGGCGGCCCCTGGCCCACCCGGGGCGGCGGCCGGTGGCTTTCCACGGCGAGGACCTGGTCATGCAGCGCGCGGCGCAGTTCAGCCGGGCGGTCAAGCGGGTGCGCAAAAAGCCGGTGCCGAAGCGGGTGCACGCCCTGCGCCTCGTGGGCAAGAAGCTGCGCTACACCTGTGAGTTCTTCACCCCGCTGTATCGCCCCGATTTCAAGGCCCAGGTCAAGCGGCTGGCCCGCTTCCAGGACGTCCTCGGGCAGTTCAACGACAGCTGCGTCTCTGGCGAGCTGGCCCGGGAGCTGCGCGACGAGGCGCTGGCGGACAAGGACGCCTCGAGGCGTTCGCTCTACGTGTTCGGCTTGCTGGACGCCGCCAGCCAGGCCGAGGCCAAGGCGGCCCTGGCCGAGGTCACCTCGGCCTACAAGCGCCTCGGCGGAGCCCGCTCGCTGGCTCTGCTGGAGGCCGAGGTCCAGCGGGGCGCCCACAAGGAGCGGCGCCGCATGGCCCGCGAGGAGAAGCGCCTGCACAAGGCAGAAAAACTCAGGAGCAAGGAGGCCCGCCTGCGGCACCAGCTGGCCGTGACCCGTCGGCGGATCACGCGCCCCAAATAGCACCACCTCCTCAACGCGCAGAGCTCGGCGCCCTACCTCATCAGGCAGGGGTGCGTGCGCGCCTCCTGCTCCACCGTCTCGAAGACCGCCGCGCAAGTGCGGGTGTAAAAGCGGCTGCCGTTTAAGCGGAGGCAGCCGGGCGGGTTGAGCCGGTAGCGGACCCGGTACAGCGGCCCCTGGTAGCGCGCGCCGTTGGCGTGTACGGCGGCCTGCCCAAGCTGGAGCAGCTCCTTGATCATCAGCCGGGCGAGGATCTCCTCGTCCCGGATCAGGCCCAGCTTATCCAGCGTCACTGCGCCGGTCTTTTTGCGCAGGCGCGCCTCGAGCCGCTCCGCCACGCCGGGCCCCCGGGCCGCGCCCAATCGTTTCCCGTGCTTGGCGCGCAGGCGGCTGGCACGTAGGCGCAGCTCGGCCAGCCGCTGCCTCAGCAGGGCCAGCGGCACCTCCACCCGGCCCTCGGACCGCAGCACCCGCACGGCCTGGCCCTGGCGCGTCACGGTCTCGGTGAGGCGGTCCACGACCACCAGCCGGTCGGCAGGCGGGGTGTGCGCGGACAGGTTGAAGGTCCGCACGCTGGGGTAGCGCCGCTCCAGGGCGTCGAGGCAGGTGGCGCGGCGCGGTGGGGCGACCTTGATGCTCCCCGGCCTCGACGGCTCGGCGACCCGACGCCTGCGCTCCGAGCGGCGTCGCTCGCGGTCCATGAGGCTCGGCTTGTTGGACAGCTCCATCTCCAGCTGGCGCACCTCGGCCTTGCTCGCCGCCTCATCGTGGGCGCAGGCCGCGAGCAACACGGCGGCGCCACAGATCTGCGTTGCGCATATTTTGTGTGCTGACATCACCGCGTCCTGGACCTCAGCCGACAAGACTACTCACCCTCGCAGGCTGCGTCCCCCAGCAGCGCGCCACGGGCCACGGTCACGGCCTGCCCCAACAGGTGCACCCGCCGGCCGTGGTGCTCCACCCGCACCACGCCGCCGCGACGCGAGACCTGGTGCCCGGACATGACCTGCTTGCCGAGCCGCTCGGCCCAGAAGGGGGCCAGGTGGCAGTGCATCACCCCGGTCACAGGGTCCTCGTCGATGCCAACCTCCGGTCCAAAGAAGCGGGAGACGAAGTCGTGCTCCTCGCCGTCAGCGGCCGCGGTCACCATGACCGTGCCGCAGCCGCAGGCCATCAACCCGCCGAAGTCGGGCGCCAGCCCGCGCACCACCTGCTCGGACTCCAGCTCCACCAGCAGGTAGCCCTCGTCGCTGCGGTGCGCCGAGCGCGGCGCGGCCCCCAGGGCCTCGGCCAGCCCGTCAGGCGTCTGAGCCGGCGTCACGGAGAGGGCCGGGAAGTCCAGCCGGATCCAGCCTCCCTCGTCCATGCGCGCCTCCAGGTCGCCGCCGGGGGCGCGGATCTGGATCGCGCGCTCCGGTGGCACCACTCCGTCCTGCCACAGCGCGTGGGCGCTGGCCAGGGTGGCGTGGCCGCACAGCGGCACCTCGCAGGCCGGCGTGAAGTAGCGAATGTCAAACCCGCCGCCGCTTCGCGGCCAGAGGAAGGCCGTCTCGGAGAGGTTCATCTCCGCGGCCACGGCCTGCATCCACGCCGCGCCGGGCTGCACCGCCAGTACGCAGACGGCGGCGGGGTTTCCAGAGAACGGCCTGTGGGTGAAGGCGTCGACCTGAACGAATCGAGTCTCCATCATCGAGGAGGGGCTAGCCCGGACGGGTGCGGTCGCGGTTCCAGTTGCCGATCTCCTTGACGCCGGTGCAGGCGTAGGTCGTCATCTCGTGCTGCTTGCCCTTGACCTTCACCGGGGCCCTGACGGTGGCCTCGATGCGGTCCGACACGAGGTGCATGGTGTCCTCGCTGCAGATGACCTCCCCGGGCTTGGCCAGGGAGCAGAGGCGCGAGGCCACGTTGACCGGATCGCCGATGACCGTGTACTGCAGGGTCTTGCTGGAGCCGATGGCGCCGTAGACCACCTCGCCGGTGTTGACGCCGATGCCCATGTACACCGCGGGCAGACCCTCGGCCTGACGGGTCCGGTTGAACTCCTTCATGGCCTGCTGCATCTCGAGGGCGCACTCCACCGCGGCGAGGGCCGAGTCGGGGTGCTCCACCGGAACGCCGAACAGCGCCATGAGCTCGTCGCCCACGTACTTGTCCAGGGTGCCGTTGTACTGGAAGAGCACCTCGACCATGACCTCGAAGTAGTCGTTGAGCAGCTCCACCGTCTCGAGGGCGGAGGACTTCTCGGTCATGGCCGTGAAGCCGCGGATGTCGGCGAACATGATGGTCGCCTGGCGCGTCTCGCCAACGCCGTCGAGCTGGAGCTTGCCCTCGATCATCTGCTGCACCATGCCGGGGGAGAAGAAGCGCTCGAACTGGGCGCGGGTGCGCGCCTCGAACTCGATCTTGAACGCCAGCCGCGCGTTCTGGATGGCGTAGGCCGCCTGACCGGCGATGCCGGTGAAGATGCGCAGGTCCTTTTCGCCGAAGGCGTTGGTGGCGATCTGCGAGTCGAGGTTCATGATGCCGAGGATCTCTTCGCCATGGAGCAGAGGCACGCACATGGTGGAGCGGATGCCCTGCATGATGATGCTGTGGGCGCCGGAGAAGCGGCTGTCGATGGTGGCGTCGGAAGACAGCACGGCCGCCTTTTCGCGGATGACCTCGTTGATGATGCTGTTGGACAGCACGATCTCCTCACCCGAGCCCCCGTCCTTTTGCTTGGCCACGCGCGGCACCGGCGTGCCGTCGTCGTCCATCAGCATGATCACGCCGCGATCGGCCTGGAGCAGCTCGAAGGCCTTGTCGAGGATCTTCTGCAGCAACTTGTCCAG
>PVBE010007105.1_pt1 | contig 15992 bp, 11 predicted proteins | sample 1631181 | NCBI WGS metagenome assembly PVBE01 (sample SAMN08397723, study PRJNA350692) | Marine metagenome, whole genome shotgun sequencing project. | isolation source: water | place: Pacific Ocean | collected 2012-04
TAGGGAGCGGCGAAATAGATGGATGCCGGGAGCGCTCCGGCCATTGTTTCGTGGCCGGCGAATTCGCTTCCGTTGTCGAAGGTGATGGTCTTTACCCAGAAAATGGGCATCTGTTCGAGCGCGTGGATACTCTTGGCAAACAACGGATTACGGTTGAACTAAACGGAGTGACGTTGGAAACGTTCGAGGAGCAGGACCAATCGAAGGAAGTCGAGATTCAGTTCAATCCGGATATTCTCTAGCCTGGAGCGAAGAACGTCCTGCGCTTCGAGTTGCCGGACGCGCACAATAACGGGTGGAGTCAATCCATGTTGTTAGCAATCGACCTTCAGGACTTCGCATTCTACTAATATCTGCGCTAGTCAGCGTGGAGTTCAGAAGGGCCAGCGTCTCCGACGGTTCGTTCGTAGTGGCCTTTGCCGTTCTTCTGGTATTTGGTGAAGCCGTTCTTAGCGAGGTTCTTTTCGCTCAGTAGTTGCTTCGAATGGCGTTCGTTGGTGATTCCCGCGATGTGCACGGGTTGGTAGATGCGTTTGACCTTTTCGCCCGTGTCCGGATGTTTGGTCAACGGCGGGTCCGACATCCTGCGAATGACGTCGAAGGTTTCGCCTTCGCTGCCGTCGTCGTGAACGACTTGGTAGGTGTAGACCGGCATGGTATTGCTTGGCTCCTCGTCATGACTTAGGCGCGATAAGGCGCGTGAACCCGATACACTAGCATTATACAGCATGGAGGCCGCAGTATCGATGGATTTCAATCCGACGGTAGCTCTATTTTTATGGTGTATCTATATTATATTTGTTACATATCTTTATATTATCTATATGTTCACTCGTAAACTGGCTCATACCGTTTTCTGCCTATCCTTCATGCTGGGCGAAGCGAAGTATTTCCATTTCAGTGGGCTTCCGGCGTACCGAAATCCTTCAGATAATTTTGTGGCCGCAGCTGATCCGTCGAGGACAAGGCTGACAGGAAGCAAGACCGCAGTGGTAGTGGTGCTACAGCAAGGTCTTGCGCTGCACTCAGCCGATGCCGCGGCAGACGGATGTGGCTACAGGATTACTTAAAGTTCTCCAGCTTCATGGAGGTTAGAAGTTCCCGCGCGCCGGGGCGCTACTCGTGGCGCAGGGCTTCTACGGGATCCATGTCCGCTGCGCGCAGGGCCGGATAGATGCCGAATACGATTCCGACGAGGGCGGAAATGGAAAAGGCGAGGATGGGCGACCAGAAGGTAATAATCGTGACCATAGGGGAAAAGAGCGAGATGCAGACGGGGATGAGTATCCCGAAAACGACGCCGATGAGGCCGCCGGAGCCGGAGAGGATTACGGTTTCGATGAGGAATTGAATGATGATGTCCCGCCTCTTGGCTCCGAGGGCCCGGCGTATCCCGATTTCGCGGGTGCGTTCTGTGACGCTAGCGAGCATGATGTTCATGATGCCGATGCCCCCAACGATGAGGGAGATGGCGGCGATGGCGCCAAGCACGAGATTCATCATAGCCTGGGTCCGCTTGGCCTCCTGGAGCAGTTTCAGCGGCACGACCACTTCGTAATCTACTTTCTTATGGGTTCGCGCGAGAATACCTTTGATGATCTCGCCCGTCTCCATCACGTCGTCCTGATTGTGGACCTTGACAGTCACCTCGTGAAGCTCGACTGTTTCGGCGGAAAAACTGCCGCTGCCCCGATCGATGATCGTCTCGCCAAAACGGTGCCTGGCGGCGGAGAGAGGAACGTACATGCGGTATTCGGAGGCGGCCTCCCCGTCTCCGTCCTGGCTTGAAGATTCGCTGGCCGGGCCACCGGCCTCCATCACGCCAACAACGCGGTAATATTCTCCTCCCACGCGAACCTTCTTCCCGATTGGGTTGTCGATGGGGAACAGGTGATCGGCCATTTCGCGATTGATGGCGCAAACGTTTATTACGGCGTCGACTTCGGTATCGGTGAAGAAGCGGCCCGAGTACACTTTGTGTTGGCGCATTTCAGGGTACCAAGTCACAGTTCCCAATACATCGGCGTTCACTTTTCGGCCCAGGTTCGATACGGATTTGGGGATCCGGCGGGCAGGCACGACCACCGTCACGCCGGGAATGGTTTCGCGAATGGCCCTCATGTCGTCGTACTTCAATCCGTATTCCAGGGCAGTTGGCCGGCCTCCGCGGCGGCTGGCCCCCTCCTCCTCCGGAGGCTTCACGGCGCGCAAGATGATGTTGCTGCTGCCCATGCGGCGCAGTTGCTCCTGGACCTCGTAGCTGGTTCCTTCGCCGATGGCGAGCATGGCGATCACCGAACATACGCCGAACACGATGCCGAGCACGGTGAGAAGGGAGCGCAGGCGGTGAAGCCACAGGCTCTTGATGCCCAAGCCGACGGAACGCTTGAACTTGGCGGCCGTAAAGCCGGAGGAGGTGGGGTGAGCGCCGATCCCGAATCTAGTTTCGTTTTCGCTCATCACTCTCAATTACTCCGTCACGCAGCCGAATAATGCGCCAGGAGCGCTCGGCCAATTCGTCGGAGTGCGTAACCATGATTAAAGTCTTGCCCTCGTCATGAAGGCTGATGAAGAAATTCATGATCTCTTCGCCGGATTTCGAGTCGAGGTTCCCGGTCGGCTCGTCGGCCAGGATGATCAAGGGGTCGTTGGCCAGCGACCGCGCGATGCCCACACGCTGTTGCTGTCCGCCGGACAACTCAAAAGGCTTGTGATGAATGCGATCTCCCAGTCCGACCCGCTCGGCCAGCTCGATGGCCCTCTCCCGGCTTTCGGCTTCGTGACGGCCCTGATAATAAAGCGGAACTTCGATATTCTCGACTACAGAGAGCTGCTGGATGAGATTGTACGATTGGAACACAAAGCCCAAGCGCGCGCCGCGGATGGCCGACAACTCATCGTCCTCCATTTTCGAGACATCCTGTCCCCCGAGCAGATAGCGCCCTTGCGTTGGCCGGTCCAGACATCCAAGCAGATTCATCAGAGTAGACTTTCCACAACCCGAGGGGCCCATGATGCTCACGAAGTCGCCGTCTATGAAATCGATATCTATGTCCTTGAGGGCATCCACCACCACCTCGCCCATCTGATACCGCTTAGAGACGTCTTCGACCTGAGCGATAAGTGCGCTTTTCGACATGCGTTACATTCCTTCCCTCAGCCGCAACCGCTAGAGGGCCGTGGACATTAGGTTCTCGTCGGTGCGCATGCTGTCGGGAACGCTAAGGTACACCAGCTCTCCCTCGCTCAACCCTTCGAGAATCTCGATAAAATCAACACTGAAACTGCCCGTCTCAACGATACGACGCTCCGGGCCGCCGGCCCCGGCGACATAGATAGCGCGTTCAGAATCACCAAAATAGGTTACGGCATATATAGGTACGTAGAGCACCTCTTCCAACTGCTCGACGATAATCTCGACGGCGGCGCTCATCCCAGGACGAAGCCATTGATATTCGCCATCGATTATCACGGTAGCCGGATATTCCTTGAGGTCAGGCTGCATCCACATGTTGCCCGAATCCGCCACAGCCGAAACCCTCTCCACGTAGCCTGTGATAAGCACGTCCGGTTGCGCTTCAACGCGCATCCTCACCAGTTGATCCGGCACGACCTTCTGAACCGCGGACTCATGGATCTGTACCTTGACGGCCATCGAAGTCATATCGGGGATATTCATGATGGTTTGACGCTCGCGAACGCTCGATCCTTCCTCGATCTGATCGTTCTGTCCGCCCCAGCGCGTGCTCTTGTTCCCGCCGCCATAAACGATGAGGCCCGGGCGTTCAGCGTACATCTTGCAGGCCACTATCTGTTCGCTGATCTCCTCCAGCTCCCGCTCCTCCTTCTGCCAACTCTTTTCCTTATACAGCAGCCTCGTCTTGGCCTTCGTAAGCTCGGCGAAATTCTCGGTATGCATACGCTGAAGATCCATGAGGCGTTCTTCATATTCAGACAAGAACTGTTCGGCCTGCTTGACGAACTCATACTTCTTGTAGAGCTCGTTCTCCGTGATATTCGCCTCGTGCTGCAATTTCAACGAATTGAAAGATGCTTGGTCGCGATCGAGCTCGCTTCGATTCGCGAAGTTTTGCTCGAACAGGTCCTTGGTGCCCTTCAGCGTCGTCCGCGCCAATTCCAGATGCTCTTTAGTGGTGAGGATCTGGTTTTCCTTATTCCGGAGCTCCTGCTTGCCCTGCCCATCTTGAAGCGTGGCCAAGTCGGCATATTTCGAGAAATCAATCGAGTTGCGCAACGCCTCGTATTGGCTGTCCAGTTTCACGGTGAGACTCTCCGTAGACACGGAGGCCAACTCTTCTTCGGTCGGCGCCTTTTCTTGTTCTTCCTCTTTCTTCTCTACCGCCTGCCCGCTGCCTTTTCCGAACAGGCTTACGTCGATTCCCCGCTCCTTCATGCGTTTGAGCACATCTGCTGGGATATTCCCGCTCTCAATCATCTTACGCAGGTCGAAATTCCGGCCGTCTGGGCCACCTGGACGCCTTGAACGGCCTTGTGCTCCGGGCGCCGCTCCCCCTCTCCCCTGCCAGCCTCCCTGGCGCGCGGCGGCTTCACCCCGGGCCGCGGCAGCTGGATCGCCTTTGAGCAATCGGGCATCCGTTGCCATACCCCCGATCCGTCCTCCGGTGTTTCCCTTTTCCCGTTCTCTGACCGCTCCGAGCGCTCCATCTACAGAAGCGTCGGACCTTTCGCGGATAAGCGTTTCAATTTCCTCACGCTTGGTATCAAGGGCGAGGATGGTTAAGATCTCCTTCGTAGGCGCCTCGCCGAGGAATTTCTCCAAATCCATGAGGGCGAACCGCAGAGCCAACTGGGCTTTACGAATATTCGCTTCGTTCATGCTGATTTGGAGCGTGACCTGATGCTCCCCTTCGATTTTGTCCGATGTCGTAGTCTGATGGTCGAGCTCTTCCTGATCGAGTCGGTCCTGCAATGGGGCAGAGTCCAACTCCACAAGAAGCTTACTGGCTTCCACATCTTCCTTCGTGATGCGGGTACCCTCCTCCTCAATAAAAAGGATCGTCGTCGAGCCCTCGACTTTGGACTTAATTTCCTGCGTCTCTTGGGCGACGACGTTGCCATCCACCATCACGAGAACCTCGAGCGGGCCCTGCGTTGCGGCAAAGGTGGTGCCCAGACTCACGGTCGCGCCATCTCGCGGCATCAGGGAGTAAATCGCCCCAGCGCCAATTACGACGGCGCCCACGATGAACAGCTTGACCATGCCCGGCGCTTTTCCATTGGCCGCGGTCGTGTTTGCTTCAGCGCTGTGCGACATAGTTCGATTGCCTCCAGTCACCGTTCGAGCGCATGGCTCGATTTCCGATTATCAATTTCCCGTCTGGATATTAGAACGACTGCTCGGGATCCAAAGAGTTCACGGCAGCGGAGGGCTCTTGCGCCGCCGCCACCTGCTTTTCATAGTTATGGCCGGGCGTGGACCACTGGCCATCTTCTCTTATGTATAGAATGCCGAGATCCGCCCAGAAATCAAGAACCGTTGTCGTATGGCTCACGAGCGCGCCGATCACGCTGTTCTCCGCAATCGAACGGTTGATGATCGCGTCCTCTAGGTTTATCGGATTTCCCTGGCCGATATCTTGCCGAAGCTCTTGCTCCTCCACATCGGATATACTGTTTTCAAGGCTGGCCGTTTGGATATCGTAGTTTCGGCGGTCAAGCTCCAATTGCCGCCACCGGTTGCGCACGTCAAACTTGAGGTTGTCGCGAGCCAAGTCAAGATCCCGCGACGCCTGTTGAAAGGCTATCTGGGCGCTCACAAAACTGTTGCGCTCGCTCTTCCGCTCGAGTCCAAGATCCGCGTCAATCCCCACACTCCAGCGGATGCGCTGCCAATCGAAATCGAGCGGCTGATTGCGGCCTGGCTCCGTGCTGACACTCGCAGTGGCCACCAAATCGAGGTCAGGAAGCAGATTCCTCGCCGCGATATAGAGCCGGCGATCCGCGTCCTCCACTTGGTCCGCCGTGGTCAGCAAGTCCAGCCGGGTCACCATGGCCACTTCAATAGCCTCCTCAGTCGTGATCCCAGTGGGATGGCGAAGCCCTCGCTCGCGCAGGCGGTCCATCTCGCCGTTATCCAAGACCAAAGGCGCGTCGGTGGACAAGCCGAGCGAGATCTTGAATTGATCCAACTGGTTGCTGTAGCTGGTTATGGATCGGATCCAGGCTGACTCGCTGTTCAGCACGTTCGAAGTGAACCGGCGCACGTCGGCCGAGGTGCCTTGATCGACATCGGCGAAAGCTTGCAACCGGTACAAACGGCGCCTCGTGGTCTTTAGGCTGCGGTAGCCGATGTCCACGGAAAACCGGCTTTGCAGTACCGTGTAGTATTGCGTGGCGATGCTCACCGCGAACTGCTGGCGAAACCGGGTGAATTGCCGCAGCGAGTACAACATGTCGCGTTCGGCCTGCGTCAAGTTTTCCACGTTAACTCGCTTGGTCGCGCCAGGGAGCAGCGGCTGCACGAAAGACCCAGCGAGCGAGGATGCGGTGCTCTCGCGCGAATTGCCCGTCAGAAAACGAAGGAAGTTGGACGTCAGATTGAGCCCAAGCCGCGCCCCGCTCTTCATCAACCAATTGACGCCGACATTGGTATTCGCGCTCACGTTCCGCTCGTTCATGATCTCGACGGAGGTCGTATCTGCGCCGCTGACAGCGGCTGCCGCCGCGACAACTTCCGCATAATCCCTGAAGATCGTCTCCGATGTTCCGGTCAACTGCTGAAGAGCCGCGTCCCACGCCGGAGGCCGATTGATGTTCGCGCCAATCGCATTGTCCTTAACGACGTCGGTCGTCGAACGCGAATAGTTGCCGCTCACCGTGCCCGAGAAAATAGAGCTGTAACGGTCGCGCTCGAGCGTGAGGCGCAAGGCGGCGCTATACAACTGCTCCCTTTGAGTCTTATACGTCCGGCTATAACTGAACGCTATCTCCAGCGCGTCGTCCAGCGTGAGAATATGGGAACCCCGCTCTGCCTTCGCGGCTTCTTTGCCCAAGAATGCCAGCGCGTCCACCTCTTCAACTTCCTCGCCAAGCACGAGATTGCCAACCTCGTCCAGCTTGGGATTACCGTCTTCGTCGAGCACAGTCTTAGGGACGGCGATTGAGACGGGTGCGGGGTCCAGAACAGGAAGGCGTTCGAGTTCAGGCGGCAGAACGGGGCCGATGTCGAAGTCATCGACGGTGCCAAGCACCAGCGGCGCTTTTGCCTTGAGAATCCCGTAGGCCTCACGGTCGGCGGATTCACGATAGTGGGTGGTCGAACAGCCTGCGATCAAGGCGATGCACACGATGGCGGTAGCGCGGCGTCTGAACGTAGTAGCCGAAGAATGCTTGGGCTCGAAGAATCGATAGAAACGCATAAACTCTTTACTCAGCCGATCCGGCCTGAGCTGTCATCCTTTCTTTTGAAATCGCGGACCCCGACACCCGGTAAGTGTAGCGGAACCGCGATCCGATTACACCCTAACTTGTTTTACGACACGAGCTTCGGCCCGAATATGCACGGGTGCGTTGGCAAAAGGCTAGTCAATCCAGTGAACCCCCAATTCCAGAAAAAAGTTCCGCGTTTCCGGAGAAGCGAAAGCGAGCAGAAAACCACCGGCAACGGACTCGCCGAACCGGTATAAGTATAGCGATAACAGTTATTTATCGTCAAAATGCTCCCGGACCGTCTGCACATCCCTGCCAATCTGCGCCACGAGCTCCTCGACGGACGCAAATTTCTTCTCGGGGCGAACTCTGTCGTGGAACACAATCTCGATTTCTTTTCCGCGAAGATCTTCGTCGAAATCCAGTATGTGGGCTTCGATAGCCAGATCTTCTTGGCGGATGGTCGGCGCGATGCCGATGTTGACGGCCGCGGGGAGGGAACGTCCAGTCACAAGCGCCTCGGCGATGTAGACGCCCTGGGCCGGTATGGCGCTATGGTGGGGTTGAACGTTAGCGGTGGGGAATCCGAATTTCTGGCCCAGGCCCCTGCCGGAGACTACTTCGCCGACGATCGAGTATTTTCGGCCCAGCAGACGCTCGACACCCGAGAGATCGCCTTGAAGCACTCGCTCTCGGATGAGGGTGCTGCTGACGCGTGCGCCATCGACAACGAAGGGGGGTACTTCCTCCGCCGTGAATCCGTATTCGGGGCCCAGGCGCACGAGCAGAGTGTAGTCGCCCTCGGCTCCGCGTCCGAAGCGGCAATCGTGACCCACGACGATCGCCTTGGCGCGGCATCTTTCATGGAGGATGGCGCGCACGAATTCCGGAGCGCTGATGGCGGCGGTGGTGGCGTTGAATTCGAGGACACAGATCGCCTCTATCCCCGTCGATTCCAGGATGGCAAACTTTCGGGCCTCGGTTGTGAGGAGATTGGGAGCGTTCTCGGGCGAGAAGAACTCCCTGGGATGAGGCCGCATGGTTAGAACCGTCGGCGTTCCATTGAGGTTGCGCGCCATTTCCACTACGGTATCGAGAATGAGGCGGTGGCCGAGGTGAATGCCGTCGAAACTTCCTAGGGTCAGGACGACTCCGTCTAGACTGAGAGTTTCTTCTAAGCCATCTTCATATATTTTCATAGACACCTTCAGCCGATTCCCCTTACTTGGACTTGACAAACACCCGTTTTGGTTGCAGCATCGGCTCGGGTACCCGCTGTACTTGGGCAAGCGCCAACAGTTCGCCCTCGACGGATTTGAGCTGTACCCATCCTTCGAGGACAGGGCAACCCGACTTGAGATCGCGCCCGCGAAGAGCCCCGCCCGTGGCGAGGACGCGTTCGCCAGCCGGGCGCACGATAACTTCGGGCAGTTCCAGAACGTTGCCAAGAGCGAGGAGCCGCGCCTCGACATCGCGCGGGGTTCGAAAATCGTCCAGGGGCAAGGCGTCCTCAATCCGATGTTTTCCAACGGCGGTGCGGCGAAGGCTGTCGAGCGCGCCGCCGCAACCGATCCGTTCGCCGACGTCATGGCAGAGGGCGCGCACGTAGGTGCCGCTAGTACACTGCACTCGGAACGTGGCCAAGGGCGGCTCGTAAGCGAGGAGAGAGAATTCGCTGACGATAACCTCCCGGGAAGGCCGCTCGACGACTTCGCCCTGGCGGGCCTTCTTGTAGAGGCGTTCGCCATTGATCTTCACCGCGCTCACCATGGGCGGCACCTGGAGGATGTCGCCGGTAAACTCGTCGAAAAGCGACTGGATATCTTCCGCTGCAAGCTCGGGCACGTCGTGCTCCGCGAGCACATCCCCGTCCATGTCGTAGGAGTCGGTTGCGACGCCGAGGCGCATGTCGCCTTCATAGATTTTGTCGAGGCCGGTGAGGTGTTCGGATAGCCGGGTAGCCGCTCCAAGGCAGATCAGCAGCAGCCCCGTCGCGCCCGGATCGAGCGTTCCGGTATGCCCCACTTTGCGCATGCCTGAAGCCTTTCTGATGTGGTCGACTACGTCGTGGGAGGTTATCCCGGCGGGTTTGTCGACGAGCAAAACGCCCTTCATTCTTCTTCGTTCTCCAGGTTCGCCAGCCGGGCCGCTCGTCCATGCAGAGCGCATCGTCCGAACTGGCCGCAGTTTGCGTTCATGGCCGGTCGGTTCAGGTGGTGGCCCGGCCCACGCGCAGCGCTTTGTTCACTTCGGCAAGGACAGCGCCGCGCGCGCCGCCGAGAGTCATTCTTACCGTCGCTCCGGCCGCGCCGGCGTGCCCCCCACCTCCAAAGACTTTTAGAACTTCCGCCGAGTTCACCTCGCCATGTGAGCGCATGCTGATCTTAACGGTCTCGGAATCCACTTCGCGAAAAAGAATTCCGACACGGACTCCTTCGATGTTCCGCGCGTAGTTTACGAGGCCGTTTAGGTCTTCAGGGGCGGCGTCTACCGACTCGATGTCCGCTCTGGAAAGCGATGTGTGGGCCACCAATCCGCTTTCTTCGATGACCATTTCGTCGAGTATGCGGCGCAACAACAGGAACTTGCCCACTGACATGGAATCGAAACAAAGACTGGATATCTCGAAGACATCTATCCCGGTAGCCAGCATTTTAGCGGCGCGCAGATGGGAGGCCGAGTTAGTGTTCGCGAAGCGGAATCCACCGGTATCCGTGGTGAGTCCCACGTAGACGCATTCGGCCGCTTCCCTGGAGAGCGGAACATCCGCGGCGTCGAACAAATCGGCGATAATCTCGCTGGCCGAAGCATAAGATGGATCGACAAAATGAAGCGTCCCACAAGGGTCTTCTTCGAGATGATGGTCTAACACCAAGACCTCGCGGCTCGACTGAACCGGCGCCGCCGCGTCCCCGATCCGCTCGTACTGCGCCACGTCGGTGATGACAGATAGATCGGCCGATGGAGCGCCTTCCAGTTCCCCCGGCCGGCAGACGAGTTCGGCGCCGGGAAGCCACGCGTGGCTCTTGGGCGCGGGATCGTGGCACACGCAGGCAATCTGTGTCTTGCCAAGCGCTTGGAGGAAAAGGCGTAGTCCGAGCATGCTGCCCAAGGCGTCGCCATCGGGGTCGGCATGGGTCGTAAGAAGAAAACTATCGGCGGCCTTCAGCGTCGCGAGCGCGGCGGAAAGATCAATCCTCGTCATGGCTGGATTCCTCTTCGGATTGATGTATCTTCTTGATCACCGTGTCCAGGTGATACACGTCGTCAAGGGTCGTATCTTCAAAGAAGCGCACTTCCGGTGTCAGGCGGAGGCGAAGTCGCTTGCCCAATTCGCGCCGAATCCAACCGGCAGACTGCTTGAGGCCAACGAGCGAATCCCGTTTTTCCTTGTCGCTACCGTAAAGGCTGACGTATACGTTCGCGTAGTGGAGGTCGGGTGACATTTTCGCGTGGATGACGGAAACGAAACCGACCCTCGGATCCTTGACCCCTTTGGAGAGCAGGCGCGCCACTTCTTCGCGCACAAGTTCGCCCACCCGGATCGCTCGTTGTTCACTGGCCATGTCTAACGTTCTCTATCCTTCGCCCAAAGGCGTTGTTCCTAGCCTGGTTATGCGCATGTTTCGCAAAGCGCGGGTACACCAACATTCCCAAATCCCACAACATTTCCGGGGCCTACAACATTTCCATGTGGTAATCGACCAAAAACGCGGCATGATGGTTGGAAGCGAATCGCGCGATCTCGTTCAACTGCGAACTGACATGGCCGCTGTCGTCTGAGACGGCACAAACGGCCAACTTCGATCGCCCCCACTTGTCCTTGAAGCCCACCTCCGCCACGGAACAGTTGTACCGGTTGCACAAACGGGTCTTGATGCTATTCATGGCCCGACGCTTATCTTTGAGCGACCGTGAACCCGGAATAGTGAATTCCATATACAGAAGACCGACGGTCACGGCCGAGCGCGCAAGTTTGTTTGAGCGGCAGAAAACCTCCCGGCCCTAGGCCAAGGTCTTCGCCACGCTTTCGACCCGGTAGGCTTCGACAATATCGCCTTCGGCGATCGCATTGAAATCGTCCAGCTTGATCCCGCATTCGAAGCCGCTTTGAACAGCCTGGGCATCGTCTTTCTCTCTCTTCAGCGACAGGATCTTGCCCTCGTACACCGTTTCCTTTCCGCGCCACACACGGGCAAGAGCGTCCCTGCGCATTTCGCCGTCGGTCACGTAGCACCCGGCAATTTGGCCAAGAGCCGAGGACTTGAATATGGCGCGAATCTCGGCGTGTCCGGTTACTACTTCGACCTGTTCGGGCGCCAAGAGCCCCTCGAGCGAATTAGTGACGTCGTTGATAGCTTCGTAAATTACCGAGTAGGTTCGTATCGCGACGCCTTCGAGTTCCGCGAGCTTCTCGACTTTAGGCGACGCGTCGATATGGAATCCGATGATAACGGCGCCGCTCGCGCTGGCAAGAAGGATGTCGGATTCGTTGATGGCTCCCACGCCGGAGTGGACAATACGGGTCTGCACTTCCTCGTTTCCGAGCCCCGCGAGGCTCGATTTCAGCACGTCGGTCGAGCCTTGCACGTCGGCTTTGATGAGTAAGTTCAACTCGCGAACTTCGCCGGCAAGCAACTGTGCGTGGAAGTCTTCGAGAGTCACATGACGCGCGGCGGGGCCTTGGCGCTTCTTGGAGCGCTCGGAGCGGTGCGCGGCGATGGATCGGGCTACGCGCTCTTCGGCAACCGTCACGAAGAGGTCGCCAGCGGCCGCCGGCTTGTCGAAGCCCATGACCACGACGGGGGTGGAGGAGCTGGCTTCTTCAACACTTTCGCCGCGTGTATTTTGCATGGCGCGCACTCGTCCATACGTTTCGCCCGCTAAGAACGAGTCGCCAACGCGCAAGGTGCCGCTCTGAACGAGCACCCATGCGACGGGACCTTGGCCACGGGTGATCTCGGATTCGACTACGGTTCCCCGGGCTTTCTTGTCCGGGTTGGCTTTCAGTTCGAGCAATTCCGTCTCAAGGACGAGCAGCTCCATAAGTTCGGATACGCCGTCGCCCGTCAGAGCGGAGATCTCCTTCATGATCGTCTTTCCACCCCACTGCTCATCTATGAGATCGAAGCGGGCCAGTTCTTGGCGAATGCGCTCTGGCTGGGCATTCGCTTTGTCGACTTTGTTGATAGCGACAACGACCGGCACTTCGGCCTCTTTGGCGTGGTCGATGGCCTCGATCGTTTGAGGCATAACGCCGTCATCGGCCGCGACGACGAGCACGACCACATCGGTAACCTGAGCGCCTCGCGCACGCATCGCGGTGAAGGCCTCGTGCCCGGGCGTGTCCAAGAAGACAACCCGCCCTTGTGGAAGTTCGACTTCGTAGGCCGCTATATGCTGCGTAATGCCGCCCGCTTCGCCTTCAGCGACACTCGCCGTGCGCACCCGGTCGAGCAACGAGGTCTTCCCGTGGTCCACATGTCCCATAACGGTAACGACGGGCGCTCGCGGGAGCAATTTCTCTTCGTCGTCTTCCTCTTCGGCCAGCACTTCCTGCTCCATGGGAATGATCGATTGAACTTCAAAACCTCTTGGCTCGGCAATTTCGCGAATGAGGTCGATCGAAACCGTCTGGTTCTTGTTGGCCATGATGTTGAGCTCCATGAGCTCAAGAATGATATCGGTCGTATCGACATCCATCGCCTGCGCAAGTTCCTCCACGGTCATCACATCTTCCACTTCAATGACCAACACCTCTACCACGTCCACATCTCCGTCGCCATCCTCTCCGCGGCGTTTCTTGCGTTTCTTCTTCGTGCTGCCGACCGCTTGATACTCGCGAACGGCCGCTGCCGCTTCCCGCCGAAGGTTTTCTTCGACCCGCAGCCGCTCCATCTTTTTCTGGCGCTTGCGCGCGGTCTTGCCGGTTTTCCGGGTGCCGGACTGAGCGGGCCTCGGCTTCGGCCGGGGCTTCGCTTTGTTCATGTTGGCCTTCCGAATCACTTCGGCGACCACGGCCGGATCGGGCTTAACATCGGCCATAGGTTGGGTCGTCCGGGCCTTTCGAAGCTCCTCCTCCTCGTGGCGCCGTTCTGCCTCGGCCAGCAGACCTACTTCATACTCGACATCGGTCCGGTCTTCGGCATCTGGGGTGTCGGTGATTTCGACTTCGACAACGTCGACATGCGTACCATCGGCCCGGACTATCTCGGCGACGTGCTCCTCGTGCTCGATCGCGCTTCCGATGCTGAACGAAGGCTCCGCGGGCTCCTTCTTCTTGCGTTCCTTCTTTTTCTTCGGTGCTTTCGCCACGGGCGCTGTGCCGACTGCGCCCTCTTGAGAGGTCTCCGCTTCGGCGGCCACCACGTCGTCGGTCAACACAACATCCGGCGACAATATCTCCGCGGCAGGCGCGACCGATTCGAGAATTTCGCTCACGGGCTCCAAGATTTCGGCGTCGTCAGCCGCCACGGGGGAAACACTCTCCTCCGCAACTATCTCAGCTTCCTCCTTCGCCTCCTCCTTAAGATCGTCTCCAATCGCGTCTTTCGCCTCTTCCTTCGCTTTCTCGTTGGCCTTCCTCTTCTCGATGGCGGCCTTCTTCTTCTCGGCAGCCGCTTTGGCCTCAGCGGCCTCCGCCTTCTTCTTGGCATCGGCCTTCTTCTTAGCCGTAGCCTTTCGTTTGGCAACAGCTTTTCGCTTGGCTTTTTGAGCCCGTTCCTTTTCCTTAAGCTTCTTGTCGCGCACTTCTTCGGCCACGGCCGGATCGTCATCGACATCGATCAAGAGGTCGCACATCTCGTCGGATATCTTGTCATCGATCCCGTTTACATCGAAGAGCATGTAAAGAAGCTTCTCGACGGCGTCTTCGGCGCTCATATCGAGGCGTTCTGACATGCTAGTGACGGTCTGCATTCACACCACTCCTTCATTGCAAGATAATAGCTATTCGGCTGAGCCCTCTCCGGGCTCCGCTACTGCATTTTCCGCGGCCCCTGAGTCGAGATCGAGCTCGCCCTCCGCCGCTACGGGATCCGGGTCCGGCACATCGCCTGGCTGTTCTTCGGCGCCACCAGCTTCATCCTCGGCGGATTTCTCGCCTTCGGGCTCGCCATCGCCACGAATGTCGATGTTCCATCCGACCAACTTAGACGCCAACCGCGCGTTTTGCCCCTTCTTGCCAATGGCTAGGGACAATTGGTCGTGCGGCACCACTACTATGATAGTCTCATTCTCCTCGTCAAAGGAGAGTTCGAGTATGTCGGCGGGATTCAGGGCGTTTCGGCACAACTCAATGGGGTCTTCGCTCCACCGAACGATATCTATCTTCTCGCCCGAGAGTTCTTCAACAACCGCGCGCACACGGGCGCCTTTCATGCCGACGCACGCGCCCACCGCATCCACGTTCGGGTCCGTCGAATTGACAGCTACCTTCGTGCGGCTGCCTGGTTCGCGAGCGATGCCCCTTATTTCAATGGTCCCGTCGTAAATCTCGGGCACTTCATTGTCGAATAGCCCGCGCACCAAATCGGTCGTGGTGCGCGAGAGAATAATCTCCGTGCCCCTCGGCGTCTTGTCCACGAGAACGATAAACGCGCGAATCCGGTCTCCTGGCTTGAAGTTTTCGCGTGGCGACTGTTCGCGCGGAGGAACCTTCGCCTCGGCCTTGTCCACCATAACCATGATGTTTCCGTGGGTCATGCTCTTGACGATGCCGGTGACGAGTTGGCCTTCGCGGCCTTTGAACTCCTCGAAGATATTGTCTCGCTGCGCGTCTTTGATCTTCTGGATGATGACTTGCTTGGCAGTCTGCGCGGCGATCCGGCCGAAATCCTTAAGCTCAGTAGGAACCTTGAGCCGATTCCCCACGATGGCGCTAGGGTTCAATTCCAGCGCGGCCTCAAGGGTCATTTCGGCGGTCTCATCCTCGATCGCTTCGACGACAGTCCGCACTTCGAATACTTTGAATTCCAGAGTGTCCGGGTTCACATCGACCATCACGTGGGCGGCGTTAGTTATGCTTTTGCGGGCGGCGCTTTCGATGGCGCTCCGGATAGCCTCGATCAGAGTGTCCCTATCGATACTCTTCTCGACTTCCAGCTGTTGCAGGATGACCCGCAAATTCGTATCCAACGTGTGCTCCTTGACCAGGTTTCTGGCCGATCAGCGATCCAGTCGCGCCCGCTTCACATTCTCGATGTGCACGTTCACAGTCTCTGATCCCACATCGACCGATACTAAACCATCTTCACAGCCTAGCAACTCGCCCGTGAACTTTCTCCGCCCCTCGATAGGCGAAACAGTATGTATCTTTATCCGCTCGCCAGCGAAGCGGACGAAATCGGCCACTTTGCGCACCGGGCGTTCGATCCCCGGCGACGAGACCTCAAGGTTGTACTGGCGACCGATGAAATCGTCTTTATCGAGCAACGCGCTCACATACCGAGACATGGACGCACAGTCGTCAATAGTAATCCCGCCTTCCTTATCGAGAAACAATCGCAAGAACAACGATGAGCCCTGTAGCCCGGATTCGACCTCCACGAGTTCGCATCCCTGTTCCTCGATTTCTGGACCCA
>PVBE010134598.1_pt1 | contig 15992 bp, 15 predicted proteins | sample 1631181 | NCBI WGS metagenome assembly PVBE01 (sample SAMN08397723, study PRJNA350692) | Marine metagenome, whole genome shotgun sequencing project. | isolation source: water | place: Pacific Ocean | collected 2012-04
CGCACCCGAAATCAGCTTGCGCCATGTCGCGAACCTTGTATTCGCGACCGGCGCTGGACGTCTCGATGACGCACATGGAGGACGACATGATGGATGTGGATGAGAAGTTTCCTTCGCGTGCGGAAAGTGACGTCGAGGCGCGGTGGCGCCTTTTGTGCGCGCGTGACGCCTTCGTCTATAATGGTGAGTCATGAACCTCGGATGCATGGACAAGGATCCGGATATTCCTTCCTATCCACTCGTGGTGATGAGGGGGACTCGGGGATGGGTCGTGACTGGTGAATGGAATGGTGGATTCGCGGCGCGCGGCGAACGCCGTCGGTTCCGGCGCGAACGCGTCCATTTCGGTCGGTTCGCGAAGGGCGGTGTGGTGATGCCCGCGGTTGGTTTTACTTTTTGTCCGTGATTTACACGCGCGGTGCTCCGAAGTGTGTTCCTTTGTGTTTCATCCGCGACGCGATTCGGGCGGGCGGCGCGCGGCGGACTCGGGAGGGCCGAGGTAGCGCTCGAGTCTCGGACTCATCACCTCGTGGATCACGCACAGTGGACGGCGGTGACACCAGAAGATGTAGTGGCGCGCCCAAAAGGTGGTGTCTGAGGGTAAGCCCCAGGCGGTGGCGAGCGCGGGGGAGACGCCGCGGTAGATGCGGCGCACCTCGCGAAAGAGCTCGGTTTTCGTCTCGGCGAGTTTGAGCCAGACGGGGCGGGGCGGTCGAGGGTGCCGAAACCGTTCTCGGCGTCGGCGTCGAGGACGATGTCGCGAGACGCGTTCAGGTTCCACCAGCTCGCGGCGTAGCACAGAGGGACTCCCGAGGCGTCGCAGAGATCGACCTCGCGTTGGAGGAGGGGCGAGACGTCGTCGGCGGCGCGGAGACGTTTGGAGACGTCGGCGATGACGCCGGCGTCTCGAGAGAGCGGTTCGTTCGCGTCGATGTTACCTTGCCATAAGACATTGGTCGTGACGTCGACACGGCCGGTGAGAAGCTTCAAGTGACGCTGCGCGAGAGAAGAGGGTCGGGTCAGTCGACGCGTCTCGGCTCGAAACGAGAACGCTCACCGTCACGGAACCATCCGATAGTAACATCAATCTCCAAGACGGACTGAGGAGCGATTCAGAGCGCAGAAACCCATCCCCTCTCGTGTCGTCCTCTTGCATCATCCACGGCTCCATCACGTCGAATTCTAGTTCATCCCAAAATTCGCTCGACCAGCGACTCTGTCGCTTTTCATCCGTTCGCGCGCGCGGCGCGCATTCCTCCTCGCTCTCGTCCGACCCAGATTCCAATGCTCGTCCTCGACGCACATCGCTCCCATTCTTTTTAACCGGTTCGCTCACATTTTCACCCATCGTCGTCCTCGCCACGACGTGCGCTCTTCTCTCGCCTCTGCGCGTTCGCCAGCCTGACACTCTCGCCGCGGCGGCTCTCGTGGTTGTCGTCGTCATCATGTGCCTCTCTCCCAGCGTTCCCGCGCGTCGTCGAGGTCGACGGGTCGTTCGTCTCGCGCGTTGGTTTGTTCCTCTTTCGCGTGCTCGCGTGGTCTCGCACCCGAGCGTGTGTACGTTCGCGCGTCGCCGTGTGCGGGCGACGTCCGTCGACTCGCACGAGGTGTCGGTTCGGTTCCTATGTCGGACGTCGTGACGACGCTCGAGGCGCGCGGGACGCCGGTGACGGTACAGAGAGGCGTTATGGAGACAATGAATTAAAAAATGATCGATTGGACGCGCTGGACGCGAATGTCGCTCGCGGCGTCGGCGTCACTTGGTGCCGCACCGTTTCTCCGCCACGGCGAAGGCGTATTGCAAGTCGGCCAACAAGTCGTCGGCGTCCTCGATGCCGCACGAGATGCGAACGAGATCGTCCGGTAAACCTCTCGCGGCGCGAACTTCGGCGGGGATGCTCGCGTGGGACATGAAGCACGGGAGCGAAATCAGAGACGTGGTGCCGCCGAAAGAGACGGTGATTTTGTGAAGCTTGGTCTCCTCAACGACGATTTTAGAAAACTCGATGTCGCCAGTGATGAAGGAGAAGATGGAACCCGCGCCGGTGGCCTGCTTGAAGTGCAAGTCGTGACCGGCGTTCGCCTTCAGACCCGGGTAGTTGACCTTTTGGACGCGAGGGTGCGCCTCGAGCCATTCGGTGAGCTTCATCGCGTTGGATTGTTGACGATCCATGCGGAGTTGCATCGTCTTCAAGCCGCGGAGAGTCAACCAGCAATCGAACGGCGCGAGGTGCAAACCCTCGGCGTTTTGATGGAAATAAATTCTCTTCCCGAGCTCTTCGCCGTTGCACGCGAGCAATCCACCCGTGAGGTCGGAGTGACCCGCGATGAACTTGGTCGCCGAGGTCATGGAGATGTCGGCGCCGAGCGCGAGTGGTGCCTGAAACGTCGGGCACATGATCGAGTTATCCACGCACACGAGCGCGCCCTTCGCGTGCGCCATGTCGCTGATGGATTTGATGTCGAGCACTTGCAATCGAGGATTAGTGGGAGATTCCATCATCACCATGGTCGTGTTTCCGCCCTCGATGGCTTCTCGCACCGCGTCCAAGTCGTTCATGTCCACGTTCACCACCTCGATGCCCACCTTGGGCACGACTTGCGCGAGAAGTCTCGACGTGCCGCCGTAGATGTCATCGCCCGTCACGATGCGCTCGCCCGCGTTCACCAACCGAGTGACGCACATCAACGCCGACATGCCCGACGAAAAAGCGAACGCCCGGTCGGCGTTCTCGAGCACCGCCATCTGCTCCTCCAACTGCGTCCGGGTCGGGTTCCCGCTTCGCGTGTAATCGTACGGTCCATTCTCCGTCGCGCTCGGCTGCGCGAACGTCGCCGTCTGGTACAGCGGAGGCGAGGACGCCCCGTACGGGTCCGTCGTCGACGTCTTCGCGTGCGCGAGCTTGGTCGCGATCTTATACTCCTTCGGATCCCGCGGTCGCGGCTCGTCGTCCCTACCGCTCACCATGACGACCGCGCTCGATCGTCGCGCGACGCCGCGCGACGCCGCGACGCCCTCGCGCGTCACCCGACGCGCGAACGCGCGCGGACGTCCCGACACCGCCGCCGACGAAGAGGACGAAGACGACGCGCGAGAGACGCGAGACGCCGACGCCGCGGTCGCAGCGGACTGCGGGCGAGAGAGGAAAGCGCTCGCGATCATTCGCGCGCTCGTTCGGCTCGCGCGCGAGCGAGACGGCGACGTTGTGACGCGCGGCGCGCGACGAGGACCCGAGTGCGGGCGCTACATATATGGGTAAACAGTGCTGCGAGGTTTTCGTCATTCGGCAGGACACCGTTGAATCGGTGACATCCATCCGTCATCTTGACGCGCGCGCGCCGCCCTCTCGCGCTCGAACGCGCGCCATGTCGGCGCCGACGACGCCGACGACATCGCCCCCGAACGATTCCCCGCGAACGCACGGCCGCGCGTCGCCCGCGACGCCTCGCGCGGGGGTCGATTCCGTCGAGACGCGCTCGGTGAGCGAGGCGCGACGAGGATTCGGCGTGGACGATTTCCTGCGCGTCGAGGACGTCGCGAGGGGCGAGCGAGAGTGGCGCGACGTTCGTCCGTGCGTGCGTCGAGCGATCGAAGGCGTGGCGTACGTGTTGCGACGACACGAGCGAGGGATCGATTCGGCGCGAGGAGAGGTGGAGACGCTTCGAAGACGCGCCGAGGCGGAGGCGGACGAGAGGTGGGATGCGGGGGAGAAGACGCCGATGAGGACGCCGTCCAAGGCAATGGAGGCGGTGCTCGAGGTGGACGCGTTGAAATTGGAGCTCGCGGAGGCGAGGAACGAGGCTGCGGAGAGGCGCGTGGAGGCGCTCGAGGACGCGGTTCGGCAGTTGAGGGAAGAATTGCAGTCGTCGAGAGCGATACACACGGCGACGTTGGAGCGCGTCGCGGCGCTCGAGACGTTGCAGGCGACGACGTCGAGCAAGGTTGCGGTGGACCTGTTCGAGTTGGAGACGCAAATCAGCGTCAAAGCGACGGAGGGAGCGGAGGCGGCGGCGAGCGCGATGGACGAGAGATTGAACGCGATGTCGGGACAGATTGCGGACGTCACGACGCTCGTGAGAGAGCTCGAAGTCGAGGCTCAGGAGACGAGAATGAAGACGAACCAGACGGCGTTATCGCTCGCGGCTGCGGACGTGCCGTCGATCGTCAGTGAATTGGAAATCGTCAAGGCGCGCGCGACGCGTGCTTCGCAAGACGCCGTCGCCGTGAACGAGGCGCTCGTTGAAGTTCGAGAACTTTCGCAAACCGTCGAGCGGTTGAGCGAAGAGTGCAACGATGATTTGAAGCGTGTGCTCGATCAGTCTGGTCACGTACAAGAGACGTACAATCAATTTAAGGAGTCATTGGCGCGTGCGGAGAAGATGGAGTCTGAGGCGAATGACATCGTCCAACGCATCACTTCTCGAGGTCAAGAGACGCTCGAGCAGATCGAGACGAATGTCCAGCGCATCTCCGCCTTGGGCGATGAGATCGCCTCCACTTCGGAGCAACACGCACACTTGGTGCAAGAACAGGGTGAGGTACTCGCCGGGCAGTTGAAGGAATGGGGCGCCAAGGTCGTGGAAAAGGTGTCAGAACAGGCAGAGTCCACCGTGACTGAGGTGATGCAGTCCCGATTGCGCGAGATCGAATCATCGACCGATAGCGCGGCTGCGCGTAACGCCGAGCGAGCGGCGCAAGAGACACGTAAATGCGTCTCGCTGGCAGAAGAAGCGCTGCGCAAGGCGGACGACGAGAACAACTCATTCAAGGAGAGCGTGCTCTCGAGCGTCAACCGAATGCAGGCGGCGTCGGAACGTGCGGACGAGTTGAAACAGTGGATTAAGAGTCAGCACACAGCCTTCGCTGAGCTTCGAGAGGAAAGTATCGCGGCGCTCAGGGGAAGCGAAAAGAGCTCCGTGGACACCTTGTCCAAGGTTGCGGAGGAGCACACGCGCACGATGAAGCGCGTCTTGGGCGAGGCGGAGGCCACGCGTGGGATCACGGAAGCAGGTACCAACACACGAATCGATAGATTGGATGAAATGTTCCATCGATTCGAAGAGCGCATGTCTACGAATGAGCTGCGTGTGGAATCCTGCGAGGTGACGATGCGACTCGAAAAGGCGGCGGCCAAGCCCACCGCGGAGGCGCAAGCCAACGCCATCGCCACGCTCGAGAAGAATGTGATGCATAGTGTGTCCATGTTGGAAAGAGACTTGCGCGACGAGATGAAGAGTTCGTCGCAGAAAGCTCTCTTAGTCTTACGAAAGGAACTCGTACCGATTCAAGACGCTGTTTTCGGGGTGGGCGGCGGCGGCGCAGACTTGCACGAATTCGGTTACTCACCGTCGAGCTCTCCCATGAGTACACCGCGCAAGATGGCGCACATCGAGACGTACTCGCAATCGTTGGTGGACTCGTCCGGGTCCATCCAAGGTCGACTCGCAAATCTGGCGCAAAAGCAAGACGAACAGAGCGTCATCATTCAAAGCATGCACGAGAGCATGGAGCGCACGTTGCGGGATCGACCGTCGACGCTGTCCGTGCGAGAGTTGTTCGATGACGTTTCAAAGCGTGTGGATGCGTTACAGGAGAGCGTTGATTGGAGCAAGACTGATCGAAGCAAGACGAAACGCACGCTCACCGAGTTGCGGGCCTACGTCGACGACCGGTGCACGAAGATGGAGACAACGGCGTTGAGAGACTGGAACAAGTTTGGCATGGAGAACGCAGAGATGCACGTATCGCGCGAATCGCAATCGTTAGACTATGGTCGTAAGTTCGTGACGCATCCCGAGCTACAAGCCGCGATTTCCATCGTCGAAGATCACATCAAGCGCTTATCCCGGCGAATGGCCAACGTGGATATCACAGCCAGCGTCAAAGCACCGACTCGTTCGGATGAAGATCTCATCTCCTTCTGAACAACAACTTAACCTATAATAAGCAGGCTACTGTAGCTAGGACAAATCACATCTTTGCCTTGATTTCCTCCACTATTCGAACAAAGTACGTCATCTCGACGACGATATTTTTCGCGCGCTCGCCGTCCATCGGCTCGGCGTCCAACGCCTCCCTCGCCTCCTCTTCACACTTTTTCACCCGCGAACTGTGTTCCCTCAGAAGCTCGCGTAACGCGTCCGTGTCTCCGTCGGCGTCTAAGATGGCCTCCCTGGCCTCCATGACCTCCATCAAAAGCTCAGGATCCACAGGCGTGTCCCTCCCGTCCCGTTCAGTCACCCCCCAACCGCGCGCGTCCAATATATACTTTGCCCTCTTCAACGGATCGCGCAGCGTACCGTACGCGTCGTTCACCGCCGACGCTTGGTCGGCGCTGTATTGTCGCTCCGCCTCGCTCTTCGTGCTAAATTTATCGGGATGCAACAGCTTCTGTCGGCGCTTCATCGCCTCCTCGAGCGCGCTCGCCTCCAAAGCAAACTTTTGCTCACTGCGCGCGCGAGAAAACGCCCATCGAAGTCAGTCAGCGCGCTCGGGCGAACGGTTGAACGATCATCACATCGTACGCACGCACACTCCCAACGTTTTGAAGTGATCGGCGCCGGACGGCGGTTGAATCACCCCGCACGAGGCGCAGAAAAAGTCACCCTCGAGCGTCTCGGCCGTTGCCGACGTCGACGGCTCGCCGCAGCTCCAGCACGGTGCGCTCGCGCTCGACGCCGCGCGCGAGAATATCCGCACGCCATCTCGCGCGACGCGCGCGCGCGATGCGTCGAGGAGACGTCGCGCGAGGAGGGATGACGCCATGAGCGGTAACTGTTCTTCGGCGCACGCCGATGACGACGTCGCCCGAGCCAAAGTCCGCGCTCCCGACGAGCGGTTCGCGCGAACGCGTTCCACCCCACCGACGGACCGCACCCTCGCCCCGCCCGCGAACGCGCGCGACTCCCCGCGGCGCGCTCTCGCGCTCGACCGGTGGCTCGCGCGCGCGCCGATCGACCACACCATGGGGGGTCTTTCCACCGGTCATGACTCGTCTATTTCCCATTGAGTCATGATCGGTGACTGAGTCCCCTCCGCCGCGCGACGCCCCGCCCGCCTTGGATGCGCGAGCGCGAGCGCACCGAGCCGCCTCTTCGCGACGCGCTCCGACCGAGAGTATGCCGTCCTCCACCTTCTACCGCAACTGTGCGTCATCGATTCGACGCGAGCGCGCGCGTCGGAGCGTCGGCGCGACCGACGCGCGATCGATCGATCGATCGCGCGCGGTGGTCCGCCGGGGCGTTTTGGGGTTTTCGCGCCGCGGGGCGATCGCGAGGGGCTGGACGTCGCGCGTGGGCGCGTGGGCGCGCGCGGGCGCGCGTGAACGATGATTTGATAATACTATCGTCGTTTGCGAGTGTTCGCGCGGCGTTCGCGCGCGAAACGCGACGTGTGAGAGGGGCGATGGGAGATGGAAGATGCGACGCGACGACCCGCGTTGGGGTTTTCGGGCGCGATGGATGTCGGGCGACCGGCGTCGCGCGCGCGAGGGTCCGGGCGGGGGGGTCAGCGATGAAAACGAACGAGTGACTGACGTTTGACTGTTTTTTACGATGCGCGCAGATGGTAAGACGTTCAAGAAGCCGAGACGTCCGTTCGAGAAGGAGCGTCTCGACTCTGAGTTGAAGATCGTCGGCGAGTTCGGCTTGCGCAACAAGCGCGAGTTGTGGCGCGTGCAATTCGCGCTCAACAAGCTCCGTAACGCCGCTCGTGTGTTGTTGACCTTGGATGAGAAGGATCCGAAGCGTATCTTCGAGGGCGAGGCTATCATGCGCCGTATGCGCAACTACGGCTTGTTGGACGAGACCCAAGACAAGCTCGATTACGTCTTGGCGCTCGGCCCGGAACAATTCTTGGAGCGACGCTTGCAAACCCTCGTCTTCAAGCTTGGTTTGGCCAAGTCCGTGCACCACGCGCGTGTCTTGATCCGCCAACGCCACATTCGCGTCGGCAAGCAAATCGTGAACGTGCCGAGCTTCTTGGTGCGCACCGATTCGCAAAAGCACATCGACTTCGCGTTGAACTCGCCGTTAGGTGGCGGTCGCCCGGGTCGTGTCAAGCGCAAGCGCATGGCGGCGGCGGCTGGTGGCGACGGCGATGAAGAGGAAGAGGAATAAGCCTCGGGTCGTAATTTGGGGTGCCACGTGATAAAACTTAGATTGTAATCAGACTGGCACGGTTGGAGATAACTGGGGTTTCCGTTTTTCGCTCGCATTAGTATTAACAAATCGTCTTGAATGAATCGCGTTTAGTGTCCCATCGGACATTTTCCGGCGGACGACACCGGCGCCTCACCGTAGAACGGCGCCATCCACTCCTCGCCGATATCCTTCGCCGGCTTCAAGTTGGCCCAGTCGACGCGCTCCGCCTCGGGAACCTCGCGCATCGCGCGCGGTTTCACCGTGGCGAGCAAACCATTCTTGGTGTGAATCGTCGCCCCGGATGTCATCACCACGTCGTGCCCAGGCTTCAACTCTAAGTCTAATCGTCTGATCATCGTCGCCCAGATGACGATGCCCTCGTACACGGCAAATTTATCTCCCGGACATCGTCTCGGTCCCGCGCTAAACGGCACGTAGCGGTAATCCGTGTTCAACTCGTTCGGTTGTCCGTTGGCCAACGGACCGAATCGCATCGGTTCAAACTCTTGCGACGTCGGCCCCCAGTTATCGGGCGAACGGTGAAGGTTGTAGATGGATACCAGCAAATCTTGGTTCTTCGGCACCGTCATGCCGTTCGGCAAGACGTCCTCGACGACGGCGCGGCGCGTGTACACGGGCGGCTGCGGATACAGACGCATGGACTCGTGAAAGCATCGCTCGAGGTAGGGCATGTTGGGCAAGTCCGCGAACGTCGGATACGGACGCGTGCCGAGCACTTCGTCGAGCTCGGCGCGAAGCAAACGCAACTGCTCCGCGTTCTCGGGCTTGAGAAGCTCGTACGTGCCCCACGTGAGGACGGACGCCGTCGTCTCGTGTCCGGCGACGAGGAGCGAGAGCAAATCGTCTCTGAGCTGCGTGGACGACACTTCTTCGCGCGCGGCGATGAGATATCTCAACACCGAAGGGTTGGATTCGTTCAGGTAATCGCGCGCCCACTCCTCGGCGCCACCAACCTTTTCTTCCTCCTCCACCATGCGCTTGCAGTCGTCGACGAGCTTTTGCGTGACGTCGCGAATGATGGTGACGGCGTCTTGCGCCGCCTTTTGTCGCGGGCTCACCGCGCGTAAGAACTGTTCCGGCAAACGCCACGTCGGCAACAAATCCATTGAACGCGTCTCCACCTCCTTGAGCGCGGTGTACGTCGCCTGAATCACCGGAGCCGCCGTCGTCAACGCTTCGAAATCGTAGTTGAAGACGGAGATGCCGATGATGTCGAGCGCCGTCTTACTGAATCGACTCTCCATGTTCACGCCACCGACGGGACCGCTCGCGGACTCAGACTCTAACATGGTCACCATTCGATCCGCGCACGGCCCGAAGCACCGATCGACCATGGCTTCGACGTACTTTCGGTGCAAAGACGGCGCGACGGCTTTTCTCCGAATCTTCCACGGCTCGAGTTCTTGCAACGCCACGCCCAATCCAAACAAAAACTCCCCAGCCTCCGCGATCGTGCCCTTGATGTACTTGCTCCCGTAGTTGAACAACACCTGTTTGATGCACGCTGGGTCGCTCACGACGACGTACGACGTGATCGGACCCGTGGGGAGAAGATACACCGACCCGCTCTCACGCATCCACTTGAACAACGGCTGAAACAAACCGCCTCCCAACAATCCCGTGATGTCCTCCAACTTGGCGTCCGCCACCGGAATCTCCGACTCGCCTCCCCACAAACGATTCAACTGCGTCATCCAATCGGGCGCCGCCATCGTGGCGCCGGCGCCAGACTTGTTCGAGATGGCCGCCTCCTCGCTCAGGTCCGCGAAGACGATGTTATCCAAATCAGCCTCGTCGAACGCCTCCTCCGTGACGTTTTCGGTCGCGTTCGGTCGAACGACGCGTCGAGCGCGGTGCGAGAATGACGCGCGTCTCGTCGCGCGCGTCATCGCGACGCGCGCCGTCGATCGCGCGACGCGCGCGCGCGTTCGTCTCGTCATCGGTGTCCCGACGCGCGCGCCTCCCGACGTCGCCATCGCTCGCATGGCGCGCGCTCGAGCGCTCCGTGCGCCTCGGCGAAACGAGTCGCGAGAATCTCTTCGCGCGTGTCTTCGCGCGTGCGTCGCTCGCCCGACGCGCGAGAGACTGACGCGCGCGCGTCGGCTCGCTCGCCAGAGGTTTTGACGACCAGGCTCGCGTCAGAGCGAGCCGCGAGAGGCGTCGTCGAGCGCTCGAGGGCGAAGAAGCGCGCGAGGGACAATCATGACTCGCGTTCCCGTCGTCGCACTGGTCGCGTTCGCCGTGTACGGTTACGCGACGTACGCGTACGCGACCGATTGGTCGCACGCACGAACGGGCGGCATGGCGAACGTGAACGTCCAGCAATGGATCGGTGATCTCTCGCTGGCGCTTCCGGCGTGCGCGACGAGCGGGTATTTGCTTTTTTGCCTGCTCGGACCTCGCGTGATGGCGTCGCGAGAGGCGATGGATCCCAAGGGGTTCATGCTGGCGTACAACGCCTATCAGACGGTTTTCAACGTCGGCGTGTTGGGGTTGTTCATTCACGAGATCATCGCGCTCAAGCAGCCGATGTGGGGATCCAAGCTCCCGTGGAGCGATAATAGAACGTTCAAGCTCTTGCTCGGGGTGTGGTTTCACTACAACAACAAGTACCTGGAATTGCTCGACACTGTTTTCATGGTGGTGCGCAAAAAGACGAAGCAGTTGAGCTTTCTGCACGTGTACCATCACGCGCTGTTGATCTGGGCGTGGTGGTTCGTCTGTCATCTCATGGCGAGAAATGATTGCGCGGACGCCTACTTCGGCGCGGCGTGCAACTCGTTCATTCACATCGTCATGTACTCGTATTACTTGATGGCGGCGCTCGGTGTCTCCTGCCCGTGGAAGCGATACATCACCCAGGCGCAAATGCTCCAATTCGTCGTCGTCTTCGTCCACGCCGTCTTCGTGCTTCGCGAGCAGCACTGTCCGGTCTCCCTTCCGTGGGCGCAGATGTTCGTCATGGCCAACATGCTCGTCTTGTTCGGCAACTTTTACCTCAAGGCGTACGCGAGCAAGACATCCGCCGCCGCGCCGAAGAAACCACCCACGACGACGACTCGCGCTCCGAGCACGCGTCGCACACGATCTCGCAAAGTTGATTAATATCATTGTTTCTTTCTTTCGCTCGTCTACATTCGCGGACACCGCTCGAGACGACTCCAGGCGCCTCTCGTCTCTTCGCGCGCGTCTCTCGCTCGCGCCTCGTCAACCCGAGGGTGATGATTCCGTGCTCGCCCCGTCATCGCCCGGTCGTCTCATCGTCACACACGCGCGCGACCGCCGCGAGGTTCTCGCACGCGAGAAAAGGAAAGGAACCGCGTCGTCGTTGAGACGCGTACACGAAGCGTACGCGCGCGCCATGCACACCGCGCGCGCGATGGGAGCGACGCAGCGGGTAACCCTAAGAACGCGAGCCTCGCTTCCGAGGGGCGCGTCCGCGACGGTGCGGTCGCGACGGGCGTTGACGCGCGCGGGGATGAACTTTGGCCACGAGGATTTCTTCGACGTCGTCGGTACGGAGCGAGATTTGACTCCGGAGGAGAGGTTTCCGGACCTCAGAGGGACGGGCCGCGGGCTCACGCGCAATCAGATCGAGGCGTTGGGATTGGCGGGTGATGAAGCGAAAGAGCGATTCAGCGTCAAGGCGTTGGATTTGGGCGCGCGGGCGGCGTATGCTAAGGAGGTACCGAGCGATCAGAACGAACCGGCGAGGTATAGAACGGTGATGAGCGGGGCGACGATGACGCACGGGGGGATGGCGCCGGCGGGGGCGGTCGCGCCGCCGGATCTTCCGTCTCTTTTGCTCAACGCTCGTATTTGCTACATCGGTATGTCGCTCGTACCGGCGGTCACGGAACTCGTGGTGGCGCAGTTGTTGTACCTCGGCTACGAACAGGCGGATAAGCCGTGCTACGTGTACATCAACTCAGGGGGGTCGACGAACGAGAAGGGCGAAGTAGTGGGTATGGACAACGAAGCGTACGCCATTTTGGATACGATGCGTTACATTCGACCGAAGATCCACACAGTTGCCGTCGGTAAGTGCCACGGCAACGCGTCGTTGGTTTTGGCGGCGGGCGATAAGGGATGCAGACACTCTTTGCCGCACGTGCAAATCTCGACGACGCCGCCGAAGTTGAACCGCACGTTCGATTCGACGCAAAACGTTCAGATTCGCGCGAACGAGTGCGCCATGTATGAGGACACGTACATGGGATTCATGTCCGAGTTCTCTGGGAAGGATATCGAAGAGGTTCGTGAGGATCTCGACCGCACGCGCTACTTCACCCCAAACCAAGCCATCGAGTACGGCTTGATCGACAAGGTGATCACGAAGGGTTTGAACGTTATGGAAGTTCAGGATTACGAGCGTCTGTTGGCTCAGCAGCAATCGCAATACGAGGCGGCCGGTGTGCCGATGCCCGGTACGGAGCAACAGGGCGACGACAGACTTTCTCACGCCGACAAGGGCACTCGCCCCGGGCAATAAAGCTTAGATTTCCTAGAAGCATCCGCTGTCGTCTCGAAATGTTTTAACAAAATAGAAGCAATGAAAAAATGGAAACGAAACTCCAACGAGCGCGCGTCACTTTGTGGGGCATCTATGCTGCACAAGAAAATCTAATAATCATCAACGTATAAACAATCTACGTTTCAAGTTTTGAAAGCGCGTCAAAGCGAACCTCTCTTCTGAGCCAGTTTCTGCTGCTGCATCTTTCCCTTTTGGTACACGAAAAATCCGAAGATGGACAAGGTGTAGCCAAATAGCTGAATCGCAGTCACCGGATTACCGAAAATGACGACCGCCAGTAAAATCACGACGGCGTTCTTCACCTGTCCCATCACCTTGAACGTCAACCCGCTCGTCGCCTTGATGACGCCCAGCGTCAAATAATTCACCCCGAATCCCATCAAAGCGGCGGCGAGAAAATAATGCGGCGCCTCCATCACTATGTACATCCCATCGTTCTCCAAAAAATCGCGTAATTCAAAAATCACAATCCCGACGCCGAGAAACAACAGGGACGCCGGTCCCATGATGTACAGTCCCTCGACCAAATCAAACTTTAAATTCCCCAACACGTACTGATAAAACGCCATCCTGATCGCCTCCGCGAACTCGCTCGTCAGCATCATGATCACCCCGATCGCGCTAAATTTCACCTCGCCGTACACCGCGATGAAGGTTCCCAAGGTGACGACGACCACGCCCGCCAGCGTCGTCCCGTGCAACTTTTCCAACCCCGCCGTCGTCATCACCAACAGCGTCACCGCCGGCACGCCAGCCTTGAGCATCTGTATAAAACTCACGCTCAGATACAAGTACACGTAATTCCCGAATCCCAGCGACACCGCGCCCAATCCACCGATCGGGACGATGTGTTTCAGGTACCACCTCGGCGTCACCGTCCCCTCGTGCTGCAACTTCACCCTCCCCGCGCGCACGAGCGCGAACGAGATCCCCCACGAGCTGAACATCCCCATCGAGCACAGCATCATCGGGTACGAGAACCCGTGCTCGCGCAGGAGATGATTATTCAGAAAGATGAGCGCCGAGGACGTGCACGCCCAACACAGGGACAGCGCGACCGCCCTGACGACGTTCGCGCGCGCCATCGATCCTCGCGCCTTGGACACCCCCTCGAGCGCTTCCTCGACGCCGGACGCGGACTCGATCGCGTTCTCTGCGCGCACCGCGCTCGCGCTTCGCATGCGTCGGCGCTGTGACGACCGACGCTATCCATGGTCGACTCCTCATCTCATCGCGCGCGCGCCTCCATGCTCGCCGTGGACGCGCGCGTGACGCTCGAGCGTCTGCCGCACGAGTGCTACGTCCTTCGCGAAGCGCTGGACGCGAGCGCGCGCGAGAGGACGGCCGGAGTCGTCGGTGAGGCGGCGTCGAACGCGTCGGGTCGTTGGACGACGAGAGCGGCGGCGAACGATCATCCGACGATCATCGCGTCGCGCGCGCGAGGACGCGAGCGCGCGATGGCGTGCGTGCGGGCGTGTGGATTGCGTCGATGTTCGGGCGCGTGTGGGGGGGACGTGGGGGCGATGACGGAGGATCCGAAGGAGTTGTTCGCGTTGGCGCGCGCGTGCGCGCGGCGCGCGGCGGCGTTGGACGACGACGACGGCGTCCTTCGATCGACGTTCGGGGACGGTGCGAGGGACGATCCGTTCGAAGCGTCGCATTTTTGGGCGTTGGTGTACGGGGAACGCGAGGACGGGGACGAGAGACGACGGAGGGAAAAGATGGGCGCGCACCTGGACAGACCCGTCGGCTGGGTGGTGGCGGTGACGTTGGGCCGAGGCGCGAGGATGACGATCGGGAAACCACCGGAAAAGGGAGAGCAGTACGGTGAGTTCGCGTCGCATCGCGCGTTGGGGGGACAGAGCGCGGAGACGGCGGCGGAGGTGGTCGTGAACGATGGTGACGTTTTGTTTTTTCGAGGCGACCGCGTGTTTCACTCCGTCGACGGTTTGGTTGCCGAACCGCCGGAGAGACGAGATTGGGCGAGGAATCTGTTGCCCGAGGGCGCGGAGATGGGCGACGATGGGTATGCGCCGGGTCGATTGGCGCTTTTATTCAGGGAAGAGCGAGAGACACAGGGAAAGGATGCTCGATAGATTGATGGTGGATGTATCAGTAACGTATTTTGTGTGTGACTCCTACGTCTCCATCTCCTCGGTCTCGACGTGACCTTTCGGCATGATGACGGCGCGCTTATTACCGGCGACCAACTTTAACAACTCGAAGGGATCTTCGTCCTCGTCGTACCAACCCTCGTCGTCGACGTGGAAGGGACTGACGTCCGCCTTGGCTTTTAACTCGGCCTCCTTGGCGTGTGCCTTTTCTAACTCAATTTTAGCTATGATTTCCTTACGCTCTTCCTCGGTGAGCTCCTTCGGCGCCTCCGCACCGTCGTCTTCGACCTCCACCGTCTTTCGCACGAAGTTTTTCGGCTCCGCGGTGACGCCCATGGATTCGAGCTGTTCCGCCAACTCTTCGCCCTCCATGCCCTCCGTCGCTTTTCGTCTCTGCGGAATCGACGACCGCACGCCCATCAAAATCTCCAACTCGCGCTTCGCCGCCTCCTCTGCCTCCTTTTGCTTCTTTTTCTCTCGCGCTCTCGCCTCGGCGCGCGCGCGCTCCGCCTCCTTGGTCGGCGCGTCTCGTTTGAGCTCCTCCACTCGAGCGCCGACTTTCGCCGACACGTGTTTATTCTTCAAACCGAACGTCCGATCCGCCGCGAGCTGCGCCTTGCGCTCCTTACGCTCCTTCTCCTTCTCGCGCTTCTCTTTCTCCTCCTTGCGCTTCTTCTCCTCCGCCGTGAGGCGCTTTTCACCGAGCACCTTCTTCGGGGCCATGGCGTCTCCCTCTCGTCCCTCCGATCGCCCCTTTACGTCTCTCGCCGCGCGCTCGCGTCCACGACGCCCTCGCGCGCGTCCTCCCCGTCACCCCGCGCGCGTTCTCTACCACACCGTCCCTCGCACCGTCCCGAGACCGCCTCCTCGCGCGCGCGAACGCCGATGAATGACGACGCCCCGCCGGCGAGTCTCTCGAATCCGTCGGCGGCGCCGGCGCGCGCGCGCGTCTCGCGTCGCGTCTCGCGCCGACTACAACCCCGCTTTCGCGTCGTCGAGGAGCAGACGAAGCGGAAGAAACAACTCTCCCGCCGGTTTCCCGCGTATGTCGTTCGGATGCATGAATCGCCATCCCTCGCACTTGCCCGGCTCGCGATTCTCCAACGACGTCCCCGCCGGGACGTCGGCGAGCGCGAACGCGGTGATCCAGTGATTGTCCTCGTCGATCACGCACTCGCTCA
>PVBE010132474.1_pt1 | contig 15990 bp, 9 predicted proteins | sample 1631181 | NCBI WGS metagenome assembly PVBE01 (sample SAMN08397723, study PRJNA350692) | Marine metagenome, whole genome shotgun sequencing project. | isolation source: water | place: Pacific Ocean | collected 2012-04
CGAGGCTGTATTGCGAACGGATGAAACCACCTGATGCGGCGCGCTTTAGCCAATCTGCCGCCTTGCGGAAATCTTCCTCGCTACCGCGTTCGATAAAAAGCAGCGCCAAATTATGCTGCGCAATCTGGTGGTCCTGATCGGCGGCCTTTCTCCACCACGCAACGACCTTAGAGACATCCCTGTTGATTCCAGTGCCCTCGTCGTACATGACGCCGACATTGTATTGCGCGACCGGATCGCCTTCCTCTGCCAGCTTGGTCCAGTGTTGCAACGCGGTTTCAAATTCACCTTGCTGATAGGCGCGCCATCCTTCCATGAAATCGGCTTGAGCGGGCGTGGTGAGGCAAAGGAGAACAAGGGCGGCGGCACAAAACCGGGCGATATAATGTCTTCGCGGCGACGGGAAGGGTAGCCGATAAAAGCAGTTCTGACTTATCGCCTGGAAGGATCTTGCAGGGGCGGCTCCAATGAGCAAATCTGGGATTCCCAATACGGGAGGCAGCCTAAATACGCGGCATGCCAAATCTGATTGTTACGCGAATTGGCCTTGGCGTCGAGATAGGGCGGCGCCGGCCACATTAATTAGTAATGAAGACTATTCTCTCCCAATCGCGCTAAGGGTTGGCATTCTATGTATCATGGGAGAGTAAGTCTATCGATTCTGAATGTCTGCCTTGGGTCATAAGCGGACGTTTAGCGTCTCCCTTCCGAATGTCCGCTTTCGGGGGTAAAGCGGATATAAATCATGCGGTGTAACCGATCCCGCATTTACAATGCCATGGGTGGCCAGGAGGGGGTGCGGGACGGTGCCGTATGAATAAACCTCAATCCAGCGAGTCGTACGCCGCCAGGGCCGCCATGTTCACCGCGTCCGAGACGTTGGCACTCCACGGCACGATTTGGGCCGGCTTGGTGAGGCCCTTGAGAAGCGGACCGATGACCGTTCCGCCACCCAGTTCGTTCACCAAATTTGTGGAGATATGGGACGAGTGCAGTCCCGGCATAACGAGGACGTTGGCGGGACCGGAAAGGCGGCAGAAGGGGTAGTACGCCAGAAGCTCCGAATTGAGGGCCACATCGGCGCTCATCTCACCGTCGTACTCGAAATCCACCTTGCGCGAATCGAGGATGGCCACCGCCTCGGCGACCATCTGGGAGCGCGGCAGGTTGGGATTGCCGAAGTTGGAAAACGAGACCAGCGCCAAGCGTGGCTCATGGCCCAATTGGCGCGCCACGGCCGCCGTTTGAATGGCGATCTCGGCGAGTTCCGCCGCCGAGGGCAGTTCATGCACGGCGGTATCGGAGAGGAACAAGGTCCTGCCCGGCGCCAATAACAGGGTCAACCCGAAGACAAGGTGGCTGGGCTGGGGATCAAGGACCCGCGTGATCTGCTCGAGAGCGACGTAATAGTTGCGCGTCAACCCCGTTACCATGGCGTCGGCGTGGCCCAGCGCCACCATGCAGGCGGCAAAGACGTTGCGGTCCTGATTGACCATGCGCTGGCAATCGCGATACAGCACTCCCTTGCGCTGAAGCCGCTTATAAATGAAATCCATATACTTGCCCGTCGCCGTCGAGAGCTTGGCGTTGTGAATTTCCAGGGCTTCCGTTTTTGATAGGCCAAGCCGCCCCAAGGCGGCGCGCACCCGGTCCTCGCGCCCGATCAGGATCGGCGTGCCATAGCCCGTGTTGCGGAAGGCGATGGCGGCACGGATGCTCTTGTCTTCTTCGCCCTCGGCGAAGACGACCCGGCGCGGATTGGCCCGGACGGCGTCGAAGATGGCCTGCAGGCTGCCCGACGTCGGGTCGAGGCGGGCCGACAGCTCATTGCGATAGGCCGCCATGTCGGTGATCGGTTTGCGGGCGACGCCGGTCTCTATGGCCGCCTTGGCCACCGCCGAGGGCACGGCGACGACGAGGCGCGGATCGAAGGGTGCCGGAATGAGATAGTCCGGACCGTAGTGAAGATGGCGCCCCGAATAAGCCGCGTCGACCTCGTCGGGAACGTCCTCGCGCGCCAAATCGGCCAGGGCACGGGCGGCGGCAATCTTCATCTCGTCGTTGATGGTCGAGGCGCGGACGTCGAGCGCGCCCCGAAAGAGGTAAGGAAAGCCAAGAACGTTGTTGATCTGGTTGGGGTAGTCGGATCGTCCGGTGGCGATGATGGCGTCGTCGCGCACCGCCATGATGTTTTCGGGCGTGATCTCGGCATCGGGATTGGCCATGGCGAAGACGATCGGCCTTGCGGCCATGCTTTTGATCATCTTCTTGGTGAAGGCGCCCTTCACCGACAATCCGAAAAGGACGTCGGCACCCTCAACCGCCTCAGCCAGGGTGCGTACCTTGGTCTTGGCGGCAAGGGCTTTCTTCCACTGGTTCATGCCCTCCTTGCGCCCTTGATAGATGACACCCTTGGTGTCGCACAGCACCACGTTCTTGCGCGGCAGGCCCATGACGATAAGAAGCTCGATGCAGGCTATGGCGGAGGCACCGGCGCCATTGACCACAAGACGCGTCTTCTTGATGTCGCGGCCGGTGAGGTCAAGGGCGTTGATTAGTCCGGCGGCAACAATGATGGCGGTGCCGTGCTGATCGTCATGGAAAACCGGGATATCCATGATCTCGCGCAGGCGCTGCTCAATGACGAAGCATTCCGGCGCCTTGATGTCTTCCAGGTTGATACCGCCGAAGGCGGAGCCCAGAAAACGGACGCAGTTGACGAACGCGTCGACATCTTCGGTATCGACCTCAATATCGATTCCATCGATGTCGGCGAAGCGCTTGAACAGCACCGCCTTGCCTTCCATAACCGGCTTGGCAGCCTGGGCACCGAGATTGCCGAGGCCCAGGACGGCGGTCCCGTTAGATATCACCGCCACCAGATTGCCTTTGGACGTGTAGTCGTAGGCCAGAGCCGGGTTCTTGGCGATCTCGAGACACGGCGCGGCGACGCCCGGCGAATAAGCAAGCGACAGATCGCGTTGCGTGGTTAGGGGCTTGGTGGCACGGATCTCCATTTTTCCCGGCCGGCCCGAGGCGTGCATTTCCAGCGCCTCCTTGTCGGTGACGTGTTCGGGATGGTCGTCTTTGCGCTTGGATTGGGTTTTACGGGCCATTGTTTTTCCCCTCGTGCGTATGGACGTTTTTGCCGCCGTGATCGGTCAGGATGCGGATGGCGGTGCTTTCCCTCTCGCTGTCGTCGGCGCGGACCCAGAGAATGAGACCGCCTGCCTCAAGCGAGCGGGCAAAATCTTCGGTGTGCGGGCTTGAGGTGACTTCGTCGATAATTTCCTTGGCGGCGACACTGCCGACGGCGGCCGCTACCAGTCCGGCGATGGTGGCCGACATCGGGCCGCCGGCCAGCAGGACGGCGCCGGACGCCACCAACGGCACTTCGTACTTGATCTCCCCGACCAGGGCCGTCAGAACGTCACGCCACGGCTTGCCTCGATGTCCCGCCGCATCAATCGATTCGTGGGAGCCGAGTACGCTGAGGTCTACGCGTTCGAACCCGGACGCCGTCAATGCCTCGACGGCGGTCTCGAAACTTTCCCGGCCGGCGAACAAACCGACCACTTCCCGGCTGGCATCAGAAATGACGACACCTCGGCTCTCGGGTTTCCGTTTCGCGGGCCAAAAACTATAAACCGTGAAGGCCTCTGTTTCATAGCCCCGGACGGTCCCGCCGTGCTATCTTTCGCATCCTTAAGAATAAACCGCGAGCGCCTTTCTGACCTTGACACAGATCACGACATCGCCCGAAAAAAAGTCCCCCGCGCCGCTGTCGAAAACGGCGGGCGCCATCACGCCGATGATGGTCCAGTATCTGGACGTCAAGCGTCACCACCCCGACGGCTTGCTGTTCTATCGCATGGGGGATTTCTACGAGCTGTTCTTCGACGACGCGGTGGCCGCCGCCGGGGCGCTGGACATCACCCTGACCAAGCGCGGCAAGCACCTGGGCCAGGACATCCCCATGTGCGGCGTCCCGGTGCACAGCCACGAGGTTTACCTGCAACGGCTCATTCGGGCTGGCTTCAAGGTCGCTGTGTGCGAGCAAACCGAGGACCCGGCCGAGGCCAAGAAGCGTGGCCCAAAGGCAGTGGTACAGCGCGCGGTCGTGCGCGTGGTGACGCCGGGCACCTTGACCGAAGACACGCTTTTGGACGCGCGTCGGCACAACTTCTTGGTTGCCTGCGCCGAAGCCGCGGGGGGTCTTGGCCTGGCCTGGCTCGACATCTCGACCGGGTCTTTCACCTTGCAGCCGGTGGCCAAGGGCGAACTCGGCGCCGCCCTGGCACGCCTCGACGGCGGCGAGATTCTGGTGCCTGAGAACCTGGCCCAGGACGCAAAGCCGGGCAACCCGTTCGAAGACTGGCGCGACCGCTTGACGGCGCTGCCGAACAGCCGCTTCGACAGCGACAACGGCCGGCGCCGGTTGGAAGCCCTCTATGGCGTGGCGACGCTGGACGCCTTGGGCGATTTCTCACGCGCCGAATTGGCCGCCGGCGGGGCGCTGATCGACTATGTGGCGCTGACCCAGAAGGGACACATGCCGCGCATCGCTCCGCCTCGCCGACTTATCCAAGGTGCGGTGATGGAAATGGACGCCGCCACAAGGCGCAACCTGGAGCTGACGGAGACCCTTGGCGGCGAGCGCCGGGGCAACCTGCTTTCGGTCATCGACCGCACCGTCACCGGCGCCGGCGCGCGCCTGTTGGCGTCGCATCTGGCGGCACCGCTGACCGAGCCGGCGGCCATCGGCCAGCGCCTCGACATGGTCCAGTTCTTCGCCGAGGACGAACCGCTGCGCGATGCGCTGATCGAGAAGTTGCGCGATTGCCCCGATATAGAGCGCTCCCTGTCGCGCTTGACCCTCGGCCGCGGCGGGCCCCGGGACTTGGCCGCCGTGCGCGACGGACTGGCGCTGACCGCCGAGGTGCGCCAGACCGTGGCGGGTGGACGCGCAGCGTCGCCGCCCGAGGGCATCGAGGACTGCGTCGCCGGGTTGGGAGCGCACGGCGAGATTGTCGACCGCTTGGCCCGCGCCCTGGCTCCCGAGCTGCCGGTCAACGCGCGCGACGGCGGTTTCATTGTGCCGGGCTACGCGCCGCAAGTGGACGAACTGCGCACGCTGCGCGACGAAAGCCGGCGCCTCATTGCCAACCTGCAAAGCCGCTACGCCGATGAGACCGCCATCCAGGCCCTCAAGGTGCGTCACAACAAAGTGCTCGGTTACTTCATTGAGGTGCCGGCGCGCCAGGCCGACAACATGCCGACGGGCGAAGACAGCCCCTTTATCCACCGCCAGACCATGGCCAACCAAGTGCGCTATTCGACCGTTGAGTTGGGTGAGCTGGAAGGACGCATCGGGCGCGCCGCCGACCAGGTCCTGGCCTTGGAGTTGACCCTGTTCGAAGAACTGGTGGCCGACGTTACGACACGGGCCGCCGAGGTGGCTCTGGCGGCCGCTGCTTTGGCTCGCCTCGACGTGGCATCCGCCCTGGCGCGCCTTGCCGCGGACCGCCGCTACTGCCGTCCGGTGGTCGACGACGGTTTGGAGTTTACGGTCGTGGCGGGACGCCACCCAGTCGTCGAGGCGGCCCTTGAAGCGGGTGACGGCGGCGCCTTCGTCGCCAACGATTGCACCCTCGGCGAGACCTCCACGGACAGCGGCCGCCTGTGGCTGCTGACGGGTCCCAACATGGCCGGCAAGAGCACATTTCTGCGCCAGAACGCGCTCCTCGCCATCCTCGCCCAGATCGGTGCCTACGTGCCCGCCGCCGAGGCCCGTATCGGTGTCGTCGATCGCCTGTTCTCGCGCGTTGGGGCGGCCGACGACTTGGCCCGCGGGCGCTCCACTTTCATGGTCGAGATGGTGGAAACGGCGGCCATCCTCAACCAGGCGGGACCAAGGGCGCTTGTCATCCTTGACGAGATCGGACGCGGCACGGCCACCTTCGACGGCCTCTCCATCGCCTGGGCGGTGGTCGAGCACCTGGCCACGGTCAACCGCGCGCGGGCGCTGTTCGCCACCCATTATCACGAGCTGACGGCGCTGGCGGCGCGCCTTGATGCGCTGGCCTGTCACACCATGCGGGTCAAGGAATGGAAAGGCGACGTGGTCTTCCTCCACGAAGTCGCGCCGGGCGCCGCCGACCGCTCCTACGGCATCCACGTCGGCAAGCTGGCGGGCCTGCCCGGCACCGTCGTGGCGCGCGCCGAAGAAGTCCTGAAAAACCTGGAGCAAGGCGAGCAGTCGGGAACCCTGACCCGCCTTGCCGACGACCTGCCGCTTTTTTCCGCCGGTGCCGGTCGGGTGGACGAAGCCGAACCGTCGGCCCTGGAAGAAGCCCTGGCCGAGGTGCGCCCCGACACTCTGACGCCCAAGGACGCCCTGGAATTAATTTATCAGCTGAAGGCCCTGATGAGCGAATGAGCGCCGCGCCCGCTCAGGTCTCCGTCATCAGCACCGCGGCGCCTTCGATGCGGCCAGCACGCAGGTCGTCAAGCGCCCGGTTGGCGTCGGCCAGGGGATAGGGCTGGACGGTGGTACGCACCGGCACCTGGGGTGCGAGGGCCAGAAAATCGAGGCCGTCCTGGCGCGTCAGGTTGGCGACCGAGACGATTTCGCGCTCACCCCACAAGAGGTGATAGGGGAAGGCTGGGATGTCGCTCATGTGGATGCCGGCCGCGACCACCCGGCCGCCCGGCCTGACGGCCTTGAGCGCGGCGGGTACCAGGGCGCCGACCGGGGCGAAAAGGATGGCCGCGTCAAGCGCGTCGGGCGGCGTCTCGTCGGAGGCCCCGGCCCAAACAGCACCGAGGCTCAGCGCGAATTCCTGTGCCTGTGTATCCCCCGGCCGGGTGAAGGCAAACACCTGGCGTCCTTCGTGACGCGCCACCTGGATGACGATATGGGCGGCGGCACCGAAGCCGTAGAGGCCAAGGCGCTGAGGATCGCCGGCCTTGCGCAGCGCGCGGTAGCCGATCAGGCCGGCGCAGAGCAGCGGCGCCGCGTCCGCATCGCCATAGGCGTCCGGGATGGGAAAGCAATAGCGCGCATCGGCAAGCGCATATTCGGCATAGCCGCCATCGATCTGATAGCCGGTGAAGCGGGTGTTCTCGCACAGGTTTTCCAGACCCACCCGGCAGAACCGGCAGCGCCCGCAGGTCCATCCCAGCCACGGAATACCGACCCGCTCGCCCGTGCCCAGGCCCTCAACCCCCTCCCCTGTTTCGACCACGCCGCCCACCACTTCGTGGCCGGGCACCAGGGGCAGCTTGGGCTCGGTCAGCTCACCATCGACAACATGGAGATCGGTGCGGCAGACGCCGCAGGCCGCAACCTTGACCAGGACCTGGCCCGCCGCCGGCTCGGGGCGGGCAATCCGTCTCAGGCCAAGCGGCCGTTCCGCGCCGTCAAGCACCATGGCGCGCATGGTCGCGGCGGTCTTGGTCGCACCCATGAGCGGAAGTGTACGACGGCAACCCCAATGGCGAAAGGGGATGCGGGCCGGGGGTGCTTGCCTATATAAAGAACGCGGCGGCAAATCGGGGACCCCCCATGGCTCGTGTGCCCAAACCGCGCGACATCATCGACCGCAAGGCCCTGGCCGGGGATCTGTCCGACCTGATCGGCGGAAAGGCATCGGCGCTGCGGCCCCAGGCGATCGAGCTTTTCAAGGCGGCACTGACCGGCGGGCGGGCCGAGATCAGGCGCCGCTTCGAGAAGGCGGCGGCACCCGGCTCCGAGGTCGTCCGCGCCAATTCCTATCTCATCGATCAATTGGTGCGCGGTCTCTACGATTTTACCGTGACGCACCTCTATCCCGTGGCCAATCCGACCAAGGGCGAGCAACTGACCCTCGCCGCCACCGGTGGCTACGGACGCGGCGAACTGGCGCCCTATTCGGACATCGATCTGTTGTTCTTGTTACCCTACAAACTCACGCCGCACGGCGAGCAGGTTATCGAATCCTTGCTCTACATGCTGTGGGATCTGGGCCTCAAGGTCGGGCACGCGGCGCGTTCAGTAGCCGATTGCATCCGCCTTTCGGGCGACGACCTGACCATTCGTACCAGCCTCCTTGAGGCGCGCTGGCTGTGCGGCGATCAGAAGATTTTCGGCCAGTTGGAGACCCGCTTCGCCCGTGAAGTCGTGGCCGCGACGGGACCCGATTTCGTCGAGGCCAAGTTGGCTGAACGGGACAGCCGCCACGAACGCATGGGTGACACCCGCTACGTCCTTGAACCCAACGTCAAGGAAGGCAAGGGGGGACTGCGCGATCTGCAGACCCTGTTCTGGATCGCCAAGTACCTCTATCCGGTGTCCGACGTCGGCGGTCTGGTCGAGCACAAGGTGCTGACTGCCGACGACGCCCGCCACTTTGCCCGTTCCGAGAACTTCCTGTGGACGGTGCGCATCCACCTCCATTACCTGGCCGACCGTCCCGAGGAGCGCCTGACCTTCGACGTGCAGACCGTCATCGGCGAACGCATGGGTTACCGCGACCACGCCGGCACCAAGGGCGTCGAGCGCTTCATGAAGCACTATTACCTGACGGCCAAGGACGTCGGCGACCTGACCCGGGTTCTATGCGCCGTCCTTGAGGAACGCCACAAGAAGCGCCATTCATTTTTCCGCCTGCCCGGATTTCTGTCGGCCAAGGGCCGCATCGACGGCTTTCGCGTCGACGGCGACCGCCTCACCGTCGACGGCGACGATGCCTTCGCCGCCGAGCCCTTGAAACTGATCCGCCTCTTCTATGAGGCCCAGCGCCACGACCTCGACATCCATCCCCAGGCGCTTCGCCTGGCGACCCAGAACCTGGGCCTGATCGACGGCGCGCTAAGGGCCGACGCCGAGGCCAACCGTCTGTTCATGGAGATTCTGACCTCGCCCAAGGGTCCCGAGACGGCGCTGCGCCGTCTTAACGAGGCCGGGGTTTTCGGGCGCTTCATTCCTGATTTCGGGCGTGTCGTCGCTCAGATGCAGTACGACATGTACCACGTCTACACCGTCGATGAGCACACCATCCGCGCCATCGGCATCTTGGCCGCTATCGAGAAGGGGACCTTGAAGCACGACCACCCGGTGGCCTCGGAGGTGGTCCACGAGGTGCAGTCCCGGCGTGTCCTTTATTTGGCGCTGTTGCTGCACGACATCGCCAAGGGCCGGGGTGGCGACCATTCGGTTCTGGGTGCCGAGATCGCCCTCAAGATGGGGGACCGTATGGAGTTCAGCGAGTGGGAAACGGAGACCACCGCATGGTTGGTGCGCCACCACCTGTTGATGAGTGCCACCGCTTTCAAACGCGACCTGGAGGATTCGAAAACGATCAGCGACTTCATCGGCGTCGTGCAGTCGCCAGAGCGCCTGCGCCTGCTTTTGATCCTCACCGTCGCCGACATCCGTGCCGTTGGCCCCGGGGTGTGGAACGCGTGGAAGGCGACGCTATTGCGTGAGCTGTATTATCGCGCCGTCGAGGAAATGACCGGCGGCGTATCGGCGGAACACCGCCAGGCACGGGTCGAGAGAGCCCAAGAGGCCCTGCGTCAGCGCCTCGCCGATTGGTCCGCTGCCGAGATCGAGGAACATATAGAGAGGGGCTACCCGGGATATTGGCTGACCTTGGATACCGACACCCACGTGCACCATGCCAGGGCCGTTCGCGAAGCCGAGCACCGTGAGCTTGATCTGCACATCGAGACCCGGGTCGATCCATCGTCGGACGTTACCGAGATCCTCATCTACACCGCCGATGACACCGGTCTGTTCGCCAAGATCGCCGGCGCCATGGCGCTCACCGGCGCCGCCATCGTCGATGCCAAGATCGTGACGCTCGCGAACGGCATGGCGTTGGACAGCTTTTCCATCCAGGATTCACGAGGCGGCGCCTTCGAAAACGCCGAGCGCCTAAAGAAGCTGTGGAAACGCATCGAGGACGCCCTCGCCGGACACCTGCGGCCGGACCGCGAGCTGGAACTGGTGCGCCGGCGCGCCTTGCCCAGCCGTACCCAGGTTTTCAAGGTGCCGCCCCGGATCCTGATCGACAACCGGGCAAGCACCGACCACACAGTCATCGAGGTCAACGGCCGCGACCGCGCCGGTTTTCTCTTCGATGTCACCTCGGCCTTGACAGAGCTTGGTTTGCAGATCGCCAGCGCCCACATCTCGACCTACGGCGAGCGCGTCGTCGACGTGTTCTACGTCAAGGACGTGTTCGGCCTGAAGATGGAGCACGAGGAACGATTGACCGACATCCGTGAGCGCCTGATCGAAGCGGTGGCCGAACCGCCGGCCAACGACGCCCAGGCGGCGGAGTAATACCAAGGCGCCTTTTCGCGGCCACTATTTACGGCTACAGAAGTACCATGACACTGGCCCGGTCCATCGTCACCGTCGGCGGCCTCACCATGGTGAGCCGCGTCCTTGGCTTCGCGCGCGACATTCTTATCGCCAATTTCCTGGGCGCGGGGATGATCGCCGATGCTTTCTTCGTTGCATTCCGCTTTCCCAATCTCTTCCGCCGCCTGTTCGCCGAGGGTGCGTTCAGCGCCGCCTTCGTGCCCCTCTTCTCAGGGTTGCTGGAAACCGAAGGTCAAGAAAAAGCCAGGCAGTTCGCCGATCAGGCCTTCTCGGTCCTGGCCTTCATCTTGGTCGTGTTCGTTGCCTTGATCGAAATTGCCATGCCCTGGGCCATGTTCGGTCTGGCGCCGGGCTTCGACGCCATCCCCGGCAAGATGGAAATGGCGACCGAGTTGTCGCGCATCGCTTTTCCCTACCTGATCTTCATCTCCTTGGTGTCGCTGCAGTCAGGCGTGCTCAATTCCCTAGGACGTTTCGCCGCCGCCGCCGCCGCCCCGGTGCTGCTTAACGTCACCTTGATTAGCGCCATCGTGGGATTGACGCCGCTGACCCAGACCGCCGGGCATGCTCTGGCCTGGGGGGTGGCGGCGGCCGGCGTGGTCCAGTTTTTGTGGCTGGCGTTCCATTGCCGGCGCGCCGGCGTGGCGGTATCGGTGGTACGCCCGCGCCTGGGACCCAAGGTTAAACTTTTGGGCCGGCGTATTCTACCCGTCGTGTTCGGCGCCAGTGCCTATCAGATCAACCTGTTGATCGGCACCATTTTGGCGTCCCTGATATCCGACGGGGCTGTGTCCTTTCTTTATTACGCCGATCGCATCGTCCAATTGCCGCTTGGCGTTGTCGGGGTGGCGGTGGGTACGGCGCTGCTGCCGACCCTGTCGCGCCAGATCAAGGGCGGCCAGGCCGAGGCCGCCGACCACAGCATGAACAGGGGCCTGGAAATCGCGCTCCTTCTCACCCTGCCGGCAGCGGTCGCCCTGGCCCTCATACCCGGCCCGATCGTCTCGGTGCTGTTCCAGCGCGGCGCGTTTACCGACGCCGATAGTGCCGCGACGGCGGCGGCGCTGACCGCCTTCGCCTCCGGCCTGCCGGCCTACGTTCTGATCAAGGTATTGGCGCCGGGCTTTTTCGCCCGCGAAGACACGGCGACGCCGGTGCGAATCGCGGCCTGGGCGATGGCCGCCAATGTCGTCCTCAATATCATCTTAATGCAGTTCTTCGGCCACGTCGGCATTGCGCTTGGAGCCTCGTTGTCGGCATGGCTCAATGCGGGTTGGCTAGCTTGGCTGTTGCGCCGGCGCGGATTCCTGGTCATCGATGCGTGCCTGCGCCGACGGGCATCGATGACCGTGTTGGCCAGCGCCGTCATGGGCGGGGCGGTGGCCCTGGGCGCTTGGGCGTTGGCGGAACCGCTGGCCGGAGCCTTTGCGTCGCGCAGCTTGGCCTTGGCGGCGCTGATCGCGGGCGGCCTTGGCGTCTTTGCCGTGGCGGCGGTACTCACCGGTGCCACCGGCCTCGGCGACATAAAGCGATTCTTGCGCCGGGACCCCGCTTGACGCTCCTGGGCTTTGGCTCCATAACACCGCCCCGTTGGCATCCTTGGCCCGTTGGCATCCTTGGTATGAGAGGGACGCACCATGAAGCGCATTTTCTCGGGCGTTCAGCCGACGGGGAACCTGCATCTCGGCAATTACCTGGGCGCCATCCGCAATTGGGTGCGCCTGCAAGACGAATTCGAATGCCTGTTCTGCATCGTCGATCTGCACGCCATCACCCAATGGCAGGACCCTAAGGAGTTGGCGGCCAGCACCCGCGAGGTAACGGCCGGCCTGTTGGCCGCCGGCATCGATCCGAAGCGCAACATCATTTTCAACCAGAGCCAGGTCTCCGGCCACGCGGAATTGGCCTGGATCTTCAACTGCGTCGCCCGCCTGGGCTGGCTCAATCGCATGACCCAGTTTAAGGAGAAGGCGGGCAAACATCGCGAGAACGCATCCGTCGGCCTGTTCGCCTATCCCAACCTGATGGCCGCCGACATCTTGCTCTACCAAGCTACACATGTGCCCGTGGGTGAGGACCAGAAGCAGCATCTTGAGCTGACCCGCGACATCGCCCAAAAGTTCAACAACGATTTCGGAACCGACCTCTTTCCCCTGGTCGAACCCCTGATCTTCGGCGCCGCGACCCGTGTTATGTCGTTGCGCGACGGCACCAGAAAGATGAGCAAGTCGGAGGCCTCGGACAATTCGCGCATTAACATGACCGACGATGCCGACGCCATCGCGACCAAGATCCGCAAGGCGAAGACCGATCCCGATGCCCTGCCCACAAGCCCGGCGGGCTTAGAGGGACGTCCAGAGGCGACCAACCTGATGGGCCTCTACGCCGCCCTGGCGGACGAAACCATCGACGAGGTCTGCGCCCGTTTCGGGGGCCAAATGTTTTCCACCTTCAAACAGCAACTGGCCGATAAGGCGGTCTCGGTTCTGGTTCCCATCCAAGACGAGATGAGGCGGCTGATGGCCGAACCGGCGCTTATCGACGATGTGCTGCGCGACGGCGCCGAGAGGGCGCGTGCCCTCTCTCAACCGATTCTTGAGAAGATCCACGACGTGGTCGGTTTCCTGCGCCCGTAGGGAGCCGGGCGCTTGACGCCGGGCCGTTTTGGGACCATTTAGGAACAGTGGCGGCACAACCCTGCCAACGGACGAGGTTTGCAATGTTTATTCAGACAGAGGCCACCCCCAATCCGGCAACGCTGAAGTTCCTTCCCGGCACCCCGGTCCTGGAGCGCGGTACGGCCGACTTTCCCGACGAGGCGGCGGCTGAGCGTTCGCCCTTGGCCCAGCGCCTGTTCGCCATTGAAGGCGTTAGCGGCGTCTTTCTGGGCACCGAATTCATCTCCGTCACCAAGGATGCGGAAAAAGACTGGCAGTTCATGAAGCCCCTGGTCCTGAGCGCCGTTATGGACCATTTCACCCAAGGTGAGCCGGTCCTTCTCGATGCCGGTGACGATGTCGGTAACGGGGCCGGCGAGGATGGGGACGACGGCCCGGCAACCCGCATCAAGGAATTAATCGAAACCCGGGTGCGCCCGGCGGTGATGCAGGACGGTGGCGACATCGTATTCCACGGCTTCGAGGACGGCATTGTCTATCTGCGCATGCAAGGGGCGTGTTCGGGTTGTCCGTCTTCGACGGTGACCTTGAAGCACGGCATCGAAAACATGCTGCGCTACTATGTGCCCGAAGTCTCCGAGGTCCGGGCCGTCGAATAGGGCGACAACGAGCGGTCTTGACCCCGACGTACAATCAACTAGACTCCACGACGATTTGCCGGCCCAAGGTTCCGCTAGGATGACGTTTATGCGAAGGCTTGAACGTTCGTGTCGCCAACGGAGCAGGGGCCGTTTTCATGGGTATTGATCGTCTCTATCGACGGCAAGGGGGGGCGAGGATCACAATCGATCCGCGCCGGGGAACGTCGTGAAGCTTTTTGAACATGGTGCCGTGGTTCTTATCGCGGAGTTGATCGTGGTCCTTGTCGGGGTCACGGTTTCCGATCCGCCGGCCCAGGCCACATCGGCGCCGAAGGCCAGCTTGCGACTGTCCGCCACCCTGCCCATCGCACCCAAGCGGACGCTCCTCGACCAGGGCGTCGCCCTCGACCGCGCCATCGCGCGGGCCACGGCGCGCACCTTTTCGGATACCTTCGACACCTTGGGCTACGATCTCGATTCCGTGCTCTCCGGTGACGATCGGGTGCCCCGCATCTTCTTCGCCAGCCTGCCGCCCGACTTAGGGCAAATCCGCGAAGTCAGGGTGCGCAAGTCGATCTTTTTCAAGACCGTTCTGCCCCTAATTCTGCAAATCAACGAGGAGACCCTGGCCGAGCGCAAGCGCGTTTGGGACCTGCGCTACCGCATGCGCCTGGCACAAAACCTCGATGCCATTGACCGCTTATGGCTGGCTGGCCAATTCGATCATTACGGCGTGGCGCAGGGCGACATGGACGGCCTGCTGAGCCGCATGGACATCATTCCCCCATCCCTGGCCCTGGCCCAATCGGCCGAGGAGAGCGGTTGGGGCACGTCGCGTTTCGTGCGCGAGGGCAACGCATTGTTCGGCCAGTGGGTGTTCTCCGCCAATCGTCACATGACACCGGTCCGGCGCGACGAAGGCAAGACCCATAGAATCAAAGCCTTCGGCGCCCTCATCGATTCGGTCCGCGCCTATACCAACAACCTCAACACCCATCGGGCCTATACCGTGTTTCGCCGTGATCGGGCGGCCATGCGCGCCCGCGGACAGCCCATAGACGGCATGGTTTTGGCCGGCCGGCTGACCCGCTATTCGGAGCGCGGCGCGGGTTACGTCAAGACCATCCGATCCATCATTTCCGTCAATCGGCTGCGTCACCTCGACGCCGCCCGCCTTCATGACGGCAAGCCGAATATCGAACCCGTGATCTGATACGCAGCGCCCCTTCAGGGCGCGACATAGAATTGGCGGCCGAACCAGCGCCAGCGGCCGCTGTTTGTTGGCAAGGTACAGTTGAGCCGGCTGCGTCCCTCAGGCAAGGGTGTTTTCAAACGGATCTCAACGCGGGTGTCGCCCAAGCGCTCCATCTTAACCTTCCCCTCGTGGGACGCGTAACACGCCAGGCGGTCCAACCCCGTTACACCAGCCGTGACCGAAAACCCGATGGCCGGCGGATTGTCCTGGGCGACCAGGGGGTCGGCCGGCGTAATGTCGTTGACGGGCAGGGGCAGGGCGTTAGCGGCGAGGCGGAACCGGGCGAGCTCACCGTACTTTTCATTAAGGGCGAAACGGGGCAGGTAAAAAATGTCCCCCAAGCGGTTCAACACCCCCGAATGCTGACCAAAGGCGGCAACGTAACCAGCGTCGCGGACCAATCCTTGGATCTCCAGGCTGGCCTCGCCGTAGGGATAGGCAAAGATAGTCGGCTGTTGGCCTAACTCGGCCTCGAAGCGGGCGTTCGAAAGCGCCAAGGCCTCGGCGTTACGTACGCGGTCGTTGCGCGCCATATGAAGATGGGATGCCGTGTGGGCACCGATCGTTACCCCGGCCGCCGCCATCTCGCGGATCTGGTCCCAGGTCATCTGGCCGGCATAACCACCGTCCACCCCATTGGTGGCAACGAACAGTGTGAAGGGGTATCCCGCCTCGCGCAGCCGCGGCCATGCCTCGGTGTAGACGGAAAGATAGGCGTCGTCGATGGTCAGGCCCACCGTACGGTCCGGAAGCTCTGTGCCGCGGTCAATGGCATCCAGGATTTCGGGCACCGCCAGGACGGTGTAGCCGCCACGGCCGAGCTCGCCAAGATGGACCTCGAATTGTTCCACAGAAATATTGGTGGCCGGATAGGCGGGTTCCGCGAAACGGTGATACATAAAGACGACGGCGGACTCGGCCGCCCTCGCCCCAGCCGCCGTCCATCCAAAGACGGAGTAGACCGCGAACAAGACGGCGATGATCCGTGTCTTGGAATTTTTCGTCCAGCGGCGGCGCGGGTTCCTGGCGGTTCCGTGAGGCATGGATGGCATCTTTCCCATTTCTTTGGCCGAATACAAGAACCGTGGCCGGCGCACCAGGCGC
>PVBE011395537.1_pt1 | contig 15989 bp, 17 predicted proteins | sample 1631181 | NCBI WGS metagenome assembly PVBE01 (sample SAMN08397723, study PRJNA350692) | Marine metagenome, whole genome shotgun sequencing project. | isolation source: water | place: Pacific Ocean | collected 2012-04
CCAAAAGGATCAAGATTTTAAAGCAAGCTGAACTGATACCAAAGGGAAACTTATTTTCATGATAATATTAAATCTCATCCCTGTTAATAGGCTTTACAGAACATTTTTCTCCAATCATGGAAAACTTTCGGATGGGAGTGACAACACCGGTACTTTCAAATACCACAACATATTATGTGGAACAGGATTTAACACCAGCTCCGCAAAATGTTGGACCGGTTGACAACACCTTTGGTGGAGGTGGCAATTATCAATTCGATCAACACCTTGTCTTTGATGTTTATGCGGCCTGCACCCTTACCTCCGTAAAGGTTTATGCCACAGGTGCAGGAAACAGAACTGTGTTTTTAAGAAACAGTAGCGGGGCCGTTTTGCAAAGTGCTACCATCAATATTCCTGATGGTGAAAGCAGAATCATATTGAACTTTCCCCTAACTCCTGGAACAGATTTCGAGCTTGGAGCTAACAATGATCCGGATCTTTATCGGAACAATACTGGCACCAATTATCCTTATACACTTTCAGGATTGGTCTCGATTACACGAAGTAGTGCTCAATCCAATCCTGTTGGTTACTACTATTATTATTATGATTGGGAAATTCAGGCACCCGGCTGTATTTCAGATCGATCGGCCGTTACCGCAAACGTGGGACAAGTGCCCTTTGTGAATGGCACAAGTACCAACGCCACATTGCCTTCTGGAAACAACGGAGCAATTGATTTACAGGTGATCGGTGGAGTGACTCCCATTTCCTATGCCTGGTCGAATGGAGCAACAACCGAGGACTTACAAAACCTTGCACCTGGTGTTTACGATGTTACGGTAACCGATGCAGCTGGCTGTTCACAAAGCGCTAGTGTGGTTATTTCATTAGATGCGAATTGTGAAGCAGTCTCAACAATTTCGCATTCCAACCTCACCCCAACATCTGTTCGCTTGAATTGGGTACCAACCACAAATGCTCACCACTACGAAATCCGGGGAAGAGCAGTAACTAATTCAACCTGGACCACAATCACGATTGCTGCGGGAAGTCCAAATATCAAAAACGTATTCGGACTTGGTTCCAACAACAGCTATATCTGGCAGATCAAATCATGGTGCAATGCAGCTGAAACACTCGATTCTCCCTGGTCGGATCTTGACACCTTTACAACAGTTTGTGCTGCTCCTGACAGCATCTGGACCAGCCCTGTTTCTGGTCAGGCAGCCCAATTAAACTGGACAGCCGTTTCAGGAGCCGAAGGCTATGAAATCAGGGGAAGAAACACCGAATCACCAAATTGGGTGAACATTCTTGTGGGATCATTCAATACTTCAAAACAAGTATTGGGGTTGACGCCTGGAACCACCTACGAATGGATGGTGAGAACCTGGTGCGATGCAAATGGGGTGAACAAATCAAGTTACACATCTCTCGATCAATTCACAACTACCAATGCTGCCAGGTTGGGCGGTTTCAATTCGGGAGCCAGTCTTGAAGCTCAATTTTCAGCCAGCATTTTCCCGAATCCAACAATAGGCTTTGTCAGAATTGAGTTGGCAACCTTGAGTTCAGCTACTGAAACTCAACTGTCCATTTTCGATCTTTCATCCAAGCTAATTGAGAACCATAGCTTCTCATCAAGAAGTGAAACTTTCGATTTCAACCACTTGTCGGCAGGTGTTTACTACCTGCAGTTGGAATCAGGCAAACACGTTTGGCATGAAAAACTGATCATCACGAAATAAAACATCCGAAATCTCAAACAGCAAAGCCCCGGTCTTCGATCGGGGCTTTTTTATTACGCCCCACCCCCACTGCCAATCTGTCATAACCCCTCCTAATTGATTAACTTTGCGCGTTCAAATTTTCCAGGTCAGTGTTAGAGTCTCAATTAGAAATTCCATTAAAAGTAATCGATGAAAGTCGGCAGGGCGAAGCCCTGGAAAAGGATTTGGTTTCAGATGGAAAAAAGAATGGCAAGAAATTTTATGTGGAAAGCTACGGCTGTCAAATGAATTTCAGTGACAGTGAAATTGTAGCCTCTATTTTAAACAAGGAAGGGTATGATTTGACACAATCAGTTGAGGAGGCAGACCTGGTATTCCTCAACACTTGTTCTATCAGAGAAAAGGCAGAACAAACAGTTCGCAACCGGCTGAACAACATTAAACAGATCAAGGAAAACAACCCCGAAACAATAGTGGGTGTTTTAGGCTGCATGGCCGAAAGGTTGAAATCGAAACTGCTGGAGGAAGAAAAACTGGTTGATTTGGTGGTAGGCCCGGATGCTTATCGCGAATTGCCAGGATTGATCACAGAAGCAGAAGGCGGTCAAAAAGCAGTAAATGTCCTGCTTTCGCGGGAAGAAACCTATGCTGACATCAGCCCCGTTCGATTGGGTTCAAGCGGTGTAACAGCTTTCATTTCCATAATGCGCGGATGCGACAATATGTGTTCATTCTGTGTGGTGCCCTTTACGCGCGGCCGGGAGCGAAGTCGCGACCCTGAAACCATAGTTCAAGAGGCTCGGGATCTGTTCGAAAAAGGTTATCGCGAAGTGACGTTATTAGGCCAGAATGTAGATTCGTATCTCTGGTATGGTGGTGGCCCCAAGAAAGATTTCGACAAACTGACCGAACAAGAAGAAGCTGATTCAGTGAACTTTGCCCAATTGCTGAAAAAGGTCGCTGAAATCAGTCAGGATCTTCGCGTCAGGTTTTCTACTTCCAACCCCCAGGATATGACAGATGACGTGTTGTATGCCATGGCTGAATATGAAAACATTTGCAACTACATCCACCTTCCAGTACAATCAGGCAACACAGCCGTTTTGAAACGCATGAATCGTGGATACTCCCGGGAATGGTACTTCGATAGGATTGAAGCGATCAGAAGAATTATTCCTGATTGTGGAATAAGTACCGACATTATTACAGGATTTTGTGGTGAAACGGATGAAGAGCATGCCGACACACTTTCGATGATTGAACAGGTGGGTTATGATTTTGCCTATATGTTCTTTTATAGTGAGCGACCGGGAACTTTGGCCGAGCGCCAGTTTAAAGACGACATTCCCCTGGAAGTAAAAAAGAAAAGACTTCAGGAAGTGATTGAACTTCAGAATGAGAATGGCAGGAGAAGCAATGAAGCAGATGTAGGGAAAACGTTCAAAGTCTTAATTGAAGGAAAATCGAAAAAATCGGTAGAACAATTATTTGGTAGAAACAGTCAGAACAAGGTGGTGGTTTTCCCCCGCGAAAAATTCCAACCCGGACAATATGTGGATGTGAAAATCGATAGTTGTACCGCAGCAACCTTGCTCGGAAAGGCGATCTAAACTTAAAAAACCATGAATCCCAATCTTCAAAGTGTAAAACAACGTTTTGGCATTATCGGCAATTCGCCTGGCCTGAATTATGCACTAAGTGTTGCTATAAGAGTGGCGGCCACCGACCTGGCAGTTTTGATCCAGGGCGAAAGCGGTGTGGGAAAGGAGATCTTTTCCAAAATCATTCACCAACTGGGTGCCAGGAAACACAATCAGTTCATTGCTGTGAACTGCGGAGCCATTCCTGAAGGAACCATCGATTCCGAACTCTTCGGTCACGAGAAAGGAGCATTCACCGGTGCCAGCGATTCCCGAAAAGGATACTTCGAATTTGTGAACGGAGGCACCATTTTTCTCGATGAAATTGGCGAAATGCCCCTGGGAACACAAGCACGTCTCCTCCGCGTTTTGGAAAGTGGCGAATTCATCAAAGTGGGTTCTTCGAAAGTTTTGAAAACCGATGTACGGGTAATCGCGGCCACCAATGTAGATTTGCTCGACTCTGTAGAGCGCGGAAGATTCAGGGAAGACTTGTACTATAGGATGAGCACCGTACCCATCAAGGTGCCACCACTTCGAGAAAGGAAGGATGACATCTACATTCTATTCAGAAAATTTGCTTCCGATTTCGCTGAAAAGAACGGCATGCCCACCATTCGATTGACGCCTCGGGCAAACCAGGTTCTCACTACTTACACCTGGCCGGGAAATATTCGGGAGTTAAAAAATATCGCAGAACAAGTTTCCGTTTTATCGCAGGACAATGAAATTGGCCACGAAGAATTAATGCGATTTATTCCCGACAGCCACAATTCCCGGCTTCCGGCAGTTCCTGCTTCGGCACAGGGCAGTAATGGAGATGGAGCCAATTTTTCAGAACGTGAACTACTTTTCAAGTTGTTCTTCGATATGAAAAAGGATTTAAATGATCTGAAGAAATTTGTTTTTGATATGTCGCAAGGTAGTGTGCCGGCTGGATCACCTGTTCCTGGACACAGTATTTCACCTGAAATTCACCATGAAAATATGCAGGTTGCACCGGTTGATCCCAGCCAACCCATTATCCTCGAACCAGATGAAATTGAGGAGCAGGAAGTAGTGGAGGAATCGTTGAGTCTAGCTGACAAGGAAAAAGAATTGATCTCGAAAGCCCTGGATAAACACAGAGGCAGAAGAAAAGCAGCAGCTAAAGATCTCGGCATATCCGAAAGAACGCTCTATCGAAAAATTAAGGAATACGAAATTCCACTTTAGGCATGCAGCAAGTTATCGGAAGAATAACATTCCTTTTTGCTTTGGTAGCTACCATCCAGTCATGTGGAGTTTATTCCTTCACCGGAGCTTCCATTTCATCTGATATCAAAACCGTTTCGATAGCCGATTTCCCCAACCAGGCAGCCAACGGAAGTGCTGGTATCAGCCAATCATTCACCGAAGCATTAAAAGATCGATTCGTAAGCCAGACCAATCTCGACCTGGTGAAACACGATGCCGACATAGAATTCACGGGCTACATTTCAGGCTACGACATTACTTCTAAAGCCCCAACTGGCCAACAAACCACAGCACTTAATAGATTGACTATAAGAGTTAGTGTCGATTTCTACAACAACAAGAAAAAGGAAGATGGTTGGAGCCAGAATTTTTCGCGGTTTGCAGATTACGAGAGCGATCAGAATTTAAGTAGTATTGAAGACGAATTGATCGAAGAAATCAACGACCAATTGGTGGACGACATTTTTAACAAAGCCCTGGTCAACTGGTAGGCCTCAAAAACCCTGCAACCCTGGAATCAACAAACCAATCTGTCGAGCAATTGCTATCTGACTTCCTGACCAGGAAGCAGGCGGAAGACTATTCTGCGGATGAGTTGAAATCGATCTCAAAAGCCTACCCCTACTTCGCAGCACCTTACGCCATGTTGGCGAGAAAACTGCATTTGAAAGGAGATCGGGAATATGAAAAAAGCCTAAGAATGGCGGCCCTCTATGCCCGAGATCGTAAGAAGCTGTACAACTTCATTCACGAAGTTGCTGTTCAAGAAGAAATCGAAACAACTGAATCTTCAATTCCAGCAGACCCACCTATTGAAGAGCCAAGGATTATAGAAGCAGAAGAATCAGCAATCGAAATAACCGGGGAAGCAATGTTACCGGAAGTAAAGAAATCGCCTGAGCCAAAACTACCTCCAGAGACCGAAGTTGAAACCGAAACTTCAACGATTGAACCTACTCCAGCGAAGGAAGAGATTGCTGAACCACCAAAGTCTGTTGAAGAACCTCAAACATCCGTTCGTTCTTTCAACGCCTGGTTACAGCATTTTCCTCTTGAAAAGTCTGAAGAAGCAAAACCAATTGAGGCTCTCGAAGAGGCCGAAATTCAAGAAGTGGCTCCAGAATCAGACTCTATAAAACCGATTTCACCACCACCCGGGAAAGAGGAACAGGATGATGAAATTACCGAGGAAGAATTAACGGCTGTGGCCGATCGCGTGAAGAAAAGCATCACGCAGGATCAAAAACTTGTGACTGAGACACTGGCTAAAATTTACGTGGCGCAGCGAAAATTTTCCAAAGCCATTGATGCTTACACAGAGCTCGGCTTGCGCAATCCTTCGAAAAGTGATTACTTTGCAGCCCGAATTGAAGAACTGAAAAATAAAATTTAAGCTATGTATGTTGTAATGACCATCATCATCCTAATCACCTGCATCTTGCTGATGTTGATCGTATTGATTCAAAACCCGAAAGGTGGTGGGTTAACCGCAAGCCTTGGCAGCATCGGAAACCAAATGATGGGTGCTCAGAAAACCACAGATGTTTTGGAAAAAGCAACCTGGGGATTGGCAATAGCCCTGTTGATCTTTTCATTGGCCGGTAGCGCCATGATCGAAACAGAAACTGCAGATACTTCAGGGGTGTCAGAAATTGAAAATGCCATTAATGACGGTTACATGGCACCATCAAACAATCCAACAAATCAGATACCTATTCCTGAGAAACCAATAGGTGAGCAGTAAACAAAATCAAAGAAAAAATTAAGGGAAAGCACTTCGGACACGAGGTGCTTTTTTTATGCCGCCTGGCTGATCTTTCGAACAAGGCTACGTTTGGCAATAGGCAGAAAGGTTTCGGCCAATGGAATTGCAACACTGCACTCAATGGCAAAAGTGGCTGGATTGGCAAATTTTCGTGTTGCATTCAACAATTCCGATTTCATCTTTTCGAAAGTGTTGGTAATACTAACCTGGTATTTTGTGATGTATTGAGTTTTTATGCCCCGGTACTTTTCCTGTGCATTTTCAAACAGCGTGATATTGTATTCATAAACACACGTATCCGTTGCATCTCCGCTTCTTAGTAAAAGGTATCCTTCATAGGGTTGAATGGGTTGAACACCCACAGGATAGATTTCCATTTGCTGCTCAATGAATTCGTAAATGTCTTTGCCTTCTTCGAGATGGCATTTCATTTTAGGAATGGCAAAATCGAGAATTTCTTCAATTTCAGCCAGGTAGTCAGCATCATCGAGCAGCTGTTCGTATTTCAATTTGAACTTTTCAAAATCGAGCTTAGATATTTTTTTTGGGAAACTGCTGCTCACTATCTCCTTGTTTTTCTTGATTGACACCACATTGTTATAATGTTCCACCAAATCAGCCAGGAAAGGATAAAGTCGATTTTCATTGAATTCTCCACTGATCTGTTGAAGGTAGGCCAACAATAAATACTTCTTGTATTCAAAATCAATTCTTCCTTCGGTGATCCAGTTGATGTCCAATGATTTCATAAAATTCTGGTTTGGTCTAATAATATTATACGTTGTTCCAGCTAAAGATGTTGTACATCCGTTTCATAACAAAGACGTGTTTTCCACCAAATATGCTGCAATTATGTCACTTCCTGACAGACAAACTGAAATATTTTCAAAGCTTACGGCAAATTTGACGGGTTTATAGCATTGGCACAACAAGTGATAAGAGTGTGCGAACTTGAAAATCATTTTAATTCTAAAACTTATAATCAAATGGGAAAAGTAAAAATCAAACCACTCGCTGATCGAGTTTTGGTTCAGCCTTCAGACGCAGATCAAACTACTTCTGGCGGGATCATCATTCCTGACACAGCAAAAGAAAAACCACAAAAAGGAACCGTTGTTGCCGTTGGCCCAGGAAAACCAGATGAGCCAATGACCGTTAAAGCCGGAGACACTGTTTTGTACGGAAAATATGCCGGAACAGAATTGAATGTTGAAGGTGGCGATTATCTAATCATGCGCGAATCAGACGTATTCGCAATCCTCTAATTAACCTTATTATCCAACTTTCCGGAAGCAAAACCTGCCGAAGGATAAAACCAAAAAAGAAACAAAATGGCAAAATTGATTAACTACGATGTAGAAGCTCGCGACAAACTGAAAAAAGGTGTTGATGCGTTGGCTAATGCAGTAAAAGTTACACTCGGACCAAAAGGCCGAAATGTAGTATTGGAGAAAAAATTTGGTGCTCCACAAATCACCAAAGATGGTGTTACAGTAGCCAAAGAAATTGAATTGGAAGATGCAGTTGAGAACATGGGCGCACAAATGGTGAAGGAAGTTGCTTCCAAAACCAGCGATGCAGCCGGTGATGGAACAACAACTGCTACTGTGTTGGCTCAGGCTATCATCAGCTCAGGATTGAAGAGTGTTGCTGCCGGTGCACACCTGATGGATCTGAAACGAGGAATCGACAAAGCTGTTGGTGCCATCGTTGCTGACTTGCAAAGTAACTCCGAAGAAGTTGGTTCAGACATCAAGAAGATTGAACAAATCGCAAGCATCTCTGCAAACAATGATTCAGTAATCGGAGGATTGATTGCTGAAGCAATGGCCAAAGTGAGCAAAGAAGGTGTGATCACCGTTGAAGAAGCTAAAGGAACTGACACTTACGTTGATGTAGTGGAAGGAATGCAATTCGACCGTGGATACCTTTCACCATACTTTGTTACCAATGCGGAAAAAATGGAAGCAGAGTTGGAAACTCCATACATCCTTATCTACGACAAGAAAATCAGCAACATGAAAGACTTGTTGCCAGTTCTTGAAAAAGTAGCTCAAACTGGTGCTCCATTGTTGATTATTTCTGAAGATGTTGACGGTGAGGCTCTGGCTACACTTGTAGTCAACAAGATCAGGGGAACACTAAAAATTGCTGCAGTGAAAGCTCCGGGCTTTGGTGATCGCAGAAAAGCTATGTTGGAAGACATCGCCATCCTTACAGGAGGAACCGTTGTATCTGAAGAACGTGGTTACAAATTAGAAAACACCGAGATGGATTTCCTCGGAAAAGCTGAGAAAATTGTAATCGACAAAGACAACACAACAGTTGTGAACGGTGCCGGTGAAAAAGAAAACATCACCGCAAGAGTGAACCAGATTAAAGCACAAATCGAAACAACTACTTCTGACTACGACAAAGAAAAACTGCAAGAACGATTGGCCAAATTGGCTGGTGGAGTTGCTGTTTGTTACGTTGGCGCAGCCACCGAAGTTGAAATGAAAGAGAAGAAAGATCGCGTTGACGATGCGTTGCATGCAACACGAGCTGCGGTTGAAGAAGGTATCATCGCAGGTGGCGGTGTTGCTTACATCAGAGCCATCAAATCATTGGACAAAGTTGATTCAATCAATTCCGATGAGAAAACTGGTGTTAACATCGTGAGACGAGCTATCGAAGAACCACTTCGTCAAATCGCTGAAAATGCAGGTGTTGAAGGCTCAATCGTAGTTCAGAAAGTGAAAGAAGGAAAAGCTGATTTCGGTTACAACGCAAGATCAGATGAATACGAGAAACTGAAAAAAGCCGGTGTTATCGATCCTACAAAAGTTACACGTGTAGCATTGGAAAACGCAGCTTCAATCGCTGGAATGTTGCTGACTACCGAGTGTGTAGTTGTTGACAAACCAGAAGAAGACAAAGGCGGAATGCCAGCCGGAATGCCTCCAGGCGGCATGGGCGGCATGGGCGGCATGATGTAAAATCATAGTCCCGTAAAAAACAAATCCCCGGTTCAAATCAATGAGCCGGGGATTTTTATTTTATCGCTAAACCTGAATTTTACTTCGCTGCATTCAAATTATCCATGAGATTTACGATCATATCGTACACATCCCCACGATTCGATAGTGCGCCCATCATGCCGTACATGGCGGCAGTTCTGGTAGGAAGTCCAGATGCATTACCGCCTCCCATCAATTTGGATGCCTTGGAGCTTAGTTTCGAAAAAGCAGCTTCGGGCAACAATTTGGAAATTCCCTTCACCGCATTAATCGTAAGTGAAGATGAAATACCACTCCAGTTTACTTTTCGAACCGTGGCCACAGCAGTAAATAAATCCTTTAGGAATTCATCTGCATATTCAATGTGATTTTGAGTAACCGTAAGGTGAAGACTGTTGGGAAACTGTTGTCTGTCAATGTGCCAGCCTTTCAAAGTCATTTCGTCACCGATTGCAAATATGTCGTGAGAATCGGAAGTGAAAGCGAAGACACAAGAATCCGGTTCTCCGATCACTTGCAAACCTGGTGTGCTGTTTATGCCTTCCTGAATTTTCTTGGTGCATTTCATCACACTGGAATTCATTTCAACATACTTCTCATTGCCCATGAATTTGATGACGGCCCAAGCAGCTGCGATAGGCCCGCCAGGGCGAGTGCCGGAAATCGTAGGTGAAGCATAAATTCCTCCTGGCCATTCGGTGTAAACGAAATATTGATGTTTTCTTAACTCACGAGTTTTATATAAAACTACTGACGCACCTTTAGCTGCATAAGCATATTTGTGCAAGTCGGCTGAAATGCTGGTAACACCATCTACTGCAAAATCGAAAGCCGGAATTGGGTATCCTGCTTGCTTAACAAACGGCAACATAAATCCCCCAACACATGCATCAACATGACAAAGCAAGTTGTGTTTTTTAGCCAAAGCACCAATTTCGTTTATGGGGTCAATAACGCCATGTGGATATGCAGGAGCGGAACCCACCAACAAGATGGTGTTTTCGTTAATGTAGTCTTCATATTGATCTACATCTACGCGAAAATCCTCCCTCAATGGAACATGAACTGCTTTTACATCAAAGTAGTGAGCAGCTTTCTCGAATGCGGGGTGCACCGAAATCGGTACCACCATTTCGGGATTCTTGATATCAGGCTTATGCTCTCGAGCCCATTCGCGTGCTGTTTTCACGGCCATCAGGATACTCTCAGTTCCGCCAGAGGTCATGTTTCCAACCACATCCTGATCACCATTCAGTAAATCAGCTGCCATTGATATGGTTTCCGTTTCAAATTTTCGCAGCGAAGGAAAAGCCGTAGGGTTCAATCCGTTTTCAAAAATGTACTTGTTATATACTTCCTCAATGACCCGCGCCACTTCTTCTCCGGGATAAAACACCAGGCTCCAGGTTTTACCCTCGCGCCAGTTGGCATCATCCTCTTTGAACTGGTCCATCAATGGTATCAAATCGTCATGATGGAGACCTTTTTGCGGAAATCTAATTTTTCGTTCTGCCATTTTGTTTCTGTTAGCTGTTTCTGATTTTTGTTTTAGACAAAGTATTTTTCCATGAAAAGAATTGCATTCTCCCGCATGATCTTGTTTACAATTTCACGTGGCCGATAGCCATACCAAAGTTCCTTGTTCATTTCAGTTCTATCTAAATATGAAACAAGGTCGTGGTACATATCTACAAAAGTGGCGGCATTGTCGTAATGATCGATGTGAGTGATTCCACCATCAAAATCAGATCCTACAGTCAGTAGATCCCACGCTGATTTCTTACCTACAGCGCTGATCACCTGGAAGATATTGGTGAAAATGAGTTTACTGAATTCATCACGCTTATGTTGCTGATCCTTGATTCCTGAAATGCTCTCCAGCAAACGTTGGCCACCTAACAATCCCTTGTCGAGCATGATGCCGATGGTGCCTTCAGAATCGTGAATGATTCGAATCTCTTCATCACTCAGATTGATGCTCCAACGGTGTAAATAGCTGTTTTTACTTTTGGCCACCCCATCGCGCTGATTCACGGATTCGTCCATGGTTTTGTAACCATTCACTCCGGTGTGGCTGCAGATCACAGGAATTTTCCGGCCTTTTTCACGTTTGTATTTATCCAACATGGCGTAGTAGTCTTTTCGACCTTTCACGCTCATGTGTTTTATATCAATCAAAATGGGTTTGCCATTATCATCGCTCAACAATTCATGCACCACATCGCGGCCCAGATCGGTCATGCCAAGGCCCAGACCTCTCCTTTGATTCAATATTTGGTTTACCGGAAACTTGATGCTTGGGGCGTGTCCGCAGAGATGATTCCAGAAGTGGTGACTGAGATTGATGAAGAATGGATTGAATTCCCAGGATTTCACTCTGCCAATGTTATTCATTACCGTTTTGCGCAATTCGTGGCGAGTTTTTGAGTCTGCCTGTGGCGTACCTGTTCCAAATGAATGTGCACCTTCAATAGAAAGAATAACAGCAATAGAGTTTGGCTCTTCCAAAACCTTCTCTAAATCGGAAAAAGAATTCACCAAACGATAACTGTGATCTGAACCGGATCCCTGTCCCTGACCTTCCAGCAAAAATTGATATTCTGCCTCCAATTCTTCGAAATAACTGTTATGTGAATTTTGCAGATGACGAATTCGCTCAATAGGAAAACCCGAAGTGTATTCGTAGATCGCATTTATGTTCTCCTTCCCAAAAAGCCAGCGTGGTACAGAATTATAACTGAGAAACCCACGCTCAATTGGATAGAGCGAATTGAAGGCTACCTTGATGTTGCCCTTTGCAAGGTTATTGAAATTGCTCTGTGAATGCTTGTAGATATTCTTGGCAACACCTTCAATAATTTTTGCGAAAGCGTTTTCAGGATAATCTATGTCGTTTGTAACATTTTCCCAGATGGATTTAATGGGTTCGGGAAATCCGGAATTGAAGGGGCGCATGTTTGGGTGACAGTGGATGTCGACAAAAAACTGCCTGTTTTTCATAGTTCTTTTATCTCTTACTTCTGTTATAAAATCTGTTCATTCGACACTCCTTTATATAATTATACGCTTATTCCATAAAGAAGATGCGCACACAACTATCATCAATATAGTAGCATCATTTTCAATAAACGTGTAACTCATTCCTTCGCCAGAAACTTTGGCGAGCATGTGAACGAATCACTTGGTCATTTGTGCAGATGAGAGTCAACTCACAATTGCTGTCGGAGCTTTCGGGTTGATTGGCAGCGGCCCAACCAACGAACCGAGGGTTTTTTGTCCGAGTTCATTCTCAAAGACCTAAATTTAGGAAAACTGGTTGTATGAATGCCACATAAAAGTTGCTGAATAGCGAATTTTCGCGGGTGAATCGGCAGTTTGAAGTAAGGTTCATTTCTCTGCCTCAGATTCCATTGACCGAAGACAGCTCTTGATTTGCCAAATACAAAAAAATCCACACAGCTGAAGTATCCTGATGTGGTTTTGGTGTAATTCGATTTTCCGATATCCCGCCACTTTGGGCACTACACAAGACAAAATTTACCAACCCAAAAATTTAGATTAGATATTTATGATTCTAACAGTAGAATTTAATTAAATTCTTTACATTAACATCTCGCGTTTATATCATTATGATCAGATTTACAGAATCCGACCATTTACCAAGGGAAATGTGCCTTTTGGATTTGACAGGTCGTGTTATAAAGGAGTTTCGAATCGCAAAATCAAATGAGGCCAATCTCAGCTTAGCCGATGTTGAACCAGGTGTTTACCTTTTACGTCATGTTAAAGAAAATGGGATGATGAAAAAAGTGGTTGTTTACCAAGAGCATGTTCATAATCAATTGTTGAAGTCGAAAATGTTGGATTTTACTGCCAGATGTCCACCAGTTGGCCGATGAGGTTAATAGCATCGCTATTGACAGAAAAATTTCAAAGAACAAACTTCCAACAACAATTAAACCCAGCTTTCAAAATTTAAGGAAATTCCAGACTAACCATTATTTGAGATTTGTTTATTTGGAAATTATTTTTTCCAGTTTATCTTGGTTAGGTTGGTAGAGAAATTCTATCATCAACAACGGTGAACGAATGACTAATGTTGGTAGATTCTTCCGCCATCAGGTACAATTCAACTACATTCCTCAAGTCAGGGAATTTCATTTATTTTCAATTCCCCTTCCGATAGTTATCGGAAATGGAGACTGGCGTGAGGGAGTTCTCATTGCCTCCCAGATATATACTCCAGGGTTTAAATAACTTTGCCCCAAATCAGAAAAATGGCTGACACCAAACACACCATCCTTTCGGCAGAAGATATTGTCCAGCGAATAAAACGTATCGCCTTTCAGATTGCGGAGGACAACTACGATGAAAAGGAAATCTACCTCATTGGTATCATGACTGATGGTTATAGGGTAGCAGAAAGACTGGCCGTTGAGATTCGACAAATCCTGAAGATCGAGGTGCATTTGTACGCCATGAAACTGAAAAAGCGAAACCCGCTATTGAAAGACATGATTTACGATTTCGACATTCAAGAATTGAATGACAAGGTGGTAATTATAATAGATGACGTAGCAAACACCGGTAAAACAATGTTGTATGCCATGAAGCCCTTGATGGATTGTGTTCCCAAAAAAATCAGAGTTGCTGTGCTGGTAGATCGCAAGCACAAGATGTTCCCGATTTGCAGCGATTATGTGGGCATGTCACTTTCTACCACCATGAAAGAACACATTGCTGTGGATATGCAGGGCGAAGAAGAAGTAGCCTACCTCTCGTAGGTTTCGAGGGCCGCACGGATTTTCTCCACGGTGCAATTCATGGCCTCAACATGAGAGTTGGCACGCATGTAAAATGGCTCACGTTGAATGAGCAATTCACTGATGAAGAGTTTTAATTCTTCATCGTCAAAGTCACGCAACATCGGGCGACTATCCCTCACATCTTTTAACCGACTAAAGAGGAACGCAGGCTCTGCTCGCAGATAAACGCTTTTCCCGCTTCGAAGAATAAAATCCATATTGTCAAAGTAACAAGGCGTTCCTCCTCCGGTTGAAATCACCAGGTCGTTTTCCATCTGAATTTCCCAGAGTAAACCACGTTCCACTTCCCGGAAATATTCTTCTCCTTTTGAAAGGAAAATCTCCGAGATCGTCATTTCTTCTTCGGACTCAATCAGGGCATCAAGATCAACAAATTCATAGTTCATTTGGTTTGCAAATGCTTTGCCCAGGCGTGTTTTGCCACAACCCATAAATCCTACCAGGTAAATCTTCATAAAGGGGAAATCTCTTTCTTTTATCAGGCTTTTAATGAAACCCTCGGATCGAGGAAGCCATACATCAGATCGACTAAAATATTGATAACTACGAAAACACTTGCAATGAAAAGTACTGCGCCCATTACCACAGGAATATCAAAGTTGATGAGCGCTTTCACCGTTTCGTATCCAAGGCCTTTAAAATCGAGGATCAATTCCACGAAAAATGCTCCGGCCAACAAGGCTGCAAACCATCCCGAAATACTTGTGATCACAGGGTTCATAGCATTTCTCAATGCATGCTTGAAAAGTACTTTCCAATAGCCCAATCCTTTGGCTTTGGCAGTTCGGATATAGTCCTGGCTCAACACTTCGATCATGGAACTCCTGGTTAGCATTGTAATGATGGCGATCGGGCGAATACCAAGGGCAATAGTTGGCAGAATCAGGTTCTCCCACCGTGTTATCGGGTCGCCCAATTCATCGAGATCGAAAAGTGCACCAGTATTCAATCCAGTGTAATCGTATAGCCACCAGGTGAAGACAAAAAGCAGCACAATGCTCGACACATAACTTGGTTGCGAGATGCCAATCACCGACATAATCACCGAAGTATTATCGATAAAATTGTTTTGATTGATGGCCGAAATGATTCCAAGCAATACGCCAACAATAGTCGCCAAAATGATGGCCGCAAGTGCGAGGATAAAGGTTGGAGGAATTTTCTCAGCCAGAATTTCTGTAACCCTTCGTCTCGTTTGAAAAGACCGTCCTAGATAAGGCAGTTTAGCCACCAAAACCGACTCGCTACCCAATTCTGTAATTACAGAGTATCGGTACTTTTCTTCGGCCTCTGGCGAGTTTTCATGAATCCAGATGGGGCTTAGATCACCAACATACCGCTTGAGCTTTGCATGCCACGTGAGGTTGAGGCCAAGTTCCTTTTCAACTGCTTCTACAGTCGAAATATCCGCACGCTGACCCATGGTTAAACGGGCAGGGTTTATCGGCAACATATTGAACAGAAAGAAAACGATGAATACAACCCCGATCAGCACCAACATGCCGTACCAAAATCGTTTCAGGATGAAGTTGATCAAAAGGGGAGATTTACTTTAATGAGGCTTTTACGCTTTCAATATCGGGCACATCATTGTGATGCCATTTTCCACGAACATAACCATTCTGCACCAGCATCAACCCTGGGTTCGACCGGATTATAGTTTTTAAAGCAATACAAGGTTTGATAATAGATGGCCACGGAATAGAAGTTTGGGACAAGATTACTGTCATAAGCATACTCTCTTTAGCTAGCATATTATCGCCAAAAAATGCTTTTGCTATTTCTAAATGACCACTACTACTAACGGG
>PVBE011890501.1_pt1 | contig 15989 bp, 20 predicted proteins | sample 1631181 | NCBI WGS metagenome assembly PVBE01 (sample SAMN08397723, study PRJNA350692) | Marine metagenome, whole genome shotgun sequencing project. | isolation source: water | place: Pacific Ocean | collected 2012-04
ACGATGTTCTCCGCACGCTCCCGGGCATCTCGGGAGGCTGCCGCGAGCATCTCGATCTTCAGCTCACCGAGCTTGGTGTAGTAGTACGACGGCTGGGAAGACGAGATGGGAACGCCCTTCTCCAGGAGCTGGGTGACCTCGCGGGAGATGCGCTCGACCAGGCCCACCCTCGAAGAACGGACAGAGATGGACTGACGGGTGGTGTAGCCCACGAAGATCGACCGCCGAATGCGCTCACGACCAACACTGACATGCTCGGTCCTGTGATTCTCTTCCACAGTGGCCGAGGACACCCGGATCTCGTCAGCACTCAGGCCCTCTGCCTTCAAGTAGTCCATGGTGGTCTCTACGTGGGAGTGGAGATTCCTGTAGGCCACCGTCCGGTCCATATGGTCGGTCACGATGTGGGCGGTCCACTCGATCTCATCGGAGATGATCTCCTTTTTGGCCGACCCTGTGACCTTGAGCGTCCGGGTGGCTGGTCGGGTCTTCACGTACTGCCACGCGGTCGCCGCCACAGCAGTTGAGATGACCATGGCCAGACTGAGGGCGACCCACCCACCCTGTGCGCGACGTAGGTTGTCCATGCCCTCTCCTCTCGTGAACCGGACCCTCCAGGGGACAGAGCCTCCAGGGGACAGAGTCTGGACACCGCATGAGGACTGGGCATTCCTCCGGGCCGAAGTCTACGCCAGTCTCCGCCGCGCGTAGACGTCCTCCGAGCCATCGGTGATGGTGCGTTCCTTGAGCCAGGCCACCATCTCTTCCGCACTGAGCCAGTCGGGCTGAACCCACCGGAAGGTCTCGGCCTGCACGGTCCGGAAGCGGTAGTCTCCCAGCGCCTTGAGCCGCTCCACGCAGGCCACAGAACGGTCGATCTGCAGCGGATAGGCCTCAAAGGACAGGGCCTCGACTGCGAAGCTCATGCCGGCGAGCACCTTGTCCTCCAGCCCCTCCACATCCACCTTGCAGAAGACTGGCTGCCCATGGACCTTCATGAGCTGGTCCAGGGTATTCACTTCCACCTCGACCGAGTCGTCCCAGGGAGCGGCAGGAATGTCAGGGTGGCCGGAGAAACCCTCGACCCACTCTTCAGAGAAGCTGGTCAGCGTAGGATTCTTGGTGTTGATGTGCAGGGTGAGCTGACCGGGCGCATCGGAGATTCCAATGGGGAGGATGGTCACATCCTCTCTTCCTCCGTACAGCCGCTCGAGCACCTGAAGCATCCTCGGCTGGGGCTCGACTGCGACCACCCTGGCACCCAGCGCAGTGAAGGCCCGCACCCGGTTTCCCACATGGGCACCGACATCGAAGCACAGATCACCCGGCTCGATGAACTGACCGTAGAAGCGCCGCATCCGCCCCGTCTTCCAGGGCTGACCGTAGTACATGCCAAGCGAGCGGACGACGCCCCATGTGGAAGCCAGTGACATGAGGCTCCTCCCTGGACGCAACGGGATAACAGTTGGGCATGTCGATGTCAGAGAACCGAATCCGCTGTATTGCCTTGTTGCTGCTTCGTGCTGGACTGGGCCTGACCATGCTCTTCGCCCACGGCGTAGGCAAAATGAGCGGAGGACCTGCCAAGTGGGAGGGGCTCGGCGGTGCCGGTGTGGGCTGGTTGGGTATCGATTTCGGTCTGGTTGGCTTTGGCCTCTTCGCATCTCTCTCTGAGAGTCTCTTCGCCTTCCTGGTGGCCATCGGGCTGTTGACCCGCTCTTCGGCAATCTGTGTGGCACTCACGATGTTCATGGCGATGATGTCCCACCTTACCGGTGGGGACCCCTTCAGCCGGGCCTCCCATGCTCTGGAGCTCTGTGTGGCCTTCTCGGTCATCGCCATGATGGGCCCTGGCCGCTTCTCGGTCGATGGTTGGCTCGCTGCCAGGAAGAACAAGGCAGGTTAGCCAAGCCCCATGCAGCCACACCTGATGCCCAGAGATGTCGGATGGATCGAGGTCGTCACCGGCTGCATGTTCAGCGGCAAGACCGAGGAGCTGATCCGCCGCCTGCGCCGGGCCCAGTACGCTCGCCAGCCGGTCGTGGTGTTCAAGCCCGGCATCGATGAACGCTACAGCGTGGACAGTGTGGGCTCCCACTCCGGACAGCGAATGCGCTCCTTCAACATCGAGCGGGCCTCCGAGATCCCCAAGCTTGTCGGCAACGCCCAGGTCATAGGCATCGACGAGGCCCAGTTCCTGGATGTGGAGCTTGTCCGAGTCTGCGAGGACCTGGCCAACGAGGGTCGCCGGGTCGTCGTGGCTGGACTGGACATGGATTATCTGGGACAGCCTTTCGAGCCCATACCCCAGCTCCTGGCGGTCTCCGAGTACATCCAGAAGATGCTCGCCATCTGCGTGGTCTGCGGGAACCCAGCGGACCGCTCCCAGCGCATCGTCAACCGGGAGAGCCGGGTGCTGGTCGGCGAGACCGATGCCTATGAGGCAAGGTGTCGCCTGCACTGGAACCCCACGAACTTCGATCCGGTTCAGACCTCGCTTCCCTTGGGCGCCAACATCGCCGATGCACCGCCAAAAGGCGACGCCGCCTGATCAGATTCTCCGCCGGATGACCACCCGGAAGTCTCCGATGTGATGGAGCAGGTCCGTCCGGGCACGGTCGCTCAGGTCCACTCCGCCTGCGTCCCCGAAGACGATAGCGCTTCGGCCAAACGCACCCGGGGGTGCAAGCACACAGATATCGAGCGCATGGACCTTCCCGCATGCCGGGCACTCCATGCTTCGCTCCCCTCCATCCCGCCAGGCCCCGAGAGCGGCCCCGAAGCCTGGGGCGATGTTCTTCCCGTTGTCGGGACAGGTCACCCGAAACCCACCCTGTTGGTTGGCATAGAGCACCATGCAGCCGGGTCGATCGAGCCAGAGGCGAGAGAACCCGCCGGCGACAAGATCACTGCTCTCGTCCCCTGCGCTCTCGCCAGCGAGAAGTCCGTCCACCTCCCAAAGCCGCCGCAGGCGGACAAGCGCTGCTTCTTCCAGCGAGCACTCCGGTTCCACCGGGACCACCAAGAGGTCGATGCGATGGGTTGGGTTCGGCACAGGGACCCCTATCTCGGAGCGGGGTGCGTGCTGAGATGAGTTTCCCGCAATAGAAGACGGTCCGGTCGCCAGCTACCCAGAAAACCTCCGTTCAGAGTGCACCATGAACATCGGTCAGATCAGCGACATCCTCGGTCCAGATGCAGACGATCTCCTGAGCTACCAGGCCACGGCCATCCCGAAGGAGCGACTTCATCTCCCAGGACCGGACTTCGTCGACAGGATCTTCAGCCCCTCGGACAGAAATGTACGGACGCTCCGGTCTCTGCACACGCTGTTCAACCACGGGCGCCTCGCAGGCACGGGCTACGTCTCGATCCTCCCTGTAGACCAGGGAATCGAGCATGCAGGCGGTGCCAGCTTCGCCAAGAACCCCGACTACTTCGACCCGGCCAACATCGTCGAGCTCGCCATCGAGGGTGGCTGCAACGCCGTCGCCACGACCTACGGTGTCCTGGGTGCTGTGGCTCGTCAGTACGCGCACAAGATCCCGTTCGTCCTCAAGCTCAACCACAATGAGCTGCTGACCATGCCCAACACCTTTGACCAGGTGATGTTCGCGCAGGTAGACGCCGCGTACGACATGGGCTGTGTAGCCGTCGGAGCCACGATCTACTTTGGCTCTGATGAGTCCTGCCGACAGATCGTAGAGGTCTCCGAGGCCTTCGCGCACGCCCACGAGCTTGGAATGGCCACCATCCTGTGGTGCTATCTGAGGAACCCCGACTTCAAGAAGGACGGCACCGACTACCACGCGGCTGCAGACCTCACGGGCCAGGCCAACCACCTCGGTGCGACCATCCAGGCAGACATCGTCAAGCAGAAGCTTCCGACCAACAACTTTGGCTATCGAGCCCTCAATGCGGGCGACTCGAGCTACGGCAAGCTCGATGAGCGCATCTACACCGAGATGGCCACCGACCATCCGATCGACCTGTGCCGGTACCAGGTGGCCAATGGCTACATGGGCCGAATCGGGCTCATCAACTCCGGCGGCGCATCAGGTGCAAATGACCTCCAGCAGGCGGTCCAGACCGCAGTGATCAACAAGCGTGCTGGCGGCATGGGTCTCATCAGTGGAAGAAAGGCCTTCCAGAAGCCCCGAGCAGAAGGAATCGCCCTGCTCCACGCGATTCAGGACGTCTACTCCTGCGCCGGCGTGACCATCGCCTGAGAGTCACTCCTCCGGGCCAGTCAGCACAGCCCGCAGCATCGCCCGGTCACGGATCAGGGGAGCGGTGTGCCTGAGCCCGCCGATGTCGACCTGGGATCTTTCCCCGAGCAGCCCTCCCTGCCACGAGATTCGGACGAAGACTCCATCGAGATAGCCATCCGCCAGCCAGGCTTGTCGATGTCGGGCAGGGCGCACACGCAGCCCCAGTGAGGCAGCTTCGTCGAGAGCGCCGGCCGCGTCTTCAGCGAGGCCACCGCGCCATACTCGGCCCAGCCAGTGCCAGATCCACGCCGCAACCAGTGCGATCAGGAGGCCGGAGAGCACCCCGCTCACGATGGTCCCGTCGATGTAGGTCTCTATCCCGAGAGGTCCACGACCATGCCCTCCTGAGCCGGGAAGATCTTCGGCGCGGTGTGGCCATTCCACCGTGCCGTGATGGCATCCATGATGTCATCTGTGGCGTCTGGACTGTGGTGGAAGAAGGCCAGCTGCTTCGCTGCGGCCGCCTCCCCCACCCGAACCGTGTACTCCGGATACGCGTGTCCCCAGTGAACCTTCTTGAGGTACTCCTCCTGCGTGAACGTGGCATCCATGATCAGGAGGTCCGTTCCCTGCACCAGATCCACCAGCGCCTTCTCGCGCCCAGTGGGCTCATCTCCGGCCATCAAGCCCTCACCTGGCTGGGCGAGCGGTCCAGTGTCGGTGAGATAGCAGATGCTGTGTTGTCCCAGGTCCACCCGATAGCCCAGCGTACCTCCCGGGTGACTGAGGCGCAGCGTGCGGACTCGGTATGGGCCCGCACTGAAGTCAGCGTCCGGCTCGATTGCCTGGAATCGGAGATCAGCGGCCAGGCCATCCATCCGAAGCGGATGGAAGATCCCGTTGATGCACCGACCGATCTTGTCCCGCGCTGCAGCCAGGCTCCCAGCCGGAACGCCGAGCGTGATGTTGCACTCTGGAAGATGGGCTGGAGCAAAGAAGGGCAGCCCGAAGATGTGGTCCATGTGGGTATGGGAGAGGAGCATCCAGATGTCGGTGCGGCCCTGCTCGACGAGGGATCGGCCCAGGTCTCGCGCACCTGTTCCGCAGTCCAGCATCAGCACTGGGGCTCCCGGTGCACGGACCTCCACGCATGCGGTGTTCCCACCGTAGCGATGAAAATCCGGCGACGACATGGGGATCGATCCCCGCACTCCCCAGAAGGCGACCTGCACGGCGCTACATGTAGTACCTGATCCCAATCTGTCCATCGATGGACCAGGTAAACTTCGGGATCAAGTAGAAGGTGGGGGCTGTTTCCACGTAGATGCCCACGGGCAAATCCCGGAAGAGCACGCTGAGGCCCGCGACCGCTCGCGGACCGATGAGCACGCGACCGACGACATCCTGATCCGTATTGCCACCAAAGTTGGCGCCAGCACCGATGTGCATGGGCACGCTCACCTCGCGCACCCCGGTGTGGAAGGGACGGAACTGAAGCACATAGTCTGTGGTCGCAGCCAGATCACCGATGACACCGGAGTCCCCGCCTGCCGAGAACTGAAGCGCCGACCAGTTTCCCAGCCAGTACTTTCCGGTGAATCCGCTTGGAGCCCCGACGGCGATGCCGAGTCCCAGAGGGCCTCCCTGCCGCTCAGGGGCAACCTGACTACCTCGGGAAGATCCCTGAATCGGGGTCTGAGCGAGCGCAGCCAGGGTCATCAGCAAGACAGCAAACATTGGGCCTACCACAGGGTCAAGGTGGTGCGCGGTACAGGATTCGAACCTGTGGCCTCTGGCTCCGGAGGCCAGCGCTCTATCCAGCTGAGCTAACCGCGCAAGACCCCCAAAAGGGGTGTGGCCGAGTATCCAAGCACTGCCTCTCGGTCAAGCATTCTCCGAGAGCCAGCCCTGTACACCCGGGATGACCTCTCCGGCCCATGCATTGGAGGTGCGGACCCGGGCAAATCGCTCGTACAGTGCTCCCAGGGCCGCCCAGAGCTGCTCAATGCTAGCCATTCGCGCATAGAGCACATCGGCGCCGTCTCCGACATCCTCTGCCACGGGCGGCAAGACAAGGCCGCGCATGTCCAATGAGGGTGCCACCAGGGTCACGCCATACTCGCGTCCTTCCCAGGCAATCCGGAGCCGAAATTCCCGGATCACCTTCCCGCCCCCGAGTGCGGCTCGGGCTTCCGCCCCCCTCGGGGCATCGGCACCGGTGAGCACGGATCGAGTGGCTTCTTCGCTGGGAGAGCGAAATGCGATGCGGTCATCCACCCAGATCTGGACCTCCCTTCCGTCGATCTCCAGGTGTCCCCCGCTGGACTCGGTGGTGTACCAGAGCCATGCGAAGAAGTCGCTCGCCAGATGGGGCAGTGCGCTCATGAGACTGCCTCCGCGAAGTCCGTGGTCCCCACACTGGCGAGATCCGCAGCGAGTGCTGGATCTGCCTGAAGGAAGTCCACCGGAGAGAAGGGCTCAGGCACCATGCCGAAGGTCGTCCGGAAGAGAGTGCGGAACCTGTCATTGAGCCTGTCTGTGGTGTTGTGCACCAGGACCCAGCCCTCGGCAAGGTGCCAGGCGGCATGAACCACCTGCACGCGCGGCAGGGACCGAGACATCAGCTCCGCCTCCACAGCGGAGCGGATGTCGGTACGGACTGAAGAGGGCGCGACATCCTGCTGATTCTCACGGCACCATGTCTCCAGGCGCTTGGCCACCATCGCGCGGAAGAGCGGTGCGGGGAGGAGCTTCTTGTCCACCCGCATGGCCAGCAAGAGGTAGTGGTCGAAGAGCCACCGATTTCGGTCGGAAAACTCGGTGTCCATGATGTTGTCCTGGCAGACCCAACCCAGGGACTCCTCACCTCTGCTCAGGGCCGCGCTCTCACGAAAGGCCTGGCCCTCGAGTGCAACCTGGAAGCCATCCCGAAAGCCATCCGGAACAGGTTCAAGGACCCGATACCGGCGCACATTCAGTCGTCCTTTATGGAACCCCACTTTCCCCCCGAGATGTTGCTGATGGCGTGGCGGAAGATCACGATTTCCATGTCATCCGCACCCAATAGGCCGAGCTCCCAACGTCCTATCCACGCGATGGGGCCACAGACCACATCACCCTCGAGCGTGGTGACCTCCACGGGTGTCTTGGCATCCACCCACGAAAACAGCCGCTTGTTCGCACACCGATACCGATCCTGCGGACGCTCGATAGGCTCCTGTGCCTCATTGGACGCGTCGTGCTCCAGAATGCCCCGGGCCAGCGTGAGGTCATCGGTCAAGAGGGCAAACTTCAGCTGCAATTTGTGCATCAGGCCCAGTTCACCAGCAGGTGCATCTTCTGAGCTGGCCTCAAGCTTCACCTCGTAGGTGTTCAACCCTACGACGCGGGCTCGGACCAGGCGACGGCTGTGAAGACCAAAGACAAGCTCCCGACCGCTGGTCAGTGCATCGTCGAGCAGGGAACGGGAATGATGCTGCGCGATGTGCTCCTTCATCCGCCGTCGCGCCAGGATCTGGTCGAGGGAGACACGCCCCAGCACCACCTGGGTCGCCAGCGAGCGCTCCAGTCCATGACGGGTGATGAGCTTCTCCACGCGGTCCTTGTCCCCCAGCTGACTCAGCGCGTCCTGAAGCTTCAGCTCCCCCTTGGCTACGCGCATGGCCAGGTGCTGGGGCAGGCCAGCATCCCGCATCAACTCCTCCGCTTTACGGCGCAGGTGTGCCCGAGGCGTTGCGCCGGGCTCGACCCAACGCCGCCTGGGAAGGCGCTTGCGGTTGCCACCATCACTTGGTGCCATCGATACACTCCGGGGGTGGGGGATGCCCCCTGCGGCCAAAGATGTAGTGGGTTCAACCTAGCGGATCAAGGCGGGTTGGTACTCCGGGGCGAGATTTCTTTCGCCATATTGCTGCCCCGCGATAGCCGGGAGCCATGCAGATGGTCATTTTGCTGGTGCTGATCTTGGGGTGCGGGCGAGCCCGGCACAAGGTCGGAGACACTCCCTCTCCTCCGCCGAAGCCGCCGACCGTGGCAAGAGCCAAGGCGATCGAGGTGACCGACCTGAGGGGGCTCTCCTGCACTGATGGCGTCTGCACTCTGGTGACGGGCGCAGGAAGTCAGGTGATCGACCCGGTCACCTTGGAGCGGGGTGAGCTCGTTATCGGTGCGCCCCCTGAGGCCACCAAGGTGACCCTCAGTGAGGGCCGAAGGGACATCGGGGCGCGCTGGAACCGGCAGATCTCTGCAGGCTGGCGCAGCCCATTCCAGGAATATGTCCCCACCCCAACCAACGGACGTCTCTCCTATATGCGCAGCCTACAGTCGGACAGTGCTCGCTTGATGCGCATCGGCGGGAAGCTCCGTGCCCAGCCTGCACCGCATGCCAAGAGTCCTGTGGCATATCGGAGGTGGCTGGCCCTCCACCCGTCGGGGCAGCAGGCCTACCTGGCGCCCTGGCCGCACACCGAGATCATCGCGGTAGACCCGGACAGACTCCTCACGGGCTGGCGTCTCGACCTGGAGGCGCCCACGCTGGGGCTCTTTGTCGATGCAACTGGACAGTACCTGGTGGGTGAGACGGGCGGGAGCACCGACCTGGACCGCCTGCTCGACTTCAGTGGCGATCCAATCGCGGTGCCAGATGGTGTCGACCCTGCCGGCGACCCGCACCTCGCAGAGATACCCCGACCGGTCTCGACCCACACGGTGGTCATCGATCTCACACAGCAGACCCTGGTGGCTCGACTTCCTGGAACCTATATGCGCTGGGTGCCGGTCAAGGGCCATGTACTCATCGCCACCACAAAAGCAGTGGGACGGCTGCCCCTGGACTGAGCAAGGCCAGGCCCTATGCGTCGAGCAGCCGGACCAGCAGCATTGCACCCGCATTGTTGACCACATGCAGAATGATGGGAGCGAGCAGGCTGCCCGTCTTCTCCCGCAGCCAGCCCAGGGCCAGACCCAGCATGGTCACCGGAATCACCGCCTGTGGATCAGAGACATGGATCAGCCCGAAGAATATCGCGGTGAGTGCGAGGCCTGGCCACACTCCGATCTTGCAAACGAGGACCCGCTGGATGAAGCCCCGGAAGACAACCTCTTCGAGAATCGGTGCGACCAAGACGACCATCAAGAGCAGGAAGAGAAGGCTCGGCCCCACGGGAAGCTCCGCTGTAATGATGGAGATCATCTGGGGCTCGATCTCGATCCCCAGCCGATTCACCAGCGCCTCTCCGAGCCAGAAGATGCCCATCATGGGGAGTACCGCTACGGCGGCGATGAGTGCCCAGCGCAGAGGCATGCGCACCAGACCCAGGGTGGCAGCACTCGACCGCAGCCAGCAGAACATGGCCGAAGCCAAGGTTCCGATCATGCTGGTGCCGACCATGATCACGACCAGGTCGGGATCAGGGGTAGCCGATGTTTCTGCGAGATCTTCCAGATTCTCGGCCGAGCCAATCACCAACAGGATGCTCGGCCCGGTCGCCACCCAGATCAGGGTCACGAAGGCAAGCACCGCATCCAGGATGCCGGCAGACTTCTCTCCCCTCCGCACCTGCCATACCGTGGCGGCCAGAAGCGGCATCGATAGTAAGACCCAGACGAGACCCGTGATGAGCAGAGCGGCTTTCACTGGTCTTCCTCCATGAGATAGACGCGCCCCTCTCGGGCCTCGGTCGCCCCAAAGCCTGGCACGCCAACGGCAAACAGACCATGTCCCCCGTCCAGGGATATGCGGCTCCGCTCCGCCGCTCGGTCCACGACCCAGACATCCCCGCCCTCCAGGGGAACGATCCGTGCCCTCGGGGGCTGCAGATGTCGATTGAAGAGTCCGGCTACGCGGCCTCCACCGATGGCCAATCCCAGGTGGTCCCCGGGCTCTCCGCTGACCTTGGTGCCGTCCTCGCAGCGAACATCACCCCTGGCTTCATCCGATTCCACGCGGGCATCACCATAGCAGGCGGTATCTCCCCAGAAACCGACCGCAGATCCTGCAGACGTTTCCTCTCCGTCCAGGTCGGAACCGAGGGCCTCCACCGCGCAGACCGCCCCCTCACATCGGGTAGCGATGAATCCGTCTTCGCCACAAGCCACCGTCTCTCCGCGACCGTCCCGTATGAGGACTTCGGAGTCGGCACAGACATCCACAGCCGTGTCCCCCGGGGTGGATGCTTCATCAGGGAGAAACCACTCCAGCCAATACAGGCCTCTGCCTGGATCCCACGCCCAGGGATGTGTTCCGACCCACCCGACGCGCGTTCCAAAGCCAGCCCCTTCTCCGCTGAGGCGCCAGCCGGGCTCGCCACTCGCGGAGACGGTCATGACCTGCCCGACATCGGGGGCTCCGATCAACACGGTCACCTCTCCATCCGCATTCACACCAATGGCGACGGAGGAACCAAAGCCACTCCCAGCCTCCCCCTCGATCACGCTGGCAGGCACCTCGTCACCCAGCACTCGCTCTCCCGGGAGGAGTGCCCCGGTACACCCGATGAGCAGCCAGCCGATCATCGGGTGAGCACCATACGACGATAGAAACCGTGCCGGTCTTCCTCGATCGACTCAAAGGGGCTCGCCTCGGCCACACCCCGCAGGCTGGTCCACTCCCTTCGGTTCATCCCGAAGCGACGCCAGCCAAGCCGCACCACGCGGTCCGGCGGCCACATTCCTCGCCGCGCCACCCAGCCCTCCGGCACCTCATCGAGATCCCGGTCTGCTTCGTACAGATAGAAGCGCGCGCCTGGCTGAAGCACCCGATGAACCTCCGCCAGGATTCCCGCAGCATCTTGCCAATGGTGGGCAGACTGAACTGCTGCTGCAGCGTCGAAGGTGCACTCTTCGTACTCGATATTCACCGCATCCATGGTCTGAAAGCGGATGTTGGTGTGAGCCCCACGGTGTTTCTCCGCCAAGGCGATCATGCCAGTACTTCGGTCGATACCCACCGCCCCTAGCAACGGCTGCCCGGCGGCGACCTGGATGCTCAGCCGTCCTGGCCCACATCCCACATCAAGAAAGGTACCCTCCACCAGCCCAATGGCACGGGCAATGTGGACATAGGCTGGGCGGTAGTAGCGGCCCGGCCCCCTCTCGTACAGCCAATTGGATACTGCTGTTCGGACGAGGCTCATGAACCCTCAGTCGGTAGCGACCACCTCAGCGGCCGCCTCGAGCATCGCAGGGATGGACCTCGCGGAGACCTCCGCAAGCTTCGGGGCGTCTCGGTAGACGGCAAGGACGTCCTCGGCGAGGCCATCCGCACACCAGAGCACCACAGCATCCGCATGCTTCACATCTCCGCGAGCCTGGTCGACAGTCTTCTCGCTGCCCGTTGCTACCTGTACCAGAGTGACCCGACGATCCTGGGCCGCTGCTCGCAGCAGGGCCTGCGCCTTGGCGCTGTTGCCCGCGATGCAGACCTTGAGGCGCCCATTGACCAGGCACGCATCCAGGAAGCGACGGACCGAGGCGCGGAGGTTCACCCCCTCGCAGACCTCGCACTGGGAAGCCTCGACTCGAATGGAGGGGAAGCCTGGTGCCGAGGGGCAGTTCATGCACGCACGGACCACCTGGTTCGCGATGTCCGCGTAGCTCGCATAGCGGGCCTCGACTGCTACGACATTCTGCTTTGCAGCGGCCGCATCCTGGCTGCGTCCTTCTTGCTCTGCCGCCAGCGCCGCCTCCAGCTCTGCCACCCGTGCTTGGAGGGCCGATATCTCTTCCGATCGATCAACGGTCGGGGCGGCGGGAGCAGCATCAGTGGGCTTGGGCGCGCGTGCCTCACCCGCCTTGCGGCGCACCGTTCGGGGCCGCTCCACGTCCGGATCGGGAGATGCAGACCCCTCAGGCGAGAGCCGTCGAACTCCAACACTGCGCATAGCGGTCTCGAAATCTGTGTCTTGTGAATCACCCATGACCCGGACCCTATTCAGTGCCCGCGACCCGCACCAATAGTTCCTGGGCATGAACCATCGGATACGCCCGAACGGTCATCACCACTCCAGGACGCCCTGCACGGATTTCCTCCAGGCGCTCCCCACCGATGGGCGACTGCAGGTAGCCCAGGAGGTGGCCCGGACGGACCTCATCACCGACCCGCACCTCGGCCACGAAGAATCCGCCACAGCCAGCGCGGTGAACACCAACCTCGGCGTGAGTGACATCTGCAGCGGTACCTGTGCCACCCATGTCCATACGAGCACAGATACCCAGGTGGCCCAGGAGGTTGTTCAGTCCATTGGCCATCGTGGTGGAGTGGCCGCTATCCAGTGTGATTCCTCGTCCCCCGACCACATGCAAGGCTCGTCGACCCGCCGCCCGCCAGGCCCCGATCATTCCAGTGGGTTCCAGACGCACGCCTGGACGACGCCAGACCACAGGCAATTTCATGGACCGGGCAAGCTCGAGCTCCTCACCACCCATGGGTGCACGCACCTGAGGTAGCTCCCGCACATGGGGTGCACCGGAGTGCACATCCACACACACATCCGCATCGGAAGCCTCGAGCAGGGCGTGGGCTATCCGCTGGACAACGCTGCCTTCCGGGTCTCCCGGGAAAGCCCGGTTGATGTCCTGGTCATCAAAAGGCCACCGCTTCAACCCCTCGTCCGCACCAAAGGTATTGACCAGCGGGAAGAGGTGGACTCTGTCCTTGGGTCGCTGGACCCGGAGGCTCTTCACCAGCAGATTGACGGCGTGGATGCCGTTGAGTTCGTTGCCATGCAGGCCAGCCACAATGGCCACCGCCGGCCCATCCGAGCCAAAGCTCAGCCGATGGAGCTCGTAGGAACCCCGATAGGGTGCCTCGATCTTGAAGACCACGCTCATGCAACCACCACACGAGCGACCATGCTCCCCGGGTAGACGACCGGGTGGTCCCGCATGGCCATCACATGGCCATCCACTGTGGACCGGATCTCTTCTCGGATCTCCCCATTGGAGGGGTCGATGACCTCACCGAGCAAGTCTCCCGCCTTCACCTCGGCCCAGATCTCCCCGTGCGGGAGAAAGAGTCCGCCGGACTGCGCTCGCATCCGGATGACCTGATCATCCGCTACCCGGGCCGGGCGGTTGAGTCCTGCCCAGTGGAAGGGGAGATCCTCCTCGGACATGATGCCCAGGCGCGTAAGGAGCGAGAGAACCCCGTCTGCCAGGGTCTCTCCGATACCCGAACGCAGCCGGTTTCCTGTGCCGCCCTCCAGCACGATGGTGCCTGGGAACTGGTGTGCAAAGGTACCTGCGGCCGCTGGGCCGGGGCGCCGTGCCCACACCACGCGCACATTTGCTGAGGCCGCAAGCTCGGCTGCAGCCTCGTCGCGGTGTCGGACCTGGGCATGGGGAACCTCAGAGAAAGCGGCTCGGGCTCCTCGCAACTCGATCACCTGAGTGGCTCCACGCACATCATTGAACAAGGCATGCGCCACGCGATCTGGTGGGTGGCCATCGCTCCGACCCGGGAACATCCGGTTGAGATCCACATCAAAGAAGGGCCAGAGCCTATCTCCCTTGTGCGCCGCCAGGGGATTGGCGCATGGGTAGATGTCGACCGTCCCCTGAAGCTTGTCTTCAATCTCGGAGAGTGCGGTAGCCACGTGGTGCGCGACACGAATTCCCTCCGGCGCATCCCCTCGGATTCCAGCCACAATCACCACACGCGGGCCTGCCCCATCCCCAGCACCGAAGCGCCTGCGGACGATCTCCAACTCTCCACCAGAGGGGAGCTCCACCTGAATTACTGCCGACATGTCCGACACGTCGAGATTGTATGCGATCCGAACAGAATGTGTCGCTCTACCGCGCGTAGAGCCAAGCCTGGCCAGTCGCTGTTGCCTCGTGCACGACCGCCAACCAGATCCGGATGAAGCGATCCACACCACCAGGCTCCACATCTGCGGCCTGAGCGGCGAGATCAGCCAGGCCCATCCAGACCGTACGTTCGTTGTCGCATGCAGCCTTGTCCACCTGAGAGAGGATGGCGCAATCGAAGTCCTGGATGCTCTTCCGGGTCCACCCCATGAAGTCGTGGAGCAAACGGTGGGCCGCTCCCGCCGCATCTTGACCCGCAATGATTGCGGCATCGAGCTCGGTCAGGGCAGCCTCAGCGCGAACGTCAGCCTCCTGCCGCCACCGCGCCATCTTCATGGGTTCGGGAAGGGAAAGCCCGCCGTCGGAGGGATTCTCCGACGGCGGGGCAAGGCCCTCTTGTTCAGCAGGTAGCAGCGTCAGCACAGCATGGAGCGGAGCAGGCATTTCAGATCCAGCGGGAGCAGGGAGGGAGGGAAGGGGCGGGGGCCTTCAGCAAAGTCGCGAGGGGCAGCAGGAGCAGCAGCGGAGGGGAGGGCTCATAGATTCTCTAACGAATCTGTTGGCATGTCAACACGTGACGTGTATTCGGCCATGTCGCGCAGGAATGCGATATGAAACATCCGTGCTGCTCTCGCTTGTCATTCCAGCCTGGCAGGAGGCTGCCCGGTTCCACGTCACAGTGGACGGTGTCGACCGACTCCGTGCCGCCCTCCCCTACCCGCTGGAGGTGATCGTGGTGGACGATGGCAGCTCGGATGGCACCTCGGTCCTGGCCTCTGACGCCGGCTATAAGGTGATCCGGCAGGCCCATCGGGGCAAGGGGGCCGCAGTCCGCACCGGCATGCTTGCCGCCAGTGGAATGTACCGGATGGTCGCGGATGCAGACTGGTCCATGCCGCCTGAGCAAGCACTGATGATGCTGCCGCCCGCGATGACCGGGTTCGACATCGCTATCGCCTCACGAGAGCTGCCCGGTGCCCACCGCAGCGGAGAACCCCTGGCCCGCCACCTCGTCGGACGAGCATTCAATCGAGCGGTCCAGAACCTGGTCCTGCCAGGAATCAATGACACACAGTGCGGCTTCAAGGTCTTCAGAGCAGAAGCGGCACGCGCCATCTTCAGTCGAACCCGTGAGGACGGCTGGGCCTTTGACGTAGAGGCACTCGCTCTCGCCCGCGCTTTTGGACTCCGCATCAACGAGGTCCCTATCGACTGGGCACACGACCGGGACAGCCGCGTCCACCCCGTACGCGATGCGCCCGGTATGCTCGCTGCCCTGCTTCGAATCCGCACCCGCCTGGCGATGAGCCATTACCCGGACATCCGAGGTGGCCCTCCCGTGGTCCTGACGGCGACCGAGAGACCCCGGGCCTGAGGCCTACCAGTAGCCCTCCGATGGAGCCATTCGCAGCGCCCAGAGACGCTGAGGCGTGATGGTGCCCGCTGGCACCCCGGCCGCACCGGTCCGAATCGCGAGCATCCGCTTGCGCATGGACGCGACCTGCTCAGGTGCCTGCCGCCTCAGGTTCTTGGTCTGCATTGGATCCACTCGCACATCGTAGAGCGCGTAGTGACCCATCGGCACCGACTCCAGCGGGGCCTGAAGCTGCTCGGTGATGGTCGGGTCGAGGGAGGTGGAGTTGTGAAGCGAGCAGCGGAAGACCAGAAGGTACTGCCCCTTGCGAAGCGCGATCATGTCCCCAAACTCCGCGTAGGCCTCGCCAGAGCGCCCGGCGGGATTGAGCAGGTTGGTTCCCGATGCGCCCGCAGGAGTCACGGCACCGGCCAGGCTGGCCATCGTGGCAAGGATATCGATGCCCTCAACAGGGTCGCTCGTGTCGGGGGTGGCTGAGCCACTCCCGGCAGGTGCAACTAGTCGAGCTGGTGAATCGGACGGGGTTCTCTGAACGGGTGCCTCGGACGGGGTCTGCGGTTGAGCCTCGCTTGCAGGCTGAGTCCATACGCCTGCAG
>PVBE011537063.1_pt1 | contig 15979 bp, 14 predicted proteins | sample 1631181 | NCBI WGS metagenome assembly PVBE01 (sample SAMN08397723, study PRJNA350692) | Marine metagenome, whole genome shotgun sequencing project. | isolation source: water | place: Pacific Ocean | collected 2012-04
GGAGTACATCGACTTCTACAACGCGGCGCGGCCGCATCAGTCGCTCGACCTCCAGCCACCCGATGGCGCGCGGCATTCCACTCGGCGCCGGAGCAATCGCGTCGTGGGGCGTCCCGTGCTGGGCGGCCTGCACCATGTCTACGAATGGGCCGCCTAGCCGGCGGATGGAGTTTTGACGCCGCGCAGCCGCAGTCAAGGCAGACGGGTTCTTGGAACACCACAGGCATCAACAGTCCCGCTATTCTTCCGATTCGCAGGCGGAAGCGAGGCCCGCGCGCCCACCACGCCGCGACGCGGCTCGCGGACAAGGTGGTGGTCCTCGGCGGTTCGCGCCTCGCGGCGATGGAGGGCTGTGCCGGCCCCAAACTCCATCCGACCCAGTTCTCTACCTGGTAGACGGCTGACAGTCTGAGTCTTGTTGGTCCCACTGGGGTTGAGACACTTGTGGGTTCTCAAAACTCTGTCTGGCGCCGCGTACCAGATAGAAATGCGACGATTTCGACGAAGAACCGCTGGCGCTACCAGCGCGTTCAACACCTGATGCTTCCGGACCAGACCCCGCAGCCCGAGCCAGCCCTCAGTCCAACCGACGACGACGTAGCTCTCGGTCAACGCCAGGTCCAAGATCTCCGCCGAGCGGGTTGGCCGTGGAAACCTCGATCCGCCGGCGATCAGCACCCGCCCATCCGGCAAGACGGCGAGCGCCGGCTGCCAGCGCACCACCGTGTCCGGCTGCTCGCCCACGAGATGCCGCCGCCACGGCGGCCACGCGTGGGCGAGACGCGACCAGAAGCGACGATCCGCGGGGTCCAGCGCCGGGCGGCGCCCGCGGCGTTCAAAGACCGCGAGTTACTGGCGCAGGGCGAGGCTCTCCAGAACAAGATCCCGACGATCGCGACGCAGCACTCGCAGCGCCAAGAGAAAGAGGCGGAAGTCGAGCCACATAACCGACCTAGTATTCGTGCTGCGCAGGCGACGGGCAGGATCTAACGGCGGGTGGCCGATCAAGGACAGAGTTCGTAGTTGAAGCCAGCGGATCGGAGCGTTTCAAGGCACGGACCGAGTTTTGCCCTCCCACGGCCCACGGCGTTGGTCCGCGATGGATGCTCATCCAATCGTCAACCACCACCAGATCAACCACATATTGATCCCCCAATCCTCAATGACAATGCCAACGGGATGGCCAGAGCTCTGCCTGCCAACGCGGATCGTTCTCCATTCCTCCGGTTGCTTCTTCTCTGGGTTTAGGGTTCGCAGAACGGTAGAAACGAGGACACCAACCACGAAGGCTCAGCAACGGAAGACTGCTTGTCTCACAACACTCGCTACGAGGGTGCGCATCCTCGTGCTGCCTCGCCTCCAGTCCGGACCCGTCGTGACTGGCGGCGAGCGACGGCGAAGACACGCCGCCTCCTACGGACGGGCGGCGTCGACGTTGTAGCCGTGGGGTGTTGAGCCACGAGGGGCCTGCCCTGCTGCCGTGGGGCCTTGGCCTGACCTACGGAGACTGCAGCGAACCTGCTCGCTCAGCCCGCCGGGGATCGCGTTGGCCCTGTGGGGCGAGGGCCGACTGACCCGGGTCATACCTGCGAGCTTCCGCGAGGCCTCTAATCAGCCTGATGGAACACGCTGGCTCCCCGTTGTCCCACGACACGGGGTTCCTCGGCAAGATATGCGTGGGAGCGCCGCCCATGGACTTCGCACTGAACGAGACTCAGCGGCAGATTCAAGATCTGGCTCGAACCTTCGCGCGGGAACGATTGAAGCCGATCGCCTCCGAGCACGACAGCCGGCCGGACCCAGAGTCCTGCCTTCCCTTGGATCTCTACCGGGAGGCCAACCATCTCGGCTTCAACAAGACGCTGATTCCTGAGAGGTACGGGGGGCTGGGACTCGGGGAGCTGGAGACCTGCCTGATCGTGGAGCAGTTGGCCTGGGCCGATGCCGGCTTCGCGACCGAATACTTCGTCCACGCCATGCAGCTCCTCACCGTTGGCGACGCGGCGACTGAAAGCCAGAAGGAGCGGTTTTACCGTGCCTGTGTCAACGACCCAGACGATATGTACTTCATGGGCGTGGCCGGCACGGAACACGGCACCGTCGGGCCCGGCTTGACACCTCGCGAGTACCTGACGAATCCAGATGTCCCCAGCGGTGCGGCTCCACCGCCACCGCCGGGGCTCACGGCGGCGGATCTGATCGACGTCAAGACCGTCGCCACGGCGGATGGCGACGACTACGTGATCAATGGACTGAAGCGGTTCATCACGGGGGCGGGTCTGAACAAGCTGTACCTGGTCTACGTGCGCTGGGATGGGAACGGCGCCGAGCCGGGGGATGTTGGCCAAATCCTGGTCCCGGCAGAGACGCCGGGCGTCCGCATCGGCCACATCGAAGACAAGATGGGGCACCGCTTAGCGCAGAACGGCGAGGTCTTCTTTGACGATGTCCGCGTCCCCCGCGACAACGTGATGACCTCCATGATGGAGCGTCGCAACTTCTCGCGGGGGGGCGACGTGGAGGTGGCGGCGGTCTTCGCCGGGATCAGCCGCCGCGCCTACGAGGAGGCGCTCGCCTACGCCAAGGAGCGCTTCAAGGGCGGCAAGTACATCGTCGACCACCAGGCGGTGCAACTGATGCTGACCGATATGGCCGTGAAGACGCACCTTTCGGAGCTGATCACGATGCGCGCGGCGTGGCAGAACGATCAAGGCACGGGCTACACCGCACACAACGACATGGCGAAGGTCTACACCACCGACGCCGCGGTCTCCGTGACCTACGACGCGCAGCAGATCTTCGGGGGCTACGGCTATATGCGTGACCTGCCGATCGAGAAACTGGCACGGGACGCGCGGCTGGGGCCCATCTACCACGCCACGAACGAGATGATCCGCGTTGGGTCCCTGATCACCTGGTTGCGATCGATGGACAGCATCGCCTTCTAACTGAAGGCGCGGTGTCCTCAGCGCGGGATGGAGTGAGCCCATGCAACGAGAGGCGTTTCGCACCCGGTTCCTGGGTCACTACCGCGCCGACGGTCCCAAGGTGGTGCACGACTTGGACCGCGAAACCGGCGACTGCCAGGTCGACCGGATCCTTGGCGACGGCGTGGCGACGCCCTTCTGGCCCGACACGTACTCGCAGGCCCGTGTGTTCTCCTACCTGCCCTGCCCGCACTGCCTCCCCGCCGCCCAGCTCGAGGCCGCCGAACTCGTCCGTGAGGTGAAGCCAGCGCGCGCGGACCATCCGCGAGTCTTCGAGCGCATCTCGATCGGCGGTCTGACGCTGCCGAACCGCATCGTGCACGAGCCGACCACACTCAACATGTCCGATCAGGCGGGCTACGCGACGGCGGAGACCACGCGCGTCTACGAAGAGATCGCCGCGGGGGGGGTGGGGCTCACGATCGTCGGCGCCACGTGTGTCCGGCGCGATGGGTTGATCAACGAGCGCATGCTTGGCCTCTACGACGACACCTACATTATCGGTCTCAAGGACGTTGCCGCCGCGATCCACTACAACGACTCCGTGGCGGCGATCCAGCTCTTCTACGGGGGTCTCATTCCGGGCTTGGGCAGCCATCGAGCGGCGACGTTGGCGCCTGGGGAGGGCTGGATCCCAGGGACCAGGAACTGGGGTGCGTCGGACAAGGCATTCATCGGCAACCGGCAGCCGGGGGTGCTGGGGACGTCGGACTACGAGGAGATCGTGGAAGCGTTCGGGCTCGCCGCCCGACGGGCGCAGATCGCCGGCTTCGACGCTATTTCCCTGCACTTCTGCCACGGGTCTCTGCCCATGACGACGCTGTCCCTGCACTCCAATCAGGGCCGGGAGGACAAGTATGCGGATCGGGTCCTCTTCAGCGCGGAGATCATCGAACGCATTAAGGCAGAGTGTGGCGCTGACTATCCCGTCTGGCCGCGCGTCTGCTGCGATCAGAATCTGGTGGGCGACTACGACATTGACTACTGCTTGGCCGAGTACGCCCCTCGCTGGGAGGCGGCGGGCGCCGACGTGCTGGACTGCACGTTTGGCTCCATGATCATGGCGGTTCCGCGCAATCCCGATGCGGCCGGGATCGCCGGGGGAATCTACACCCCGGAGGCGCTGAACTTCGAGAACATCCGTCGCATGAAGCAGGGCCAGAATCTTCCCGTCATCGGATCCTGTCGACTCGGCACGCCCGAATCGATCCAGCTCCTGATCGAAGAAGAGCGGGCCGACCTGGTGGGCCTGTGCCGGGCGCTGATGGCCGATCCGTTCCTGCCCAAGAAAATGGAGGCGGGTCAGGCGGACCAGATCCGGAAGACGGTATGGAGTGGCGCGTCCCTGGTCACCGGAAACATCTTCAACTACGGCCATGCCGGTGCGGTCGATAATCCCGTGTTCGGGTTCGAGTCCACGTTCGACCGCAGGCCGGGGCGATCCCGCCGGGTGGTCATCGTGGGGGGCGGGCCCGGCGGCCTCGAGGCGGCGCGGGTCAGCGCGGAACGCGGCCACGAGGTCGTCCTCTTCGAAGCGGCGGATCGCCTTGGCGGCCAGTTGGCTTGGGCCGGGCAGCTCCCATGGGTCCCGCAGTCGCAAGTGCTCGCCCATCCCGTGGAGTTCCTTGAGGGCGAACTGGGACGGCTCGGCGTCGATGTCCGCCTCGGGCAGCGGGTCGGCCTCGAAGAGCTCCAGGCGAACGAGCCAGACGCGGTCGTCTTGGCGACCGGAGCGAGCGAGGCCCTGCCCGACGAGCCGTGGCTCGCATCCCTCCTGGAGGCGGGGAGGGCGTGTACGCTCCAGACCGCCCTCGCCGGTGGTCTCGACGAGATCGCCTCGGTCGTCATCTGGGGCGCGAACTTGGGCCTGGAGCCCGCCATCCACTTCGCGCGCGCGGGCATACCAGTCTCGCTGGTCGATGAGCGGTCGGGGCCAGGCGAGCTTGCGCAGTCGGCGCCGGCATACCTCCCCAGCGCCTTACCGACGCTGCTGTCTTGGCTCGCCAGCGAACCGATCGCGCTGCATTTTGGCAAGCGGGTCAGCGGCGGGGGCGACGGACACATCATGCTCACGGATGCCGAGGGCCAGGGGGAGGAGGTCGCGGCCGAGCGGCTGATCGTCACGCTGGGGATGACAGCGACGAACGAGCTTGAGGCGGAGATCCGCAAGCACTTCGCGAACACCTTCGTGATCGGCGACGCACGGGGGCCGCGATCGATCGGGCATGCGCTCCACGAGGGCGCACGCGTGGCGCTGCGTCTTGAGCACTCCGTCTAGAGCGCTGCCTCACGGGATGGATGCTGCCCAGTAGTGGCGTCGAAACCCGTGTCCCGATCAGCCCGATCGCGCCATCTCGCCCGGAGGCTTCAGGCCCGAACGCGGGCCATCGGGTGCCCAACCCTTGTCGGGGCGCGCGGTCCCGTCCAAACTTCGCGCGAACAATGCGAACCCTTTCTGGGTGGAGGTGCTCCATGGCAACCACAAATCCTGGCGCCAGCCAGCACAGCGCGACCGGTTTCAACTGAGCGGAGTCGGTGTCGCTGGCCGTGAGCCAGGCATTGGGCGAAGAAAGTGACGTGCTGCCCCGGATCGCGAGCGGCTTTGGCGGCGGAATTGGGGGATCCGGAGCCACTTGCGGCGCCCTGGTGGGAGCGATCGTGGCGGTGGGGCTGCGGCACGGTCGCACGAATCCAGAGGACGACCGTGGCCGCGTGACAGCCAGCAGTCAGCGCATCTTCGACGCCTTCCAGGCAGAGATGGGCGCGACGGCCTGCCGAGATCTCACCGGCCTTGACCTCCGCACCCGCGAGGGAGGGCAGCAGCTCCGGGAGTCTGGCGTGGCGAAGCGGGTCTGCGCGCCCGCCATCCAGCTCGCCGAGCGCTTGGCGATCAGCGAACTCTCGGCGACGGACGAGTGACCGATTCGCCACCCGATTGAGACTTCAGACTCCGCTGTGGCTGAGGGGAGCGGGTGCAGCTCGTCGTCATCACGATCGTATCTTCGTGCTGCACAGGCCCGACAGCGCGTCAATCCGCGCCCTGATGATCGAGTGGCTCAAGGGCTGCCCCGAGTGTCTCACGTGCGTCCGCCCGGATGGCGTCGAGCGTTAGCCCCCCAGGAGCGGTCCACTCCACCTTCTCACGCGGGCGGGACCACAGCGTGATCCGATCCTTCCGCACGCCGAAGATCTGCCCGGTGACCCACTCTGCCTCATCGCTGCAGAGGTAGGCCACCAGACTGGTCGATTCCTCTGGCCGGTCCGTTCCGGCCACCACCTCGTCGAACGTCGGCAAGTTCGCGTCGCCGCCGCCCACTGCCGCTTCTTCCAAGGCCTTCCGGATCAATGAATCATGCATGCGGGTGTAGCCGTACGGGATCACGCAGTTCGCCGTGATGTTGTAGCGCTGCAGCTCGATCGCCCAGATCATCGTCATGGCGTGGATGCCTCCCTTGGCGGCCCCCACATTGGTGCCCCCGAGAAGCCCGTAGAGCCCGGAGCCGTCGCCGGTGTTGATAATGCGGCCCCACTTTCGGCTGCGCATGTCGCGGGCGGCATGGCGCGCACACGCGAACGTGCCGAAATAGTCCACCCGCATCGGACCGGCGAATTCCTCTTCCGTCATGTTGAACATCATCCGCTCGGCGATGACGCCGGCGTTGTTGACCAATCGGGCGATGAAGCAGGATGGGAACGAAGCTTCCGGGTGGACATGATGGCCGGGGTCGTGGCAGTCGAAGAAGCGCTCCCGGCCCTCGAGGAGAGCGATGCCGCCTGCATCACGTTTGTCGGTTCGATGGCTTCCAAGTTCTTCTTCTTCCGGAGCTCGTATGGGCCGGCGAAGGCGGCGATGCGCGCCTACGCCAACGAACTGGCCCAGAGCCTGGGCCAGAAAGGGATTCGGGCCAACGCGATCTCGCCCGGTGCAATCTACTTCCCCGGCGGGGAGTGGGATCGGCGGAAGCTCGAGTCGCCGGAGTTCTACGCGCGGCTCGAACGGGCGATTCCGCTCGGGCGGCTGGGCAGTGGCGAAGAGATCGCGCGCATCATCGCCTTCGTCTCCAGCCCCGCGGGGATGTGGATCAACTCGGCACACATCGTCGCCGATGGGGGCAGGTCGCGGCGGTCGACTAGGTTCCCGACGAGAAAGGCCGCCCGCTCCTTTCGTGCTGCAACCAGGGTTGAGAAGCCCGGCCGTCCGGTCGGGTCATCAGGCTCATGGCGCCGGCGTGCAGATCGGTGGTTTGTGGAGTCACCACCCATCCTGCGCGAGCCTGCCGCGGTCACAGTCACCTGGGCGGCGTCATACCTCTCGCTCCGAGACTCCGGAGCATTCTTTCGACCCAGAGGAGCTCAAGCCGAGCGTTCGCGACTCTGTTCCTCAGATCTGGAGCAGTGGTGGCGATGTCCCTCAAAGTACCGCCTGGTCCAGGTAATCAAGGACCTCAGTGTTCAGATGCGCGCGACCGAACCACGTCCCATCTTGGCGGACAATAATCTCTGACCGCAGGGAGCCTGGGGGACGACGCTGCCAGAGCATCTCGACCTCGATCTGGTACTCCGCCCCGGACGCTGGCCGACAATCCTGACTCAGATCCTGGTCGGGGTAGCCGCCCCGGTACATGCTGCTCGCGCCTAAGCGGAAGGAGGCGTGGATGGTGAGCCCGTCAGTTCCTTACCCGACGAACAGCGTCTGGGGGATCATCGACAGCCCCGGCGAGGGAGAAGACGCGCGCGCAGAGACTTTGGCGGCGCTCCCCGAGGACCGCGTGAGCGTCTATAGGGGCGCTGCGGACGCGGAGATGCTGCGCGGCAGTCTCCGACGGCACGGCATCCTGAGCCGGATCATGTTTTATGGCGCCGGCAGTGAAGAGGAAGACCTCAAGCGATACGCCATCGCAGCCGACGGCGGTGCCTGCGTTGTTCGCGTCGATCTCCAAGACCGCCACGAACACGATCAGGTGAGCGTGATCCTCCGCAAGCACGGCGCGCACCTGATCAATTACTACCGGCGCTGGTGCTCCGAGCAGCTGTCGCCTCCCTGACCACGAGAGGTACTCGGGGGGCGCGGAGCGGCGGGAGGATCGTCTCGATCCTGAGGCGGCGTTGGCCATGATTTCTCTCCGACTCTGTGTGCCGCTTCTCGGCGCGGCGCGCACCAGACGCGATGTTCTGAGAGATGCTGGCCCTCGGGACCTGCATCGCTGAAAGGAATGGCTAGCCATGGGATCGTTGGAGGACCGCGTGGCCGTCGTGACTGGCGCCAGCCGCGGCATCGGGAAAGAGATTGCACTCTGGTTTGGCCGAGAGGGCGCGGCGGTTGTCTGCACTTCGCGGAGCACCGACGCGGCGCCTGCCAAGCTGCCCGGCACGATCGACGACACCGTGCGGGAGATCGAGGCAGCGGGGGGACGTGGCCTGGCCGTGGCCTGCGATGTCCGTCACGAGGACTCCGTGGAGACCGTCAAGCAAGCCACGCTTGCCGCGTTCGGCCCCTGCGACCTCCTGGTCAACAATGCGGGGATCTCGTTCCCGGGGAACACGCTGGACCTTCCCGTGAAGCGATGGGATCTCGTCGTCGACGTCAATCTGCGGGGGCCGTATTTGATGTGCAAGGCCTTTGCGCCCGGCATGGTCGAGCAGGGCGGCGGAACCATCATCAACATCTCCTCGGCGGCCGCGGTGGTCGTTGGCGCGGGTCGCCTGAGCTATTCGGTCACGAAGGCCGCCTTGGACAAGCTCTCGGGGGGGCTTGCGGTGGAGCTGGAGCCGCACGGGGTTCATGTGATCAGCATCGGCCTAGAGCTCCCAGTCCTGACCGACGGCTTCGCGTACGTCAATCCCGACGCCGACACAAGCAGTTGGGAACCCGTCGAGATAATGGGCGAAGCCACTCTCTGGGTCGCCAAACACGCTGCCGCCTACAATGGCCGCGTCGTCACCATCGCGGATCTTCGCCAGGACTTCGCGCGCGGGGCGCCTCCCCTGGCGTAGGAATTGCCTAGTCAGACGGTGATGCCCAACGACCTCTGCGCCCACGACCAGTTGAAGAAGGCCGAAGGCTCGAAGTGCGCCGAGTTCGCCCAGCATGGCTACGCATCTTTCGAGTTTCCCATCCGGGCCTCCGGCGGCGCGCAGACCGCGGGGCGAAGACCTACGGGCCTGCCATAGACCATCACTCCCGCTACGTTGTGCGGATGAGACGTCGCGTCACGCGGATGCAGGCGTCGATGGTGATGGTGATCCTCGGCGTCGTCCACATTTCCAGGCAGAGGGGCTGTCTCCTCCGATCGCGGTCCGCCTCGTCCCTCTCTGGTAGCGGGGATCTGCCGGAGTCTATAGCTCCCAGAGTCTCCTCGCGGCCAACGAATGTTTCGGGGCACAATGGGCGGTCGGCGGGTTAGACTGCGGCGCACTGGAACCGCCTGATCCTCGGTGGGCACGGACAAGCCCACGGATCGGCTGGCGGGTTTGTGAAGGGAACCGGGCAGATGACGAACAAGACCATGGTCGCGGCACTCTCCGAGGCCCACTTCCAAGAGATGGAACGAGACCCCGACATCTTCATCGCGGGAATCGACATCAAGCTCGGCATCTTTGGCCAGTCGCGCGGTCTCTACGATCACTTTGGCCCGCGGCGCGTCATCAGCACGCCGATCTCTGAGCGCGGCATTGCCGGGCTGGCCACGGGAGCCGCCGCGGCGGGCCTCCGACCGATCATCGAGATCATGTTCATCGACTTCATCACGGTGTGCATGGATGAGATCGTCAATCAGATGGCGAAGATGAAGTATATGTTTGGCGGCAAGGCCGTTCTGCCGATCGTCGTGCGGACGGCCGCGGGAGCAGGCCGCAGCATGGCCGCTCAGCACAGCCAAAGCCTGGAAGCCTGGGTCTGCCATGTTCCCGGCCTCAAGGTCGTCTACCCCTCCACGCCTTACGACGCCAAGGGCCTACTGATGGCCGCGATCCGTGACGACAACCCCGTGATTTTCGTGGAGAACAAGCGGGCCCTCGCCCTTCGCGGCGAGGTACCCGATGAGCCGTATACGGTCCCGTTGGGGTTGGCCGAGGTCAAGCGGGAGGGTACCGATGTCACGGTCGTCGCCACTGGCTACCTCGTCACCGACGCCCTCGAAGCTGCGGAGGCCCTGGCCAGCCGCGGGATCAGCGTCGAAGTCGTCGATCCCCGCACGCTCTCGCCCCTCGACATGGAGACGATCAGTCGCTCCGTGCGGAAGACGGGCCGCGCGGTCGTCGCGGAGGAGGCCGTGCGGTTCTGCGGGATCGGCGCCGAGATCGCCGCCTCCATCCATGAACAAGCCTTCGACGATCTCCTCGCCCCCGTGAAGCGCGTCGGGGCCCCGTTCACACCGGTGCCCTTCAGCCCCGCCCTCGAGGCTGCCTGGCTGCCGGGCGCCGGGTCGATCATGGCTACCGTGGAGGAGCTCGTCGGCTCGAGTTGAGGGTCCGAAGCAGTCTGTGAGGCACGGATCCTCGATCGCCGAGGGGCCTGGCGGAGGCGGCCGGGGGACGCTCAGTTCAGCGGTCCCGGCAGCGCGCGGACCACCCGGACAAAACCTCTCACAGTGCGGGCATCTCCCACGTCTGTGGGACCACAAAATGCCGATCGCGTCTGAGATTGCGCGGTAGAGACCGGTCGTCGAGCCTCCTCCCAGATGGGAGGGACGCATGCGGACCGTGCTCACCTTATTCTTCGGCGTGTTCACCCGGCTGGGACGTTCGCGCCAAGATTTTCTCCTGAAGAACTTCGCCCTCCGCCACCAACTGACGACGTGGGGAGCAAAACCTCATGCGGCCCACTGGTACTCGTGATGCAGGCCGCCGAGCACGGCGCGCCGGCGGAGTTGGGCACCGGGCAAGCGCGTGCGTCCTGGGAGGAATGGCGGAACCCCGCCAACCAGGTCGAGAACCGGCTCGGCATCTCCATCCCCTGAGGCGAACCGGAGGAGCCGGGCGGTGTCGACCATGTGTCCCTCTGCGGATCAGCGCCCGCCCGCGTCCGCCCGCGCTCCTCTCCGCGCGGGAGGATCACGGAGAACGGGCGAACTCGCGGCTCGACGCTGACCTGCGGCTTTCCAGTCCGTCGGTCCAGGGGCGATTTTCGCCAAGAAATGCCGACACGTCGAACAGATGGTCATGCGCAGCAAACTTTTCATCCGTCGGTCCAGGGTTCGAATCCCTGAGGGCCCACCATCCGACATTCCCGGCGTGCTTGAGATCGTCGCCTTTCTATCTGGCCGACGGCGCCAGGTCGAGTTTTGAGACACCACAGGGTTCTCCGCTGGAATGCGGCGGCGGGCTGGGAGGACTTTGCGCCCACTCGGCCCTTGTTATGGAACACGCTGTTCGAGATTCACCCAGGGGACGCACTCTGGATCAGGATGAGCAACCGCACCACGTGGCGCATGCCCGTTGAAGCGCCGCCCAGCTCCATCCCTCTTCAGCCGGGCGCTGTGCTCACTCGCGCGAGAATCCGTGGTTGCCACGGGACACATTCTACGGCGCCGATAGTTCACGCATCGGCGCGAAAACGAGGTTCCTGACGCCTGCGCAAAGCCCGAAGCCCGAAGCCCGAAGCCCGCCCGGCCTACCAGATGGAGATGACACACGATCTGGTCTTCCTGCCCCACAGCGCTGGGCAACGAGCGTGTCTTCTGGTCCCACAGGTCTAGCCCAGCGCACCGCGCGCAGCGTATTGCATGATCTCCTCGCTCGAGCAGCCGAGCTCGTGGCTGAGGATCTGTTCAGTGTGTTCGCCCAACGCCGGGGCTGGGCCGCGGAGTTGGCTGGGCTTGGCGGAGAAGTGTGTGACGAGTCCGTCGTACGGCGTGGGGCCCATAACGGCGTGCGGAAGGGTCACGAAGAACTCGCGGTGCTGCAGCTGGACATCGGAGTAGAGGTCGCTCGGTCGCTGGACGAGAGCTGCGGGGACCCCGGCGTTGGTCAGACGCGCGACGACCTCGTGCGGATCCTGGGGGACGAGCCAGGCGCGCAGAGCGGCGTCAATCGCCTCGTGCTGTGCTTGCCGCGCCGCGAGCTGATTCAGGTCCTCGTTGGCGAAGGCCTCCAACGGCGCGACGCCTCGCAGGGCCTGCCACTGCCGGTCGGTCTCGACGGCCAGCGCGATGTAGCGCTCGACTCCGGCCACTTGGTAGACCCCGTGCGGGGCGGCGACGGCCGAGGTGTGCCCGGCAGGCGCGGCGACGCGACCGTTGACGGTGTAGTCGAGTAGGAGGGGTTCGAGAAAGTGAATCCCAGCCTCGGTCTGCGAGAGGTCGATGTGTTGGCCCAGACCGGAGCGGCGGCGGTCGTAGATGGCGGCGGCCAGCGCAGCAGCGCCGAAGCGCGGCGCCACGAAGTCCGTGTAGGCGCCCCAGGGCCCGCTGGGTGGGCGGTCCGGCCAGCCGGTGATGGCAAGCAAGCCGGAGAGCGCGGATCCCTGGTAGCCCACCCCGCGGTAAGGGGCCTGCGTGCCCGTTTGTCCGCGCAGACAGGTACTCAACATGATCAACTCGGGTCGATCGCGGCTCAAGGTGGCGTAGTCCAGGCCCAATCGCTCCATGGTGCCCGGAGTGAAGCTCTCGACCACGACATCGGCCCATGCGATCAGATCGCGCGCGATCTCCAGTCCCGCCTCGGTCGCCAGGTTGAGCGAGAGGCCGCGTTTTGAGCTGTTGAAGTCGGCGAAGAACTGGGAGTGATCGATCCCCGGTTCATCGTTCTTGAACGGCGGCGCAAGGCGCAGCCCATCCGGCCGGCCGGCGAACTCCACGCGCACGACGTTGGCGCCGTGATCGGCGAGCGCCTTGCTGCAAAGCGGCCCTACTCCGACCCAAGCGAAATCGGCGACTTTGACGTCGGCGAAGGGAGCGCCTCGAGGGTTACCGGTAGGCGACCAGGCACGAGGCGGCGGCGGGTCGTCGAGCAGTCGTTGGTCCGCGCCCAGAGCCGGGGCCGGATGGTGCGGTCCCATGGGTGTGCGGCTGAAGCGAACGGCGGGTCCCGGATGCGTGCGGCCGCCGATCGTACGCCAATAGTCGCGCGCTTCCAGGTGCGGATCGCGGCGGACATCGGCGGTGGTGTAGATCGGCGCGACCAGGAGGCGCTCGCGCACAGCCCAGTCCATCAGCTCGGCGCCGGTCTTCTCGCGCAGGAGCGCCACGATCTCATCGCGCGCGCGCGCGACGAGTTGCGGGTCGAGGCGGCCCTCAGCGACGGCCTCATCCCACTCCAGCCAATCGACCTCGCGGATGTCGTCGTCGATGCCGTGCTCTTCGCCGCGCCAGCGTAAGGCGGCGGCCCAGGTCCCCGTCCGACCACTGGCGATGGCGACACTGACGTAGCCATCGGCGCAGCGATAGACGCGTGGGACGGCCACGCCTGCGACAAGATCGGGCGGCGGCCAGGTACGTGTCGCCCCCGTGAACGGGGGATCGGCGCCGGTATTCGGGGGAAAACCCGTGGCATGCATGAGCGTCCAGACCATGGCCGCCTGCATTGAGACGTCCAGATGCTGGCCCTGACCGGAATGGTCGCGCTCGTTGAGCGCGATGATCGTGTCGGCGGCGGCCTGCAGCCCAGCGTGAAGAGCGGCTTGGGGATAGCCCACGGGCACCGGCGGCCGGTCCGCGTCGCCTTGGAGGCCCAGCAGCCCGCCCGCGGCCTCCAGGGTGAGGTCGGTCGCGGGGGTGAGCGCGGCGGGGCCCGTTTGACCAAACGGTGTGACCGACACGTAGATCAGGCCAGGCTGGTCTGTCCGGAGAGATTCGTAGTCCAGGCCCCGCAGGCGCATTACGCCCGGATCGAACGATTCGATGAGGACGTCCGCCGCGGAGATGAGGCGGCGGAGCACAGCGATCTCCGCAGGCATCTCGAGATCGAGGACGACGCTGCGCTTGCCCAGACCGAGCGCGGCCCAGTACAGGGAATCGCCGTCGTCCCCCTGGTCGAAGGGCGGCAGGCCGCGGGCCCGCGCGCCGGCCGGGGGTTCGATCTTGATGACCTCTGCGCCAAGATCGGCCAGGGTGCGCCCGGCAAGTTCCGCCCGCTCGGTTGCCAAATCGAGGACTCGTATGCCCCCGAGCAAGTCCGTGCTTCGTTCGGTTCCCACAACATGGGAACTATAGCCGCAACGCCAGTCCTTCCGGCTGGCGAGTTGGCGCGTGGGCGCGTTGAGTCGCAGCGGGGCAGCCAGGTTGGACTGCAATCGCATGACCTACATCGTTGACAGCGTCTGACTGTTGAAGCACTCTCCGGCTGCAGGTGCTAGAGCCGATGCCGAGTCCGTCCTCCGATATCCGAGTGCGAGCGGTAGATCTTTGGAGCGAGGGCACGCGCCTCGCCGGGGACCTCTATTTGCCCCCCGCCTTCGACGCCGCGGAGTCCCGCCCCGCCATCGTCCTTTGCCACGGTTGGGGTGGGATGAAGGAGCACCTCCCTCGTCATGGCCGGGCCTTCGCGCAAGCGGGCTACGTGACCCTCGCGTTCGACTATCGCGGGTGGGGTGAGAGCGACGGTAAGCTCATCCCGCGGGAGCCGGTGCCCGCCCAGCGGATTCAAACTCACCTCCAGGTCCAGGTCGTGCGAGAGGTGGTCGATCCCTTTGACGAACTCTGGGACGTGCGCCACGCGATCGATTTCATCAGCGGCGAGCCGGGTGTTAATCCCGCGCGCATTGGGCTGTGGGGGTCGAGCTTCGGAGGCGGCCTCGTCGTTTGGATGGCCGCCCACGATGACCGCGTTGGCTGCGTGGTGAGCCAGGTCGGCGCCCAAGACGGCCGAGCGCTGGGCGACGCCGACCAGGACGAATCCCGTCGCATCGCCACAGCCCAGGCGCGGGGCGACCAGCCTCCTATCCCCCAGGGTGAGAACGACACGCCGGGCCTCAACGGGGCACCCCACCGCTCCAAGATGGCATACTGGGCGCCCGTGGACTCCGCGGAGATGATCCGGGTGCCCGTCCTCCTCATCGATGCGGAACATGAGGAACTCATGGACCGGCACCGGCACTCGGAGTTGGTCTACAAACGGATGAAGGCGGCCGCACAGGCCCCCGTGGGCTATCACGTCGTTGAGAGGATCAGCCACTACGCCATCTATGACGAGCGCTTCGATGAGGCGACCGGCAAAGCGATCGCCTGGTTCAATCAACACCTCTAGGGTCCCCGGCCCGCTCGCTCCCGGAGCAGCTGCCTTCCAGTTCGCCTGGAGCCGATACTCGCCAAGAACTCCCGGCCCCTGCCAAGGGCATAGGAACAACGGACTTTCAACCGTCGGTCCAGGGTTCGAAGCCCTGACGGCCCGCCATCCTGACATCCCTAGCATGCATGAGATCGGCGCACCCTTCTATCTGGTAGGCGGCGCCAGACGGAGTTTTGAGGCACCACAGGTGCTTTTCGGCGCGACTCTTCTGGGCACCTTGTCCCTGCACAACTGGCTCGCGCGCGTGGCGCTGCGCGCGAACAACCGGCGGGGGTACTTCGACAATCTTGGCGACACGGAAGAGGGGCTGCGCACGATCCTGGCGGAGTCCTTCGCCACGGTCGACATCTCGATGGCCGGCTCGGTAGCCCTGTTCACGGCGACACGCCCGCGCGGCTAGCCGCCGATGGGTATAAGGGGTGGGGTCTGCAGCCCTAGGCACCGCAGCCTCGGCGCCGTAGCTCCCAGGCGGCGGGAACAGATGGCATGGGCCGGCGTGCGCTGCCTCCGCGCCTCAACCGCGACGATCCCGCCATCGGGGTGCCCGTCGGCCCGCGCCGTCTGCGCGTCTGCCGAGCACCCGGCCCAGCGTCTCTCCGTTGAGGGTGCTAGCTGACAACTGCTCCCCGGTTATCGGGAGGTCGCAGGAGTGATCGTTGCGGCGCGGCGCGGGCGACCAACCCTGCCGAGAGTCGTGCCGCAGACGCGGCCCCGCTATGCCGCGGCGGGCGCGCAGCCATGATCAACACGAATGCAAGGAGGGAAAA
>PVBE010121068.1_pt1 | contig 15978 bp, 14 predicted proteins | sample 1631181 | NCBI WGS metagenome assembly PVBE01 (sample SAMN08397723, study PRJNA350692) | Marine metagenome, whole genome shotgun sequencing project. | isolation source: water | place: Pacific Ocean | collected 2012-04
GCCTCCCGGGAAAGGCCCCAAATCGTGCCGGCGCAATAATCGGCGAACACGTACGTGCCGGCTAGCTCGGCAAGCGTGCGGCCGCGGTAGACATAGCCACCGGTCACCGAACAGCCTTGCGCCTGGCTGTATTCGTGGACCGGCTCGGTCAGGCCTTGGCGCCCGCATCCGCTGGCGGGATTGAAGCAGTGTGCGCCCTCCATGATGCGCCAGCCGTAGTTCAGCCCACCGCGGTGTCCCGCCGGCTGGGAGTCGATCTCCTCCCATTTGTTCTGGCCGACATCGCCGATGTAGAGGTCGCCCGTCAGCCGATCGAAACTGAACCGCCAGGGGTTACGTAGGCCCAGCGCCCAGATCTCCGGCGCCGCGCCGTTCGATGCCGCGAAGGGATTGTCCGGCGGGATCGCGTACGGCTCGGAAGAATCGACGTCCAGGCGCAGCATCTTGCCCAGCAGCGAGCGCGGATTCTGCGCCCGATCGCGGGGATCCCCGGCCCAGCCGCCATCCCCCATGCCGATGTAGAGATACCCATCCGGCCCGAACGCAACCTGGCCGCCATTGTGGTTGCCGTAGGGCTGGCCGATTGAGATCAGTTGGGCCGCGCTCGCGGGATCGCCGCGCTCGGCATCGCGGGATACCGAGTAGCGCGCCACCACGGTGTCGCCGTCGCGGTCGGTGTAATTGAGGTAGAAGAACCCGTTTCGCGAGTACGCGGGATGAAAGGCCACGCTCAGAAGCCCGCGCTCACCACCGCTCCTGACGATGCCGGAGATGTCCAGGAATGGCGTAGTCGCGACTCCCGCCTCGCGCAAGACCCGAACCCGGCCGGCCTGCTCGACGACGAACATGCGCCCCGAGCCATCGCCCGCGTGCGTCAGATACACCGGCTGGTCGAGCCCGTCGGCGACCTCGACCAGCCGAATCTCATCTGCGGCGGCCGTCGCGCAACCCAGCGCCGCGGCGAGGACCCAGCCAATTACTGCACGCTCGAACACCGGTGGCACACTAGATGGCTTGTGCCGCATCGGCCAACACTACGACGCCGGTGCTTTGGAATGTCGGGGCCGCGGCGTATAAATGACCCATGAGGCGGCCAGCGCAGAAATCGATACTCGCAGCGTTGGCAGTGCTCGCGGTGGCCGCGGTTGCGCCTGCGCCGCAGGCCCAAGAGGGGGTGCGGCACTTCCGCATCGCGACCGGTCCGACCGCCGGTACCTACTTCCCGATCGGTGCATTGATCGCCGGCATCATCTCCGGGCCCGAGGGCGGCCCCGCGTGCGGCGACGGCGGCGGCTGCGGCGTCCCCGGACTGATCGCCGTCGCCCAGGCCACCGACGGCTCGGTCGCCAACCTCGCGGCAATCGCCGAGGGCCGCTTCCACTCGGCGCTGGCGCAGGCCGATGTTATCCACTGGGCCTACTCGGGCGAGGGCCCGTTGCAGGGCCAGGGGGAGAACACCGCGCTGCGTGCAATCGCCAACCTCTATCCCGAAAGCGTTCACCTCGTCGCCCGCCGCGGCAGCGGCATCGCCACGGTGGCCGACCTCAAGGGCCGGCCGGTCTCGCTCGACACCGCCGGCTCGGGCTCCCGCGCCGACGCCGAGCTCATCCTCGCCGCCTATGGCCTCGGCATCGACGATGTCCGGCCGATATACGCCTCCCTCGATCGCGCCGCCGACATGATGGAGGCAGGCGATATTGACGCGCTTTTCTTCGTCGGCGGCTACCCGGCGCCAGGGATCAGCGCGCTGGCCGCGCAAGACCTGATCACCCTGGTGCCGATCGACGGGCCTGCGGCCCTGGCGCTTCGCGAATCCCATCCCTTTTTCTCGACCGACCGCATCCCCGGCGGGGCCTATGCCGGGGTCGCGGGCGTCGATACCTTGAGCGTGGGCGCGCAATGGGTGGTCGGCGCCACCGAGCCCGAGGACCTTGTCTACGCGATCACGGCCGCGCTGTGGCATCCGGAGAACCGCCGGTTGCTCGACGCCGGCCACGCAAAGGCGCGGCTCATCCGTCCCGAAACCGCGCTCAGCGGGATCACGATCCCGCTTCACCCCGGCGCCGCGCGGTACTATGGCGAGCTTGGAAAGACGCGCTGATCGCTGACTAGGAGCCGCGGGCGTGGGCGTGCCACTCGACAAACGCCGGAAGCGCGGCGACCGCGCGCGCGTATTTGCCGGCGGCGCCGTCCACATCGATTCCGTAGGTCAGGAATCGTGAGACCACCGGCGCGTACATCGCGTCGGCGATGGTGAAACCGCCGAACAGGAGCCCCTCGTCCTTCGCAGCCCCATCGTAGCGGCGGCGGCAATCGTCCCAGATCGCGACGATTCGCTCGATCTCGTGCTCGACCTCCGGCGTCCGCGGGGGCCGGGGCAGCGAACGGGCGGCAGCGAACGGCAGCGTCTCGCGCAACGCCGGAAAGCCTGCGTGCATCTCGTGGCTGATCGCGCGCGCGTGCGCCCGCGCCGCGTCGTCCGTCGGCCACAGCCTTGTCTGCGGGAAACGCTCGACCGCCCACTCGCAGATGGCGAGCGATTCCCACACCGTGGCGCCGTCGCTTCGCAGTACCGGCACCCGCCCGGCCGGCGAGTACGCGCGAATGAGTTCCGCGGTGTCGGGCCGGCCGAGGTGGATCGTCACTTCATCGAACGCGATGTTGGCGGTCTTGAGCGCGAGCCAAGGCCGAAACGACCACGACGACAGCCTCTTGTCGCCGATGACCAGCGTGAGATCGGCCATGTCTCCCTGCTATGGTTGTTGCGCTGGCGGAACGTTAGCACCGCGAAACTTTGATTCTAGTGCGATGACGCTGACCACGGAACAGGCCCTTGGGCTATGGCTCGGCCCCCTTACCGTCATGGTGCGGGCCGAGGGGAACGACCTCTCGGCGCGCCAGACGGCGGTGCTCGTGCGCGTCTACGTCGAGCCGCCGCCCCACACCGTGCGCGGGCTCGCCGCGGCGCTAAGGCTCAGCAAGCCAGCCATCAGCCGTGCCCTCGACACCTTGGGCCGGCGCGGCATGATCCGCCGCGCGGCGGATCCGCGCGACAAGCGTTCCATCGTGGTTCAGCGCACCGTCAAGGGATCGGTGTACCTGCGCGAGCTCGCCGATGCCATCGCCCTCGCCGCCGATGCACTCAGTAGCCCCGAGCCCGATCGACCAGGTTGAGAAGCGGCCGGCCTTCGCGCACCCGCCGTACATTGTCGACGATCTGCGGGGCCATCAGTCGGGGCACGCAAAGGCCGGCGATGTGCGGCGTCACCGTAACCTTGGGGTGGGTCCAGTAGGGGTGGTCGCGGGGCAGCGGCTCTTGGTTGAAGACATCGAGCATGGCGCCGGCGATGTGACCCGATTCGAGCGCCGCCAATAGATCGGCGTCGACCACGTGGCCGCCGCGCGCGGCGTTGATCACATAGGCGCCGCGGGGCAGCGCCGCGAGCGTGCGGGCGTTGATGATACCGCGTGTCTCGGGCGTCAGCGGCAACAGACAGACCAGGAAGCGGCTCTCGGCCAGCATCGGCTCCAACCCGTCGGGTCCGTGGAAGCATTCGACGCCTGGCAGCGCCCGCGGCGAGCGGCTCCAGCCGCGCACCGGAAAGCCAAAACCCGCGGCCTTCGACGCGCAATCGGCGCCGGTGACGCCAAGGCCTAGGAGCCCCACCGGGGTCACGCCGGTATCGGGCGGCGCCTCGCGGAACCAGCGCGCCGCGGTCTGCGCCACCCCATAGCCTTCGAGCATACGGTGATGGCGCAAGATCCCCAGGATCGCATACTCGCTCATTTGGCCGGTCAGCGTCTCCTCGACCAGGCGAACCAATGGGACTTCTGCGGGCAGCGTGGGATCGTCGAACAGATGATCGACGCCGAAACCCAGCGAGCTGATCGCCTTGAGGTTGGGAAAGCCCGCCAACACGCCGGGCTTGGCCTTCCAGGTCAGCGCAAAGTCGACCTCGGACGTCTCGCCCGCCTCGGGCCACACCCGCACCTCGAGCTCGGGCATCAGCGCCTGCATCTGCCGTGTGTATTCGTCGGGATCGTCCGACTTCGAGATAAACACCAGCGCCATAGCCCGCTCAGGTTCGTACCACGTCGCCTTCGATGGTCTCGATATCGAAGGCGGCGGCGATCAGGGCCTTGGTGTAATCGGTTTCGGGGTGGTCGAAGATCTTGTCGGCGGAGCCCTGCTCGACGATGCGACCGTCGCGGATGACGATCACCGTGTCGGCAAGCGCGCGCACTACCTTGAGGTCGTGACTGATGAACAAGTAGGCGAGACGGTGTCGCTCCTGGAGGTCGCGCAAGAGGTCGATGATCTGCGCCTGCACCGACATATCGAGCGCGGAGGTCGGTTCGTCGAGCACCACGAAGCGCGGCTTCAGCACCATGGCGCGGGCGATGGCGACACGCTGGCGCTGGCCGCCGGAGAACTCGTGCGGATAGCGGTCCTGCGATTCCGGGTCGATGCCGACCTCCTCGAGCGCGCCGCTGATCAGCGCCCGGCGCTCTTCGAGGTCCCCGCCCAGGCCGTGCACACGCATCCCTTCCTCGACGATTTGGCCCACCGAGAGCCGCGGGCTAAGGCTGGCAAACGGATCCTGGAAGACGATCTGCATCTCGCGGCGCAGCGGCCTCAGCGCCTCGAAGCTGGCGCCCTGGATCTCGCGTCCGCGGAAACGGATCGATCCCTCGCTCTTGATCAGCCTAAGGAGCGCGAGGCCAAGCGTGGTCTTGCCCGAACCCGATTCGCCGACCACGCCAACGGTCTGACCTTCGTGAACCGTGAGCGCGATGTCATCGACGGCGCGTACGTACCCCACGGTCTTGCGGAAGATGATCGCCCTCGCCGCCTTGATCGGGAAATAGACCTTGAGCCCCTCGGTGGCGGCGACCGCCGGCGCGTCGGCATGCGCGGCCAGTGGCCGGCCCTTGGGCTCGGCCTCGAGCAGATGGCGGGTGTAGGAATGCTGGGGGTTGGCGAATATCTCGGCAGTCGGCCCGCGCTCGACGATCTCGCCGCCCTGCATCACCAGCACGCGGTCGGCGATTTTGCGCACCACACCCAGATCATGGGTGATCCACAGCATTGCCATCCCCAGCCGCGCCTGCAGCCCGCGCAAGAGTTCCAGTATCTGAGCCTGGATGGTGACGTCGAGCGCCGTCGTCGGCTCGTCGGCAATCAGGAGCTCGGGCTCGTTGGCCAGCGCCATGGCGATCATCACACGCTGGCGCTGGCCGCCCGAAAGCTGGTGGGGGTAGGCGTCGAGCCGTGATTCGGCCTCCTTGAGCCCGACCAGGTGGAGGAGTTCCACCGTCCGGGCCCGCGCCGCAGTTCTGCCCAAGCCGCGGTGCACGTACAGGCCTTCGGTCACCTGGCGCTCGATCGAGTGCAGCGGGTTGAGCGAGGTCATGGGCTCTTGGAAGATCATCGAGATGCCGTTGCCGCGCACCTCGCGCAAGGTATCTGGATCGGCGCCGATCATCTCGGCGCCATCCACCCGGATCGAGCCCGAAGGGTGGCTCGCCTTGGGATAGGGCAACAGCTGCAGTACCGACAGCGCGGTCACCGACTTGCCCGAACCGGATTCGCCGACCAGCGCCGCGGTCTCGCCCCGCGCCACCTCGAACGAGATGCCGCGCACCGCATCGAGCGCGCCGCCTTCGACGCGAAACCTGACGGCCAGGTCCGTTACCTCAAGGTAGGCGCCGTTGCTCATCCGGTGGTCTTGCGCGGATCGAAGGCATCGCGCACCGCCTCGCCGACGAAGATCAGGAGCGTCAGCATGATGGCGATGACGAAGAACGCCGAGAAGCCGAGCCACGGCGCGTGCAGGTTGGCTTTGCCTTGGTTGAGCAGTTCACCCAGCGAGGCCGAGCCCGGCGGCAGCCCGAAGCCGAGGAAATCGAGCCCCGTCAGCGTCATGATCGAACCGTTGAGGATGAACGGCAGGAACGTGACCGTCGCCACCATGGCGTTCGGCAGGACGTGGCGGAACATGATCGTGCGGTCGCGCACCCCCAGCGCCCGCGCCGCACGCACGTAGTCGAAATTGCGCCCGCGCAGGAACTCGGCGCGCACCACGCCGACCAGCGCCATCCAGCTGAACAGCAGCATGATCCCCAACAGCCACCAGAAGTTGGGCTCGACGATCGAAGCCAGGATAATCAGGAGATAGAGCGTCGGCAGGCTCGACCAGATCTCCATAAAGCGCTGGAACAAGAGGTCGGTCCAGCCGCCGGTGTAGCCCTGGATCGCACCGGCGGCGACGCCCACGACCGAGGACACCGCCGTCAGCACCAGCCCGAACAAGACCGAGACGCGAAAGCCGTAGATCAGCCGTGCCACCACGTCGCGGCCCTGGTCGTCGCTGCCGAGCCAGTTCTGTGCCGAGGGCGGCGCCGGCGCCGGGGCCGCCAGGTCGTAGTTGATGGTACGGTAGCTGAAGGGAATCAGCGGCCAGATCATCCAGCCCTCGTCTTCGATCAGCCCGGCGACGAAGGGGTCGCGATAATCGGCCGGGGTCTCGAAGTCGCCGCCAAAGGTGGTCTCGGCATAATCGGCGAAGACCGGCACGTAGAGATCGCCGCGATAGGACAGCACCAGCGGGCGGTCGTTGGCGATGAACTCGGCGAACAGGCTGAACACGAACAGCACCAGGAAGACCCACAGCGAGTAGAAGCCGCGCCGGTTGGCGCGGAAGTTGTGCAGCCGCCTGAGGTTGAGCGGCGAGATATGAAGGCCCAGGGGACCGCGTCGATATCCCACTGCCGTCGTAGTCATCACGCCTCCCGCTTCTCGAAGTCGATGCGGGGGTCGATGATCACGTACATCAGGTCGCCGACAAGGTTGAACAAGAGGCCGAACAGGGTGAAAAAGTAGAGCGTCCCCAGCATCACCGGGTAGTCGCGGTTAATCGCCGCCTCGAAGCCCAGCAGCCCAAGCCCGTCGAGCGAGAAGATGATCTCGATCAACATCGAGCTCCCGAACAGGATGCCGACGAAGGCGCCGGGAAATCCCGCCACCACGATCAGCATGCCGTTGCGAAAGACGTGCCCGTAGAGGACGCGGCGCTCGCTTAGCCCTTTGGCCCGGGCGGTGAGCACGTACTGCTTGTTGATCTCGTCGAGGAAGGAGTTCTTGGTCAGCATCGTCAGCGTCGCGAAGCCACCGATCGCCATGGCCACGATGGGCAGCGTGATGTGCCACAAGTAATCGAGGATCTTGTTGGGCCAGCCGAACCACGAATAGGCATCCCAGTCAGGCGAAACCAGGCCACGCAGCGGAAAGACGTTGAAGTAGCTGCCGCCCGCGAACACGATGATCAACAGGACCGCGAACAGGAAGCTCGGTATCGCGTTGCCGACGATGATCGCGGCCGAGGACCATACGTCGAACCGGCTGCCGTCGCGCACCGCCTTGCGGATACCCAGGGGAATCGAGATCAGATAGGCCAACAGCGTCGTCCACAATCCGAGCGTGATCGACACCGGCATCTTGTCGATGACCAGATCGACCACCGAGCGGTCGCGGAAATAGCTCTCGCCGAAATCGAACCGAGCGTAGTTGCCCAACATGTGGACGAAGCGCTCGAGCGGGGGCTTGTCGAACCCGTAGAGCGCCTCGATCTCCTTGATGAACTCGGGATCGAGACCCTGCGCGCCGCGGTATTTGGAGGTCGCCGAGGAATCGCCACCGGTTTGCGGCGCCGTCCCTCCGCTGACCTCCGAGCCCGCGCCGCCGCCGAAGCGCGCGGTGGCCTCGACGGCGGTGCCGGTGATCTGGGCGATCAGCTGCTGCACCGGGCCGCCCGGCACCACTTGCACCACCGCGAAGTTGATCACCATGATCCCGAACAGCGTCGGGATGATCAGCAACAACCGGCGGACGATGTAGGCGAACATGGCGCCCTCGCGCTACTCGGGAGGCCGCCCTAGCGCGGCCTCGAGCGCGGCGTGCCGCACTGGATCGACCCACCAGGTGTCGAGGAACCCGAGGCTGAACCGGGCTTTGGTTTCGGGGCGGCCGAACTTGTCCCAATAGGCGACGAAGTGCGAAGCCTTGAACCACTGCGGAACGGTGTAGTGGTTCCACGTCAAGACGCGGTCGAGCGCACCCACGATCGTCTTCAACTCGGCCCGGCTGTGGGCCGTACCCAAGCGTTCGATAAGCGCGTCCACTACCGGCTCGCGCACGCCGGCTAGGTTGTTGCCGCCGGGGCTGTCGGCGGCGGCCGCACCCCAGAAATTACGCTGCTCGACGCCGGGCGTGCGGCGCATGGTGAACCGCGAGATCATGACGTCGTAATCGTAGGTCTGAATGCGGCTCATGAACTGGGCCGAATCGACGATGCGAATGCTGGCATCGATGCCCAGTCGTTTCAGGTTGGCGACATAGGGCGCGATGATGCGTTCGAACAGCGGCGCGTCGATCATGAACTCGATCGTCAACTGGGTGCCCGAGGGGTTCACCAGCCGGCCCTCGGCGATCGTCCATCCGGCCTGATCCAGTAGCTCGCGGGCCTGCATCAGACCGTCGCGAATGTTGCCCGAGCCATCGGTGGCCGGCGGAGCGTAGGCCTCGCCCAGCACCTCCGGCGGCAGCTCCGCAAGGAACGGCTCCAGAAGCGCGCGCTCGGCATCGCTGATCGGTCCACGTGCGCGCAGGTCCGAGTTCTCGAACATGCTCGCGGTGCGGTCGTACAGCCCAAAGAACAGATTCTCGTTCGTCCACTCGAAATCGAAGGCGTAGTCGAGCGCTTTGCGTACCCGCCGGTCGGCAAACTTGTCGAGCCGGGTGTTGAGGAAGAACGCCTGGGTGCCCGAGGGCGATTCATCGGGCAGCGTCTCGCGCCGGATCAGTCCGTCGCGCGTCGCCGGCGTGTCATAGCCGGTGGCCCACGTCTTGGAGGTGAACTCCTCGCGAAAGTCGTATTCGCCGGCCTTGAACGCCTCGAACTCGATGGTCCGGTCGCGATAGAAATCGTAGCGGATGGCATCGAAATTGTAGCGCCCACGATTGACCGGCAGATCGCGCGCCCAGTAGTCCTTGACGCGCTCGTAGACCAGCACGCGGCCCTGGTCCACCCGGGCGAAGCGATACGGGCCCGAGCCCAGCGGCGGCTGCAACGTCGTCTCGTTGAAGGGGTTCGCCGTGTAGTACGCCTTCGACAGAATGGGCATGCCGGCGACAAGGTTCGGCAAATCGCGGGTTGCGCCTGCACTGAAGGTGAACTTGACCTGATCGCTCGCCAGCGCCTCGACGCGCTCGACATCGCGGTACTGCAAACGGTAGACCGGCTCGCCCTCGGCCACCAAGGTCTCGAAGCTGAACACCACGTCCTCGGCGGTGATCGGGCTGCCGTCGTGCCAGCGCGCCTCCGAGCGCAGCGTGAAGGCCGCCCAACTGCGGTCCTCCGGTAACTCGATGGTCTCGGCGACCAGGCCATACATCGAATCCGGCTCGTCCTGGGCCGAGACCATCAGCGACTCGACCGGCAACAGCATGGCGTTGCCGGCCATACCCCGTAGGTCGGTGCCCTTGACGATCAACGGATTGAGGTTGTCGAACGAGCCCGCATGCCCCAGGCGCACCGTGCCGCCCTTTGGCGCGCTCGGATCGACGTATTCGAAATGCTCGAAATCAACGCCGTATTTGAGGTCGCCGAAGATCGACAGGCCGTGGCTTGTACTCGACTGGGCGAGCGCCGGCGGCGCCCCGGCAAGCGCGACCGCGATGACGAGAGCAGCCCTGCGCATGGCTAGCCAGGCTGGTGGCCGCTCACGGCCCTCTACTCACCGCCCATCGCCGCCTTGCCGCTGGCAAGCGCCGCCTCCCGCACCGGATCGACCCACCACGCGAACAGGTCGGTGCCGTACTTCGGCGTGACCTCGGTGCGCCCGAACTTGTCCCAATAGGCGATGCGCTCGTAGCGAATGTGCCATTGCGGGATGACGTAGTGCCCCCACAGGAGCACCCGGTCGAGCGCCCGGGTGGTGGCCACCAGGCTCGCCCGGTCGGGCGCGAAGATGATCTTGTCGATCAACGCATCGACCACCGGGTCTGCGATGCCGATGATGTTGCGGCTACCCTCGCGGGTCGACGATTCCGAGCCCCAGAAGTCGCGTTGCTCGTTACCCGGCGATTCCGATTGACCGAAGGTGGACACGACGACGTCGAAATCGAACTCGTTGACCCGGTTCTGGTACTGCGCCGGGTCGATGATGCGAATACTGGCCGCGACGCCCAACTTCTCGAGGTTCTGGACGAAGGGTGAGACGATGCGCTCGAATGCGGGGCTTACCAGCAGGACCTCGATCTCCAGCGGCGCCCCGGTGCTGGGATCGATCAGCTTCTGCTCCTCGAGCTGCCATCCCGCCTCACGCAGGATCTTCATCGCCTCGCGCAGATTGCCGCGGATGTTTCCCGACCCGTCGGTCGACGGCGGCTCATAGGGGGCAGTGAACAGCTCTGGCGGCAACTGGTCGCGGAAGGGCTCCAGCAGCAGCAGCTCCGCCCCCGCGGGCAAGCCGCTCGAGGCCAGTTCCGAGTTCGAGAAATAGCTCATGGTGCGATCGTACTGGCCGTAGAACAGGTTCTTGTTCGACCATTCGAAATCGAAAGCATAAGCCAACGCCCGGCGAATCGCGCGGTCCTGGAACTTCGATTTTCGCAGGTTGAAGGCGAAGCCTTGCATCCCGGTCGGGCTTCCGTGCGGCACCAGCGCCGTCACCGCCAAGCCCTGCTCGCGGGCAGGAAACTCGTAGCCGGTCGCCCAATCCTTCGAGTTGTTCTCCGAACGAAAATCGTACTCATGTGCCTTGAAGGCCTCGAGCGCTACCGTTTGGTCGCGGTAATAGTCATAGCGCAGGCTATCGAAGTTATAGCGCCCGCGGTTGACCGCAAGGTCCGCCCCCCAGTAGTCGGGCGCCCGTTCATAGGTGATCGATCGGCCGGGATCGAGCTCCTTGATTCGGTAGGGTCCCGAACCCATCGGCGGATCGAGGCTGGTTTCCTCGAAGTCGCGCGTCTCGAATGCCGCCTTCGGCAGGACGGTGAGCTGACCCATGATCTGCGGCAGCTCGCGGTTGGTCGGGCCGGAGAAGGTGAAGCGCACCTTGTGCGGCCCCATCGCCTCGGCCTCGACGACGTTGGCGTAGTAGAACCGATAGAACGGCAAGCCCTTCTCGCGCAGCATATTGAAGCTGAAGATCACATCGGCCGCCGTGATCGGGCTGCCGTCATGCCAGCGCGCCTCGGGCCGCAGCGTGAAGGCGACCCATGAAAGGTCCTCGGGAAACTCGACGCTTTCGGCGATCAACCCGTACTCGGCCGAGATGTCATCGTTCGGCGAGGTCATCAGGCTCTCGTAGATGAGGCCCAGCCCGGCGGCCGATACGCCTTTGACGATGAAGGGGTTCAGGCTGTCGTAACTGCCGATTGCAAAGAGCTTCAACTCACCGCCTTTGGGCGCGGCGGGATTGGCGTAGTCGAGATGTGTGAACTCGGGGCCGTACTTCGGCTCGCCCGTCAAGGAGAGCGCGTGGCTGACGGTAACCTCTTCCTGCGCACTTGCCGTCCAAGCCAACGCCACGGCAGCGGCGGCGGAAAGTACGCTGATTCGCGTGGCATCCATGGCGTTTCCAACCCCGTCTCCTGTGCCTCGCAACCATAGTCCAAAAGCGCCCCGCCCGCCTAGCGCACACCTCCGTGACCGCCGCCCCGGACGGTCTCCGTCTTCGCCCTAGGCGCCGGCGAGCAAGGCCCGCGCCGCCGCATAGGCCTTGGGATCGCCGGCGGCGAGCAGGGTGCCGTCGCTCTCAAGTCCGAGCGGCCCGCCGCCCCATTCGCTGATCAGCCCGCCAGCACCCAGCACCACCGGCGCAAGTGCAAGGTAGTCATAGACCTTGAGGCCGCTCTCGATCACCAGATCGACGCAACCCGTGGCCAAGAGTGCGGTCGCGTAACAATCGGCGCTGTACTGGGTCATACCGACGGCCTCGCGCAGGCGCTCGAACGCCGCCGCTTCACCGCCTTGGTAACGCTCCGGTCCGGTCGTGAAGAGGGCCGCGCCGCCGAGATCGGGACAGGCGCGGGTGCGCACGGGCTCACCGTTGAGGGTCGTCGGCCGCCCCACGACGCCGACCCAGCGTTCGCCGGTGATCGGCTGGTCGATGATGCCGAGGATCGGCACGCCGCCCCGCAACAGCGCGATCAGCGTACCGAACAGCGGCTTGCCGACGACGAACGAGCGGGTGCCGTCGATGGGATCGAGGACCCACACCAGCTCGCGGTCCTCGCCGGCCGAGCCGAACTCCTCGCCGATGATGCCGTGATCGGGATGTGCACCCTCGATGATTTCGCGGATCGCCACCTCGGCCTCGCGGTCGGCCGCCGTCACCGGCGAGGCGTCGTCCTTGGTTGCGATCTCGATGGGCGCCCGGTAATAGCCGGCGATGACTTCGCCCGAAGCATCGGCCATGCGATGCGCCAGCGCGACCAGGTGTTCAGGGCACGCCCTTTCGGCTTCGTTCATGGGCGGCTGGCGTCGGCCGGCGCCCGCCGGCGGGCGGTCCTACTCGGCGGGCGGCAGCGGTGGAGGCGAATCGCTCTGGGTGCGCAAGAAAGCGACCATATTGGCCCGGTCCTCGGGCTTGCGCAGGCCCGCAAACGTCATCTTGTTGCCGGGGATGGCGTCCGCTGGCTTCTTCAGGTAGGCGTCGATCTCGTCGTAGCCCCAGGCGCCGCCGACCTCGGTCATCGCGTCGGAATAGCTAAATCCCTCGGTGGTCGCGCGGTCGCGCCCGATGACGCTCCACAGGTTGGGACCGATCTTGTTCTTGCCGCCCTGCTCGAAGGTGTGGCAAGCCAAGCACTTCTTCGCCACCTTCTCGCCCGCGCCCGGGTCGGCCGACGCGAGAAGTACGCCAAGCGGCGGCTCTTCGGCCACTGCCTCGGTGGCGACGGCGGCGGTCTCTTCGACCCCCTCGACGATATAGGCGCTCTGTGAAAGCTCGGGCGCGTCGACGAGATTATTGCCCAACGTGCCGATGATGAAGAGCCCCAAGAGCGTGAACAGAATCGCCCCTGCGAACTTATTGAACTCGAAAGCCTTCATGCGATGCCCGGCGTGGCGAGGGATCGGCGCGCGGCGAAGACTAGCGGCTTCCGCCGTCCCGGTGCAACCCGTATAAGGGGCGGCGCCGTGGATTGTCGGAACTGAGCCCGGCGCCAAAGCTCATGAGCCGCGCAATCGTCATCATCCCCGCCCGCATGGCCTCATCGCGCCTGCCTGGCAAGCCCCTGGCCGACATCGAGGGTACGCCGATGGTGATACACGTCCTGCGCCGCGCCGAAGCGGCGGCAGTCGGCCCGGTCGTGGTGGCCGCGGCCGAGGCCGAGATCGCCGAGGCGGTGAGTGCCGCGGGCGGGCGGGCGGTCGCCACCCGCCCCGACCACGCGAGCGGCTCCGATCGAGTCTACGAGGCGCTGCAATCAGTCGATCCCGAAGGCGCCTTCGACGCGGCGATCAACCTCCAGGGCGACCTGCCGGCGATCGAGCCCGCGGCGATCCGCGCCGTCCTCGAGCCGCTGTCCGATCCGGCCGTCGATATCGCCACGCTGGCGGCGCCGATCGTTGAGCCAGGCGAAGGCAACGATGCCAACGTCGTCAAGGCGGTGCTGGCGCTGGAACCGGAAGCGAAGGTCGGGCGGGCGCTCTATTTCTCGCGCGCGGCGGTGCCCGCCGGTGAGGGGCCGCTCTATCACCACATCGGCATCTACGCCTTTCGTCGAAGCGCGCTCGCGCACTACGTGGCGCTGCCGCCGAGCACGCTCGAGCGGCGCGAGAAGTTGGAACAGCTGCGGGCGCTCGAGGCCGGCATGCGCATCGACGCGGCGCTCGTTGACACGGTTCCGCTCGGTGTCGATACTCCCGCCGATCTCGCCCGCATCCGCGCCATCATGGCCGCCGAGCCGGCTTGAACGGCGCCCCATGACAGAACCTTCCGCCGACGCCGATCGCACGATCGCCTTCCAGGGCGCGCCCGGCGCCTATTCGCAGATGGCGTGCGTCGATTCATGCCCCGACATGGAACCGCTTCCGTGCCGCACCTTCGAGGACGCCTTCGCGGCCGTCAGCGAAGGCCGCGCCAGACTCGCGATGATCCCGATCGAAAACTCGGTCGCCGGGCGCGTCGCCGACATTCATCATCTGTTGCCCGATTCCGAGCTGCACATCGTCGGTGAGAGCTTTCAGCGCGTGAGGCATCAGCTATTGGCGACCTCTGGCGCGAGCGTTGAGGGGCTACGGGTGGTGCACAGCCACGTCCAGGCGCTGTCGCAGTGCCGGGCCACGATCCGCGAGCTCGGTCTCGAAGAAGCGATACACGCCGATACCGCCGGCGCCGCGCGCGATGTTGCCGCGCGCGGCGATCCTGCGCACGCCGCCATCGCCTCGGTGCTGGCGGCCCAGACCTACGATCTCGACATCGTGCGCGCCGATATCGAGGATGCGGCGCACAACACCACCCGATTCGTAATCCTGGCGCTGGACGGCGCGCGGCCGGCGGCCGACGGCCCGCCGGTGATGACCAGCATATTGTTTCAGGTCCGCAACGTTCCCGCCTCGCTCTACAAGGCGCTCGGCGGCTTCGCCACCAACGGCGTCAACATCGTCAAGCTCGAAAGCTACCAGCTTGGCGGCAGCTTCAACGCGACCCAGTTCTACGCCGACCTCGAGGGCCATCCCGAACATCCAGCGGTCGCCCGGGCGCTGGACGAACTCGAGTATTTTTGCGCCAAGCTCAAGATCTTGGGGGTCTATCCCGCGCACGCCTTCCGCGGGCTTTCCTGATCACGACTGCTTCGCCCACCAGAGCGCGAGCTGGTGGGCAATCGCCATCGGCGGCGGCATGCGCAGCCCGTCCGCGCCCTCACCCTCGGCCAGCGCGATGCGCACCTCGGCGCGGGTGAACCAAGCCGCGTCTTCAAGCTCGGCCTCGTCGATGGTGATCGATTTCACGGCCGTCTCGGCGATGCAGCCGATCATCAGCGAAGAGGGGAAAGGCCAGGGCTGCGACGAGTGGTAGCGCACCGCGCCGACCTCGACGGAGACCTCCTCGGCGACCTCGCGGCGCACCGCTTCCTCAATACTCTCGCCGGGCTCGACGAAACCGGCGAGTGCCGAGTACATGCCCTCGGGGAAGTGTTCCTGCCGGCCCAACACGCACGAATCGCCCCTGGCCACGATCATGATTACCACCGGGTCGGTGCGCGGAAAGTGCTCGGCCGCACAGCTCGAGGATTCGCAGCGGCGCATATAGCCACCCTCGCGCGGGGTCGTCTTGGCGCCGCATACCGCGCAGAAGGTGTGCCGAAGATGCCAGTCCACCAGAGCCCGCGCCTGGGCCACGATACCCGCCTCGCCGGCTGCCAGCCGCGGCGCCAAGGCCCGTACCTCGGCGAAAGTTCCGGCCTGGCCCAGCGGCCCCTCTGCGATCGGCTCGGTGAGCGCCGAGACGTCGGCAGCGAAGCGCGGGCGACCACCCTCGAGGCCCAGCAATATGACCGAACCCTCGGTCGCCAGGCCGCGGACCAAATCCGGTGGCTGCCAGGCCAGCGCCGGTTGGGCGCCGTCGACCACCAGCGGCATCAGCCGCCACAGCGGCAGGAACCGGCTCGCCCGGTCCTCGATCGCCTTGGCCAGCCAGCCGGCGTCGCGGCGCAGATGCTGGGCGCGGTCATAGGGATTGCCGGCGAAAACGTGGGGGCCGGGCATTGCGGGGGAGGTGATCGTCATGGCGCGGGCGACGCACCCTGACACACGGCGTCGGCGCGTACAATGCCGCCGAAAACCGCGTCGGCGGCCGTGATACACTGCCCGCGCGATTGGTGGAGCCCGTGCCCGGTCACAAACGAATCCTCGTCATAAAGCACGGCGCGCTCGGCGACTTCGTGCTCCCGACCGGCCCTTGCAA
>PVBE011988168.1_pt1 | contig 15978 bp, 13 predicted proteins | sample 1631181 | NCBI WGS metagenome assembly PVBE01 (sample SAMN08397723, study PRJNA350692) | Marine metagenome, whole genome shotgun sequencing project. | isolation source: water | place: Pacific Ocean | collected 2012-04
AGAAGCCTTGGGGCTACGAGCTACATTGGGCCCACACCGACCGCTACGTGGGCAAGGTGATCCACGTGGACGCCGGCCATGCCCTGTCGCTGCAGTACCACAACGTCAAGGATGAGACGATCTTCGTCTGGAGCGGCAGGATCGTGTTCGAGATCCAGGAGGGCGACGCGCTGGTCAGGCGCGAGCTTGGCCCCGGCCACAGCGTGCATATTCCACCAGGGACCACGCACCGCATGACGGCGCTCGAGGACAGCGACGTCTTCGAGGCCTCCACGCCAGAACTCGATGACGTGGTGCGTGTCGAGGACCGGTACGGTCGCGGCCCTGGCGGCAGCCCTGAACCAAGTCCTCGTCGTGAGGGATGAGCTCGACCGGCCGCGCGGGCGGTGATCGCGAGGGTCGCCCGGCTTGATGTCAAAATGGGATATCGTCATCGGTCACCGGTTCGTCAGGCGCCGGCGGGTGGTCACCCGGGGCGTCGCGTCCGCCCCCACCTCCTCGGCCGCCCAGGAGAACGATCCGGTCTCCTCGCACCTCGGTCGTGTAGCGCTTGTTGCCCTCCTTGTCGTCCCACTGGCGGGTCTGCAGGCGTCCCTCGCCGTAGATCTGCTTGCCCTTGGTGAGATACTCCGAGAGCGACTCCGCCGTCTTGCCCCAGAGCACGACGCGATGCCACTCGGTGCGCTCCTGGCGTTGGCCCGACTTGTCGTTCCACACCTCGGTCGTGGCCATGTTGATCGTCGAAACCGGAGCCCCGCCGGCCGTGTAACGCAGCTCGGCGTCGCGTCCGAGGTTGCCCACCAGGATGACCTTGTTCACGCTACCCATGGCACATTCCTTCTCCTTCGAGCCTCGCAGCCCGCGATGCGAATCCCCACGGCGGGCGACCGACAACCGGCGCAGACCGACGTGGCCGCCACCCTCCTCACAGGCCGTCGTCTGGACGATCGAGCCGGTCGAGCGCCTGCTTAGCGAGGCGTCCGGCGTCGCTGTCAGGAAAGTTGACGACCACGTGCTCGTACGACTCCCGCGCGCGTTCGGTCTCGTCGAGGCGGTCGAGCGTCAGCCCCCGCTTGTAATACGCGAGCGGGACCGCGTCCCCCTCGGCATAATCGGAGATCACCAGGTCGTAGGCACCCACGGCATCCTCGAACCGTCCGTCGGAGAAGAGCGATTCGCCGATGAAGAGCTGGGCGTTGTCGGCCATGTCCGACCGGGGAAAAGACTTGATGTAGGTCTCGAAGCCGGCCATGGCGAGTGCCCACTGACCCGCCGTGTAGTCTGCCCACGCGGTGTCGTACAGGCGGCGTGGAGACATTCCCGTCGCCACGGGGGTCGGCGCCGGGGCCTCCATGGGCTCGCCGGCAACGGCCTCGCTGACGACCGACGCTGCGTCTGACAGCGAGGGGGCGAGGACCGGCATGGGTGGCGGGATCGCGAGCCGCAGGGCCTCAAGTTCTTGGGACAACGATGAGATGCGGACGTTCGAATCGTCCATCTTCTCGCGCACGATGCGCAGATCGCTCGACAGCGCCTCCACCGAGAGTCGCTGATCCGCGAACGCCTTTCGAGTCAAGCCGCCTTGCTCGTCCAACTTGGTCGTGACGGTCTCGAGCGTCTGCGTCAGCGTGTGCAGCATGAGCTGCAATTGCATCGTCTGCTCCTGCAGGATGCGGATGTCGGCCATCATCTGCTGGTGCTCACGATCCGCGGCGCCGGCCGGCCAGACGCCAACGACCGTCGTGCAGATGGCCAGGGCGAGCGCACGTCGTCGCATCGTCAGTCTCCGAAGTCCGTGTTTCATGTTCATCGCTTCCAAAGCACACCGCTCGTGTGGCGTGCCTCCTGAGCGGGCCTCACTTCGAGGCGATCACGAAGTGAGCCCGGCGATTCTGCCCCCACGCCGACTCGTCATGACCGGGGTCGAACGGAAACTCCTTGCCGTAGCTGATCGTCCTCAACCGGTCGGCGGCAATGCCCAGCGAAACCAGGTAGTTCCGCGCCGACAGCGCACGTCGTTCCCCGAGCGCCAGATTGTACTCCGGGGTCCCGCGTTCGTCACTGTGCCCCTCAATGGTCACGATCCAAGGTGCGTAGGTTCTGAGTAGCTCGGCATTCTCCCGGAGCGCCTCCTGGGCGGGGCCATCGACCTCCGAACTGTCGTATCGGAAGAACACGGGCCGCAAGGGCGAGTCCCGGTTCAGATCGTCGAGCGACCGGGACCCAATTGGGTCCTCGTCGATGGGCTCCAACGGCACGGGCGGCGGCTCGACGGCCGGCGCCGGAGCGGGCGGCACAGTCGCAGGCCCCGAGGCTGGCGGCAACGGCGGTGGCGTTGGACGGGCCACCGGCGGTGGGTTCTTCGAGCAGCCACCGGCCATCATCACAAGCAAAGTCAGGGCCAGGAACATCCTGGACGATCCGAGAGCTAGAGTCTGCATAGGCTATCCCCTTGATGCGTGCTCGCGGTGACGTGTCGGGGTGCGGGCTACCATGACCAGTTCGGAGTGTAGTTGTTGCCCGTGTTCGTGACCCTCCGCAGCCCGCGCCCATCGCGCCCAATCGTGTAGATCTGGCTCTTCCCGGCCCGTGTCGAGGCGAACGCCAGGTGCCGGCCGTTCGGCGCATAGGCGGGGCTCTCGTTGCTGCCACGACCGAACGTGATCTGTCGAACCTCGTTCGTCGCCAGATCGAGGATCTTGACGTCGAAGCCGGGACCGGTGCGCGAAGAATACGCGATCTCATTGTAGGGGGGCGGAGACCAAGTCGGGCGATCGCAATACGACTCGTAGGTCAGCCGTCGTGTACCCAGCCCATCCGCGCCCACGACGTAAATCTGCGGACGCCCCGACCGATCGGACGTGAACGCGATTTGCGTGCTGCTCGGCGACCAGGTCGGCGTGCTGTCGATGCCAGGGTGCTGGGTCAGCCGTGTCGTGTTCGACCCGTCTCGGTTCATCACGTAGAGCTCGGGGTTGCCGTCCCGGTTCGAGATGAACGCGATTCGGGTGCCGTCCGGCGACCACGCCGACAGCCAGTTGTGGCCGTTGCCCCGCTGGGGCTCCTCCATCGTACCCTGATAGATGAACGAGACGGTCAAATCCGGGTAGCCGTGTCGATACGACGTGTAGGCGATGGCCCGCCCGTCGGACGACCAGGTGGGGAAGATGTTGAGCGATCGATGGACCGTGACCCGTCGCTCGTTGCCCCCGTCATAATCGGCAATGTAGATCTCCTTGACGTTGCGCTTCTCGATCGTCCCAACCATCGATTCGCCGTCGCGGTCCGAGGAGAAGGTGAGGCGCGTCCGCGCCACGCCGCGCACCCCCCGTTGGCTCTGGTGGATCTCGTCGGCCACCGTGTGAGCGTAGAGTCGTGGGTTTCGCGAGGAGCCCTCGTACTCCTTGGCGAATACCGACTCGCGGGCGCGGACGTTGAGCAGGCGAACCTGGACCCTCAGCTTGTCGCCAACCCTTTCGACCGTGCCGATGACCAGGCCGTCCGCCCCAAGCTCCCGCCACCGGTCGAACGGCACGGCGGTGGGGGAGGAGGCCGGGGGAATCGACGCATAGGTATCGCGCGGGATCATGTAGAACTCACGCTCGAAGTCCAGGTCGGCCCACAAGACCTCCGCGATCGTTGTCGCGGCCGCCGCGGTGTCGGGATCCGGCGGGGCGCCGTCGGCGGTGGAGGCGACGAAATCGGGCACCGCGTAGCGTGGTGGCGCGCCGGGATCGCCCGAGATGACCAGGCTCACCTCCGAGGTCTGACTCGGTGGGGGCTGCGATTCGGGTGGCCGGGTCTGTCCCGCCACCAGCAGGGTGGCACCGAAGACAAGCGAGAGCGGCACGAGGCTGCGTAGGATGGCAGAAGGCATCAGTGCTGATACTCGAAGATGAGATGGACCGTCAGGTGATCGTCGGGGAAGGCGGCCGGCAGCGGCGGGAGCTGACGGGTGAGCAACAGGGCGCGCTGCGCAGTGAGATCCAGCGCGGTGTAGCCGCTCGACCGTTCGAGTTCCACCGCGGTGATTCTCCCGTCCCGTTGGATCGTGAACTTCGCCAGCGCCGAGCCTTCCAGCTCCTGGCGTGAATCCCAGTTGCGCTGAATTAGCTGCAGCATGGTGCTCAGGTATTCGGGACAGCAGAAGTTGGCGACGTCCAGGTAGCCACCCGTCCCGCCTCCGCCGCCCGTGGAAAGCCCGAACCCCGTGCCGCGCCCACAGGTTTCGGCAATAGCGCTACCCGGTCGTTCCTCCTCGCCCTGGGTCGGCGTCCGGCCTCGGGCCTCCTCGGGAGCCGATCGCACGGGCGGCCGGGGTCGGGACGGCCGTGCGGACGGCGTCGGGACCTCCATCTCGGGCGTCTCGCGTGCGGGCGCCCGCACCGCCCGCGGCCTTGGCGGCTCGGCCAGCGGAATCGCCTGCTGGATCGGCCTCCCCCCCATGGGCGTCATCCCTCCAGACCGAGGCCCGGGGGCACCGCCGAGGCTGATGGTCATGACGATCCGCTCCTCGTCACTGGGTGGCGCCATCCACTCGGTCGGGGCCAGCACGACGAGGACCAGGACGACCGCGTGCGCGAGCAGCGAGTAGCCTAACATGGGCCCGACGCCACCCGGATCGTGCGCGCGCTCGAGAAGGATCTCGGTGGCCGGCTCCCTCACATCCTCGCCTCTCCAGCCAACCTCACGCTCGTCGCGCTGCGCCCGCCTTGGTGCGACGCGGAACTTTCACCACGGGCTGCTACCCGGGTTCGGTAGCCGGCTGCGACACGATACCGACGCGTTCGATTCCCGCTTCCTTCAGCACGTCCATCACGTTCATCAGCTCTTGCAGACGGATCCCGCCGTCACCTCGAAGGAATACTTCCTTGTCGGTGCGCTCGACCAACGCCTGACGAATTCGTTCACCGAGGACGTCGAAGGGGATCGGATCCTCGCCCAGGTGTAGAACCTGGTCCTCCTGGAAGGAGAGGGGAACGCTGATGAAGAGCCGCTCGTCCTCCATCGCCTGGCCTCGAGCCGAAGCCGGTAGGTTGACGTCGATCCCCTGCTGCATCATCGGCGCCGTGACCATGAAGATCACCAGTAGGACGAGCATCACGTCGACCAAGGGGACGACGTTGATCTCCGAGAGGCTTGTCCCCAGGGACCGCCCTCGATGACGCCCCGACCGAGATCCCCCCGCGCTCGCTCCCTGGACCTTCGGCATGGCCTCACCGCGCCGCAACCGGCCGGTGCGCTGCCGGTCCCGCCCAGTCTTCCCCGGGGTTCGCGCTGCTGTGGACCGCTGTCATCGTCAACCTGGAGCCCTATGTGAAATTCCGCTCAGCGATGTTCAGGAACTCGAGAGAAAAGTTGTCCATGTCGGAGGCGAACAACCTTACCCGATGCGTCAGGTGGTTGTAGAAGTACACGGCGGGAATGGCCGCGAACAGGCCGGCCGCCGTCGCGATGAGCGCTTCGGCGATGCCCGGTGCCACCACGCCGAGGCTCGTCGACCCCGCCTGACCGATGCCCTGGAAGGCTCCCATGATCCCCCAGACCGTCCCGAAGAGGCCGATGAAGGGCGTGATGCTGGCCGTCGTGGCCAGGAAGGGCACTCGATGCTCCAGCTTGTTGGTCTCCACGGCCGTGGCGCGCAGGAGTGCTCGGTCGAGGGCATCCAAGCTGCGAATAGTTGGACGCGGCGTCGAGCCCTCCGGTCGGGCGTCAGCCGCGCCGGGCGATCCCTGGTGTCGGAGCTGGGCGTTGAGTTCGGCGTAGCCCGACTGGAAGAGCCCGACCAAGGGGCTGTCTTTTAGAGATCGGCAGACGGCTTGCACCTCGGAGAACTTGCTGCTTCGATGAAACACGTCCAGGAAGCTCGCCGTGTGCTGCTCCGCTCCGCGAAACTGCCAGAGCTTGTAGAGAACGATGCCCCAGGAGACGATCGAAAAGAGGACGAGGGTCAGGAGTACGGCTTTGGCGACGGGACCGGAGCGTACAATGAGGCCGACGACGTCTTCGCCGAACCCAGCTTCAGGCGTGCCAACGCCTTGCCCCTGCAGCGCAAGAGCAAAGTAGCCAAGCGTGTGCAAACGAGCCTCCGCATGATCGATAATCCGATTCACGCCGCTGGGACAGCGTTTGAAACGCTAGAGTAGCATCCCACATGAACCCTGTCAAACATATGATAACATGGAAGTTCTCACACCGAGACGGTTGTGGAACGTGTCGTCGGGATGGCTCACTCGCCGGTGACGCCGGGTCGTCCACGTCGGCCTTCTCGTCCTGCCGGTCATGATCAGATTTCTCGACATCCGCCGGCTAGCGATCATCGACGCGCTTCAGGTCGAGTTCCATCCCGGGTTGAACGTCGTCACGGGCGAGACCGGGGCCGGCAAGTCCGTCCTCGTCGGTGCGGTTGGCTTGCTCCTCGGTGGGCGAGCCTCTTCGGACCTGGTACGAACCGGTGAGGATCACGCCCGGGTCCAGGCAGTCTTCGACGACCCATCCGGGCGCGAGCGCATCCTTCGGCGCGACATCGCTGCTCAGGGCCGAAGTCGGGCCTTCATCGACGACGCGCTCGCGACGTCCGGTGCCCTCAGGGCGTTATCGGCGGACCTCGTTGACCTCCACGGTCAGCACGAGCACCAGAGGCTGCTCGATCCCTCGAGCCACCTGGACCTGGTCGACAGCTTCGGAGATCTCGCCGAGCCCAGCCGAGGCGTGGCGGCCGCATTCGAAGCCTGGCGAAGCGCCGGGGCCCGACTGGCGCGGGCCGAACGGGACGCGCACGATCGCGCGGACAAGACGGCCGCGCTGCAGTCCCGGCTCCAGGAGATCGAACGCGTGGCGCCGCGTCCGAGCGAGGACGACGAGCTGGCGGCCGAGCTGCGTATTCTTCGCAACGCGGATACGCTCCAGAGGCTCTGCTCTCAGGCCTCCCTCGCGCTGTACGAGGGCGACGATGCAGTGCTCGGCCGGCTGCGATCGGTGTGGCGGGACGTGGCGGAGCTGGCGGAGCTCGACGAGCGCTTCAATCCCTACGTGGCCGCTCGCGAGGGCGTGGATTCGCAGATCGAGGACCTTGCATTCTTCCTCCGCTCGTACGCCGCGGGTATCGAAGCGTCACCCCAGCGGCTACAGGACGCCGAAGACCGGCTGGCGACGCTGGAGCGATTGAAGCGGAAGCACCGCGAATCGTTGGCCGAGATCGTCGAGAGCGAGCCCCGGCTTCGGGCCGAGCTCGAGGATCTGGAGGGCACGTCCGGGCGCGCCGCCGAGGCTCGCGCGGCGGTCTCAGCCGCCGAGGCTCGGTACCTGGAGCTGACGGGTGAGCTCTCGCGGCGTCGGCGTGAGGCGGCGACCCAACTTGCGCGCGCGCTGGAAGGGTCGTTGGCGGAGCTGGCGATGGCCGAAGCCGTCTGCGAGTTCCGCTGGAAGATGGACGGGGCGGAGCAGGGGCGTTGGACGGCCCGGGGGACGGACGACGGCGAGCTCTATGTCTCGTCGAACCCAGGGGAAGAAGCCAGACCTCTCGTTCGGATCGCCTCGGGCGGCGAGCTGTCGCGGATCGCGCTGGCGCTCAAGACGCTCGCCGTGGTCGATGCGCCAGGGAAGACCTTGGTGTTCGACGAGGTGGATGCCGGGATCGGAGGTCACGTCGCCGACGTGGTCGGCCAGAAGCTGGCCCAGCTCGCGGAGCGGTATCAGGTCATCTGTATCACACACCTCCCGCAGATAGCCGCGTACGCCAGCCATCACTTCAGGGTGACGAAGACCGTCGTGTCCGGTCGAACGGTGACTGGGGTGGAAGCCCTGACCCCAGAAGCGCGGACCGAGGAGATCGCTCGCATGATCGGTGGAGCAGCGGTGTCCGAGCGTCTGCGGATCACGGCGCGGGAGTTGCTGAGCGGCCGGGCGGGCCAGAGCGAACAAAAACCAAAAGGCAAAAGGGCGAAAGCGAAAGGCGAAAGGGTTGGCTAGGCGCTATTTCATCGAGACGTTCGGCTGTCAGATGAACTTCCACGACTCCGAACGAATGGCTGGTTTGCTGGAGCAGGATGGGTACGAGCCCGCCACGGCCCCGGACGACGCGGACCTGGTCGTCGTCAACACGTGCAGCGTGCGTGAGCGAGCGGAGGAGAAGCTGTACAGCCGCCTCGGGGAGCTCCGTCAGCTCAACGCGTCTGGCGAATCAGGCCCCACGATCGCCGTTGCCGGCTGCGTTGCCCAGCTGGAAGGGTCGCGGATCCTGGCGCGCGCGCCGTTCGTGGACGTCGTGGTCGGAACTCAGAACGCGAGTCTGCTACCAGTGCTCGTCGAGCAGTCCGAGGCCAGCACAGAGCCAGTGGTGAACATCGATCCTCACGAGGACGTGTCGTTTCCGCTGGGCGTGGCACGCCGGGCTGATCGCGTCAAGGCCTACGTGAACGTCATCGAGGGGTGCAACGACTTCTGTGCCTTCTGTGTCGTTCCGTACACTCGAGGCCACGAGCGCATGCGCCCGGTCAGGGAGATCCTGGACGAGGTCCGGCAGGCGGCGGATGCGGGGCACAGGGAAGTGCATCTCCTGGGACAGATCGTGAACCACTATCAGGCGCCCGATGTGCCGTCGTGTGACTTCGCAGAGTTGCTCGCCAGGGTCAACGGGATCCCAGGGATTCAGCGGATTCGATTCGCCAGCCCCCATCCACGCCATGTCACACCACGGATGATCGGGGCCTTGAGGGACCTTCCGAAGGTCTGCAAGCACCTCCATCTGCCCGTCCAGTCGGGCTCGACCCGGGTGCTTCGTGCCATGCGGCGTAGGCACACGCGAGAGGAATACCTTGAACTCGTCGGACTGCTGCGAGAGACGATACCGAACATCGCCCTTTCGACCGATATGATCGTCGGATTTCCGGGAGAAACGGATCGTGACTTCGAAGAGACCATGTCACTGGTCTCGCACGTGCGCTACCACTCGATGTTCTCGTTCAAGTACTCCGAGCGGCCCAACACCATGGCCTCGAAACGGCTACCCGACGATGTCGCGCCGGACGACAAGACACACCGCATCGTGGCCCTACAGGGGCTCCAGAGAAGCATCCAGCTCGAGCTCCACCAACAGGCCATCGGAAACCGGGTCGCCGTCCTGGTGGACGCTCAGAGCCGTAGGAGGGCGTGGGAGCTCTCGGGACGGACCACGGGCAACACGGTGGTCAACTTTTCCGGCTCCGCCGCGGTGGGCGAGCAGGTCTGGGTCCGCGTTCGGCACGCCGGCCCGAACAGCCTGCGCGGGATAGCCGAGGGACCGGTAGGCTCTTGACGGCGAACGGAGAGGGGACTAGGCCATGCAGATCGAGATGACGATCAAGGGGCTAATGGTGGATCCGATCACCAACATGCCGATCATCCTCCTGCGTGACGACGCGGGCGACAAGGTCTTGCCGATCTGGGTCGGTGTTTTCGAGGCCAACGCGATCGCGCTCCAGATCGAGAACATCGCAACGCCGCGTCCCATGACGCACGATCTCCTAAGGAACGTCATCCTTGACCTCAACGCGACCATTCAGAAGATCGTCGTGTGCGACCTCAAGGACAGCACCTTCTATGCGCTGATCTACCTACTGATCGACGAGCAGACCGTGGCGATCGACGCGAGGCCCAGTGACGCGATCGCGCTGGCCTTAAGATCGCACGCGCCGATCCTCGTCGAGGAAGAGCTTATCGACAACGCCAAGTCGCTGGAGTTCAAGCCGGACAAGGCGGATTCGGATCGCCTGCAGAAATGGCTCGAGAGTCTCGATCCCGAGGAACTCGGCAAGTACAAGATGTGAGGCGAAGCGACACCCAGCATGTCGGCTCGCCCGCTTTCGATTGACACCCTCGGGACCGCCCTCCTAGAATAGCCCCATCCTCAAGGCTCGTCCTCTAGCCTCATGATTGTCGCCGTAGCAAACCAGAAGGGCGGTGTGGGAAAGACCACGACCGCCATCAACCTCGCGGCCGGTCTCGCCCTACGAGGACACCGTACGCTCCTCATCGATCTCGATCCTCAAGCCAACAGCACAATGTCTTTCGTGGACCTCGAACAGGTTCACCGGAGCATCTACGATGTCGTCTCCGAGGGGACCTGCGGTCTGAAGGATGTCATCATCCCCTCCGGCCAGGAGTACCTCGACATCGCACCCGCGAGAATCAGCCTCGCGAAGCTGGAGTCCAAACTCGTCGGCGAGATCGACGCTCACTTCCGACTCAAGGACGGCATCGAAACCTTGCAGGACGAGTACGCCTGCGTCGTCATCGACTGCCCGCCGGCGCTCGGACTCCTGACCGTGAACGCGCTGGTGGCGGCGAGTCATCTGCTGATTCCGATCCAGTCGTCGTACTTCGCGCTCGAGGGGACGGACGACCTGTTGGAGACGATCGACAAGGTGAGGTCTCGCGCGAATCCCGCACTGCAGATCATCGGCGTCCTCATCACGATGCACGATCGCCGAACCTCGTTGGGCCGAGACATTCGCCAGCAGATCAAGAGGGTCTTCGGGGGCAAGGTCTTCCGAACCGTGATCACGAAGAGCGTTCGGCTCGAGGAGAGTCCAGCCTACAAGGAATCGATCTTCAGCTTCGCGCCGGACTCCTCCGGTGCGACCGAGTACTACAGCCTGTGCGAAGAGGTGGTGGACCGTGCCCAGACGAGGACTGCCTAGCACGCTGAGGATGCGCCACGACGAGCATTACGTGGAGGCGCTGACCACCTCCGCCGGTGCTCCCGTCGGCCGTTTCCTTCCGATCGACCTCATCGACCCGAATCCGAACCAGCCCCGACAGGTGATGGGCGACCTCTCCGAGCTGATGGCGTCGATCGCCGAGAAGGGCATCCTCGAGCCGCTCATCGTGCGCCAGCTCGGAAGCCGATTCCAGATCGTTGCGGGTGAGCGTCGGTACCAGGCGGCGGTGCAGCTGGGCGTGCGCGAGGTCCCGGTCGTGATTCGCGATCTCGACGACGGGGAAGTCATCGAGATCGCCCTCATCGAGAATCTCCAACGCAAGGACCTCAGCCCCTTCGAGGAGGGAGAGGCGCTCCATCTTCTCGCATTGCAGGCCGGGCATACGCACGAAGAGCTGGCGCGTCGCCTGGGGAAGTCACGGTCGTCGATCACCGAATCCCTGACGCTCCACGGCATACCGGAGGACGTGAAGAACCTTTGTCGGCTGGCCGACATCACATCCAAGTCGCTTCTGTTGCAGATAGTTAGGCAGAACAGCACACCGAAAATGCTCGCCCTCGTCGAGGAGATGGCGAGGAACGATTCCAAGCCGACGCGCGCCGACTTGCGACGTTCGACCGCCAAAGATCGCCCCGGTCGACCCAAGGCCTACACGTTCAGCTTTCGTCCAACCTCAAAGACGTACAACCTGAATCTACGATTCCGGAAGAGTCACGTTCCCAAGGCTGAGGTTATTCGCGCCCTCGAAGAAGCCATCGTACAGCTGCGGCGGTCGTGAGAACGGCGAACGCGCAGACCGGCCCCGCACGCGACGATCCCGAATCATCCCGATAGATTGGGCAGAACGGTTCGAGCCGCGGAGCGCGGGTCGCAGACATGAGGCCGCGTCGATTTCGCACCTTCGCCTGCGGGATCCTTGTTAGTTAACATAATATCTCTTATCAGACTCAAGAACCCGGGCCTACGGGACGGCGCGGCCGCCTGACGATGGGTCGTATCCTCCCCCTCCCGTCGGTCGCGCACCGCTCACCTCGCCGTGAAACCCGATGTGCTATCGTTGGTTTCGGGCACCAGGAACGCGTCGTATCAACCGAAAGTTACGGGTGTGGTCAAGATTCGCGTCTACGAGCTCGCACAGTCACTAGGACGCTCGAGCGCCGAGGTGATCGATCTGCTCGAACGCGAGGAGGGAGTGCGCCTCGGGGGTCCCTTGAATTCGGTGGATGCGGCGATGGCGGCGCGCCTCACCGCGACCCTCAGGGCGCCGGTCGCGCCGGGAGCCGAGAGTGATCGGTACGACACCCCCCAGGTGTCCGAGCGGGTCCCCCAGCAGCTCTCGCTCCGAATCGACGACTCGGAGGCGGATCCGGCGGCGAGCGGAGCCGAGGTGTCGGGACCCCTGGCGGCTGCGTTCGAGTCCTCGCCGGATGGACCGCTGGCCGGGCGCTCTGGACGCCGACGTCTCGGCGCTCGCGTGCTGAGCGTCCTCGCGTTCCGGACGATCGACCGCTACGTCGCTCGCGAGATCCTGTCACCCTTCCTGCTCGGCCTGCTGGTGTTCACCTTCGTCCTCGAGATCCCGCCGCTGATGGAAGTGGCGGAGAAACTGATCGCGAAGGGGGTGCCGAGCGGGGACATCGTCAGGATCATGATCACGCTGCTGCCCCAGGCGCTCGGCGTGACGATCCCGATGGCGCTGCTGTTGGGCACCTTGATCGGACTGAGTCGTCTGTCGTCGGACCGCGAGGCGGTCGCCCTGCAGGCCTGCGGGGTCAGTATCTTTCGCCTGCTCAAGCCGGTGGGCACCATGGCCGTGCTGGCGTGCGGCGCAACCGCCTATGTCATGATCGTGGCGCTCCCGGACGCCAACCAGACCTTCCGCGAGATCACCTACAACATCATCGCCACCCGTGCCGAGCACGAGGTCAAGCCGCGTGTCTTTTTCGAGGACTTCCCCAACATGGTCCTCTACGTGCGCGACGTGCCGACCGACGGAGCTGGATGGCGCGGGGTGTTCATGGCGGACGTCCAGCAGAACGACCCGGACATCTACGTGGCCGACCGTGGACGCATGTTCCTCGATCGCGAGGCGGGCCGGGTCGAGATGACGCTCCTCGACGGCGTCCGCCACCGCGTCTCTGCAGGCGCGGCTCAGGAGTACGAGGTCCTGGAGTTCGAGCGCATGACGCTCAGCCTCGATCCGGACACGGTCTTCCCCCGTGGGGGTCCGCAGCGCGGCAACCCCGAGCGGACCATCGAGGAGCTCTGGGCCGAGGTGGATCGCCTCGAGCGCGCGGGCTTCTCTCCGCACCCGCCGATCATGACGATCCACCGTAAGTTCTCGATTCCGGTGGCGTGCCTCGTCTTCGCGCTGATCGGCCTGGCGCTCGGCGTGACGAGCCGTAGGGACGGCAAGCTGGCCAGCTTCGTCTTGGGTGTCGGGGTGATCTTCGCCTACTACGTGATCATGTACATCGGCGAGGCGATGACCAAGGGCCACCTGGTGTCTCCCCACCTGGCGATGTGGCTACCCAACATCGGGCTCGGTCTCCTGGGCGTGGCGATCCTGCTGTGGCGCGCCAAGTCTTCCGAGCTGCGGATCAGCACACGCCTCGCGTTTCTCCGGGCCGCGCGTCCCGCTGCGGCCACGGTCGCCGACGCCTGCGTGCCCGGGTCGGAGCCCGCGCCGACGACGCCTCGAACCGCACGCTCCCCCGCTCCCGCCGCGGGCAAGCCTCGGCTCCAGATGCCGCGTCCCAACATCCTGGATTGGTATGTCGCGAAGCTCTACCTCCAGATCGTGGGCCTGGCGTTCGTCGCCATGCTGGGCATCTTCTACATCGCAACCTTCATCGACCTCTCGGACAAGCTGTTCAAGGGACAGACGACGGGCTGGGTGCTCCTCACCTACTTCTGGTACGCGACCCCGCAGTACATCTACTACGTTCTTCCGATTTCGGCGCTCGTGGCCACGCTCGTGGCGATCGGCTTGTTGACCAAGAGCAGCGAGCTCGTCGTCATGAAGGCCTGTGGGATCAGCCTCTACCGGGTCGCGATGCCCGTGCTGCTCTTTGGCGTCGTCTGGAGTGGCTGCCTCTTCGCGCTAGAAGAAAGCGTGATGGCCAAGGCGAACGGGCGGGCGGAGGCGATCAGGCACGAGATTCGCAGCGGTACGCCGAAGACGCTGGACATTCTCAACCGCCGGTGGCTGGTGGGAGGCAACGGGAGCATCTACAACTATGCCTTCTTCGACAGGGAGCGCAACGAGCTCAACAGGATGTTCTTGTACGAGCTCGACGACGAGGTGTGGCGCCTGAATCAGCGCACGTTCGCGACGCGGGCCTCCTTCGACGGGACCTGGCAGGCACACCAGGGGTGGACCCGGCGCTTCGACGAAGACGCGGCCGAATCGTACGAGGCGTTCGAAACCAGAGACCTGGAGATGGAGGCGCCGGAGTACTTCGCCAGCGAGCGCCCCGACGCGGAGCGCATGACCTACCGTGAGCTCAAGACCTACATCGAGAACCTGCAGACGAGCGGGTTCAACGTCGTGCCCTACATGGTCGAGCTGCAGCGCAAGCTGTCGTTCCCGCTCGTGACCATCGTCATGACCCTCATTGCCGTGCCGTTCGCGGTCACCACGGGAAAAAGGGGGGCCATGTACGGTGTCGGGCTGGGACTCACGCTCGCGATCAGCTACTGGATCGTCATCAGCATCTTTGGCGCGATCGGGAGCGCAGGCCTCCTGGCCCCAACGCTGGCGGCCTGGGCGCCCAACATCGCGTTCGGCACCGGCGCGGTCTATCTACTGCTGTCCGTCAGAACCTGAGGCGGGCAGCGCTCCGCGGGCGAAACGCACGTCGTCGAACCAGATGATGGCCCCGGTCCCGATCGCCGTATTGACCGTGTCGGCCACGACCAAGAGGGCGGTGACGGCGTCGAGATCCGGTCGGGCGGGCTGGGTGCGTCCGACGGGAGTCATGTCGTCGAAGCGCACGGTGATCTCGCGGGTCTCGAGGTCGAGGTAGACAGAGCGCTGCCAGCGCGGGTCTTCCTCGGCTGCCGCATCGGGTGCCCGCAGCTGCACCGACACGCGCAGGGGGCGATCGGCGCGGCCAAGAAAGACGAGTCGGTCCGAACCGCCGATCTCCGAGGTCACCGAGCGGGTCATCGCCGCGTAGGCCTCGTCGTTGCCACCGAGCGCGAGGCGGAACGCCAACTCTCGCCCCTCCGTTGTCGGCGTGCTGTCGACGGCGGCCCGTGACTCCTCGCTGCGCTCCAGCAGCCAGCCGGACACGTCCTCGTCGTCCTCGAACAGCACGCTGGTAGTCTGGAGGACGGCCGCCGGTGCCGATGGCGCAGGGGCCTCCGCCAGGGACTCGGCGACGTAGATCGGATTGCTGACGATCCAGGGCACGACGGGCGAGCCGGGGGACCCGCCGACCAGGACCTCCACGCGATAGGCGCCGACCTTCGCTTCGTCTTCGTATTCGAGCACTCCCCCGCCCACTTGCTGGACGACATCCCCGTTGTGCAGCAGCACGATCTGAGCTCCCGGCGGCCCGACGGCCTGTGCCCTCAGGCGCAACGCCGCGCCAGGCTCGACCCTGTCCCCCATGACGACGGGTATCCCGTCGGCGGCGCCCTCGAACTGAAACTCCACCGGGGAAGCGATGGCGTCCACGGCGCTGTACACGCGCCCCGCCCTGAGCCCCGACAGCAGGCGCTCCGCGTCCGCTTCCGCCTCGCCCGACGGCGGCACCTCGAGCTCGACGCGTACCGCGAAGGCACCGAAGACGGCACTGTAGGAGGGCACCTTCAAGAGGGTCATGCCGCCATAGGGGTCCGTCTCGGGTCCGACCGCCACTCGGGCGTGGGCGTCGCTGCCGATCACCGCGACCACTCGGCGAGCACGGGTCAGCTCGTCCCAGCGCGCCAGGACCGACACCGGTCGGTCGAGCAGCGCAGCCACCGCCTCCGGCGGTCTGACGAGATAATGAAACAGTCCCCCGACCAGGCGATACAGCGGCTCGTCTCGCCACGCGCTGTCGCCGTTGATCCACTCCAGGGCGTCGAACGCGAGGCCCCAGTCAGCCCAGGCCAGATCCGACTTGGGTGAGCCAGGATGGGCGGCGATCCCGAAGCCACCCAACCGCTGAACGTCCTCGACGACGTCGCGGGCCTCGCCCGCGAGCGGGTACGGCGTGACCGGAAGCCCGATGACGAGGTAGTGCCCTCCCCTCGTGCTGATCTCCACGCCGTCCAGACACAGGACACC